>Ga0180429_10000409_pt1 | contig 38388 bp, 31 predicted proteins | sample SS_ome_FD_132428 | JGI IMG/M metagenome (GOLD analysis project Ga0180429, IMG submission 132428) | Hypersaline lake sediment archaeal communities from the Salton Sea, California, USA - SS_1_S_1 metaG | ecosystem: Environmental > Aquatic > Non-marine Saline and Alkaline > Hypersaline > Sediment ...
GTCATGTCGGCGGGATAGAAGTACAGCAGGACTCGCCCGTCGTCCGTTGGCGGCACATCCAGCGTGGCGCCGTCGTGGGCGGTGGCGCTGAAGGCCGGAGCGGGCTGGCCGGTCTCGAGGGCGGTGATACCTTCCTCGACCAGCCGGGCCTCGTTCTTGGCCACCTGCTCCTCGCGGTTGGGCATCATGCATCCCGTCGCGAGCAGCAACAAGCCCAGGGCTGCTAGCAGTATATGGCGCTGCACGCGGCGGAGTATAGCATCTCGCGATGCCGCGCGGGCGGAGGCAGAGTCGTGGCATTGGGGATTGCAGGCCATGGCCATGATCGCGGAAGGACGCCGGAGCCAGGCTCTACCTGAACTCCAGCTGCAGATAGACCGGCGCGTCGCCGTAGAGCTGGATGTAGTCCTTGAAGTCCAGCAGATTGCCGTCGCGGTCCACCGCCCGGACGTCGCAGTGGCGGCCGGTCAGGCCCTCGGCGACGCTCCCCAGCGTCAGCGCCTGGCGCGGCGTGACTTCGACGCGGACCAGCTGCGGCAGCGGCTGCGGGAAGTCGACGCTGCGCAGGCCGGGCTGATTCGAGCAGATCGCGCCCTCGTATACGCTGGTCCCGGCCAGGAACGGATTGAGCATCGAGCCGTTGAGCAGCCCCAGCTCCGACTCGACCAGCAGGCGGTCGAAGAACGCCTCCGGGGAGGACTCGACCGTCAGGGTCAGATCGAACCCACGATCGCCGGCGAGCACCAGGTCATCGGCGGAAGGTTTGACGAACAGCGGCGTGCCGCCCAGCAGCTGCTGTTCGTACATCAGCAGGCCGAAGGTCAGGCCGATCACCAGCAGCGCGACCAGCATGGCGCCGGCGAAGGCGCGCTGCGGACTGAAGAAGCCCTGCTCCTGCGTATCGAGGGCGTCCAGCACCCGGTCGCGGAAGCGCGTGGGGTGCACCGCCACTTCGGGCATACTGCCCAGCAGCAGGCTGATGCGGCGCAGCCGGCCGTATTCATCCCGCACTTCGGGATGGTCCGTCATGATGCGCTCAAGCTCGACCTTGTCGGCGAGACCTATCTCGCCGTCAAGGTACTCGTTGATCCACCGTCTGATAATTGCCCGGTTCAATCTAACTTCACCTTCTGTCGTACAAGATCGCGTGCCCGGCTGATGCGCGACTTGACGGTCCCGATTGAGATCCCCAGAATGTCGGCGATCTCCTCGTAGGACAGTTCATTGACCTCGCGCATTATCAAAATGTTCCGATAAATCTCGGGTAAACCTCTCACCGCGTCGAGGATGTCCTGCACTATCTTGCGCTGCTCGACGGTCTTGGCGGGATCGTAGCTCTGGTCCGGCAGGGTATCCAGCAGTTCGAACGAGCGTTCCTCATCCCGCCTGGTGGCGGTCATCGGCAGCAGCAGCCTGAACAGCGAGCTGCGGCGCCGCGCATGGGTGCGGCAGTAGTTGAGCACAATCTTATAGATCCAGCTTTCCAGGCTGGCGTTGCCGCGGTACTTGCGGATGAACTTGAAGATGCGCAGGAAGACCTCCTGGGCCACGTCCTCGATTTCGTCGTTGTCGCCCAGGTGCTGGTAGATCAGGTTGAAGACGTAGCGCTGGTAGCGCGCCACCAGCTGATCGAATGCCCGACGGTCGCCGGTCTGGCAGCGGGCGATGAGGTCGCTGACCTCCGGCGAGTTGTATTCCAGATACGTGCGCTCCGTCATGGCTGCCGGCTGCATTGTAATTTGTGACTAGGCTGGGCGCCGTGCTGTTCCCGGCGCCGTGCCCGATAATGATACCGTCCGCGCGGTCGGCTCGCCGCAACAGCGGGTACACACCTGCGTCGGGATCGGAGAGAGGCGGGGTGCACACTTTGGTCTCAGTTCTAGGGACACATCCCCAAAGGGGGTTTTCAGCAGTTATCCTGTGCTATCATGAGCAGGCTTAGAACTGCTTTAGGGCGGAGAATGGCGGTGTTTTCAGAGATGATGGATCGGCGCCAATTTGGTTGCTCCCGCTGTGCCGCCAATGCTGTACAAAATTCCCATACCAGGGGGAAAGAGGATGCTTAAGACACGGCTTGTCGTTCTGTCATCGCTCGCCCTGCTGGCCATGTTGGTCGGCCTGGTGGCTTGCGGTGGCGGTACGTCCGGCTTGATCGATGCCGATCTGAGCGCGGACGACGCCTTTATGGGTATCACAAGCGACGACTTCAAGGTGGTGCGCAGCAACGACGCGGGATACCGCGACAGCGCCTTGAACCGTACGCTGGATCTCCAGTCCGTATCGCGCGGGGACGTGACGGTGGTCACGATCTCCGTCACCGACACGGATCCGATGTACGGGGTGACGCTGGAGCTGAACTACGATCCCAGCAAGTACAACCCGCAGAGCGTCGAGTTCATGGGGCTGGTGGACACGCCCATCGAGCTGGCGACGACGAGGGTCAACGGCCTGGTTGCCGCGGGCCAGGTCGACGTCAATGGCCCGGCGGTGCGCAGTGGCGAGTTCGTGACCGTGACGTTCGCCAATGAGCCGTCGAGGGTGAACAAGGCTACCAGCGCCGTGCACGCCTTCGCGCTGGACCATCTCTACGAGCCGGGCACGATGGAGACGGCGGGTGGCGGAATCGCCGGCTGGACCTACACGGAGCCGGAAGAGGGCGACCCGGGGCCCTACACGCTGCACGCCACCTGGGCGGTCGGCGACGGTAACAGCGACGGTGGTACGACCATCGCCGACATTACCCAGATCATCGCCCACGGCTACTACGAGGTCTCCAACGTCGTCGACGACGACTTCGCACCGGCGACCGCCGACTACAACGGCGACGGCCGCGTCACGGTGGCTGACATCACGCCGATCGGGCAGAACATCGAGGCCTTCTACAGCGAGATTCACATCGCTATCGGCGACGACGATGAATTCCTGGCGGACGATACGCCGCTGGTGGTGCTTGACCGTGAGACCGACAGCACGGCGCCGATTCCGCCGTTCACCGCGCCGACCACCGACTGGGATGAGGTCTTCCGCAATTGGAGCGGTGAGATTGCCGACGCGGACATGGCGGCCAACAAGAACGCTTCGAACGAGTACTGGCTCGCGGCGCGGCTGTCGGATGGCACCGACCACGGCGACTGGACGGTCCTGGGCCCGTACATCCACGGTGATGGCCCGCCGCCTCCGCCGGACTTCGTGGTTGACACCTTTACTATTACGGCGACCGGCGCGACCGGTGGTACGGGCTCCGAGGGCGCTCATCACTTCCTGAACGGCGACGACATCATGGCGCCGGCCAACAGCACGCTGGATCTGGCACTGTTCTCGATTGCCGGCACCTACCAGGGTACGCCGTTTGACGGTGACGATGGCACGGCCCCGACCGCCGAGTACGACACCGCGCTGGCGGCTGCTGCCGACCTCCTGACCTGGACGCCCGAAAACGCCGGTCATGAGGACATGTGGATGACCGCCGACGTGCTGGTGATCACTGACTCGACGGCGACGGTCTTCCCCGACGACGACGAGGAGGCCGCTGCTGAGGGCACGCTGGAAGTGACGATGGGTACGTCCGGCACCTTCGTGCCCGGCGACATCTCCTATGAGTTCGACGTCGACGTTGACGCCGATCCGGTTGCTCCCGAGATCATGGACATCGAGACCTCGGCGGGCGAGGACGGCACCGACTGGTTCCTCAACCAGGCCGGCAACACCGACATCGTCTGCCAGTTCAACTTCGGCACCGGCGGCGAGCCCGATCCGCTGAGCGGAGTGGGTGCGGCGCTGTTCGATCTGACGGATATGTCCGAGGCGGTGGCGTTCACCTACACCGCGGATCCGCCGGGGACCAACGAGTTCCAGATTCTGACCAACCCCGGTCCGGAGTCATCGCACATCCTGCTGGCCAACCTGGGCGGCGGCAACGTCGTCTCCGGCCACACCTACTGCGTGCGGATCATGGACGGCGTCTACAACTCGGTGAACAAGCCCAGCAGCTGGCTGACGGTTGCGGGACCCCCGCCGGCAGTGACGTTCAGCACCATTCCGGTCGACGGCAACGTCAATCCGGATGACGACAGCCTGTGGATCTTCTATCCGGAGCCGAAGATTCGCCGCAACCCGCGCGCGACCTACAACATCGCGACCGATGAGATTCAGCCCGAGGATCAGGAAGCCTACGACGACATCATCAGGATGTACAAGGGCGTTGAGGAGCCTGCTGACGAGTTCTTCTATGAGAACGCGGGCGGCACGCTGCATCCGAAGGTTATCGTGGTGATGGACAGCGATCCGTCGGGCATCGACTACGACGATGCGGGCGAGGCCGGCGTGGTCAAGGCCTACACCTGTCCCGGTTATCTGGTGGTGGACATCGCCGTGCTGACGACCGGCGGTGGGCCTGGTACGGAGCCAGAAGACTACGGCTTCGCCGTGTTCACGGCGGACGAGTATCGTCTGGGCGGTGGCAACTTCACCGTGCACTTCGATCCATTCACCCCGCTCGATCCGACCGGTATCGACTGGGGCATCAACATCTACGACGATGCCGCGCGTGGTGACCTGGTCGGACCCCCGATGTACACGCTGCATGAGGTGTCAGGGCCGAGCGCGCTTTCCACCACGCCGGACGTGCTGTGGGTTGAATTCGGCCAGGGCGTCATCGGTAACTTCGATGAGCCGCAGGCTGACGCCCCCAACTGCATGGTCCGTCTGCACCACGATACCGAGGGCGACCTGGATCTGATGTGGGATCCGCGGATGATCACGGGTGGCGCTGGCGGCATCATCATGGTGCACGGCTTCCAGCCGCTCGACTGGAGTGTTCCGGGTTCACCGGGCGTCGGTGGGCCGCTGGATACAGGTCTGTTCTTCGACGTGCAGCTGGTTGATCCGACGGGTGCGGTCACGTACGAGACGCTGCCCAACCAGCTGGCGGTCACGGGAGCCAATCCTAACGAGTAGCAGCGAAACCCTGGCGGGACGATACCGTTAGTCATCAACGGGCCCCGGCCGAAAGGCCGGGGCCCTTCTTTGCTTCTGCACGGTGGGACGGCCTCCGCTGGCGGTGATCAGGGGTAAAATGGGTTGAGCATGCAGCCACGTGACCTGAGAGCCGCCGCGCGCCGCTGGGCCAAGTTCCCGGCCACCATCCTGTTTGTGCTCGGCGTGATGTGGCTGCTCGAGCAGCTGTTCGCGCTCAACGTCGCGGCCTTGGGCCAGCAGACCGAGACCGGGCTGGGGGTCGCCCAGGCGCTCGTCGACCTGCTGATCATCCCGCTGGGCAGCATGGTGATCGGCGTCTGCGTGCTGTTCCTGCAGCGCTGGGCGCTCTGGGGCGCGGGCATTCTGCCGCTGCTGCCGCTGCTGATCAAGACCGTCGAGCTGAGCGGGCGCGCCCAGGCCAAGTTCGCCGCCTATCGGACCGGGCAGGGCACGGCCGGCTACGGCGACGCGATCATGACCATGCTGCTGATTCTGGCGCTGTGGGCGCTCTACGCGCTGATGGTCTATCACGTCGCCAAGGCGCTGCACTGGTACGGACAGGCCCGCCAGTGGATGCGGCGGCCGGCGGCCGTGCTGCAGGGCGGCGCGGAGCAGCAGGCGAGCAGCACGGCGGAGGGCGAGGGCCAGGACGACAGCGTCTGCCTGCTGATGCCGGATACGGAGGAGGATCAGGCCGTCTAGCCGGCCTCGGCCAATTCCGCCGCCAGCAGCTGCAGCGCGCTCAGTTCGGCCTGTCTGGCGGTCTCGCCGGGGATTAGTCCCGACTTCAGTTCGTGCTCCACGCGCGCCAGCGCGCCGAGCGCGCGAGCAAGCCGCCGCGGTGGCCAGCGGCGGGCGAGGGTGCGCAGCTGGCGCAGCATGAACGGCGGTCCGGGCTCCTCGCCGCGGCTGAGCGCCAGGACGTCGAGCAGCCGCCTGGTCAGGACGGTCAGCAGCCGGTAGGTGTCCGGCTCCAGCGCATACCACTGCCGCAGCCGCTCCTGGGTATCGGCCGCGCCGCTCAGCAGCGCGTCGACCAGCTGGTAGAAGCGCGCCCCGGGGTTGCTGCTCAGCGCCGCTTCCAGCGTAGCGTCGCTGACCGGCGTCAGATCATCGGCGGGCTTGAGCATCCACAGCTTCCTGAGCTCGGTGTCGACGAGTGCCAGCTTGCCGTCGTTGGCCGCCAGCAGCGTCGCGGCCTGCCGGCTGTCCAGGGCCAGCCCGTAGCTGTCCCGGGCCCGCCGGCGCAGCCAGTCCACCGCCCGCTCGCCTTCGCTGAGCTGCCGCAGGTCGTCTACTTCGGCGCCGGTGGTCCAGCGCTGCCAGGTCTGGCCCTTCAGCGCGCGCTGCTCCTCCCCCCTGGTCGCGAAGTCCAGCACCTGGGAGCAGACGAGGGTGATCTCGCCGGGCATCCGGTCAAAGATACCCGCCAGCCGTTCGGCGTCCTTCTTGGCGGCCAGCTTGAGCGCCAGGAAGTCCACGTAGTGCAGGGCGCGGGCGGTGGCGAACAGGTCGCTGGTCGCCAGCTGGTCGAAGATGCGGTCCAGATCGAGGTCGCGGACGTGATAGCGCTCGACGGGCACGCCTTCGGGCAGGCGGCGGGCCGCGCCCTCCTCGGCGATCAGGGCGTCCCGGGCGATTACAACGTGGCGCGGCATGGCATGATCCCGCCGGGCTAGTCCGGCCACTTCGGCTTGCGCTTCTCCATGAAGGCGTTGATGCCCTCCACGCGGTCGTCGGTACCCCAGGCCAGACCGAAGATCTCGCCTTCCAGCGCCAGCGCCGCGGACAGCGGCAGCGCGGCGCCCTCGTGAACGGCGCGCCGGGCCAGTGCGACGGCGCTGCGCGACTTGGCCGTGTATTTGCCGAGCAGCCGCTGGCCGGCGGGCAGCAGGTCGTCGAAGCCGTCGACCAGTTCGTCGACCAGTCCGTATTCCAGGCCGGTGGCGGCGTTGACCGGATCGCCGGAGAGGATCATCCTCAGGGCGCGGCTCTGGCCGATCAGCCGCGGCAGCCGCTGGGTCCCGCCCCAGCCGGGCAGCACCCCCAGGTTGATCTCGGGAAAGCCCATGCGCACCGACTTGGTGGCGATCCGGAAGTCGCAGCAGAGCGCCAGCTCCAGGCCGCCGCCGAGGGTGAAACCGGACAGCAGCGCCACCGAGGGGCACGACAGGCTGGTGAGCAGACTGAAGACCTCGCCGCCCGCCGAGCTGAACAGCACCGCCTCCACCGAGTTGAGATCCTTCAGTTCACCCTCGATGTCGGCGCCGGTGGAGAACACCTTCTCCTTGGCGCTCCGCAGGATCAGCCCCCGGGCCCGCGGCTTGATCCGCTCGGGATACAGCACCTCGCGCAGCGCCAGGATGGTGCCGCTGCCGATCTGGTTCTTGGTGGCGTCCTGGCGGTCCAGGGTCAGCGTCAGGATGCTGGTCTGCTCGTCGAACTGAACGGTCAGGTACTGGTCCGGGTTCACGCGGGCGCCTCCTCGCTTCCTCGCCGCCCGGGGCGGCTCGGCTCATTGTACATGCTGCGCCCGGGCCGCCAGCGGCACCGGCGGGGGCTATAATCGCCGGCATGCCCCGGATCATCGCGGTGGCCAACCAGAAAGGCGGAGTGGGCAAGACCACCACCGCGCTCAACCTCGCGGCGGCGCTGGCCGAGGGTGGCGCGCAGGTGCTGCTGGTCGATCTCGATCCGCAGGCCAACTGCACGGCCGGGCTGGGCTGCCGCGCCGAGGCCGAGCGCTCGATCTACAACGTGATCTCGGACGGCCTGCCGCTGAGCGAGGCGATCGTGCCGACGGGCGTCGAGCGGCTGGAGCTGGCGGTCAGCCACATCGACCTGAGCGCCGCCGAGCTGGAGCTGGTCAGCGCGCTGGCCCGGGAGTACGCGCTCAAGCGGGCGCTGGACAAGGCCCGGCTGGAGCACGCCTACGTGCTGATCGACTGCCCGCCCAGCCTGGGACTGCTGACGCTCAACGCGCTGGTGGCGGCCACCGAGGTGCTGATACCGGTGCAGTGCGAGTTCTACGCGCTGGCCGGCCTGGCCAAGCTGATCGACACCATCGGCCGCATCCGCGCCGCGCTGAACCCGGAGCTGAGGCTGGCCGGGGCCGTGCTGACGATGCACGACGTGCGCACCAACCTCAGCCGCGACGTGGTGGACGAGGTGCGCGCCAACTTCCCGGGGCACGTCTTCGACGCCGTGGTGCCGCGCAGCGTCCGCGTGGCGGAAGCGCCCAGCCACGGCGCGCCGGTCACGCGCTATGATCCTGAGGGGGCGGGGGCGGCTGCCTATCGCGCGCTGGCCGGGGAACTGGCGGCGCGCTCAATGGAGGAAGGTGCATGAGCAAGCGACGGGGGCTGGGCCGCGGCCTGGCCGAGCTGATTCCGGCGGCCAGCCCGCCGCACGAAGGCGAACTGGTCCAGGAACTGGCGGTCTCGCTTATCGATCCGAATCCCTTCCAGCCGCGGCGCGACTTCAACCCCGCCGAACTGGCGGAACTGGCGGCCTCGATCGAGGTCCAGGGCCTGCTGCAGCCCGTGACCGTGCGGCCGGTGGCCGGCGGGCGCTATCAGCTGGTGGCGGGCGAGCGCCGGCTGCGCGCGGTTCGCGACCTGGGGCAGACCCGCATCCGCGCCATCGTGCGCGAGGTCGACGACCGCCAGCTGCTGGAACTGTCGCTGGTCGAGAACCTGCTGCGCACGGACTTAAACGACATCGAGGTCGCCGAGGCGCTGCAGCAGCTGCAGAACACCTATGGCTACACCACCACGCAGCTGGGGACGGTGCTGGGCAAATCGCGGCCGGCGGTCAGCAACGCGCTGAGGTTGCTGGAGCTGCCCGAGACGGTCCAGGCGCTGATCCGCGAGCGGCTGCTGACGGCCGGCCACGGCCGCGCCGTGCTGAGCTTCACCGCCGAACGGCGCGAGGAGATCGCCGCGCAGTGCGCCACCGAGGGCTGGAGCGTGCGCGAGCTGGAGCGGCGCGCCAGCGAGGCCAGCCAGCGCAAGCCGGTCAAGCGTCCCCGGGCGCGCAAGGGCGGCGTCCCGCCCGCCCCGCAGGCGCTGCGCCGCGCCGAGTCGCAGCTGATGGAGTACCTGGGCACCCGCGTGCGGATCAGCGAGCAGCGCGGCGCGGGCACGGTGCAGATCAGCTACCACGGCGCCGACGACCTGGCGCGGATTCTCGACGTCCTGCTGCGCGGGGCCAGCCCGCTCTAGATCACCGCGGCCCGCACGATGCCGCCGCCGGTTTCGCCGGCCAGCAACTCGGCGAAGCGCCGCGTGATCGTGGTCAACTCGCTGTCGGGCCACAGCTCGCGGTTGGCGTAGATGATGCCGAGGTAGTCGCCGGCTCCCTCGAAGATCTTGGTAGCCATCGAATCCTTGACTGGCGAGCCGACCGGCTCGCCCGGCGCCGGCCCGCGGCAGCAGATGATGCAGCGCTTGACGTCCAGCCACTGCCCGCTCTGGTTGAAGACGTAGCCCTCGTCGGGTTCGCCGATGCGCACCGTCAGCGGACCATCCAGCCTGGCGACGTCGAAGATGCTGATCGGCAGCAGGCTCTGAAGCGAGATCACGTTGTTGACGTCGACGACGTTGTTGATATGGTTGAACTCGCCGCGCTCCCTGAGGTCCCGGACCAGCAGCTCGTGGGCGGGCCGGTTGCGCCCGCTCGGTGAGAAGCCGCCGATCTTCAGCAGCTGGCGCACCGCGCGCCGCCTGTCCTCCGGCAGTTCGTAGTCCGCCGTGCCCATCGTCGCCGCCAATTGCGCTGCCAGCGCAGTTAGCTCGGAGCTCGCGGGCCCCACCAAGCCCCCGCTCACCTCGGCCACCCCCAGGCTGAGGCGCTCGTCATCGATCAGTTTGACTACTTCGACCGGCATGGCGCTATTCTCGCACAGTCTGTGAGCGGCGCGCGGGCGATCGATACACGCTCAGAAGCAGCCGTCGCGCTCGCCGCCGAGGCCACCGAGGTCATCCTCGTCCGCCTCGGTGTAGTGCACCAGCGGGCCCGCCCAGCCGGGGTCGTACTCGTGGGGTCCTCTTCTGAATGTGCGGCGCAGCATCCGCAGGCAGTTCATCACGGCGACGAAGGCCAGCAGCGCCAGCACGCCGCCGACCAGGATGGTCAGCGCCGCCAGCGCCGGATGGGCGCCGAAGACGGCGATCACCAGCCGCGGGTCGAACCAGCAGTAGATCAGGACTGCCAGCGCGCCGAGGCCGATCACCGTCAGCCTGAGAGACATCCGCCGCCGCCGCTGCCAGAAGCTCCGCGGGCCCTGCGCCATGGCTGATTCTAGCGCAGCGGCGTCCGGCCCGGGATGAACATCAGCCCTGCTATACTCCTCCTGAGGGTTGAGCGATGCGGATCATCATCTTCACGCTAACGCTGGGCATTTCGGTCTGGGGGCTGGCCGCCGGCGCCTGGGCGGTGACGGTCGTCGACGCCACCGGCGCCGAGGCGCTCTACCAGGCCGGCGACTTCAAGGGCGCGCGCGAGGCGTTCCAGGCGGCGGTCGACGAATTCGGCGCCGCCAGCAAGGATTCCAACGACTATCGCTCCTATCGGGAGCTGGGCTACCTCTACGACCGCCTGGCCGACTGCTGCTTCACCCAGCGCGACTTCGCGGGGCTGAAGCTCTATCTCGACGGCCGGCTGGAGGTCAGCCAGTCGGAGCTGAACCTCGTGGAGGGCCAGCTCAGCGGCGCGCTGATGAGCGGCATCGCGCAGGCCACCGCGCGGTTCCTCTCGGACCGCGTCGACGACGCCGTGCGGCTCAACAGCATCGCGCGGATCAAGCGCAGTATCGGCCTGATCCTGCTCGATACCGGCGGCGAGGGCCGCGTCGGCGAGGAAGCGATCCACCAGTATCAGCTGCTGGCGCAGGCCAGCTCCGGCGTGATCGAGACCGACCGGGGGCTGCTGGAACTCAACGTCGGGCGGCTGGAGCAGCGGCTCGACAAGTTCGAGGCGGTTCAGCTGGCCGTCGAGGAGCTGGTGGACCTCGAGGAGCTGTGGCTGAAGTACCCGTTCACCAGGAGTGAGCCCGCCAGCGGCGACACCGAGCAGGATTAGCTCCATCTCGCCCGCCGGTAATCACCTATAATCGCGCCATGCGCACCGCGATCGCGACCATCCTGCTGACGCTGCTGATCTCCGTCGCCTACGCCGGCGAGGGCGAAGACCAGACCGGCCTGGCCGAGCCGGAGCTGTCCAGCCGGGCGCTGGGTGCCGCCAATGCCGTGGCGGCGGCGCTGCTGAGCGAGCGGCCGGAGGACATCTGCGACCTGCTGGGCCCCTGCTACGTCTGGCAGCAGCCGGGCGTGGCCCTGGTGATCCACGGCGTCTGGGAGCCCGACGGCGGGCAGCCCGAGCTGTGGCTGGCGCCGGAGCGGTTGATGGACTTCCTCGCCGCCCAGCGCAACCTCGAGACGGACGCGCCGTTTGTCTATCCGGGCGAGAAGGGCAAGGACGTGGACAGCTTCCATATCGAGCCGGTGGTTTGCCTGCTGGACCACTGGCGCGCCGACTACCGGCTGACGCACCACCTGGGTGACTACCACACCTGGATCGAGCTGAACGAGGGGATGGAGTTCATCTGGCCCGCGGAGGAGGACATGGCCGCGGACTGCGCGGTGGTGTTCATCGATTCCAGCGGCCCGCTGGAGTTCTACTTCCGGCTGGCTGAAGACGGCGAGCTCAGGCTGGTGCACCTGATCCACTACTACTTCTTCAGTGCCTGAAATGCGACAGGCGGGGCCTCAAGGCCCCGCCCGTCACCAGGTTGCTGTACCTGTGGGATGCGGTTAGTGGGAATTGCTGTTAGTGGCCACCCCCGCTTACTTGCCTGCTTTGTATAGCTCGGCCACGCGGCCCCAGTCGACGACGTTCCACCACGCCGCGACATAATCCGGCCGCCGGTTCTGATAGTTCAGGTAGTAGGCGTGCTCCCAGACGTCGAGCCCCAGGATCGGCAGATGGCCGTGCATCAGCGGGCTGTCCTGATTGGCGGTGCTGCCGACGTGGAGCTTGCCGCTGCTATCGAAGCCCAGCCAGGCCCAGCCGCTGCCGAAGCGATTCAGGGCCGCCGCAGTGAACTTCTCCTGGAATTCCTCGAAGCTGCCGAAGGTCGTTGTGATTGCGTCCGCCAGTTCGCCCTGGGGCCGGCCGCCGCCGCTGCCGCTCATGATGCTCCAGAACAGGCTGTGGTTGGCGTGGCCGCCGCCGTTGTTGATCACGGCCTGGCGGATGCCCTCCGGTACGCTTTGAATGTCGCGCAGCAGCTCGTCGATCGGCCGGCCCGTCAGCTGGCTGTGGCCTTCCAGCGCGGCATTGAGCTTGGCGACGTAGCCGCCGTGGTGCTTCTGATGATGGATCTCCATCGTGCGCGCGTCGATGTGCGGCGCCAGCGCGTCGTAGGCATATGGCAGCTCCGGCAATCCGAATTGCGGCTGTCCCTGAGTACTCATCTTGCTCTCCTTAGTATGCTTCAGTGTTGCTTAGTACGTAGCTATAATACTGCGACTCAGTCGCAACTATCGTAATGCTGCGGAGATGAAGGCGGCCCGGGACGCCAGGCTGAGCAGGGCGGATGGCCGGCCGGGGATGCGGCTAGATCACTTCCAGTTCGTCCTTGGCCGGCAGCGGCGGGAATGCAGCGTGGGGCTCGGCCTGGTACCAGAAGGCGGTGCTGGCCAGGTCATCCTGGAGCGGCAGGTAGCGCCCGCCCTTGCGCCAGCCCAGCGCCTGAATGGTGACGCGCAGGTCCTTCTCGAACCTGACGGGGTCGGTGATGTGCCAGCGGTACATGCCGAACCGCGTCTGGCTCTGGTACAGCCCGTCGGGGCGCTGGACGTCGTGCAGGCCGCTGTAGGGCGTGGAAAACTCACGGTATTGGTGGGTCTGCTGGTCCTCGAAGTCGTAGCTGCCCAGGAAGTAGTCCTCGGTGCCCGTGCCGCAGATGGTGGGAAACTCCTCGTCGCCGTCGAGGAAGAACTTGACCTCGCCCTCGCCCCACCAGCCGGAGCTGTTGCTGCCCCAGGCCAGGTAGGTGCCCACGTAGTGCCCGTGGCCGCGCACGCCGCCCACGATGGTGTGCACGTCCTTGTACTTGACGGGGTTGCTGCGCCGGAACTGGGCGTGCAGGTAGGCGGCGTCCTCCGGCACCGCGGTCACCGCGTAGTCGATCTGGTAGTAGAGCCGCATCTCCTCGTCGTCAATGTTGGTGACCGTCATTCGGCAGGCGCGGCGGAATGGCAGCGGCCAGAAGCAGTTGAAGCCGCTGCCGGGATTGACGCAGACCGCCAGGCTGCTCAGCAGTGCCGGCCGGCACCAGCCCTGGCAGAAGAAGTCGCCCAGCGGCACCTCGATGCTGGGGGTCTCCTCCTCGTCCCACCAGACACGCAGGATCGCAAACCGCCAGTGACCGGTCGGCGTCAGCCAGATGTGCTGGATGGCGCCGGGGCCCTCGATCTCGGCCAGGGTGAATTCCTCACCTGCGCCGATCGCCACGCAGGGGCTGATCTTCCAGCCCTGGCCCAGCTCGCGGGCGCACTGGGCGCCCAGACCTTCCGTCGCCATCCCGCCCCGGCCCTTCTCGCCGGCGAAGTTCTCCGGGCTGATGCTGCGCGACCTGGCGCTACTCAACCGCCAGAGGTCCGCCAGGCCCGATCCCAGTCCAGTGATGTTGTCCACACCGTCCTCCCGGTCCTCGGTCTGCCAGCATCATAGCGGTTGCCGGCCGCCGGAGTTGCTGCGAATACCGCCGCGGGCCGCTCGACAGCAGGCGAGTTTGGCGGTATACTGCTGGCAAGCGATACTGAGTCTCATTCTCAGCATGCCAACATACGCAATGCCGCGGCGAGAGCACTGGGAGCTGCCGGGTGCCGACAGCGCCCTGCCGTACGCCCGGTCGGCTGGCGCCGTTGCACTGCGACATCTACTGAAAAGGGGAGCAAGATGCACATCAGAAACAAGTGTTCGCTAACAGCGTGCCTGGGGCTGATCCTGGCCGCCTGGACACTGGCGGGCTGCGCGGGCTCGCAGGTCAGCGGTCTCTCGGCGGCGGGCGATGGGCCGGCCGCACCGGCCTTGGTGGCGGCGCCGAACGGTGGCGCAGATGCCGCGGGCCTGCCCGCGGGTCTGCCCGTCGACTACCAGCAGCCCTGGGAGCAGCTGGACGCGTTCGGGCTGGTGGTGCCGGAGTCGGCTCAGCGCGAGTCGAGCGCCGTGGACCTCAGCAGTGAGTTCAAGACGGGCGTCGATCGCTTCAGCGAAGCCGGCGACGTCAGCAACTACGATCAGGCCTCCAGCATTGGCAGCGGCATCGTCGGATCGGCGGAGCTCAGCCACGCGATCTACCGGTTGCCGCTGGGCGTCGCGCAGCCGGGCGTCGTGTCGGTTGATGTCAACCTGCGGGCGCGCAGCGACGGCTCGCTCAGCGATTACTGGCTGGGTGTCAGCGACTTCGGCAGCGGGCAGTGGCGGTGGCGGGGGCCGCTCAGCGACGGCCAGCTGCGCCTGAGCCTGCCGGTTGGGGACTACACCTCCGAGCTGGGCAACCTGTTCGTGGCGATCGCGGCCTACGACGGCTCGGCGGTCGACGTGGTCGGCGTCGGCGCCAATCCACGCAATGGGGGCGACCTCGTCGCACCGTCGGCGCCTGCGGCTCCGCTGCTGACGCCGGTGGCCGGTGGCGTGCTGATGGTCTGGCTGCCGGTGGCGGCCAGCGACCTGGCGGGCTATCGCATCTACTACAGCTCGCAGCCGTTCCTGGACGGCAACAGCACCGGAGTGCGGCGGGTCGAGTACCTTGACGCCAGCCGGCGCTTCATCCTGAAGCAGCCGGGTCACGTCTACGTGCGCCTGACGGCGGTGGATATCAGCGGCAACGAGAGTCCTGTCTCGCCCCAGGTGGACGCAGAGGCGCTGGCCGGCGAGCCGCTGGAGATGGTGCTGGAGACCGACCTCGTCAGCGGCCTGCTGGGCGACAGCGCCAACCTGACCGCCACGGGCGGCGACTCCTATGACTTCGACCTCGACGGCGACGGCGTCTTCGAGATCACCGGTGACGTCACCGGCGTGGCGGCGCTGAGCGCGCAGAACACCGGCATCATCCGTCCCCGGGTGCGGGCCAACATGGGCGGAACGTCGATGGCGCTCGGCGCGGTCAGCCTGATCATCGCCGCGCAGATTCCGCCGGTGGCGATCGTCGACGCCACGCCGAACGAGGGCGTGCTCTGGCGCCAGCCGGAAGCGCTGTCGGTTACCTTCGATGCCTCGCTGAGCTACGACCAGGATGGTGCCGGCCTGGAGTATGCCTTCGATCCTCTGGGCGATGGCACATTCACGGCTTGGAACGCCAGCGATTCATACATCTACGAGTACACTGAGAAGGGTACATTCCTGGCTGCGATGCGCGTCAAGGACGATGACGGCTTGATCGCTCATTCGTCGGCGCTGGTCGAAGTCAAGCAGGTTGCCGGGTTCAATGCGCGCGGTATCACGCGCTTCAACAACAATGGCCAGTATTCCTCGCTGGCAATTGTCGACGGCCATCCCGCGATCACCATGTTTGACGCATCCTCCAACTTCCTGGTGTACATGCGGGCAACAGATTCCGGCGGCAACCTGTGGGGTGATCCAATGGTTCTGGACAACACCGTCGGCGCAGGACTGCATACATCGCTTGCAGTTATCGATGGTAAGCCCGCCGTGAGTTATTACGTCTCGGGGCCGAACGAGGTGCGCTATCTACGCGCCGACGATGCGCAGGGAACATCCTGGACAAACGCGCCGGTCGTGATCGACGGGCCGATCAATCTAGCGCCTAACACTTCTCTTTATTACGTGGACGGCAATCCAGCGGTCGCCTATGCTGATGCTGGCGCCGGAACGTTGAAGTACCGGCGTGCCACTTCCGGGGCCGGCACCGGCGATACAGCCGCTGATTGGGTGGATGCTCCGCTAACGTTGGACGCCTCCGGCGATGTCGGCGGCTATCCCTCGCCCAAGGTGATTAGCGGCAATCCGGCGATCACCTACTGGGATATCAACAACCTGGAAGCGCTCTACCGGCGCGCCGTGAACACCACCGGAGCGACCGCGGGCAATTGGCCGGTAGCGCCAGCCCGCTGCAGTCCCGCCGGTGTGGTGGTCGGTGGCTATACTTCTCTTTTAGAGGTCAACGGTCGACCTGCCGTAAGCTTCTTCGAAGTTGCCGTGGGTTCACTGCAATATATCCGCGCATCGACATCCTCGGGCGCGGTCACTGCGGACTGGCCGCTGGTGACGGTTCAGGTTGCCTCGGGAGGCAGCGCCGGCCAGTACAACTCGCTTGCACTGGTAAATGGACGTCCAGCGATAAGTTTCTCAGCAACTGTGCCCTGGGTGAGCCTGTATTATTCGCGGGCCACCAATACTAACGGTACAGTCTGGGATCCGCCTGTCACCGTCAAAAGCCACCCCGCCGAAGCCGCCGGCTTTTACAGTAGCCTGGTCGACATCGACGGCTTGCCGGCGATCAGCTACTGGGGTCTGGCATTCTCAACAATCGAATTTGCCACTCCGATTCTGAACTAGTTGTCACTACTCGCAATCCAAGGCGCCCGTTGTAGTAATACGGCGGGCGCTTTTTTTTTCGCCGCATCTGCATGTTTGAGCCGCAAAACGGTATGCACTATGATTGATGGCGCAGAGACTATATTCACCGATGCATAAATGAAAGTCAGCGCACTGGAGCAGTCACTGAAGCTGGCCGGACACCGGTTCATCGCTGGCTGCGACGAGGCGGGCCGCGGGGCGCTGGCCGGACCGGTGGTCGCCGCCGCGGTGGTGCTCAGCTACGACCGTCTGCCGCGCCTGCTGATGGACTCCAAGCGGCTGACGCGCCGGCGCCGCGAACTGGTCGCCGCCGAGGTCAAGGAGCAGGCCGTCGCCTACGCGACGTATCGGATTGAGCCGCGCGAGATCGAGCGGATCAACATCCTGCAGGCCTCGCTCAAGGCGATGGCCCGCGCGGTGGACAAGCTCGGCGTGCCGGCCGACGCCGTGCTGATCGACGGCAACTTCCCGCCGCGGATCAACGGGGGCATGCGCGTGGAGTGCATCGTCGGCGGCGATAACAAGATCGCCTGCATCGCCGCCGCCAGCATCCTGGCCAAGGTCGAGCGCGACTTTATCATGGAGCAGTACGCGCGGCAGTTCCGCAAGTACCACTTCGAGCGCCACAAGGGCTATCCCACCGAGGAGCACCTGGCGCTGCTCAAACGCCACGGCCCCTGCCGGCTGCATCGCGGCACCTTCAAGCCCGTGCGCGAGCTGCTGACGCCCAAGCTGTTCAAGGACTGATCCGCCGGCACTGGCCTGTGGCATAATCTGAGCGCATCCAGGGGCGCGCCACAACAGCACGGCGCCCATGTTGATGCCGGGGTAACTATGAGCACTGTTGACGTATACCAGCCAACGCATCCGGTTCGCATCGTTGCAGCTACTTCTCTGTTCGACGGGCACGACGCCTCGATCAACATCATGCGGCGGATCATGCAGGCCACCGGCGCTGAGGTGATCCACCTCGGCCACAACCGGAGCGTCGAGGAGATCGTGAGTGCCGCGATCCAGGAGGACGCCCAGGGCATCGCCCTGACCAGCTATCAGGGCGGCCACATGGAGACCTTCAAGTACATGCGCCAGATGCTCGACGAGCGCGGCGCGGGCCACATCAAGATCTACGGCGGGGGCGGCGGGGTTATCGTCCCGCGCGAGATCGAGGAGCTGCACGCGGCGGGCATCGACCGCATCTTCTCGCCCGACGACGGCCGCGCGCTGGGGCTGCAGGGCATGATCAACGTGGTGGTCGAGGGCTGCGACTTCGACCTGACGGGCATGGTGCCCGAGCAGAACGGCACGTATCTGCCGCTGGCCCGCCAGATCACGGTGACCGAGGTCAAGGGTGCGCCCACCGTAGCGGCGGCCGCTGTGCCGCCGATTGAGTCCGGCGACAGGGACGTCGCCGCCACGGCACCGGCCGTGCCCGTGATCGGGCTGACCGGCACGGGCGGCGCGGGCAAGAGCAGCCTGACCGACGAGCTGGTGCGCCGCTTCGTCAGCGATTTCGCCGACAAGAAGGTCGCGGTGCTGTGCGTCGATCCGACGCGGCGCAAGACGGGCGGCGCGCTGCTGGGCGACCGCATCCGCTTCGGCAGCGTCAAGAACCCGCGGGTTTTCGTGCGCTCGCTGGCCACCCGCGGCGCCCAGAGTGAGATGTCGGCGGCGATCGGCAGCGTGCTGGAGGTGGTCAGGCGCGCCGGCTTCGATCTGATCGTGATCGAGACGGCCGGTATCGGCCAGGGGGACGCCGCGATCACCGAGATCGCGGACCTCTCCGTTTACGTGATGACCAGCGAGTTCGGCGCGCCCAGCCAGCTGGAAAAGATCGAGATGCTGGACTACGCCGACTTCGTGGCGATCAACAAGTACACGCGCCGCGGCAGCGAGGACGCCCTGCGCGACGTCCGCAAGCAGTACCAGCGCAACCACAAGCTGTTCGGCAGCGACCCGGCCGGCCTGCCGGTGTTCGGTACCAGCGCCGCGCACTTCAACGACCATGGAGTCAACGCGCTCTACGCTCACCTGATCGCGGCGCTGAACCTGAAGTTCGATCTCGGCTGGGATAGCAAATACGACGCCGACGAGACGCGGGTAACGGATACCAGCGCGCACATCATCCCGCCGGGCAGCGAACGGTACCTGAGCGAGATCTCCGCGACCTGCCGCGAGTACCGGCAGTGGGCCCACGAGCAGGCCGACATCGCCGCGGACATGCATGCCACCACGCGGGTCATCCACCTGCTGGGCGGCGACAAGAAGCGCGACTGGCAGCCCTACAACCTGCCGGCGGACGCACAGGGGCTGCCGCCCGCCGTCGCCGACCTGATGCAGGCCTTCAACGGCGAGCTGGCGCGGCTCGATCCGCACTGCCGCAAACTGCTCGACGAATGGGACGCCTGGGAGGAGTGCTACAGCGCGCCGGCGTTCACCTATCAGGTGCGCGGCCGGGACATTTCCGTCGAGAACTACCGCGAGACGCTGTCGGGCAGCCAGGTGCGCAAGGTGGCGCGGCCGCGCTTCCACGCGTTCGGCGACCGGCTCTACTGGCGGCTGATCGAGAACGTCCCGGGTGAGTTCCCCTACACCGCGGGCGCGTTTCCCTACAAGCGCCAGGCCGAGGATCCCACGCGGATGTTCGCCGGCGAGGGTCCCAGCGAACGCACCAACGAGCGCTTCCACCTGCTGGCCGACGAGCAGCCCGCGGCGCGGCTGTCGACCGCCTTCGATTCGATCACGCTCTACGGCGAGGACCCGCACGAACGCCCCGACATCTACGGCAAGATCGGCGAGAGCGGGGTGGCGATCTTCACCGTCGAGGAGGCCGAGCAGCTTTACGCCGGCTTCGACCTCTGCGACCCGACCACGAGCGTAAGCATGACGATCAATGGTCCGGCGCCGACGATGCTGGCGTTCTTCTTCAACGCCGCGATCCGCCAGCAGTGCCGCCGCTTCCTGCGCGCCGCGGGCCGCCTCGACATCACGGAAGAGCAGGAGCTTGAGCCCGACCGCCTGCGCGGCGCGCAGTGGGAGGACGTGCGGGCGCTGCTCAGCGACGAGGAGTACGAGCGGATCAGGGCGCAGACCGTCAGCCAGGTGCGCGGCACCGTCCAGGCCGATATCCTCAAGGAGGACCAGGGCCAGAACACCTGCATCTTTAGCACCGAGTTCGCGCTGAGGATGATGGGCGACGTCCAGCAGTACTTCACCGACCACGACGTGCGCAACTACTACAGCGTCTCGATCAGCGGCTACCACATCGCCGAGGCGGGCGCCAACCCGATCCACCAGCTGGCGTTTACGCTGGCCAACGGGTTCACCTATGTCGAGTACTACCTCAACCGCGGGATGGACATCGACAGCTTCGCGCCGAACCTGAGCTTCTTCTTCTCAAACGGCATGGACGCCGAGTACAGCGTGATCGGCCGGGTGGCGCGCCGGATCTGGAGCGTGGCGCTGAGTCGCAAGTACGGCGCCGGCCAGCGCGGGCAGCTGCTGAAGTACCACATCCAGACCAGCGGGCGCAGCCTGCACGCCCAGGAGATCGAGTTCAACGACATCCGCACCACCCTGCAGGCGCTGCTGGCCACCTTCGACAACGCCCAGAGCCTGCACACCAACGCCTACGACGAGGCGATCACCACGCCGACGGAAGAGAGCGTGCGGCGCGCGCTGGCGATCCAGCTGATCATCAACCGTGAGTTCGGGCTGACGTTCTGCGAGAACGCCACTCAGGGCAGCTTCATCATCGAGGAGCTGACCGACCTGGTGGAGGAGGCGGTGCTCAGCGAGTTCGACCGCTTAAGCGAGCGCGGCGGGGTGCTGGGCGCGATGGAGCTGCAGTACCAGCGCGGGGTGATCCAGGACGATTCGATGAAGTACGAGCACATGAAGCACGACGGCAGCCTGCCGCTGATCGGGGTGAACACCTTCCTGCCCCGCGACCCGGCCGAGGCCAGCACCCCGCGCGAGATCGCCCTGACCCGCGCCACCATCGCGGAGAAGGACGAGTGCATCCGCCGGCTGGCGGACTTCCACGGCCGCCACGCCGATGAGTGCCCGCGGGCGATCGCGGCGCTCAAGGAAGCGGCGCTCAGCGGCGGCAACATCTTCGCCGAGCTGATGGAAACGGTCCAGCACGCCAGCCTCGGCCAGATCACGCACGCGCTGTACGAGGTCGGCGGAGAGTACAGAAGGAACATCTAGCGCGGGATCGCCCTGGGAGCGCCGGCATCTTGCCGCCTGGGAGCGCTGGCTTCCAGCCGGCATCTTAGATTCGATTAGCCGGGCCAGGTGCCCGCTTAGCACCGCTCAGCTCTGCGTTCGCAACCCGGCGCTGCTATAGGGCCACAGCTCGGGCCGCCCCGCCAGCCCGGCCCGGACGGGATTGCTCTCCACGTACTGCACGGCGTTGCGGTAGTGCCGCTCGTTGCGGATGAAGCGGTCGAAGTATTCGCGCTGCCAGAACCTCCCGCTGCGCCTCAGCAGTTTGTTCCCCTGGTTGGCGATGTACGATTTCCAGGAGTGAACGACCTTGGGCAGCGGGCAGCCCGCCAGGAACTGCGCCAGCACGTGCAGGTGGTTGGGCATCACCACCCACGCCAGCAGCCGGTAGCGCTCGCCGTCGAAGTGCAGCAGCGTCTCCTGCGCCAGCCGGGCCACGCGCGGGTCGCGCAGGTAGCAGGCGCCGTGACCGGCATCGAGATAGCGCTCCAGGGCCTCGCGGCGCTGTCCGTCGGTGAGGCGCAGCCGCGGGTTCTTCAGCTCCGCGATTTTGATTGCCGGCAGCGAGTCGTGGAGGCGAAAGGTCAGCAGCTGGAACAGGCCGGGCTCGTCGTAGTGCGGCAGATACCCCCGCGAGCGCCACACCTTAGCTGCGTCGCCGTTCGATGCAGCATCAGTATCGGTCATTGGACCGAGAATACAACAAGAGCCGGCAGGATGCCAGCGCTCCCAGGACCGAACCGCCTGGGAGTACCGGCTTCCAGCCGGCATCTTCGATTCGATCAGTCCGCTGGCGCGGCCACCTAGCGGGCCGGGGCGGACGGCGCGGTGTAAAATGGGGTCATTATTTCGCCGCAAGTGAGGGGCTGAGCTTGGCGGATCCCATCGTATTAGTGACGCGCTGCGCCATGGCGGCGGCGGTCACCAGCGTCCCGCTTGCATCCCGGATGCGGGCCTGCGCATCACACAGCGCCATTACAGCAAAGACTGGAGGAAGGGAAGATGCACTTCGAACTGACTGAAGAACAGAACATGATCCGCGAGACGGTGCGTGAGTTCGCGGAGAACGAGCTGGCTCCGGGCGCGCTGGAGCGCGACGAGACCAAGACCCAGGCGCTGGAGCAGTGGAAGCAGTTCTGCGAACTGGGCTTCGGCGGGATGACGATCGAGGAGGAGTACGGCGGCACGCCGCTGGACGCGATCAGCGAGGCGATCGTGATCGAGGAGCTCAGCCGCGTCGACTCCGGCTTCAGCGTGCTGGTCGCCGTCCACAGCGGCCTGACCGGCGCGACGCTGACCACCTGGGGCACGCCGGAGCAGAAGCAGCAGATCTGCACCAGGATGGCCAGCGGCGAGTGGCTGGCGGCCTACAGTCTCAGCGAGGCCGGCGCCGGCAGCGACGCCGCCGCACTCAGCTGCGCGGCCAGGCTCGACGGCGACGACTGGGTGCTGAGCGGCACCAAGATGTGGGTTACCAACGGTGGCAACGCCGACATGTACATCATCTTCGCCCGCAGCCACCCCGACGCCGAGAAGAAGAGCAAGCAGGTCAGCGCCTTCATCGTGCCGCGCGCCAGCGACGGCCTGACCGTCTCCAAGCTGGAGAACAAGCTGGGCATCCGTGCCAGCGACACCGCGGAGATCGTGCTGGAGAACGTCCGCGTCCCGCGCGGGATGGTACTCGGCGGCGAGGGCAACGGTTTCAAGGTGGCGTTCAACGCGCTGGACGTCAGCCGCATCGGCATCGCCGCCCAGGCGCTGGGCATCGCCCAGGGCGCCTTCGACTTCGCCCTCAAGTACGCCCAGGAGCGCGAGACCTTCGGCAAGCCGATCATCAACCACCAGAGCGTCGCCAACTACCTGGCCGACATGGCAACGCGGATCGAGGCGGCGCGCTTCTTGGTCTACCACGCGGCGTGGATGAAGGAGCAGGGGCAGGTGCACACCAAGGAGAGCGCGATGGCCAAGCTGTTCGCCGGCGACACCGCGATGTGGGTCGCCGACCGCGCGGTGCAGATCCTCGGCGGCTACGGCTACACCAAGGACTTCCCGGTCGAGCGCTACTTCCGCGACGCCAAGATCACGCAGATCTATGAGGGCACCCAGGAGATGCAGCGGGTGGTGATCGCCCGCGCGCTGATGGGCACCGTCAAGGGCGTCGCCGCCAAGCACGCCGGGTAGGCGCGCTATACTCAGTGGGGACAAGCTGCTGGGCTCGAGCCGAAAGGGAGGCATGCGATGGCGAGCAAGGCTGCGGCGGCCCGCCGGCGGATCGGCGTGCTGCGCTGGGTGGCGCGGATACTGCTGATCGTCTGGGCGGTCTACTGGGTTTATCTGGCGTTTACCGGTGGCCACGGCGTGGTGCCGGTGATCTACATGGTGCTGGTGGTGGCGATCCTGGGGCTGACCTGGCGCCAGGAGCTGACCGGCGGAGTGATGCTGATCCTGCAGGTGATCTTCGCCTGGAGCACGCTGGGCGGGATGCGCTTCGAGCTGAGCCAGTTCCAGCTCCTGATGATCATCCCGCCGCTGCTGGTCGGCATCCTGCTGATCCTGTGCTGGTGGGCGGTGCGCAACCCGCCGGCGGAGTAGCGGGGCCGGGCAGGGCGCGGCGTCAGTTTGTATCGCGCGACGCGCGGTAGTAGTCGCGGCCGTCGCGGCTGGTGCGCTCGATGGCTCCCTCGGTGGCCAGCTCCTCCAGGTACTTGATCACCTCGTTGACGTGCAGCCCCAGGGCGCCGGCGATGTCGCCCGTCGTGCAGGGCCGACGCTGAAGCATGGTCAGGATTTCCTGGCGGCCGGCGGCGAACTCCGGCAGTTCGTGCACCGCGCGGAAGTCGGCGGTCACTTCCGCGGGGGGGTCGAAGCGCGGGGCCAGCGCGTCCAGCTCCGCGGCCGTCACCGCGCGGGCGTACTCCTCCGCCGGCGGGCGCACGGCGGTATTGAGCTGGATGCGGTCCGGCCCGATGCGCCGCGCGGCGTCGATCAGGCTGGTCAGCTGCGACTCGCCGGTGTTGAGGCCCGCCACCAGGAAGACCTCCAGCCAGTACTGGCCACTTGTTTCGCGCCGCATCTCGATCAGGCCGTCGAGCATCTGCTCGAAGCTGAGCGAAGGATCGGGCCGGTTGATTGCCTGGAAGGTCTCCTCGTCGCCGGCGTCCAGCGAGGGAATCAGCAGGTCGGCGGGCGCCAGTTCGGCGCGCAGCTCGGGCTGCCAGAGCAGCGAGCCGTTGGTCAGCACCGCCACGGGAATATCCGTCAGCCGCTTGATCGCGCCGATCAGCTCGCCGGTGCCGGAGTGCAGGGTCGGCTCGCCCGAGCCGCTGAGGGTGATGTAGTCCGGCCGGCTGGCCAGCTTCTGCTTAAGCTCGGCCAGCACCGGCGCCAGCGGCACCCACTCGCGGCGCTCGCAGGTGCGCTCCGTGGTGCGGCCCAGCTGGCAGTAGATGCAGTCGTAGCTGCAGGTTTTGAACGGCACCAGGTCGACGCCCAGCGAGCGGCCGAGCCGGCGCGAGGGCACGGGTCCAAAGACATGGGGCATATAAGTAGGATAACAGCAGACCGGCGTCCCGCCACGGCGGGGTCGGCCCCTGCGCCCGGTAGGCGGGGTTTCAACCCCGCGCACCCACGGTGGGTTAGGCTAAGGTCGGCGGGTTGAAACCCGCCGCTACCACTCAATTGGGATCGGGGGGTAGCGGGGATGCCGGCAACCCCGCCGAGGCGCGGCAGCGCTCCCAGGCGCCGCTACGGAGCGCGGACGTCCCGTCCGCCCCCCGGTAGCCGCGCAGCTTCTGCGCGGCCCACGGGAGTGCGCGGATAAGATCCGCGCCTGCCAAACTCCGATCACTGACCACTGATCCCTGATCCCTGACCCCTGTAACCTGTCCACCATCCCAATCCCCCCTTACCGCTTACGCTTACGGCTCACCACTTCTCGTCCCCTGTCCCCTGTTCCCTGTAACCTGTAACCTGTAACCTTGCCCCCCTCATCCCCCCGCCAGGCCACGATAGCCAGCTTGCGGTCCACGTCCAAATGTGGTACTATACAGGTGTATAGGTCTGCGCGACGCAGGCGGTGGTGCATGCCCGGTGACGGATTAGCAGTGGCGACCGGGGCGCACCGCCGGCGGCAACTTGAAAACCGAAACGTGAGCGCGCCGCGCTTCGGCGAAGCCTGCCACTTGAACTCACCACCTGAACCTACTACTTGAACTCCCGCCAGTTCCGCCGCCCCGCGTTGCTGCTTATCATCGCCGCTTGGCGGTGAATGGCGGGCTGGATGCCCGCACTACTGATCCCGCCGCAGGCGGGACTGACGGCTGACAGCCGAGGGCCCTGATTAATTAGCGGTACTTAACATCTAACCCATGACGCTCAGATTCCTCCCGCCGGGGCGCCGCGGCGTGCCCTACAACTTGTACTTACCACTTGAGCATACCGCTTGAACTGCCGCCAGTTATTAGCGGCACTTAACATCTGAGCTTTGCCACTCAGATTTCCTCCCGCGGAAGACCACCGCGCGGCCTACCACTTGAACTACTACTTGAACTTACTACTTGAACTGCCGCGAATTTTTAGCGGCGCTTAACATCTGAGTCGCGCGGCTCAGATACCTGCCCGCCGGGCTGCTCCCCACGTTGCGGCCGTGCCCAGGACTCGGCCTCGACGAACACGCGCTTGACGGCCGGGTGCGCCGCCTTGATCTGGCGGTCCAGCTGCGCCACGATCCGCTCGATGTCCACCGCCGTAGCCTCGTCCTGGAACTCCACGCTGAGGTTGACCAGGATATAGCGCGGCCCCATGTGCATCGTCAGCACCTCGTTGGTGCGCAGGATCTCGGGGAAGGCCAGGGCCAGCTTGCGGATGGAGCGGACCACCTCGCGGTTGGCGCTCTCGCCGATCAGCAGGCCCTGGGTCTCCCAGGCCAGCCAGGCGGCGGTCAGCGCCAGGATCAGGCCGATCAGGATCGAGGCGACCGCGTCATAGACGTGGCTGCCGGTCAGCGCGGTTAGCCAGACGCCGGCGAAGGCCGCCACGATGCCCAGCATCGCGGCGCTGTCCTCGAACAGCACCACGAACAGCGAGGGGTCCTTGCCGTGCCGGATCGCCGCCAGATAGCCCCGCCGGCCCCTGGCCTTGTTGAACTCGCGGTACGCCATGTACCAGGCGACGCCTTCGAACAGCAGTGCCAGGCCCAGCACAATGTAGTTGATGTGGGGCGCGGTCAGCTCGGCCGGGTGCATCAGGTGCTGGATGCCCTCGTAGAGCGAGATGCCCGCGCCGACCGAGAAGATCAGGATCGCCACCACGAAGCTCCAGAAGTAGATCTCCTTGCCGTAGCCGAAGGGGAAGTCCTCGTCGGCCGGGCGGCGGGCCCGCCTGAGGCCGTGGAGCAGCAGCAGCTGGTTGCCGGTGTCGACGGTGGAGTGGATGCCCTCGCTGAGCATCGCGGAGCTGCCCGTCAGCGCCGCGGCGATGAACTTGGTGATCGCGATCAGCGTGTTGCCCGCCAGCGCGGCGTAGATCACCTTCTTTGAGGCGTGCTCCGTATGCCCGGTGGTCTGGTGCCTGCCGCTGGTCGCCATATTGTCACGCTTGCCCGCGAACCCCGCTGGACAGGGCGCATTGTAATGGATGCGGCGGATCGCGCGTAAGCCCGCTGGGCGGCTAGCCGGCGGCGGCGTCTCGGACGATCCGCCGCAGTTGGTCCAGGTCGGCGGCGGCCATCAGCCGCGCGCGCAGCCCGGCCGCGCCGTCAAAGCCGCAGACGTAGGCCTTGAAGTGCTTGCGCATCAACTCCAGCGGCTTGATCCCGCCGAACAGCCTGACGTACAGCTCAGTGTGCTCCAGCATCACTTCGAGGACGCGTGACAGCGGCTGGTCGTCGCGGCCCGAGTCGCGGTTGAAGAACCAGGGGTTGCCGGTGATGCTGCGGCCGACCATCACGCCGTCGCAGCCCGTCTGCTCCGCCCAGGCGTAGGCCTCGTGAAGGCTTTGCACATCGCCGTTGCCGATGATCAGCGGGCGCCGGTCGCGCTCCGGCTGCAGCTCAGTGGCCAGCTCAACGGCGCGCTCGATGACGCTCCAGCGGGCCGGGGACTTGAAGGCCTCGGCTCTGGTGCGGGCGTGCAGTGTGATCGCCGCCGGCCGGACGCCGAGCAGGCAGGCCAGCCAGGACTCGATCTCGTTGGCGCGGTAGCCGATGCGTGTCTTGACGCTCACGGGCAGCTCGCCGGCTCCGGCCTGGGCGGCGGCGATGATCTCCCGCGCCCGGCCATGGTCCCGAATCAGGGCCGAGCCGCCCTCGCGCTGCTCGACCTTCTTGGCCGGGCAGCCCATGTTGATGTCGACGCCGTCGAAGCCCAGTTCGGCCACAAAGCGCGCCGCCCCCTCAAAGCTGCGGGGGTTGCCGCCGTAGAGCTGGGCGACGATCGGGCGCTCGGCGGCGGTCTTCCAGAGCAGATGGGCCAGGTTGTCGCGGCCGGCGGAATCCAGCCCGTCGGCGGGAACGAAGCCCGTGTACATCACGTCCGGCTTGCCGTAGCGGGCGATGATGCGGCGATAGGCCGCGTCGGTGATCCCCGACATCGGTGCCAGCGCCGTGAACGGGCGCGCGAGCTGTCTCCAGAAACCGAATTGCATGATTGCCGCCGCGGGCAGGATGTTAGCATGGTGCCGTCCACTTGACATGCACGACACTCTGTCGTATACTTACGACACGATGTCGTAATGTTGCTGTACAGCGAGGAGGCCGGATGAAACCACCGTCATTGGCCAACGCGGAACTGGCCGTCATGGAGCTGCTCTGGCAAGAGGGGCAGCTGACGGCGCGGCAGGTGCGGGAGCAGCTCTACCCGAATTCGACTCGGGCGCAGCACGGGACTGTGCAGCGGCTGCTGCAGCGCCTGGAGGACAAGGGCTGCGTGAGGCGTGACCGTGGCCAGGCGGTGAACCTGTTTTCCGCCGTCCTGTCGCGCCGGGCCTATGCCGGGCAGCAGCTCGAGGCGTTGGCCGCCAAGCTGACGGCAGGCTCGATCGCACCCCTGATCACCCACCTGGTCGAGGAGAACAAGATCTCCCACGACGAGATTGAGCAGATTCGGGCCATCCTGGATGAGCAGGATGAAGGAGAGCGGTCATGACCGAACTCCTGTTACAGATCGGGCTCAGCAACGCGCTGTTTTCGCTGTTGCTGGCCTTCATCGCCCTGGTGCTTGGCCTGGCGTTCAGACGGCCGCAGCTGACCTATGTATTGTGGCTGCTGGTGCTGGTCAAGCTCCTGACGCCGCCCGTGGTCAGCGTTCCGCTGGCCCCGGCGCTGTGGCAGGCCACGCCGGGCGCTGCTGCGCAGCCTGCGCTAAAGCAGCCCGCGCTCAGCAGCCCGGGCCTGGTGGGCCCGGCTGAGCCAGCCGACCACGCCTATCTGGCTGGGAGCGGAACCACCGCCTCCCGGCTCAGCACGCGGGCGGTCAACTGGCTGGCGGCCGCCAGGACCTGGCTGCCGCCGCTGCTCTTGCTCGGATCACTGCTGGCGCTGGCTTGGTCCGCGGTGCGCGTCGCAGGCTTCCACCGCCGGCTGGCGGCGGAGGCCGAGCCGGCGCCGGCGGAGCTCCAGGGCGTCGCGGCCGCCATCGCGCGGCGACTCAGCCTGCGGCATGTGCCGGGGGTGTACACCACCGCGGCTCATTTGTCGCCGCTGGTCTGGTGGCTGCGGGGACGGCTGGCGATCGTGATTCCGGCGGAGCTGCTTCAGCAGCTGGACGCCGGGCAGCAGCAGCTGGTGCTGGCTCACGAGCTGGCTCATGTCCGCCGGCGGGATTACCTGGTCCGGTGGCTGGAGTGGCTGGCCTGTCTCAGCTTCTGGTGGAATCCGGTGGTCTGGTGGGCGCAACGCAACCTGCGCGCCGCGGAGGAGATCTGCTGCGACGCGCTGGTGCTGTCCTGCCTGAAGCCGCAGCCACGCTCCTATGCGAGGTCGCTGCTGGCGGTGGTGGAGTTTCTGGCCTATCCGGCACTGCGCCCGCCTGCATTGGCGAGCCAGATCAGTAGTGGTGGACTCTTTCTTAGGAGATGCAGAATGATTGTGTCAGACAACGCGAAACGAACGACAGCGCGCTGGATGCACGCGCTGGTGATTATCCTGGCGATAGTCGTGCTCCCGCTGGGGGCACATCTCTACGCGAAGGGCGAGGCAGAGACAAAGCCGGCCAAAGGTGCAACGGTGAAGAGCGACAAGGCGGTGGCCGGTACCAGCAAGCAGACGGAGGACGAGTACCTGCAGTCTGTCTGGGCGGGCCTTGAGGACAAGGTTGCGGCCGGCGAGCTGACCCAGGGCGAGGCGGAGGCGCGGCTGGAGGAGATCGAGATGGCGCTGAAGCTCAGCTCCTGCGCGGCAGCCACCTTCGAGGCCGAACTACATGCGGCCGAGGCCGAGGTGAAGGCCAAGGTGGCAGCCGGTACCATCACCAAGCAGGAAGCGGAAGGCAAGCTGGCGGAAATCGAGCGCTCGGCCAAGGAGCGCCACCTCGCCCAGCAGGAGACCTACAAGGCCCTGGTGGATGCCTGGGGCAGGTCGGAGACGCTGATCGGCGAGGGCATGGCGACCTTCGAGGAGGCGGTCCGGGAGTACGAGCACGCCAAGCAGGAGATCCTCACCGAGGCCGACGTGTATGCCGGGGCCAGCCAGTACTACCAGGATGCCGTGGAGGAATTCCAGGCGGCCATTCGGGCCGGCGAGATGAGTAACGCCGAAGCCTTCACCAGGCTGTCGACGGTGGAGATGGCGGTCTTCGCCAAGGCGTTCATGCAGGCGGAGCAGGAGTACCTGGAGCAGGCCGGGCTCAGTGCCGGGATCGCCAGCGGTGAGACCGCCGAAAAGCCGAAGGGCAAGGCACAGGCCAAGCAGCAGCAGGAAGCTGAGCAGCAGAAGGCTCAGCAGGAGCAAGAGAAGCAGGCGGAGAAGAAAGCAGAGAAGTAGCAGCCCCCCCACGGGGGGCGATGACGGCTGACTGAAACGGCGGCAGATCCGCAGACCGGCCGCAGCCTGGCCAGCGGGTCTGCCGCTTGGCGTCGCCTTGCCGCGGCGTCCCGCGTCACGGTACCGTGCTCAGCCCGCGGCGTGGTTCCACAGCAGCTCGGGAATCAGCCGCCGCAGCTCCGCGCAGTGCGGGGCCGGCGAGCGCAGATCCTCGCCGCAGCTCAGCGCCTCGGCGCGGCAGTCGCCGGCGCACCAGTGCCGGTATTCGCAGCTGCGGCAGCCGCTGCGGCGCGAGACGTGGCAGACGCCGCGCAGCCGCTGAAACACGGGGGATTCGAGCACCAGGCCGGCGACCGAGTCCGCCGCCACGTTGCCGCAGTAGTACTCCTCGCCGGTCAGGCTCGGGCAGGGATAGACCGCGCCGTCGGCGTCGATGAACAGCACCTGGCGTCCCAGCCCGCAGCCCGTCTTGCAGCCGGGCTCGCCGCACACCCTGCTCAGGATCGAGAAGAAGTCGCGCTTCAGCAGCGCCGCCAGTTCGGGCTGCCGCGCCGTCACGCGGCGCAGCTCTCCCCAGGCGGACAGCAGATCGGGCATCCGCTCGCGCAGCGGCTGGCCGCGGCCGATCAGCCGCAGCGGGATGAAGCGCACCTCGGCCGCCCCCAGCCGCCGGCCCAGTTCCAGGTATGCCTCGAACAGCGCCGGACCGTCGCAATCGAACACCATGCTCAGGATCACCGGCACACCGGCAGCGGTCAGCGTGGTGATGCCGTCGAGCGCGCGATGGAACGTGCCCGCGCCGCGCACCTCGTCGTTACTGGCGCTGTCCGGACCGTCGAGTGAGACCTGCACCTCGACGCGCCGCCCGGCCAGCATGCGGGCCAGCCGCGGATCGATCAACGTGCCGTTGGTGGAGAGCAGCACCGGACGGTCGAACAGCTCTTCGGCAAGTGCCAGGCAGCGCTCCAGCCGCTCGGGATCGATCGTCGGCTCGCCGCCCAGCAGGCTGAGGGTGGCGTCCGCAGCGAACAGGTGGCGCGCGCCGGCCAGCGCCGCCATCACCGTCTCCACCGGCACCTCGCGGGTGTGGCGGCCCGAGTTGTAGCACCAGCGGCATCTGAGGTTGCAGCGGTTGGTCAGGTTGTAGGTGATGTTGGCCAGGCTGACCGCCTCGTCCTCGACGGGCCGCTCCTCGGCCAGCAAACCGCGCCGCTCCAGTTCGCTCAGCGCCGCGGCCGCGGCCCGGCCAAGGTCGGCGGCGGGTGTGCCATTGCCGGCGGCCACCATCCCCACCGCCGCCTCCGCGCTGCGCGAGCCGTCCAGCAGCCGGATCAGCTCCAGCAGCTCGCGGTCCGCCACGAGCCACTGGGCCGGGCTGTCCCAGACCAGCAGGTAGCGCCCGCCGCGACGGTCAATACGGGCCGGAGAGGTCACCCGCGGGTGCCCGTCTGTTGCCACGGCTACGCCTGAACTAGTTTCTCGACTTACAGACATCGCGGTCCCTCATGCAGCTCGTCAGCGCCAGGCTGATCAAGGTCACCGGGACGGCCAGCATTAGCGCCCCCGCCACCAGCTCGCCGGGCGCCTCCGCGCTCATGGTGACGGCTGCTGCGTTCCACAGCATGTGGAAACCGATCGCCCACAGCAGGCCCCGCCTCAGCCGCACAAGCAGGCAGCAGATCAATGACAGAGCCGCCATCTGCAGCATCACCACCGGGCCGCCGCCGCTGTGCATGAATGCGAACAGCACAGTGATCAGCAGGATCGCCAGCGGCCAGCCCAGGGGTCTGACCAGCAGCCGGAGCAGCAGCCCGCGAAAGAACAACTCCTCCACCACCGGCACCAGCAGGATCAGCAGCCCACCGGCGTAGAGCGGCGGGATGACGCCGGTCAGCATGCACCACGCGGCCGTCACCCAGACGGCGATCGCGACCAGCAGCGTGACAAGCGGCCAGTCCGTGGTGCGGCCGCCGTATCTGGCGAGCAGCAGCAGATGAGCCACGAGCCCCAGATAGACAATCTCGGTGAACGGGACGAGCTGCGTGGGCAGGTAGGCGACTGCCAGGAGCCTGACCACGAAGAAGGCGGCGAGACCCAGGGCGGCCCCGCCCAGCAGCGCCGCATCCTTGTCCCACAGTGCGGCCAGGCTGCCTGGCGGACGCGCTACGCCCGTCGCGATCACTGCCCGTCGCGCGTCAGCGTCCATCGCGGACACCTGCGGCCGGGTTGTCCCGCACGCTGTAGTGGTAAACCCCCGCAGCGCCGTCGTCAGTCGCCACCGGGAGCGTTGTGATGTAGTCGTAGGCAGAGCTGATCGCCGGGAACATCAGCCCCACGACGGCGAGGCAGACGATCACGGCGGTCGCCAGCCTGCGGCGCAACGGCGGCATCGCCCTGGCCGACCGCAGCAGGATCAGGCCGGCGAAGAACAGCAGTATCAACGGGATGTTGAGGTCGAACAGGGCGGCGTTGTTGGCGGGCGTCGAGGGGGTGACTCCGGTGGAGGTCGCGGCTGCCACCACGTCGTGGTTGTCGTAGGCGCTGAGGTAGCCCGCGTGAAGAAAAGCACCGTCGGTCTCGGGCGCGCTGGCCTGAAAGATCTGCATATCGTCCTCCCATGCATTTTTCAAGCTGTCTGCCCACCCAGACCCCGCGCGCTGCGATGTTGTTCGCGCGCTGGCGTAGCGATTTGCGCATCCGGGCGGTCGGCAGACCTTAATACAAAGCGAGATTTCGGGCCATGGAGCAGCCGGTTCCCGGGGCTCAGCGGCCAGGACAGACCTGGCAGTCGCTCGGAATTGCCCGGTCGTGGTACACTTTGCGTAAGGCGCAGAGATGCGCCCCGGGGATAATGCTGGTTCGGCTGCACGCAGGGAGAGTGTCGTGCAGAAAGACAGCAACGCGAGGCCAACCTCAGAGGTCGTCGGCTTGGATGTCCTTCGCATCCTCAGCGTGGCGCTGATCGCGCTGTGCATCGCCGCCTGCAGCGGTGAGCGAACCGCAGGGAATCCGCGCGGACTCAAGCCGGATGCGCCGCGGCTCTATGAGAGAGCAGGGATATGGGCCGCGGGGCTGCCCGCTGCTCCGCGCGCAAGCGCAGCTGCGACCGGCGCGAACACGGCAGCTGACCGCACGCTGCCCGGCGCGAGTATCTATCGCTTCGACTGGGGCGGGTTTCTGTCCCGAGGAGTCTGGTTCCGAACGGGACTCCACGCGACCTTCAATCCAGAGGACGCCTCGCCGGCCTATGCCGTCTATACCTTCAGCCTTGCCGGCTACGACGGCGAGCCGTACATCGAGCTGGGCTGGCAGTCGCCGCTGCCGGCCGCAGCCGATACCTGGATCGGCCTCAGCGACTGGGCTCGCGGCAGCTGGCGCTGGCACGCCGTCGACTCCGCCGGCATCGCTGTCACGGCGGGCCTGGACCCCTTCATCGACGAGGACGGCATCATGCTGGTTGTTGTCGCCTACGGCGGCGAGGAGCCATGCACGCTGGACTGGCTGCGCGTCGGTCCCGCGGATGGCCCCTGGCACTTCGAGACGGTGGCTGAGTCTGCTGATTATCCATACTATGCGCCAATCGTGGCCGGCGATGGCGGGGCAGACATGTACGCGGCGTACCTGACAACCGACACTCCAGAGCACTACTACCTCCCGATGATGGCCTTTGCGGGCCGTGAGGATGGGAGCTGGTCAGGCGAGGAGATCGTGGACCTCTGCCGCAGCACGCCGGCGCTGGCCGTTGACTCGCAGGGAAACCTCCACGTCTGCTACGACGGGCGCGGTGGCGCCGAGAGTGGGCTCATGTATTACGGCTTCTTCGACGGGGACCAGTGGTCAGACGAGGAGCTTGTGGGTGGAAACAGCAGCGGCATGCCACTGGGAATGCGGCTGGCGCTGGACAATGAGGACCGGCCGCACCTGGTGTTCGGCCTTGACGACAACGAGATCGTCTATGCCTGCCGGACGGACACAGGCTGGGAATTGACCACCCTGATAGAAGGGGAGGGCGACTGGAGCGGACAGATCAGTGCCGACATCGTTGTGAGTCCCGGGGGCGCGGCATACGTGTGCTATGCGTTTCCCGGCTGGCCGGCCTCGCTTACGGTCTTCACCGGTGAGGAGTGGACGTCTCACTACCCGCTTCCATACTTCATTGCCATGAGATCCCCGATCGCCATTGCCGTGAGCCAGCACGATGTGACTCACGTCTGCCTAAGCCAGCGCATCGAGGGGCATAGCTCGCGGCTGCGCTACTGCTATCTGGAAGGCTGTTCGGGAGGCGGGGTGCCGGACTGGCACGAGGAGCAGGTGGATGGGCGGCAGCGGCTGTATGACGAGGTCAGTATCACGCTGGACGCCGCTGAGGAGCCCCACATCTGCTACCAGACCTATCGGGACGATGCGCTGAGCGAGCCGGAGGTGCGCTACGCCCGGCGCCTGGACGGGAAATGGGTGAGCGAGCGCGTGACGAATTTGCATCTGCCGGACGGGGGCCATCCGTTCGTAATGGACAGCGCCGGGCGGCTACACCTGGCGTTCGCCACTGGCTGGCTGACCAACTGGAGCAACGCAGATGAGCAGGGCTTCGGGGTCGTGTACGCCTGGCGTGAGTGACCTGAAACGTCACGCGGGCTGTCCGCCGCAGCCAGTGAATGGACCGGACCGGAGTCCCGTGCTGCCTACTCGTTCATCTCCATGATCGACTTGAACTCGCGCCTGAGCTTCTTGCTGTCCCAGGCCTGGGCGATTGCCGGCTGCAGCCCGAGGGCCTCGATGTTGCGCTTCAGCTTCAGGTAGCGCACGTCGCTGAGCACGGCGAGCAGCTCGTCTTCGCCGCGCGCGATGTAGGCCGAGACCAGCACCGAGGACAGGCAGATGATCACCAGATTGCGCTCCTCCTCGCCAGTGCCCAGCTCCTCGACCAGCGGCTGCTCCTGCAGGCGCAGCAGGGTGGGCAGCGGCTCGGGGATGCCCCAGTGGCGGGCCACCTGCTCGCTGAGCAGCGGCGTGCAGACCCCCCAGTGCTCCAGCTCGAAGGCGAAGCGCTCGGTTTCGAAGGGGATCAGCCGGTACTTCTCATCCGGACCCAGGTCGGCCATGCCCAGCAGCAGGCTGCCCAGCCTCGCGATCAGCGCCGCCGTCGAGAGCATCGCGTTGTCGGCGGAGCCGGCCTTGAGCGCCACATGGTAGGCCAGCACCGAGGAGCCGCAGGACCAGCGCTGGACGAATTTGAAGTGGTTCATCGAGTAGCCGGGGTAGCGGCCGAAGATCGCCTCCAGGTGATAGGCGGAGATGATGATCTGCAGCATGTTGGTGCCCAGCTGGATCGCGGCGCGGTCAATGCTCGTCACCGGCTTGACCTGTCCCTGGGCCGCCGAGTTGGCCACCGCCAGGATCTTGGCGCACAGCACCAGATCGTGCTTGATCTTGTCGACCAGCTCCCGGGGCGGGATATCCTCGTGCCGCGCGTCGTAGGACACCGGCGGCAGGATCAGTTCCTTGATCTGGGGCAGCCAGCGGGCGCGGACATCCTGTGGCAGCTCCTCCCAGCGGGACGGCCGGGCCATTGGTGCAGCATCGCCGCCTTTCGGGGGCTCCGCTGCCGCCGGCTTCGTGGGCGGCGGAGCGGCAGCCGCGGCACCCGCCGCGCTGCTGGCAGGCGGTGGCCCACCTGCGGCCGCAGCCGGCTCGGCCGCACCTGCGGCGGCGCCGCCCCCCGCAGTGCGCGCTGGCGGGCTTCCAGCCTGAGCGGCTGGCCTGGGCGGGGCTTTGGCAGCAGGAGGTTGCTCAGTAGCTGCTGTTGAGGGCTCGGTCGTCGACGCTTCAGCCCTGGCGGTCTGCCGTTCGTCAAGTTCGCGCAGGGTGGAGACGATGCTCGCCTCGCGCGCCGACAGCTCCTTGACGGTGCTCTGATGCAGCGCATTGGCCAGGTCTCGCAGTTCACGGACGCTCTGTTCAAGCGAGCCGGCCAGCTGGCCATGGGCCGCGTCTGCTGAGCTGGAGAGCTTGCCGAGTTCCTCCATCACTTCGCCGGCCGAGGAGCCCTGCGCGGCCAGCAGCACCTCTGTGGTCTTGCCCAGCTCCTGACCGATGTCTCTGGCCAGAGCCTGGTCTGCCGTGCTCGTGAACTCCCGCAGTTCGCGCACTTCGCGGCTGAGGCGGCCGGCCAGGCTGATCAGGTAGCCCACCAGTGACGCAGTTGCGACAATTCCGATGAGCGCTGCGGCTCCAAGAATCTCAGCGATCGGCATCTTCACACCCCCACCTGTACGTCAAGCGGTCATCAACTGAGCCGTCGGTCAGGCTGCATGCTTTCCGGCTGACCGATCACGCGGCCACTAGCATCTGCGGTCGATTATACACTGACCGACCGGGTTCGGATACCTTGCACCCCGGCCGGCGCGCGGCGTCCGGCTACTCCAGCACTGCGTACTTCAGAGCAGTGTTGACGCTGTGGCAGTAGCTCATGGCCGGATGTCCGTTCAGCGAGATCATATCGCCGCCGAAGCTGCCCCAGCCGATGTTGGAGTCCGTCGAGTCGATTAGCTGCCCGGCCGGCCAGCTGGAGCCGGTAGCGTCATTGGCGCGGAAGTACATCACATCGTGCTCCGAGCAGGTCACGAGGCCGATCGCCGGCCGGCCGTCGATCGTCACCAGGCCCAGCACCGTACGACCGCCCTGCTGGATCAGAACTGATGGCGTCGTCCACGCAGTGCCGTTCTGGTCGGAGGAGCGCTTGTAGCGGACCTCGAAGTAGCCGGGGCTGGCGACGAAGGCTACCGCCGGGCGACCGTCAATCACTGCCAGAGCGAGATCGCCGCCGCCTCCCTCCGTCTCATCGAACATCACCACCGGGGAGCCCCATTCGCTGCCGTCGGGCTTGATCGCCCGGACGTACAGCATGGCGCCGAGTGAATTGCCCCCCTGTGTGATCGTGTCCTCGTAGCACAGGGCCGGGTTGCCATTGACGATTATGAGCGGGCAGGTATAGCCGTACAGCGGCTGCGTCTTGGACACGAGCACCGGCTGCTTCCATGCTGTGCCCAGGTCATTGCTGGCCGGATAGAACTTGACTCCGACCATGTGCGTCGCAATCGCCGGTTTGCCGGCCACGTCCAGCAGTCCGAGGCCCGGGCCGGCACCGCCAGGCACGGCCGTCACGAACGGATTCCACTGCGTGCCCTCGCTGTTCTTGGCGACGGCATACGTCGGGTTGCCGCTCTTGCAGCCGCAAAAGCCGATACCGGGCACGCTGCCGTCGATCAGCGCCAGGTCGACCGAGTATGCGGCAACGCCGGGGTCTGCAATCGCGCCAAGATTGGCCGGCGTCTGCCACCCGCCGACGCCCAGCGGATTGGTGGAACGGATGTACTTGAGGCTGCGGCTCTGGTACTCATAGTAGGCAATACCCGGAGCGCCGTTGATGTCAGCCAGCGAGTTGAACCAGCCGGCCCAGCCTACTGGATCAAGCGTCGTGACATACCAGCCTTTGGTGCCGTGAATGGTGACCACTGCGTCGCCCTTGCCCCCCATGCTGTCCTTGACCCGCAGGCGCACCTTCACCGGTCCGCTCCAGATCATCGAGAACTGCCAGCTCGTCGGCGTCCCGGTGCCGGTCTCATCGTAGGTGCCGTCGTTGAAGAGGTCCCAGCCCCAGGCCACGATCGTCCCGTCTGTATCATAGGACGCCGAGCCATCCAGCGTGACGGTGAACGGGCAGGTGCCGCTGGTGGGGCTGGCAGCAATCTTCGCGACCGGGTAGTGGTTGCCGCTGCAAAGCATCCAGGTGGTGTCCTGGGCGCCGAGGTTGTCCGTGACCCGCAGCTTGACCCGGTGATCGCCCGGCTGCTCGCAGAGCCACTGCCAGTATGCATTGGTGTCACCATCGATCTCAAAAGCGCCATCGCCATCCAGGTCCCACTCGTAACGCACGATGGTGCCGTCGGGGTCGTAGCTCTGGGAGCCGTCGAGATAGACCGTGAATGACGGATTGCCGGACGTCGGGCTGCCTGTCAGGACTGCGACCGGGCGCTGGTTCAGGCTGGCGACGTTGATGCAGACGGTATCGATGTCGAACAACCCGGTGTCGTCGGTAGCCTTCACCGCAGCGTTGAAGATTCCCGACTCTGAGTACTCGTAGTCAATCGTGGGCAGCGGGCCCGAAGTGACTTCGAAGTCGCCGTCACCATCGAGATCCCACTCGTAGAGCTCAATCGCACCGTCCGGATCGGAACTGCCGGCGGCATCGAAGTGGACTGATTCGTTGATCGCAGCGTCGAGCGGGTCGGCGGTCAGCTCCGCCTGCGGCGGCTGGCCCGGCTCGCCGACCACCACGGTGGTCTCGGCGATCGCCTCCGCGCCCTGGCCATCGACGACGCGCACGCGCACCAGGTAGACTCCCGCCTGGTCGAAGGCGAAGTACCTGACCGGCTCGGAGCTCATGCTGTCCTCGAAGATCCCGTCACCGTCCATGTCCCAGTCGATGCCTTCAATCGCCCCGTGGGGGTCATAGCTGCGGGTCGAGTCGAACGTGATCTCCTCGAGCATCTCGGCCCGCGAGGGATAGGCGTCCAGCATCGCGACCGGCGGGAAGTTGA
>Ga0180429_10000412_pt1 | contig 38285 bp, 52 predicted proteins | sample SS_ome_FD_132428 | JGI IMG/M metagenome (GOLD analysis project Ga0180429, IMG submission 132428) | Hypersaline lake sediment archaeal communities from the Salton Sea, California, USA - SS_1_S_1 metaG | ecosystem: Environmental > Aquatic > Non-marine Saline and Alkaline > Hypersaline > Sediment ...
ACAATTTAGCAGTTGGTAGTAAGCCTTCGTTAGCAACAACATCAAGAAGAACACTGTTCAAATGACCGACTAGCGAATATGCTCTTTCCAACTGAATGTATGGTTCGTATTCGTTTTCATCTGTTATTTCTGGAACATTCTGTCTTCTATAATTAATAAGCATTTTAAGAATGTCTGCATAATACATTCCAGAATAATCAATGGTTGGAACCTGTATAGTTTGCCCTGCCATTATTTTTCTCCCAGTTCTTCAAGTGGCGCAGAAAATTGTCTCTTTTCGTTAATATCCAAATTCATATATTCAAAAGAGATATTCCTTTCGCCTTCCCTATTTTGTGGATCATTTTGTATCTCACTAATAATTACACCATCTGCGCTTAAACCCAATCGGTTTTTAAGAGATCTTTTGAGCAAATCCTCAATTTCACTTTTAACGTCAAACAAAGACCCCTCATCGTTTACACGAAATATGAATCTTGGTTTTAGACCTAAATCTTGAAAAGGATTGTCGTCGTCGCCTTCTTCTAAAGCTAAAACAACAAGTTTATCTAGTTGTGTTTCTTCCTTTTCTATTTTAGCTCCACCGCTTTTAGCTACTCCTAGCGGCATCGATAAACCTTTTGGCATAATCACCTCACGATAAAACGCCTTGACCTGATCCAGTCCCAGGCGAGGTTGGTGGAGTGCCTGCTCCAGTAATTACGACCTCTCCCGTTGCGTTTTTTACTAATTTAGAGCATTCTGATCCAACAACCTCACAGAAATCTGGCCATTTATCACCCAAAAATGCTGCTAACAATCCAAAATTTTTTACGTTACCAGCCCATTCCGAATCACTAACCGTGATAGATCCGGGAGTAACAACACCTTGACCAGCAAAAACTGGCGTATGTGTAGACGTTAGCCCTGCCAATATAACCTCTTGTTCTAGACCTGTTGCAATAGCGTCACAAACATCCATAAGGTTTGGCCCAGCCTGTCCAAATTTTGCTACCATTCCAGCGAACAACATTTGAGATAAAACGGAGCCAACAACGCCTTTAAGACCAACACCGACCCCAACGCCAGCTCCTGGAGTTGTCCCTGTGTCTTGTGTTTGGAATTGCTTCCCCAACATAGACAAAACAGATCCGTTACCAACAGCATTGGCCATGTTCAACATGTCAACACCAACGAATCCTGAGCCAGCTAATTTGCCAGCTATAACTCCACCCATGTGTATCCCAAGCATCGGCATTATTTGTCACTCATCTCCACAAATTTATCCCAGACTGGTTTAAGCAACGGCCTAACAACCCTGTCTAAACATTCTTTACAAAAATCTTTCTGGACTGTTTCTCCCCCAACCCTAAGCTGAACAATGTACGCCCTAGGTTGTAAGTCTTCAAATTTTTGAACTTCTTTTTCTTCCATTTTCCCTGTTGTTGCATTTTGTGTTTTTACCTTGTGCATCACTGGTATTTGCTTTTTAACCTTTTTCTTTTCCCAGACCACCGGATTGGTTTTATTTTCTAAATTTACCTTCGGTACAGGAATTTCCTCTTCTATCTCATCGAATAGAGGCTTTATTTCTGGATTAACGTATGTCGGTTTACCACAAATATCACAATGCCATTTAATCATAATTCACCTACACAACTAATTTTCTAATATTATCAACCACAGGTGCAACTGGCCCACCGCCAACGTATAACACCATGTAGCTATATTTATTTAATTTCAAAGCGGATAAATCTTCACTCAACAAATCTCTTTTGAGTTTTTCTGTACCTCCCGTCGTTAATGGCAAATCAAAAGCCCAAACGTCGTTCATATCTGCTATGGCAGACAACGCTTCCAAAACGGATTGAAGTCCTTCTAAGCTAGCTTGTAGCTGTTCTACCTTACGTTGCAACATGGCTATTAGTTCACGCAAAACTTCGTCTGCTGTTACGAGATATCCTTGTGCCTGTTGTATTATTTTTACTATTTCCTTTTGTAATTGTCCTATTTGCTCAATTTGGTTGAACTGTAAACTATTCCAGTCCGGAGGTGTCGATTGTTCTATTCCGTCTACCAAGCGTTCATATTTTCTAAGTGTTACACTCATGTCGTCTATAGACCAAACAGACAATAACGCTTTTATTAAATCGATAAGGCCGCCAGCGTCAACAGCGGTAAGCATAAACCCGAACGCAGATATTTGAGCAGAACTGCTATACTGTGGCCGTTTTTCATCTCCTGTGTCGTCAAGAGATTGAATCGCATAATTGATTGCCATTGCAGGCGTTAAATATGGTATTCCATATTTGTCTATTTTTCGTGTAGACGTAACACCCAACCTTTTAGCTGGACCAACTATCCCAAATGGGTCTACCACCAACTCGTGCGCTCCAGAACCGAAATAATCGTTAACTAAATTTTCAAGTGCAACTAGCAGTGCAGACATAAGGCTTTTATATGGATCTACAGAGGACACAAAAAACGCAGAAGCAGCGTCCAACAGCGAAGCCGTTGTATTAAGTAACGGTGATATTCCTCCGATTACCGTAGACAATCCGTCAGCTACGTCTTGCACTTCCGGTGGTATCGGTGGAACCACGTCTGTAAGCTTCCAAGGCATTTAATGCTCCCTTTGCCGCTATCATACGTTCTATCTTCTTGGCAGTTTCTTCTAATTGGGTTTTCTGCAAGTTTACGATTTTTTCAACCGTATCTACAATTTTCTTTGCGCCTTCGTTTTTAACGCCTTTTTTCCAACCCATTATCCTGCCCACGCTGTAAACACACCCATCTGCGGTGCGCCTGTTATATTATCTATTACGGGTGCTGTAGCTGTCGTGACTATCATTCCAGCCTGACTCCCTAATATTTGCATCGTACCTTTTAGCGTTGCCATTCCAGCAACGTCTACTTCTAAACCACCTAGCATGTTTGCCGCTTTTAACGCTCCGGTCATGTCGATTTCAAATCCTCCCATAAGATTTTTCAACGCGCATGCCCCAGCTAACGCTTCAAGGTTAAAACTTCCGGCTACCAAACTAACAATGAAGTCTCCAAGCAACACCTGAAATTCTTTATTCATTGTTGCTATTGTTTCTTTATGTCCCATTCCGTAGGTTGTTTCGGCTTCCTGCGCTACCATTTTGCTTTCTTTTCCGGCAACCGTCGTAGATTTATTCGAGACAATCGATTGACCTAAACATCCACCTATTTTTTCATTTTTGCCACCGTCTATCGTTATATCTGCACCGCCCGTTATGACCTGTTTCTTATTTCCAATTGTTTCTTCCAACGATGCTATATCGGATTTTAACAATGTTTCTACCGTCAGATTGTGTTCACCTTTAACAGTTTGGTTGTAATTACCTTTTACGGTGTAATTTTTATCCTTAGAAATTGTTGTGGTGTCGTCTCCAAGATAATCCTGTTGGTTTAGTTGTTTGAATTCTTGAATTTTCTTTCCAACCAACTGTTCTATTTTGTCATGTTTGATTGTTTCTATTGTGTTGCCGTTTTTGTCCCAGACTATTCCTCCACCAAACGTATGTTCAATTTTCATCATCCACTCATCTTCCATATCATCGAAAATGAGTTTATGGCCGCTAGTAGAAATAAACCCCATTCGCCAAGGATAATGCGTTTTAAATTCTTCGTCGATTTTTCTGATATTTGTATAAAGCATACAAACTACCCTTGGGGCAGGTATGTCTAGAGATTGGTCTATTTCTATTAGAACTGTGTCTCCAACTTTAGGAGTAAAAAACCAACCTGCACCATCCCAAGATGCAAACGGGAAGGAAGGTTCAGCGGGAAGAGGATATTCCCCCTCGTATAAAGTTTCTGCCTTAAAATAAACAGCTCCAGCTAAAGCATCAGAAGAGACAGCAGCGGTTTTTTCCTCATTGGTGAACCCTGCGGCCTTTTCAATATTCCGCGTCACAATACCTATGTGATATTCTTTTGTGACGTTAGACATACTTCTGTTGCTCCTTTATAGCCTTTCTTACGTCAAGCTTGCACTTATAACCTTTATCGTTAAAAACGTGTTTTACTTTTTTCATAAAATATTTTCCGCTAAAGTATGGACCAAGACCTTCAAAATTATGAATCTGCCTTGACTGCAAATATTGGCATCCGTTAATCTCTGCCGATCCGTTAATAAAATCTTTAGCGAGTTTTTTCATGTGCATTGCTAAATAGTCTTTAGCGTCTTTTTCGTTTTCAAAATCTTTAGTAGATATTATTTCTACCATTTCTCCAAATGTTTGATTCCTTATTGTCGCTCCACTCTGTGTAGATTTATCGTCTACGTCGTCTCCTGCATCAACACCGCCTAATTTTATGTTGCCTAGTTCTGGTAAAAATTCGTCCATAGACATCGTATAAGATATTTTTCTCTCCATCTTTCTATCCCAGGCGAATACCTTATACTTTGTGAATTGATTTAAAACGGACATGCGTGGTTTGAAACTTAACAATTTGGCTAAAAGTTTCCCGTTAACATTTTGAACATTAAACGGTGCGTTATCGTCGTTATATTTGAACGTCATAACTTCTTTTGTTCTATCTTTAGACGGTTCAAAAAACAGAGAAAAACGCTTCTGGTCTTTATTCCATTTGCAGTAAAGATCGTATGCGTTAAATTTTGCCAATTCTTTTAGAAAATCTAAGTCTGAAGATCCACGTTTTTGCTGTCGTACTTTTATCTCTTTCGTTTTTCTGATTCCAGCGTAAGAATCTGAATCTGTCGTGCTAATAGCAAATCCATTTCTTTCTCCCAAAATAGATGCTATTTGGCTGTCTCTGTACTTTTCGAATTTTTCGCCCTTTTCAGATTTTCTAAGAGAAAGAAGGTGTAACCTGTCATACCCGATTATGTTTAATACTGGTTCACCGTTAGCAGAAAAATCTGGTTCTAGATCTGTCACGAATGCTGCACCGATATCAACCAAGTCCGTCCCGTATCCACCTTTTAATACAATTAGGTTGCCGGGACTTATAAGTTTGCTATAAAGGATTCCTTCGTCTGTACCGCCTATTTTGTCTTGGCGATATGAAAGTTGGTAAGACATCGAAGATGCAAACTCTGATTCGTCTTCAAATTCTACTTTTCTGATTAAGCTATGTAAACGATCACTGAGTTCTGCTCCGTTAACTGTCAGTTTAAATCTTGGTGCGAATGGATCGTTTTGTATTGGCATTATACGTAAATCGTTCTTTCTTCACCTCTCCGCTCGAAGTGATCTTTAATATTTGTCAAATTTTCTGTTGTTCTTTTAAGTGGAATACATTGCGGAGTAACTTTTATGGTCTTAATTTCTTCATCGTCGACCAAATCAATAACATCTCCAGTATCTAGTGCTGTTTTTATCTGGCTTAACGGTTTGTTGTAATGTACTCTCCTCAGAACATCCCCATAAAGCGCGTTACCGTATTCATTTTTAGATATATGCTCAAATGTTTGACCGTCCTTTGTTACTATGGTTCGGCCTTTTCTGTGCAAAGAACCGCCCGGAATGTCTAAAAAATTAGCAACGGATTCTAAACCGATTCCAGCGGCAGCACTAGAGATTAAACCAAGGCCTCTTGTCACCAAAGATCCTATCGACAGTTCTTCCCCCAACTCCGAGGGAAGGTCTTCAATTTTCATAAGGACGACATCAAACGTCGCTTCTCGTATCGTCCCGTCAGGTCTAGGATCTGAATAACGGATATTACCAACAGTTTTTACAAAACAAGTGCAGAGGACTTCCGTACCAGAAGAAAATTTAAAAATTGGTGCACGTTTTAATTTTTCATCTCTTCGGCAAAAGTTTTTAAGTTCTGTGATGCTCTTCGAGATATTTTTAATATTATACGTGGCATACATTTTAGTAGAAAACGTAATGTACTCGCCCTCTGCGCTTATGTACTTTCTATCTATTTTCTGACTGTTTAATGCCGTTGAATCTGATATCTTTGCCCCAACATTTTCTGTTAGGTTTGTTGCTCTAAATTGTCCTCTAAATTCCGTGTAAGGAGAATCTACCATTTTCAAACGCCAAACATCTCTAGCGTTCAACCCAAAGAAATCTCCGAGAGGACTATTGCCAAGAATATCGCTAACGCCTGGAATTTTATCCGCAGCATCTCTAGTGCTTCGTACAAAATTTGTTACTCTTTTAATGTTAAAAGCCATAACTATCCACCATAACCAGCTTGCGATTTAGGTTCTGCTGCTGTCTCTTTAAGCTGCAGTCCGATTTTATTATTGTGATGTCTTTGTTGCTTTTTAACTATCGTGTTTATTCCGTTTTCGTCTACCGTATTTTCTACTACAACATTTAGGTCTGGAACATTTACAGTTGAAGGTGCAACATTTACTTGGACAGTTTGTGGTTTTGCAGAAGATGTTTTAGCCTTCATATGCGCAGCAGAAATATTTTCCGTCTCCGGAGACGTTGTTTTTGCCGTTTCTTTCACAGGAAATGGAATTACATTCCCGCCTGCCGTTTTGGTTTCTGTAACAACTCCACCTTCATTTGCCTTACGCTCCAACTGTACTACTTTTTCTCTTGCAGCTTTTGTGGCAGATTCTTCAGCAGATTTTACTCCCTTCGCGCCTTCTTTTACGTTTTCTGATATCTCTTCTCCGGCTCCAATTCCAAAGAATTTTCCAACCCATTTTGCCGCTTTTACTCCAAGCGTCATTATTCTGATAAAACCTTCAGCAACCAGAGAGATAATTTGTATTACACCTGTAAAAGCTTTTACTATTCCTCCTGCAACAAACCCAACCACGCTACCAAATCCAGTAAAGTCGTTTTTGGCTTTTCTCGATCCACCGAATATAGCCTTCATGAGAGATTCCCAGGCGTTACCCAACATTTCAAATGTTGGTGCAAGGTCTTCTTTCATCATGTCTATCCAAGGCATAAAGGAATCCATAAAACCAGCCGCAAATGTCGAAGCAGCCTCTTTTAGACCTTCCCAACCGCCCATAAGATTGTAAACAACGTAACCCAAAGCCCCTAAAGCAGCCACAACAAGCCCCACAGGACTCGCTAGGAAGGTTAAAACCGTACCGAAAACACCAACAGCACTGGCAACGCCAGAAATTATCGGTGTAAGGAACAATATGGCTGCACCAAGAGCTAACAACGGTGGTCCAAGTAACGCAAAACCAACAGCAGCCTTTGTTATTATCCTAGATATGCTTCTAAAACTTGCACCGCTACTTTCTAACGATGTAAAAAGAGATCTAGCTGAATTCCAAAGGCTTACAACGGTTTCTTTTAAGTCTTGGAATGCGTCTACAACACCGAGAGCAAATTGCCCCACGTTGCTAGACATTAATTTCTTTTGTGCATCGCTCCATTTATCCATTGGAGTTTTTATTGTGTTCATTGCCATAACAAATTGTTGAAAAGGCTTTGCTACGGCTTGAAGTACGTCTTTTATTTCAAATATTTTAGCAAACATCTCACCGAGTTTGGTTATCGTTCCATCTGTTGCCGATGTTACCGACTTCCATGCCCCATAGAGATTGTCTGTCATTTTCTCGTACATTATTTTTGCAGAACCCGGACCCTTTTCTCTTAGTTCTGTAAACAATTCTTCCAGTGCTTTTCCGCCTTTATTTTGTAACGCGAAAAACGCTCTTTGTCCTCTTCGCCCAAAAATTTCTTGCGCTGCTGCCGCATTATCCAATGCCTTCGGGTGTTTCCTGAGTCCCACTTCAAACGCTTCCACAATTTCCGCCATAGAACGAAGCTTGCCCTCTGGTGTTTGGAGTTTATCCATCGTTATGCCCATTCCTTGCAACAGTTCTTGGGCTTTTGAAGTTGGTTTGGCCAATTTAGCCATCATGTTTGTTAGAGCTGTACCACCAGAAGATCCTTTAATACCAGCATCGGCCAACGCTCCCATCGAACCTATGATTTGTTCCAATGGAATTCCCAGGTTAGCCATCGCGCCACCACCATAAGTAATGGCTTCCCCTAGCTGTTCGATGTTGGTATTCGTTCTAGCCTGTGCCAATGCCATTGTGTCTGCGAGAATCGTGGCCTGTGCTGCTCTGTCGCCATATTTTTTCATTATTGGAGACATTGCAGACATACTGTCTGTGACGATATCAGACGCCCTACCTAAATCCATTGCTCCAGCGGCTGCGGTATGTAACACAGTAGGTAAAACGGCCATAGCATCGGTAGCGTTAAAACCTGCCAACGCTAAATATTCTAAACCTTGGGCAGCTTCTTTTGCACTAAACACCGTAGAAGCACCCATTTCTTCGGCCTTCATTTTCAACTGATCGTAATATTCTGCTCCGTCTTTCATTTTGGCTGCAACGCTATCCATTTGGCGTTCTAAATCCATGTGTTTTTTCAACGCAACGCCTATTCCAGCGGCCATAATAGAACCAGCAGCTCCAACTGTTCTAGCTCCCGTTCCTACAGCAGACAATTTAGCGTTTGCGGAATGCAGTCTATCTTTAAATCTGTCCAACGCTTTTCCGCTGCGATTCAAGGACGACTGAACACCTTTAGCACTAAATGTTAGAACTGCTGAAAGATTAAAAGCCATTATTTTCCTCTCGCTTTTTCTATGGCGGCACTCTCGTCCTCTTTTTGCTTATAAAGACGTTTAAGCCACCATTTTCTTTCCCTCCCCTGCATAACACTTACATTGTCCAGCGTTAATCCGGGTATATGATAAACAAGCTGGAAGGCTTCTTCGCTGAGGGTTTCTAAACTTCCGCCTCCGGCAAAGAGCCAATTCCGAAAAAATCGTCGTAACTCCATTCAATTCTTTTAAAGAATTTACTTTTACACTTGCTACAAACAACTTCTGCTCTAAGATTTGGCCCAGCATTATGGTTTGCTATGGCCTTGTCCAACCCAACTATGTCTATTTTCTTTAATTTGTTGATAATATCGTCAGGATTAAAATACCCAGAAACACCAGACGCCCCGACAATACTATTTCTAAACGTGTGTTGTTTCATGGAAGCTTCGTCGCCAGATTTTTGCTCGTCTGCGCGTTCCATGACATCCCATTTGGCCAATCCAATGTTCAGCTCTTCCACCAAAATGTCGCCTTTTTCTAGCGTTATTGGCTTTTTAAGCTTGTATTTTTCTACTTCAGCATAATCGCCCTGTTTGCAATCAACGTCTATATCGTTAAGACTCGCCGTATAATTGTCTATAGCTTGCCCACACGAAGGACATTGAAAATTTAATGCGAGTTCTTCCCCAATTTGATCAAACCGGAGATAAACGTACATGTAAAACGGATTGCCAATCGGAGATTGGTTTAAGTATAAAACCCTTTTATTGGGTTCCATGCTTTGCCAATCTTCTCCGTGAACGCTTTCTAACATTTGGTTGAGAACGTAACTTATGAATTTTCCAAGACTAGGATTTTCGTCCTTCTTTTTCGCGATAAGTTTTTCTTCTGCGAACGTCCAATCGCGGAATGTAAAACTCTGATCCTTTTTGTCTTTCAATTCGACGGGAAGTTTGTTTTTGAGGTCTCTCAAGGTAAGCTTGCGCGTTGTTTCGCTCATTTAATCCTCCAAATCATAAGTTTGTTAGAATTAGTCTAATTTTTTCGCGCAGATGAGTAAGTAAAAAGGTTACTTAAATCATCATATATACATATTTAAAGTATAGCACGGCGAGGAGAGAGTTTATAGACATCATCCTCGAATCGGTCTATTCGAATTCATTATTACAGAATGTCATAATCGTCACAAGTTAATGTAACGGTCAGGACAGCCATTTCACCGTCTGCATTAGACATATCGGCATCTGGGTATTTAAGTTTAGACACCCATGTTCCGATATAAGCCAGTGTTTTTGCTATACTATCGTCTATACGCTTATAAACCATAGTACAGTCCTTCTTATAACCTTCTTGGACAGGGTGTTTGCCCTGTTTGTACCAAGTCTCTATCGCGGCAACTTCTGCAGCGTGATGGAGAGGCAATTCACATTCTATTTCAAATGGTTCTTGCTCGCCGCCACTCGCCGAAGTCTTATCCGGTAGTGTGGTTTTTCCTGTTTCTTGCTCAACACCGCCTGCTTTGGTGAAGATTAATTTTGGTAATCCAGCCACGTCCAATTCATATTTGTTGATCGGGCTGTGGTTCGATTGAACTAAATTTTTCAGAGTCATTTTAATTTCCTCCAGTTATTTGTTAGGATCTGTGAGGCCATTTATGGCTGGCCTCAACACCACAGACCCGTTATTCGACACTTTCAAAAATACCCATTTTGCTCATTGTGATTATAAATCTTTCAATGGTATCAGCAAGTCGTAAGGATATTTCTGAGAACATATCTCCAGCAGCCCTTGTTGCGTCTGTATTGATTTCACTGTCGAGCTTGATTTGACAAGCTTCTTCGAAATCAGCACCGCGAAGTGCACGTTTTTTGAACTCTGGACGGAAGTAAGATTTTAACGCCGACAGTGCCTTCACTTGTTCGATCTCATCATTGATCGCAAAAATTATCCAATCAAATGACTCTCTTAGATCGTTTTCGTAATGTGACATCTGTTCGCGCTGATGTTTCCATTTCCAAGCCGGATCAACACTCACAGTTCTATCGCCCCAAATAACGCAATTGCCGTCGATAAACTTCAAAATTCCGATACCCTGTTTGTTTAAGAGTTCTTCGTCTAAAGTTTTATCCCCGGTAGGTAATTCTACACACTGCGGAATTGTTGCGTCGATTCCAGCGGCTGCTTTATGGTATCCGTCGTAGTTCTTGGCAAACAACGCTTCTCGACCATAAATTGCACCACAAGTTGGTACGAGTTTTAGACCTGCTTTGGTTGGATGGGTTATTTTCATGAAACTTGGGAAGGTTACAACCGCGAAGTCGTTTCTTCCTAGAGTGTCATTAACCCATTCTTCTGCAGCTTCTTCCGTTACGATATTGGAAGGAACCTGTTGACGATATTGATAGTTCAACGCTTCCGCGCATTCCATACCAGCCTTTTGAACCGCCGATGAAACAACGCCTGGGTTCGTAATTTTTACGAGACCGCGTTTTTCGCCCTGAAGAGCAAGAATCGGAGTTGTTGTCGGATCGTAAAGGCTAATGTAATCGTTATCGTCAATGTCAGAAATTCCATCATATCCACCAGAAAATTCTTCCATGTATTCGACGCGATATGTGTTTCCAACCTGCGCATAATCCGTCATCGTAGAACCGCTTTTTACGGTTATGGTGTCGTATGTATTGGACACGATTTTGAATTTTTGTCTTCTGTTGGTGTCAACATTAGGATAAACATAACCACCAACCATTTCGTTAGGAACCCAAGGTTTAACGGCCAATGTAAATTTATCGCCAACGATAAAATCAATTGAACCCTGTTGGATTGTGAACCCTATTCCGAAATCGTTTGGCGCAGCAAATGCCGTACCAGTTTTTGGTGTTGCACCGGAAATTAGACCAAGCGTCGCGCTTGTGTACTTCCATTCCTGATCGGCGCCACCAGAAAAGTCGGTTATGGTTAGATTGTCTGAAGCACCATCACTCTCGACGAGCGACCAACCACTTACAGCTTCTGGAATCCTACTTGTAAACGTAACCGTGGCTACGAGTACAGATTCAGCTACCTTTGCTGTTATTTCTGGGTATGCTGCTACAGCATTACCTAGTGCTATGGCTGTGCCACCAACGCTTCCAGCAATAACGCACCAACCTACAGTTGCAGGAACGGTTCCATCGATAAAATTGATATCATAATCGTTTCCATCGAACGTAAACCTAACATAATCTCCATCTCCAGCAGAATAATTGGATCTTGTTGCTGCGCTGAGTTTTAGCTCCGTAGCCATAGAACCACCAGATTGTCCGGTATCTGCAATTTCTAAACCAATTCCACGACCTTTGGCTTCTGATGTTACGATAAAATGGTCTGTATCCCAGGCTACCGTTACTGTTCCGGTATATCCTGCCGCAGCTATTGCCGCATTTATTTTGGTTTGCATTTCCGTTGCAGTATTTGCACCTGTTGTGCAAGCCGCAAGAGAAATAAGCACTTCTACCAAACCTTGACCATAAAGGTTTACATTAAATTTATTGTGTGCGGCTCCTGTGAAGTCACCCAACGGATAAGACGCCGTTACGTCTGCACCAGTTACGACTGCTGCTGTTACGTCAAACGAATTGTTTGTAACTTCAACCGAACCAGACCCTTTAGATCCTGCACTGGTACATTCAACTTCGATGTCGTCTTCTTGCGTATCTCCACCAAAAGTAAAATTGTCAACGTCTCCGTCGCCAGTCCCAGCAAAATCTATACCAATAACGTCACCTTTTAAGGTTGTAGGTGTTAACGCAACGGATTGACCGTGGGCGTTACTTGGTCGTATGTCTGATGTTATCGCACCTACCCAAGTGTTGGTAACTTTTACAAAATCATTTGCATCGTCATCGTTAATGTACGATTCCCAATAATATTTGCTATCTGGGTCCATAGACAAATCTGGATATTCCAGAACTCTAATTCCATCTACATAAAATTCTAAACCGAATTCTGTAGTTGGATTTCGGACACCATCCTTAGCCAAGTAAGCCAACGCTTTATCATTGTTTTCGAGTTTTAATTTCCAAGTCTCATCAGAACTACCCGTTTTTGCGTAGTCTGTTGCCATATCGGAATCTGCTGTTACGGTGATTACACCATCTGCGGTGTTAGAAACAACCGTATAAGATTTTCCCGGAATAGCCGCGAGACTAAACTTCGCATCTTTAAAATAATCCTTTAGCATTGTTTCGCCTGTGTCGAATGTCGTGCTAGACAGTCCGCCACCTCCGAACGCCAAACCGAATACGATGTCTTTCTTTCCACCCCATCGTCCACCGTTTGCCGCTTCAAACTCACCAACTTCTGGGTTAGATGCGTCATTAAAAAGCAACAACTGCGATCCGGTTAGATATGCGTCCAAGGCTGCCCCGCCTAAAGACAATCTAACAGTCCCAGCTACAGGTGTGTCCAAATCTACATCGGTTATATATCGAACACCAGTGTCACCACCGTCGTTGGATAAAACAACACGACGACCGATCTGCGGACTTCCTATTGCTAGATATTCGGCAGAAGTTAAGAATGCGTATTGTCCACTGCAATCGTCAGATAGCGTTGCAAACAATGCTTCTCGTTTTCTTGCTTTGACAGAAATTTTCGATGCTACTTCCGTTCCATCCGTCACGCGAAGTGCATATAATTCTCCTGCGCCCCTGCCCAATTTGTAAAAATCAAATGCTGCATCCGGGACTAAAGAATCATCAATAAAACTTCCTGCCTTCCTCTCGTACTCCTTTTTTGTTGCCACACGAAATAGCTTCCCTACTGGGCCACGTTCAAGAATACCAACCATAACAGACGTTCCAAGTCTACCTTTTTCGATCTGCTTTTCGGCATCTTTTTCGATTAAGACCGTTCCTGCGCCATCCGTTGGGCCATACCTACGTTGTACCATGCTAGAATCCTCCTTCTAGGATTAAAGGTTTGTCATCAATTTGTAGTAAAACCTTTAGACAGCCAGTCAACCAGATACACGTCCTTCGGTTCTTTAATGAATGCCGTTACATTCTGGAGACGAAATTCTCCAATGTGCGTGTTGACGTTGGAGGCGTTAGGCGTATTAGTAGACCTAAATTCCTCCCTAACGACGATTGGGTAAGGTTCATCCAATCCCCACGAAATAATGTGACGAACATTGACAAAGAAGCGATGTAGTGCTTCACCTAAAAGGTGTTGATCCGATTGATTGCCCGTAAAAACGGCGTACCCAAATATCAAATCATATTGTTCAGGTGGTTCTATCTTAACCCCTGTAAGATCCAATTTATTTTTAATCTCATTGTAATGATGCCCTGCGTCCGGAGCAACAACTGGGCTAACCTTTTCTACGCGCTCAAAAACAATGGACGGTATTTCATTTACTTCATAAGAATCGTGGTGAGTATTTATTGCTATCTCTGGGAAGTAAATCATTTCTAAGTGCATTAACGAGTCCGCTGGTTGTGACGATGTAAGTTTTACTATCCCAGGCTTGTTCCCAATTCCTTCCCTCGGTGGGCCAAGCGTGTACGAATCAAATAGGTTTTCTGTCTTGCCGGGGTCTGTCGTTAAGTTATAAACAGCTTGGCATCCAGTCATGTTGTACCCATCTGTTTCTAAATCGTATTCCGCATTGTCCTCTAAATTTATTGTGTCGGTGCCAGTGTTCAAATAAAGCTGTATAACCGTGGTTGGACGTAATTGTTCGTCCATGGTTTTTATTACACCATTATAAATAATATCATCTGCAAAATTTATATCGTATTCGCCAAGGACTTTTAATTCTTTTAAATATGGAGTATATCGTTGGTCATCGGTTTTAAGATTGATATAAAACCCTATCCCTTTACCTATCGCTTTGAGATCCAATTCATCAATATGATTAGAAATAACGAAACCGCTATTCCAGTCAGAAACCCCACCTGTAACCCATTGAAGTGTGCCTGTGTCGTAAACCCATTGATCGCCATTCTTATCGTATATTCGAAATCCGATATCACACGCGCTCCTTAAAACATAAACCCTACCGTTGTTGATATTTGTAGCGTTATCCAACATAACCTTACTATTTTGACCAACGGATAGTATTGTAGTCTCATAATCTCCTTGGAATATTCTGTCTCCTGCTATCGGAGATATAGATTTCGACGCGAATGTAAACCAATTACCTGCCTTATCGGACAGCTCCATAGAAAATTCTTTAAAATCTTGTTCGTTTGTTGCAAATACTGATTCAAACGCTAACCATTTTCTTGCCGCATTTGGTGTAAACATTCTACTTTTAGCTGTTATGTCCGAATCCGTACTAAAAATTGGAACCCCATGACCTGTCACGCCTTGTTGCTTTAACTGCAATCTGGGATAAGATTTATTTTCTGCATTTAGGCGAATCTTATCAGAGGTTATCAGAGATGTGTATCTTCTGTTCTGTTCATCAAATAGCCAGCTTTTAATAATTTTCGTTATCATAATTTACCGTACTTCTTTAAAATTCGTTCTATTGTTACATTCCATTCCTTTCTGATCTTTACATGAACAGAAGAATCTTCGAAAACAGAACGTAAAAATGGTCGAGCTGGAATCCGTATGGTTACAGATTTCCCTCCTCTTTTCATCGTGTACGTTGTCCCTTCATGGATTATAGGTATCAGTTCTTTATAAGCCTTACCCGTTCTTGGACTTTTCTGATCCTGAATCGCACCAACTTCCCACGTCCACGTCTTTATTCTTTTAGCTAAAAGCGTGTCTCGGATCATCGTGCCAGATTCTATAAGTGGCGTTGCCTCCGCTGCACTCTTATAGCCTTTTCGTCTAGCTGTCCAATATGTGTTGGGTATGTACTCTTTGTCGTGTATCCTTTTTCGTATTTCGGATAAAACGTAAAGAGCTGAACGTCCGGTTGCCTTCCCAACAGCTATTTTTAATTCGTGACCCCATTTGTACTTTACAAATTTCTCAAATTTCTTCCAATCGTCTCCACTAATAGTGATTTTTCCGTCTAATTTCATTTCCTATCCTCGAAAAACCACTTTTCTAATGTCGTGGAGCCTTTATCAGAATATTGTCCACCGTCCTTTTTACCTAAAAGGTAAAATTCGCACTGTGTCTCATTTCCAACATTTCCGTATGATTTTATTTTATCCCCAATTGCCAGTTCTTTGCCAAGAATCTTGAGATCATTTTTTCTTACTACAACATACCCGACAGCTTGGAATAATTTTCCGGCTAGTTCTCTGTCTTCTGGCACGGTTTTTGCCGCTCCGAGGTATGGGTCTTCCACAAATATAATTTGTCCATCAATTTTAAAGGATTGCTTCCGCTTCACATAATTTACAGGTTCTCTTCTACGATTAGAAAACGATGTTCTACTTTCATCGATTTGTTCGATTTCTATCAATATTTTGTTTAGTAAATTAGGCTGTACCATTACCAAATTAACCTATCAACGTCATAAAGTTGTGTTATCGTTGTAAATAGTGGGTCTGTTCCACCAATCGCCAACGGTGCTTTATACATTTTAAAAATTCTATCTATATCGTCGTCACCCGTAAAAGTCCCATGTAGTGCGTTTCTTCCGGCAAGGCTTCCTTCGTATTCTATTTCGTGAAGGTCTGTTTTTTCTTTCTTTACTCTTCCGGCTACAGTCGACTGCGACGGATCGCTCATGGCTTGTCGCATAACTAGTCTAGCTGTTGCCCATTTTATTGCCGCAGGTGTACTTCCATCTGGTTCTAAAAATCCAAACGACCCTTCAACCCTGTGAATTCTTCCTTTGTAAAATATTCCATCCCAATATCTCGTAGGTGGGTGTTTATAAATATCGTTTGTGTTTGACCATAGTTTAATTTTTGGATTTCTTCTGTCGTCTGGCATTGTTCGCGAATTAAAAACCTGATAACTTTCTATGTCATAAGGATCTGTACCATCGTTAAGATAGATATTTGCAATTTCTATTATAGGAATGCTAAAATGTAAAACGTAAGTATTGTTACCTTCAAACTTGAGCGCATTTGCTCCCAAAAATTCACGTTTATTAAACCATTGTCCAGTGTAAACATCTATTGTTTGCATCGCCATTGTTCTCAGCATGTCAATTTCAAACAACGATTTTGCTACTCTATAAACCTTTGCGCTTCCATCAACAAAATCTGTTGCATCGTCTAAGGTCAACGTGTCTGGACCTGTGGATAAACTGTTAATAACCTGTGCATATTCTCCCTGACAGACTATGTCTCCTTCTTGAAGATCGAACGAAGAATTGGAATAATTGAAGGTATTCCCACTTTTACCAGAAAGTGTTATAGAACTTTTGTAGCTAACTATCGACGATGGATACATTAGCTCAAACATTTCCGAATATGTTGCGTATGCGCCTGTATTATCCATTATAAAATACCTTCCCAGATTCTCTTTTTAATGTTCTTTTCCGTTTTCTTTTTCCATTCTCCATTTTTATCTTTATACCATCCAGCGTTTTTAGCCGCTGCCCACGATATTTTAGAACACGATTCTTTAGATCCGCCTCCAGCTACACAGCTTGAGTACGTGCTTTCTAACAATTCGTTTAACGCTTTTGGCCCTCCGGTTACCTGTGGCATTATGTCCTCTTTTCTTGAACTAACGAATACTTGGAACGAGCCAAATAGCAATCTTGCGGAGTAAAGCTGGGATACCCAAGTCTACTTCTCAACTCTATAAAGTCTTCGCCAAGCACTCTATTATTTATACAGTATATCAATTCTGAACAAGAAACTTTATCTTTCTTAGTGAAATCAAGCCCGTAATCGTATGGTTTACCAAGATATTGAGAAGATATTTCTATCATTTGTTCACGCTGTCCAGACCAAGCTTCTTCTATTCTCATAACTGCGTAACAATCTGTTCTCATTATGAGATTCGCCAAATAATCTTCTCTAACACATGGGCTAACAGATTCAATTATTCTGTGTTCTCCAAACTCATCTTTACCCAAATACATTGCAGCATGTTTCCAATATCCGGGAATCGCTAAAGTTGTTAGTTCTCCTTTAGTGCGAGTAAGTATGACATCAGCAGGTTTGATAATTTTTGATAACGACAACACATCGTCATAATGTAAACCTTTTTTCGTCCAAGGTGCGTGTACGTTACCTATCAAATAGGCAACGCCCATTGTTGTAAGGCTAACTGTTTGAAAATATGTGCGTTTTAAAATGTCCATCTCAACTCTCAAATATTGAAATTAAAGTGTCAAGCTTCTGTTTTAACGCAGTCTCCGAGCTTGCTTCAATAAACGTCTTAAACCCGCTGGGGTAACGCACATACCAAGTGTTTTCTCTTTTTAGTTGGTATTTAAAATTTCTATACTCTATCATAATTATTCCTTAAAATGATGAATAATAAATTGTATTTCTATTTGTTCCCCTGCCGAATGAAGAATAGGAAACCTAAATTTATTTGAATTATAAGTAAGATCAACGGGAATGGTTTTAGTTCCCCTACCATCAAAAAATATTTCCTGTTTTACTGGCATAAAACTTAAATCTAAGCCGCCGTCAAGATACGGAATGGAACCGCCATATTCTTCCGCTATATCTGGGGCAATTTTACACCATGCCCATGCTGGATTAGTTGGGGCTGATTTTAAATAAAGGGAAGCTCCAATAATGTCATAAGTATAATCAGCTTGCCAATCTAAAACAGTATAAATACAATTGGAGTTTAGTCTTGTTTGGTAATCTTCGTCCGATTCTTCTTGGCCTTGTACTAATTCTTCCTGTGAAGAATTATAAAATTTTAGTGTAAAACCTGTGTTTTCTTCCCCTGTGCATTTCTTAGAGAAAACAGAATTAGCTTTACACGTTGTAACACAAAAAAGCAAAGGCTGATAATGCCAGCCTAATTTTGTAGTTTTGGGCTGAATTATTTCAGCGTTATCTGAATCCTTTGGTTTTGCATCTATATTTTTTAACCAATCAATTTGCTGTGATAGGTCTTCAATATATTCTGTTGAACTTCCTACTTGTAAATTACTATTGGCTATTGCTTCTAAAATTAAAGAATCTGTGGAGTAATTTTGCCTAAGATGGTCTGGTATCGTGTATTCATCGTCAATTGCCCAAGTTCTACAGATATTTAGAACTTCCCCACTAATGTTTTTAAGTCTGCAAATGTTCCAACTCATGGTGCAACTATCCTTGATATCCAAATTGTCATTTCCATATCACTACAATTCGTCCCAAAGTCTTTATATTGCGCCCAAAGCGTATCACCTGGAACAAAATCGTAGGATAACCCGTCTTCATATCCTGAAATTCCTGAACTATTTCTCACCGAAAGAGTATGAAAAATAGAATTTGTCTGGCTATTTTTTCTAAATTCTATATCGAAAGAAACATCCGATCTTTGGTTTCCCCAAGTAATCTCATTTATTCTCGTATGTACCGGAAACACCATAAAAGGTGTATTTGACAAAAGTTCATTTGGGCCGAGCCAATCCCCGCCACCAACCGTTCCATTATACGCGCCACGAATACCAGCCCTTGGGAAACCTTCCGCGTTTTGTTTTGCGTACTCTATTGCTGTTTGAGCTTCTTTAATCGTTGTTGGCCAACCATTTGTTGACGTATCAAAGGGTAAGGTTTTGCATATCTGAAATGTTTTTCTAACTATTTTAGAAAGTCCCATTTTATCCCTCTAAAACAATTTCATAATTGGTGTTTGCATTATTGGAAGCGATTTTAATGTTTCCATGCGTAATTTTACCGCGAATGGTTATTCCTTCCCCAATATGTATTGTCTGTCCGTAGGTTGCTGGGGCTTGCCCGTCTGTTGTGATGTATAAAACATCGTCAAAATCATTTGCTCTTGTGCCCAAAACAGGGTTATTGACATGTACCGCGACACAATCTTTTCCATCTGTTCTTTGGATAGTTACGGCACTTGTTCCAACCGTTCCCACTTTATGTTCGGGGCTTGCATCTGTTGAATCTTGTATCTCGGTTTGTATCTCTTCCATCCTAATTACCTTAAAAAGGAGGATAAGAATTTATCCTATCCCCCATTGAAGTTTAAAGTGTGTAGCCGTTAACACCACCATGAACAGTTGCATCTGTTCCTCCACCACGAAGCCTTTTGGCTTGTAACCGAACAGATATGTTTGCTGCACCGTCAATTTCAATAGGTCTAGGAAACACAAGTTGGAACGTTCCGTTGTTTTCTGTAACAAGAAATTTTCTGTGTAACGCAACAACTTCATCTCCAGGATCTTGCGAAGAATCCCATTTAACCAATCTAAACTGGCAAAGTCTATCCGCACTGCCGTCAATAGCAGTACAAAGGTATTTTCCAGACGTAAGAGTGATGTCTACCACATCCACCCAAGCGGATGTTCCAACACTTCCAACGTCGCCATCGTTAGCATCAGCTTCGTCGGCGCAAACGTCTCCTTCAGTCCCGGGTGTTAGATCTACCTCGGCTGTTGTTCTCAACCTACCAAGCGAATCGACCTGAAGCATCGAATAGTCGCCGTCGGTATCCACCAAAGAACCTTCTGTGTCGTTACGAACGACCAAAAGAGGCATACCAAGATCGGCACTGGTGTGTGCAGAATCTTCAGCCTTCATTCCTTTAGGAACAACCCTTAACCAACCTTCGCTGTCCAATTGGCCAGACGCATAATCACCATCGGTGTCTACAAGAGAACCGGCAGTGTCGTTACGAACAAATAACGCCATTTGACCAAAATCACCTGACGTGTGTGCATCGTCTTCTTTGTGAGCTGATTGTGTGACAACGTACAATGCACCATTTTCGTTAACGGATAACATCGAATAATCGCCATCAGCACCAACGAGAGAAGAAAGTGTGTCTTGGCGAACAGCCATAATACCAACACCAATTTCTCCACCTGCCGACGCTGCATCTTCTTCGAGCATAGAGAGAAACTTAGGTGTTACTTCATTTCCGTTCCCAAGCTGAATAGACGATGTCCCGTGGTTTATCAACGCACGAGATTTTTGATCCAACGCAATCGTAGACCTTTGGCCGTCGCTCAAAGTCAGCAATGTTGAGTTGTATCTTCCGATTAAAGTTGTAAAAGAATCCATAGATTACCTCCTCCAAACACATTAAAAATTAGTTTTGAGCAGAATCGCTATCAGAAGCTTCTACGGGTTCCTTCTTTTGTATTTTCTCCTCTTTTTTACGCATCTTGGTGTCCAAAGAACTGTCGTGTTTGCGACTCCAAGCGGTACATTTGGGCAAAAATTCTGTTAGTCTCTGTTGGATGGCAGCATATTCTTTTCTTATACCATCAAATTGTTTGACTAATTGTTTGACCTCATCATCCGGAGTGAAAGATTCCCCCGGCCTGCATCTAACAACAAGCTCGAAATTCTTTTCGTCAAAAATTAAAATAGACATTAATTAATCCTCCGTTATTTGTAACAGTTAAGAGCCGCAAACGCTTGACCTTGTTGATTAACTCCCAACATTTTTGCTTCTACTGAAATATAAGAACCTGCCTCATAAACTACAGGAATTGGCTTCTCTATTGTTTCTGAAAATGTATTTTGTTGTGTAGATAAAGTATATCTCCTAGGAAAATCATCTGTTTGTGTGTGAACCCTAAGTCTAAATTGTGCCATCATCCCAACCAGTGCGAGTGTGAGCTGTTTGATATAAATTGTTTCTCCAGAATTTAACGTGTATTTACAAATTTCATGATAAGAATCATCAGGCGGGACATTAACCCAATCGATCGAGGAAACATCTACAAGTTCAGTCGGAGGACTAACTATTACAACATTAACCGACCCATCTGGGTTCGGTTCAATGGTGTTGCCATTGCGTCCCCTTATGATCTTTGTAATTTTCTTGATCGATAAGTGCATAGTTACGCTGTGGCGTACACCCTAATCTTTGCATCTACTACGGTTGATTTAAACCATATTTTGCTTACCTCTGCTTCGCCAATGTCTAAAGACTCGTCTTCCCAAGTTAGCTTTCCGTCGATGTCTCGACCGTTGTACGAAAAGTACACGTCACCTTCGAAGGAATCTCTAATTAGAAGAAGACGAGCCATCACATAAGGAAATTCAATGGTTGGACTTCTCTCGAAATCCGCATTAGATACAGTAAGCGGATAGTACGCCTGTCCTCCGGTCATGATTTATACCTGTTGCTGTTTAGGAGAACGCTAATACTTTGAATTTCGCGTTCAATGTTACTGTTACTTTAACGTTTGTTGCATCATGAACACCTTCGGCAATCGTGAACGCAGCATTATTGTCATCTGTAACAGAAACTAATACAGCAGATGGTACAACACCAAGACCATGCGCAACGTCTTGTGATGCTCCAGTTCCTGTCAATTCTGCAGATTGAAACACAGCTCTCTGTGTATCTGTATCAACAGGTAACGCTATTCCGCTTGCTTCAATATCATTTAAAATTTCTGGCAAAATTTTATCGCTTCCGCGACGTGTGCCAGGTTCTAAGTTTTGTTGACCTTCAAAATAATCTAATTCTAAAGTCATTTTAATTTCTCCTCTTAATAAACGCCGTAAGCTAAAATTTGAACACTTGCGCCAGTTTTTCTAACCCACATTCTGCTTATGTTTATGTCTACAAAATCGTAAACCAAAGCATTTTGATTGGCTTCTGGTGCTGGAAGTGTCCCAAACAGTTCTTTTCCGTCAAGAGAAATGTCTAAACCGGAAGTAGAACCAGCCTCTACGATGACTTTTACACCGCGAGCGTCAAATCCCCATTCGATTTTATCCCACGCAGTGTCACTAGACGGCGAACCGTATGTACCAGAAAAATTACTTATTTTCTTTTGTGTTAGAGCCATTCTTTATACCTTTCTTTGGGACAAATCGCGGTTTACCAATCTTTCTTAACTCCACTCTAGCCATTTTGGGTCGAACATTGTAATAGACTAGGATCGTAAGTTGTATATCGTCTGCTTGACATACTATTTTCTCTCCATGAGCAGTCTTTACTCCGTTCTTAACCCCAAACAACTGTTCTACGGAGTATCTAACGCTTCGAAATTTCTTTGGTTTCGTAAGCGCATGCCAAAAGGTATTGTGGAGACAACCAATACCTGTAATTGTCTCCATACCCTTTTCGTCATTTAATAACTCCGAAAGGTTAGCACTGTCTTCAGCGTTATCCAATTCGAAAGACAGTGTCTTCCCATCTTTACGGTTAAGTTTAATCAACTATAGCTCCCTTTTGTGTTCCCAAATAAGGGGCTAAACCCTCAAAGTCTCCCGCGACGAATCCCCACCGTAGTTAACTTGCGGGTGCTTATATACCTGACCGTTCAAATTTCTTTGGAGCTGCAAACTCCTGAAATCTTAAATCCGGTCGAACCTTTTTTACGTGTGCATATTCTTCCTCGGTCAGTTCGAAAACTTTACGAGGTTTCAGATGCAAAGCACCCTCAAATGTTCTTTCGATACCAGCGGGGAATCCTCCGACATCTTCGGGAGACATGCCTAAATATTGAACCTTAATCATTAGGTAGCCTCCTACTTCTTCAGATCATTCGTAGAAATAACCCCACTTGGTTTTTCTTCCTTTTCTTCCTCTTTTACCTTTTCGCCCTTATCGTCGGGATTAACCTCAACACTCGCAGCCTTCTTTGGAGCAACGGGTGGTCTGTCAACATATTTTGTAATGTTGAAAACTGCCGCTGACTTATATGGTCCCAATTTTTCTTCTGGAATGTTGACGACCTTGCCGGCTACATATTTGATACCGTTAGGCATCGTGTAGCTTAGGCACTTGGTCGGATCTAGCGATACAGCGTACATTTGCGATTTCTTTTCCTTAGCCATGATTACCTCCTTTGGTTATCGGTTAAACTATCAGACCTACTTACCGTAGACCGATGTTCTTTCCGAATACCATTGCTTCGAGGTTCTCAATTTCGGTAGAAACCTTTGCTGTTATCGCATATTGGTTAACGCCCTTGAAGATATCTCTATCTTTTTCAATCCTAATATCTCTTCCAAGACCGATGATTAGGTTACGGTACTCAGTTAAGAGAAGTTGAGATTCTGCAAGATAGGTTATCTTTACGTTTACTGGATCAGGTAATACACCAGCAGCATCGCGCTTGATTGTGCCGTTTACATAATCCATAACATAATCGTTACCAGCACCTTCCGTGTATGGAGCGACCGGAGTTGCACCAAGGTTGGTAAGAGTAACAATTTCACTGTTTTCTACGATGTTTTTAAACTGCAACTGAGTTGTTGCAACACCAGTCAACGTAACATGCTCTGTTACTCTTGGAGTTGAAGAAAACAATGGGGCTGGAACCAATTCGATTCCGTAAGGAGTCAAGTTTGATTCTGTTTCCAACGCGCTATCGCCTTTGGCTGTCGCACGACTTGAAATTACCTGACGGTAATTTTGCTCAAGAACCGTGGAAGAGAAAAACTTGAGGTTTCTTTTATTTCTTTTGTACTTCTCTGGCAATGCGTTAATCATGTCACTGAAAACAGTGCTGCTGATGTTCGCGCCATTGAAATCCTTAACATTCGATCCACGCGCTTTTTTCAACCAACCATCGAGCAAGCCGATGTAGGTATCTTTTACTGCGTGAGTCGCGCTTCCACCATCATAGATGTCGCCTTGGAACCTAGCTGGTCCAAGAACATCACCATCAAGGTAGAGTTCTTCAAGATCGTTAGCCATTTGGGTGGCCATCATCTTGATAATGTGATCTTCCACTGATTCCATCTCGATGTTGTATTCCATAAAATCATCACTGATTTCAAAAGGAACCATAACTTCTTTTGGATTCAGAGTTACTTTGGAAGTCGATACACCACGGCGAACCTGTGGATCTGTTGCTTCTGCTTTTGCAACTGTTACACGTTGGCCGACGTTGATTTTGTCGATATCCAATTGATCTGGTTTAAATTTTACCGTTCTGACTTTGCCTTTAAGCGATGTTAGATCGAAAACGTAATCGATAAACTTATCAGCTTGTTCAGGATTTAGCTTCCCAGCAGCAGCCAGAGCATCGGTCGTGACCTGTGCTTTTCTGATCAGCTCTTCGTTTGACATACCCATTTTAATTCCTCCGTTTTCAAAAATTCAATGAGTGTTATTAATTACAATACGCCATTCCAGAAGTTTTCGTTTTTCTTTTGGATTTGTTGCGTATTATCTGGTGCGCTGCCTGCTGGGTCAGCAGGAGTTGTTTCAGCTTTTTCTAATCTCTTTTCAAGATCCGCAATTTTGTCATCACGTTTCTTGATTTCCGTGTCATATTTCTTTTCCATTCCTTCGAGTTTCTTGAGAATCTCGCTATCACCTTCGTTGTCTTTCTTTACGTCGCCCTCTTTCTTTTCGGTTGGCTTGGCAGCTTCAATCATTTTTCCGATAGAATCGTACATAGACTGTAGCTTTTCAAGGTTAGCCTTAGAAAGAGATGCGCCAGCCTTTGTGATTTCCACTTCCAGCTCTTCTTTAGCCATCCCTTTAAGAACACCAACTAGGGAATCGCAGCCCTTAGTCATTGGAACGTAAGATGCCATCGCAAGCGATGTTCCTTCGAACGCTGACTCTGGGTTTACTACGAATTGGTATTCCCAATCAAGATCCCGCATCTCCATCATATCTGGGTTCAAACCATTTTCGATTAGAACCTTTTTACATTTTTCAACGTCGGGATACTGGCTTTTAAAGAAATTGATCGAGTGAACAGCGACCTCAAGTTTTTTGAGGACTGGTTGATCTTCTTTCTTTGTGCCTTCTGTTGTTTCTGTTTGCGCTGCCTCTTTTGGCTCTTCAGCAGGTTTTGGATCTGCTGCAGGTTGCTCGGCAGGCTTTTCTTTGCTGTCATCATCAGGTTTGGGATCTTCGACTGGTGTCATTTCACCGTCCTGATTCTTGACAACAAGAAAATCTTTCTTGTTTGCCGGTTCGTCAACCAACGAGACTTCCCTTGGTCTGATGTTGGTCAACTTCGTTTTCGCTTTTACGACCATCGTTTTTCCTCCAGTTAATCAAGTTCTTCAACGGTTGCCACACCACCAATAGAAAACCCGTTGAGTTCTCCATTTTTAACTTTCTCCCAAATTTCATCGTCTTCCACGTAAACCTTTAATAACCACGTTCCTTTTTTAATGGTACGTTCGTTATCTCCATCACTAAAAGTAAATGAAGATGGTGCTACAAAGGTTTCTAGAATACTGATTTGGCCATCCCCCAGCATTGCCTTGTGCATCTCACCCAACTGGCTGAATTCTTTCATCCAATAGTGAGCTGCTTTTTCAACTTCTGCTTGAGAATAAATGTGACCTTGACCGTCTACTGCGTTAGGAACCAGAACTTCTCCAAAAACTTGCCTTTTCTCAGCAACCTTGACGATTGGGACGTAAATCTCAACCGAGTTTGAATCTTCGTTCTTCGTTACTTGAGAAGTTGCTTGATTCAACATGGTTTTGATTGGTGCAAGTGCGTCTTGAAGCTGCTGGACAAACCCATTCAGCGAAGCTGTTTGGGCAGTGAGAGTTGCTTTTAACTGCTCATTTTCAGAAATCTTGTTTCCGGTACTCACATCAGTAGGCGAGACGACATCCGTGTCAGTAACATTTTCCATGCTAGCTGGCATGTCTTCTGCCAAACCAACGAGTGCTATAATTCCAGCACCCAAATTAAATTCCTGAATAGATGTCTCATTAAATTTTTCTTCGGATACTTTATTAAATATCCAAAATTTTTCGACTTCTTTCCAGCCGGAAACTTCGACGTTTTTCTCTTCCAGCCACTTAGCACAACTTTCATAGTCCGAAAAGTAGTCCTTAGAGAATCTAATTGTATGAACCTTTAAATTCATACTGCTCCTCTTACTCTTCAGCTACGAAGACCATGTGGTTATCTGCACCATTAACCGCTGCGTCTGTCCCAACTGTGAATTTTCTTTCGCCAAGAGTGATTCCTGCTGCTGCGGCCAACGCTGTTACTGCGCCACCACCAACGGGTCTCTTGATCCCACCTTCTGAACCTGACACTTCGGCTTCTGCAAATTTCTCAGCAGAATCGCGAGTCGTCATGTTCACTACCTTGACGTACCTTGGAGTGAAATCGAGATCGATTTCTTTGGCTGCACCTGTTCCAATGAACGAGCCAACCTTTTTGTGTGCTCCACTAGCCATAACGTGACTCCTTAAATTAAGTGTTCCTGTAGTTTACAATAAAACAATACCTATGATTATAAGTATATCATAGCTAAAGTATTGTAAATCCACAAATTAAGCCATGTCTACATAACATTCGCACCGGAAGTGGAATGTAGGCAGCATGACGGCCTCAGATTTACTATCCTTCAACTCTTTTAACGCCTGATCCTTTGCCGATCCTGGCTTAATAGCGTCTGGAACGTCAAAATGAAAAGACGGTTGAAGCTTCTTGATTTCATCAATAGAATCAACAGCTAATATATTATCTATGTGTGTCATGGCGTCCTTGACAGGATAGGTTGTCCCATCCATTTCTAGGCATCCGGCACATGTTCGATTTGTTTTGAGGGATCTGACTATCATGTTTTTTACCCCAACGTCCGACATGGTGTAAACGCTACTCGACGTTCTTGCCATGCTAGCGGTGTGCATGGCCAATCCAGAAAAATATTCCTCGGCTGTCCCAATAAATCCTCCCGGGACTACCTTCGCTATCATTTTTCCGGATTTTAGTCTTAGGGCTGTGGATAAATCTTTTTTCATTTGTTTTACAGCGTCTGGAAGCGGAAGTTGTGTCTCAAACATATTTTCTCGAACGCTGTCGTGTACTGCCTTCTGTACACTTCCTTTATAAAATTTACCCGTAGACGATTTCGACATCTTGTTTAACTGCTTGATGGCGTTATCGTCTTTGTCTGTCCATAATATTGGGGTTACTTTAGGTAGGTCTGCTTTTTCTACTTCGGCAAGCTTATTTCCTTTTATAAATTCGTTCTTAGAATATTTATAAAAGAAAGACACATAGTCTTCTAACTCTTTTTCCACATTAGAACTAAACTGACCCATAGAAGCATCGATGTCCTTTAGAAATTTTTCTACACTTGCTTCCGTTTTCTTTACGGAATCAGCTTTATCTAATAATGGCTTGGCTAACGCGCTCCATTCTTTAGTTAGATATAAAGCAAGGGTGTTCACCGTACTCGCGTGAACCGTATGCGGTGCTGTTTTTGTATCCAGCAAGATAGAAACAGCTTTAAGAATTGATATCTTACCTTTCATTTTAACCTATTCCAAACTTTATTTCTTCATGTACGTCTTTATTTAATATTTTTTCTAGAGATTTCAAAACCTTAACTGCGTCATCGTCGTTTTCGCCCTTCGGTATCTGGCCTTGATTCGGCGCCAACGTGCCTGTCTTATCGTTACCAGCTACAGATTTTGCCCTGTCGACCAACGTCAAAGACAACGGAACGTCAGGATCAAAGTCTACCGTATTGTCGTATGGCTCCAGCTCTTCGTTAAGAATGTCACCGAGGATTTTTCTTGCCAAATTAGGAGTCACTCCGCCAGTTTTCTCTGCGCTGGATATAACCTTCACGAGATCTTCGTCGTTTGTAACATTTGCAGAATTAGATTTAAAAACGTGGTACTTCATATCAAAATCTGTGACGAGGATCTTGTTTATTTTTCTATCGAAGTTGTGTCTTTCCGGAGCGAATACCTGTTCATCGGCAAGCTTACGAGATTCTTGAGCTGTCGCCCTGTTATAATCATCTGATTTTCCAACAAAGATCGGCGGTAACCTAAAACATCTTCGTATTTTCTCAGAATTATTTTTATCATAATTCTGAAACAATTGATCGTCCGTCTGAACACCGGATAAATCCTTTGTCTCTAATTTCATTGTCCCAGGATTCAATTGTGTGTCGTCCGCGGACTCAGCTTCCAACACCAAAAAACTAGATCTGTTCTGAGATCCTTTTATTCTGGTCTCGATAAACTCTTCTATCCTACCAATCGAACCTTCCGTTAATTGACCGTTCGATACCATAACTAACATGCTAGGAATATTGTTGTTTTTGAACGTAACGAAGTTAATCTCGTCGGCTGACCGAGAACCATATATCGAAAAAAGGTTACCTATGTATCTTGGAATACCGTAAGGAGACCTGTCGGATTTGATTTTAAAATGAAAAATGGGGTGGGCGAGATCTGCACGTCTTTTTTCTAATTCGTTATCTGGAATTACCTTCCCAGACTTCTTACAGATATTCCTTGGATCCCCCCACTCTTTAAAATACACAATTTTGTTGTTTATTCTTTGAACAAATCGTCTAAATCGGCGTTTTACTGTTCGTTTTTCTACCTTGCCAGTTATTCTGTTGAAATATGCAACCTGTGTTTCTGTAAATTCCGCATCAGATTTTACCAACCTAACCGTATGTGCCGGCAATCTCTCTATCGAGATCGTTGCTGTTCGCGCCATGTTAGGTATCATTTCCCAATAGGCATTACCCGTATCTTCAAGGTTTTCTCTAGTATCCTGCCGGAGAGAAGTTATACTGTCCTCAAAATTTACATTGTCAAGGAATGGAATGATTCTAGATTTTTCTTCGAAAATAGCTTTTTGTAGTTCTTTGTCCTCTTTTTCTTCTTTCGACATCGGCAGTTCTAAAAGCCTATAACCAAATCCGTCGATATTTGTCTTCATCGCGTCAACACATTGTCCCAATTCCGTAGAATTTTCTCTCAACATGGACAGCGTTAAAAGATGGTACGGTGGTTCTATTATGTCGCTAGTAGAAGTGTACTCAAAATCGTCCTGTAGGATTTGCTGCGATGCCTCTTCCCCTTCAACCTTAACCACTATCGCTCTAAGTGCTCTTTTGTTCGGACTGTCAGAGGATAAACTCTGTTGAACCTGTTTTGAAGCTGGTCTAACATTACGTTTACTTTTCATTTTAAATACCTCATTTATGAAGGGATTAAATTATCCTATCATAAAACCCCAAAATCTCTACGAGATTTCTTCTGTTTTCTAAAAGCCCAAGATACAGCGATTTCAAACGCATCAAAATCGTCGTCGTGATCTGAATCTGGGAATTCTATCAAGCTATCTATAAAATCTTGTACGCCCCAGCGCGGAAAATACACGTCTCCATTTTCAAACTTACTAGACAGTGTCCACGCTCTGGTTACTTTATCTTTAATAGTGGTAATTGGTTTTACTGGAGCATCGGACAGGTGCATTACCAGTTCTCCTTGCACAGATTGGTATGCGTTAGATTCTATGAATATCCTTCTTGGATGGTATTGGTTGTTTTTCTCTATTATTTTAGCAGTCTTCTGCAAAAAACTAAGCTTATCTTTAAACAAATCTATAAGATAAACGCGCCCGTACTCGTCCTTGCCAATTGTTGCTATACAGAAGAAGTCGTGATTTTCTTCTTTTTTAACAGCCAGGTCAACCCCTTGATATACTGCGATTTTATCTGGAAGAGAATCGTAGAATTTTATGTATTCATATTTAAAAATCTTTCCTTCCATTGCCGTTGTATCATTTTGATACTGGGTGTTGAAAATCGCTGTACCCATAGCCTTCTTTTTGGATAGCAACCATTCCAACGTCATTTTTTCTGGCCAAAGGGACTCTCCGTTTTTGTTTATTGCTGGCCAAACCCTAGAAATAAAACTGTCGTCGACCTTAGCAAGATGACCATAAAAATCTGAGGGATAATAACGTGTACCGTGAACGAACATGCGTCCATCTGGTTCTAATGTTGGTTCTAAACTCTTGTAAAACCAAACCTTAAACCGCTCACGTTGTAAATCTGTTCTAGAATTTTCTTCGTCAACAAGGTCGTCTGCAATTATCAAATCATAGTGGCGTCCAATAATTGCACCACCAACACCACAACAACTTATCGTAGATTCTTTGGCGAACGTCTTTCTGGTTTTTACGTTGATTTCTTTACTATCCCATTTAGCACCGACCAGATCACCAAACACGTCAATAAATTTATCATTTGCTTCTATATGTTGTTTAATTTCTCTTAGAAAAATTTCTGCCTGGAGTTGTGTGTTAGATACTATTAGGATTCTAATGTCTGGATTTTTAACAACTTCGAAAAGCGAACGGACCACTGTAAGAGATATTGACTTACCAATACCACGAGGTGCCAACACCAACGTCTTATCGTTTGATTGTTGGAATTTCAACATAGACATGTGGCAAGGTTTTACTTGGTAGGATAATACCTCAGACATCAATAGATCTATTCTATCTAGATTTACGATAGATTCTCTAAGAACATCAGTCTCTACTCCGATATGATCGTAGTATTGAGTTTCTAGTTCTTTTCTATGCTTTAGCGCATCCACCAAATCTGGTGCTTGCCCATCCGTGACAACTTCTTGTTCCATACCAACCTTAGTTTATTTTGATGTCTTTTAGGTAATATTTGACAGCTCTGTTTATAAGTAAACCGAAATTGATTTTTTCTCCTTCGCCCGACTCATTAACCTTGCGGTTATGCGCTGCAACATAAATTTTAGCCTTTTCCTTTAACGAAGAAACCATGTTAAAGGTTGTTGCCTCGTAATTATGTTTTGCGTTCTTTGGCTTAGTCATCTCCGTAGTCCTCAATTTAAAATATGATACTGATATACATAAAAACATATTTTAATAGGATTGGGAAGAGATAAATCGAAATTTTCTTTCGCGAAAATTCGCGCGGACACCGAAAACAAATTTATTGTGCTAGATTCGGATTGGCCAGTTTATCGATTTTCCTTGTTTTTCTGATAGCTTATAAATCATCAGGGATAGAGGTTCCCAGGTTTGGGTGGGCCATACTGGTCGGTCTTCGGGATTGATTAATTCTTTCGGCCAAGGCGATTTATGGTTTTTACCTCTCCGTAACATCTCCTCGGCCAACTGGTCGTGTCTCTTGGCTAATGCTTTTGTGTACCCTATCCAGCGTTTTACTTCTGGGTGATTTTTCCATCCTACCTTGTAACAGCCAGCTATTGTTTTTGCTACTATCAATATTTCGTTGTGTTCGCCCAGAAGTCTTTTATCGTCCAAATACCAAACCGGAATAGGGTACCAAATTCTCATCGCTTTATCCAACCTGCCAATTCTGTTGCGATTTTTGTTGTGTATTTAAATTGGATATCTTCGTTTGGAGATTTATGTGTCATTACTTCGGTGGCAACATTAAAGAAGTCCCATTTTGTCTCTACAGTTTTTCGATCTATAGAGAGTTGTGGGTGGTTTATTCTATCTTTCATCAAATCAACGTATTTTACAGGCACAGATTTTTTCTCTAAACATTCATCTAGGAATGTAATGGAATTTTCTGGAGTAAAAGATTCTTGAGTAAAACCACCAATGTATTTAATAAATCCATTATTAAAAGTGTCAAACGCTCTTACAAATGTTTCTTTGACGTTTATGCCTTCGATTCCTTTAGTGTGTTTGTGGTAAACCCCTGCAAATTTTTCTCCAACATAAAGACCGTTCGTACAAATTAATCGATATCCCCCGACAACAAATCTAAGTCCTGTGCTACTATTATAACTATTATCTATATCGGTTCTCATTTGTACGATATCACCTTTGCCAGTAACATCGTATTCGTATTCTGGGAATACGACACCAACCCTGAGTCTTGCACCTTGATGTGTCTGACTAATTTTTTCTACATTGTAAGCTATTCCCAAATCTTCCAGCGTGTTTCTTACTCTTTCGACGACATCATCGTGTTGCATAATAACGTAATCGTCTTTTACGATATTCATTACTTGGGATTCGTCCTCTTCGTTAACGAGAGCATTAAACCCTTTTAGCTCGTTACCCTCACAATCGAAAACTTTAATTTTTTGTGCGCGAACAAGATCTCGTTCGTCCCATTGACTTTGAAATTCCATTCTAGTTCTCCTTAGTAAAACGCCCGCTAGCAATTTGCTCGATAAATTCTAATGGGCTAATGGTTTTAAAAACTACCTTTGCTTTTTCAGGTACATTCGGACTACAATGCCCAGTCCAAATAACAACCGGAGTTTGTTTAGAACATATTGTTTCAAAATAATGCTTACAAGCACCGGGCATTTGGTAGTCAGAAATAATTAGATCGTACTGATTTTCGTAAAAATTTCTCACAGCTTCGTGTGGACATTCGCAAATAGTTAGGTCTGCATTTATGGAACGCATTGCTAACTTCATCGTATCCCTGATCGACTGCGTATCGTCAACAAATAAGATTTTCATGGGTCTTCCTCCAACAAGTTTATCGTAGTAATCACAGGCGGCTTCTAAATCTTCTACGCTAATTTCGTTTACTTCACTTACGTTCAACATTGTTTTCCCCAAAATTAACAGGGACTAAATTGCTTTTAGCCAGATAGGGTTCTAGTTCTTCCCAAATACATTTCTTATGATAAACGTACTGACCGTGGCGCATTATAATTATCGGTTCTGTTATGTCGCCGTTACAACGATCACAAATTATCACATCTTTCATGTATTTGTTATCTTCTGGAACCCATTCGTCAAGATCCGTCATAATAAAACTATCCGGAGGCATCATGGCTGTCATTGTCTTTTTGTTTTGTAAAAAATTCTCATACCGAGTTTTCACAAACTCCTCTCGTTTTATAAATTTCCATTCCTTCATCTGTTCTCCTTTCTATTAAATACTACTATTCGTTTTTTCCTGTTTTCTGGTAGACTTTTTTGTATTGAAAAATCTTTATAAAAGGAATCCTCAAACGCATAATATTGAGCTGGCCCACCTTCCGTTTGATCTTCTCTAATTATCAAATCTTTTTTCACTAACCTGTTAATCGTGTAAAACTTAGACTTGTTACCATTGGTAAAAACAAACGGAGTTTTTTGGTGGTTTGCTACCATAAAACACAAAACATCATATTCAGACGGTGTCAGCTTCATTGTCCCTCCATTAATCTATTTAGTTTGTCTTCGTTTATAATCTCTACGCCAAGTTTTTCAGCTTTAGCCAACTTAGAACCAGGACTATCCCCAACAATTAAATAATCCAGCTTTTTGCTTACGCCGGATTTTATAATTCCGCCACGCTCTTTAATTGCGCCTTCCACTAAACTTCTCGTCTCGGATAAGCCTCCAGTTATGCAGAAACTTTTACCTGCTAAAGTTTGATTTTCTGTGTTGCGTAACGGTGGTATTGCACGAACCCCTGCGAACAACAAACCCTTGACGGTTCTACTTCTTTTATAAAGACCGTCAACAATGGCTTCCGCTCGTAATTGCCCCAAAGAATCTATTCCTAGATTTAAAATGTGAGCAACATCCAGTTGCATAATCTTTTCTAAACTGTCAAACCCACCCTGCGTAATAAGCGTCTCCCATAACGTCATGCCTATATCTTTTATGTTTAATCCTGCTAGAAAAACGTGAAGAGGAATATCTTTGTACCGTTGATACGACAGCATGTTCTCTGCGGATTTAAGACCGGTCCTAGAAACGTGCTGACAAACATCTTTCACGGAAATTAAATAAAGGTCGTCTAAATCTTCTACCAATCCGATTTCGAAAAGTTCTCGTAAGCGTTCTGGTCCAATACAATTTATTCTAAAATGTCCCTTTATTATATTTATCCAATGTTCTAATGTGCCAAGGTTTTTAGCTTTACAATCTTCGTTCGGACAAACTAAAAACGCTCCGTGTACTTCTGTTTTGTGTGAACACGTTGGGCAATTTAATGGGAAGACAGGCATGTACGTTGTTCTATTTTCTCCATCAATTGATTTTTCAACGTGCGGAATCACGTCTCCGCGACGACTAACTATAACTCTGTCTCCGACTGCAATTTTCTTTTCGGCCATTTTGCTGATATTTGCTAACGAAACACGCTCTACATTTACGCCAAGGTCGACTGGTTCAATCATCCCGACCGGAGTTATGTGTCCGTTTTTGCCAACGCTCCATTCTATCTTTTTCAATGTTGTTTCTTTAGCTTCGGATGGGAATTTAAAAGCGATGCGAAATTTTGGTCTTCGGCGAGAAGAATATCCAACACGTTCTTTTAGGTTGCTATCATCAACAGAATAAACAACACCGTCGACCATCCAATCTATATCGTGTCTTTTGTATAACATGTCATAGTAAACACGTTCTATTCCCTCTTTCGTCCCATAAACCCAATAATTAATAAGATCAAGACCACATCCAGACAGAAAAGAAAACGCTTCTATATCGCTAATATAATCATCGTCGAAAACAACACCATAATACATCAATGTACAGTACGAACAGTTTTTGCCACCTCGCGCAGCACCGCTTGCGCCATTCCTTGGGTTTTCGTATGGATTTTTATCTTCTGTAAAACGCAAATAATTTTCAAAGTCGCTTATCCTCATCACAATTTCAGCCTTCATCGACAGTGACTCTTTTGTATCGATTTTTCGTTTTACATTTTGCATCTGCAAAACATTGGCAGTAATATCCTCTCCGTATTCCCCGTCCCCTCTAGTTATGGCTTTTACCAGTAAACCCTTCTCGTAAATTAGTTCTACGGCAAGACCATCGTACTTCCACGACGATACAACCGCAGGTGTCTCTTCGCCGAAGGGATCTAGCCAACGCCACAATTCTTCGAACGTAATATTCCCTTCATCGTCTACAGATTTTTTCTTTTCGAGAGAAGACATGAAAACTCTATGCTTTACATTACGCGAAGATTTTCCGAACGAATCCATATCGGAAGCGTTCATCCCAAATCTTTTGTCGTATTCTTCGTCAGAAATTAGCGGACACCCTTTTCTGTAAGCAGCGTCCGCTTGTTCTTTAGTAATTTGTTGTAGATTCATAGCGGTTTACTCCAACCAAAATTCAAAATAGCCCGCGAACAAACGATCACGAGCTATTCCGAATGTTAAACAAAGCCGATTCCTTATCTAAGGTTAGATTTTATAGAATCGAAAAGTTGCCCATTTATTTCATTGATTTTTCCGTTGATGGAATTTAGTTTGTCAGTCATTGCTGATTTTTCTTTCTCAAGACCTTTTACCTGATCTATCAAACCTTTATTCTCAGGGGTATTAAGCGCGGTTTTATATTCTGTCTCTGTGATGAGATCGACCGTAGGGACTGCAACTAAAGCACCCGGCACTTTACGTGCATATTGATATTTATTGTACTTTCCGACAGCATCCACACCGTCCTTGTCAATAATATCTTTCATCATAGCCACGGTTTTTTGTGCTCCATCTTGAGTGAGACACTTCATGTGACCTTCTTTGCCGCGACCTGCAATTTCTAGCGTTCTGCCGGAAGTCAATTCCACGACACGTTCACCTTTAGTAAACACAACCTTCTTTGTTCCATTCTTTGTCATTTTCACATTCCTTTCATTTCATTTTCTATTAACAATAAAAACAATATTTGAATATATATTAATATATTTATTTTTATTTGTAAAGCACTTATTTGCCCTATAATTGCAGAGTGTTAGGAAAAAAGACGTCATCGTGTTTGGTCTGTTATAATAGGCCAAAATCGGTACCCCTCTTATTTAAGGTCTAATAGCGTCCAGGCTAAAAGTTTTTTCTGTTAGGGGCAAAGGTCGGCCTAACCCTTTTAAACGCGCTGACGGTCTGTTATGGAGTCCGCCAAAAACGGGTTTTAGGGTTTTTTGCGCGCCGACAGGTTTTAGGCCGTGCTGTCTGGTTTAGGGTGTCTAAAGGGTTGGTTTTAGGCGGTTTGGTGTTGGGGTTGGTGTTTTTTGGTTGGTGTTTATGGCGTGTGTTCTTTAAATAGCTTAGGGCCACCGAACGCTAGGTTCAGCAGCCCTGTTTATTGTTAAAAATTTTCTGTCCGAAATTTCGCGCGGAGGTTTTTTCATTCCACAAACTTTAAAGGATCTGGATGGGACCAAACTATTGTCCCACACCTGTCGCATTCCAACATTGGCTCTCCGGCAAAACCTTCAGTATCTATATAATCCATGTTGCCACATTTAGGGCACTTCCGTGGGACGTTGTATGGGTTATGTTTGGCATCCAGCTCGACTAAAGTCATTCCTACTCGTTTTTCAAATTCAGCCACAACGTCTTTGTAACCCCACTTTATGTGCGGGTTAAGTTTTAACATTCCATCGTCATAACTATCTTTACCTTGGTCTCTCATTACCTCCCTTCCGTTTACTTTTAAGAAGACACCTAAACCTAAATGTAAAACTATTTCGTCTCCGTTCTTTTCAACTGTCCATTCCTCGTAACTGTACGGGTCATGTCGTGGACCTTCCCTACCTGACTTATAATAAACATTATCGTTTTTCATGTTAGCCTCCGAATAAAAAACGGGGGACTGCTAATCCCCCACAATTAAAATTTATGAATGTCTTTTATAAAGTTTGCTGTGGTTGGTGTTCTTCTTTTTTCTCGGTGTCTGTTTTTGCTTTTCTGTAGATGGCTCCCATAAGTTGAACAGCCAATAGTTTGTAGTCGATAGAAATTTCATCGTAGTCTATGTGATCTACCAAATCCTTAACGTCAATTTTTTCTGCAACGTATTCTAAATCTATAGCGTCAGCCAGTTCGGTCATGTCTATCTTTTCTGCTATACCATCCATGTCTAGGTCTGTTGCATCGATCTCTTTACCCAACTGATAATAATCTAGTTCTCTTCCAATTTCTGGATAATCGATGTTATCTAAAACCTGTTCGTAAATTTTTTCTGGTTCTATTTTTTCAAACTCCAAATCCAGTTCGTCGACTTTATCGTCAAGACCATCAACCTTCTCTTCGTAGGCTTTTAGTTTCTTTTCTAGATTTTCAATTTTCGCTGTTAGTTCTTCGAACCTAAAAAGATTTTTCAGTGCTTTTAAAATTTTCATGTCATACTCCTTTTGTTTTAGAAATCGGTTTGTTTATCATTTCATAAAATTTTTCAAAGTCTTCCGCGGTTAACTCGTCAACAAGTCGCGCTACCAAACAAATAAATTCATCAGGATCACCAAACTCGCCCCACTCATTTTGTGCTACACGATCCAAATGAACCCAGAGATCAAATCCAATGTGGTCTTCAAAATCTGGGTTCTTAAAATTTCTTTTAGTCTTCATATTCATCCTCCTCTTCGTCCGGTTCGCAAACGTAATCCATAGTAACAGCTAAAAGATTGTTGTAGTCACCGGACGTTGCACGTTTTTTGTATTCTTCGACGAGATCGTGGTGTCCTGCTCTTTTCAAGGCTTTTATGACGCGCCCCATTATTGCGAACGCATTACCATCTTCGCCGACCAACTTACATGGTACTCTTTTAAAACCTTCTTTCATTTTTGACTCCTTTCTAGTTCTATTAAAGTTTCTTGTATCGCACCGATGTGGCCAGCGTCCCGACCACCACGTTTATGATATTCGTCGAGAGCTGCTGTCATTGGCACATCTTTAGCCGCGACTCCAGCAGCCTTAATCTCTTCAAACATTTGCAAAACAATAGGATCTGTTTTAAGTTTTTCAATTGTCTGTCCATACTTTTCACTTCTTAATATTGTTGTCATGGTAACACCTCCTATTTTTCTATCGGTTCGTATTCTACTTGTGGAAATTTATCTTTTACCCATTCAATAGCTTTAGGAATGTATGCGGAATAGTCATCTTGCCAATTTTCACCTTCTAACATTTCGGTACCAAACATTTCTAAATTAGATTCCAATACAGAAAGTACGCGACGTTTGGTCAATTTCTTAACAATTTTTCTATCAATGCTAGACATGGTGTAAGAAGTA
>Ga0180429_10000416_pt1 | contig 38248 bp, 28 predicted proteins | sample SS_ome_FD_132428 | JGI IMG/M metagenome (GOLD analysis project Ga0180429, IMG submission 132428) | Hypersaline lake sediment archaeal communities from the Salton Sea, California, USA - SS_1_S_1 metaG | ecosystem: Environmental > Aquatic > Non-marine Saline and Alkaline > Hypersaline > Sediment ...
GATGACGTAGTCGGCGCCGAGCTCGCGTGCCAGCGCCACCGGGATCGGCAGCCAGATGGCGCCGTCGTAGTAGAACTTCCCCTCATGCTCGACGGGCGCGAACAGCGCTGGGATGCCGGTCGAGGCCTGGATCGCCGTGCCCAGTGAGGCCATCGGCGCGATGCTGGGCTCGTTCGAGAGGATGTCGGTGACCATCGGGTAGAAGGCGACGGGCGTCGACGCCAGCGGCATGCCCTCGGTCAGGGCGTCGATCAGCATCGCCAGCGGCGTCGCATCGAGGAAGCCGCCTCGCGGCGGGATCAGGAGCTCGCCGGCGCCGCTCGGGTCGACCGCGTCCACGACGGCCGCCAGCGTCTCGGCGTCGAAGCCGGCGGCGTACAGGCCGCCGATCAGCGACCCCATCGACGTCCCGACGATGAGGTCGATCGGCACCCCCGCGTCCACCAGGGTGCGGATCACGCCGACGTGGGCGGCACCGCGCGCGGCGCCGCCGCTGAGGATCAGGGCGACGCGACCGCGGTCCGCCGAGGCGCGCGGCGCGCTCGCGGGCGGCGGGGCTGGCGCGGGTGCTTGCGCCGCGGCCGTGCCGGCGAACACGACCGTGGCGAGGAGGGCGGCGAGGAGCGGCCGCCGCCCTCGGCGTGCTGAGCCCGAGCGGGGGAGCGTGCGTCGCCAGGGGTGGGTCATGGGGTCCCTTCGAGAAGCGGTGAGCGCGGTCCCGCGCGGGTCGAGCCGGGGCGCCAGGCGGACGTCGTCGCGACACGCGCCGGTCGCAGGCCCCGCAGCGCGTTGCCGATCGCCACGCTACCCGTGAGCAGGTCCCGGGGCCACAGGGGCGCCTCGACGGCCCGCCCGCGTTCGATGAGCTCGGCGCGCAGGATCCCGGGAAGTGCACCGTCCGCGACGGGCGGCGTGCGCCAACGGCCGTCCGCGCCGAGGACGAAGACGCTGGAGATCGCCCCCTCGGCGACGCGACCGTGCTCGTTGAGGAAGAGGACGTCCGCCACGCCGGCGCCGCTCGCCCAGGCGCTCGCCTCATCGTAGAGGCCGCGATCGAGGGTCTTGTGGCGACGCGCCGGATCGTCGGCCACGATCGGCACCACGGACCAGACCACGATCGGGAGGACGTCGTTCGGGGGCGTGAGGGCGTCGCTCGTTGGGCCGTCCGCGTGCGGCCGGGCGTCCACGCTCACGGCGCCGTCCTCCCGCACGGTCATGCGGACCCGCAGCACCCGCGGCGGGTCGCCGTCGCCCGCTTCGGCCCGCGCGCGTGCGACGCCGTCGGCGACGGCGGCCGCCGCCGCCGACGGGTCGAACGGCAGGTCCAGCGCCGCCGCACTGGCCGCCATCCGCGCCCGGTGCCGCGGCCAGCGGCACAGCTCGCCGGCCTCCCAGCGCATCGTCTCGAAGAGCGCCAGCGGCGGCTTCGGGTCCGAGAGGAAGCGCCCCTTGGTCAGCAGCTCGTCGTACTCCGCGGCGGCGTCCGAGTCGACGAGGATGCCGCCGCCGACGCCGAGGCGCCCCGCGGTGCCGCGCGCGACGAGGGTGCGGATGGCCACGCTCCAGGTGGAGGTCGCGAGGCCACCGCCGGCGGCCGGCAGCGCGAAGCCGATGGCGCCCGTGTAGGCGCCGCGCGGGGTGTCCTCGAGCGCGGCGATCAGCTCCATGGTGCGGCGCTTGGGCGCACCGGTGATGGAGCCGCAGGGGAAGAGCGCGCCCAGGATGTCGGCGAGTGTCGTCGCTGCAGGCACGTCGGCGACGACGGTCGAGGTCATCTGCCAGACGCTGCGGTACGGTTCGACGTCGAGCAGCCGCTCGACGCGCACGCTGCCGGGCCGCGCGAGTCGGCCGAGGTCGTGGCGCAGCAGGTCGACGATCATCACGTTCTCGGCGCGGCTCTTGGGATCGGCGCGCAGCGCGGCGGCCGCGGCTTCGTCCGCATCGGGGTCGGCGCGCCGGGGCGCCGTGCCCTTCATCGGCCGCGTCATCAGCCGGGTACGGTCGCCGTCGCGTTCGGCGCGGACGAACAGCTCGGGCGAGCACGAGGCCAGCCGCACGCCGCCGGTGTCGATCAGCGCGCCGAACGGGACCGGCTGCGCGGCGGACAGCGCGCGGTAGGCCTCGCGCACGTCGCCGACGCGGCAGCGGAACGCGGTGGTCAGGTTGACCTGGTAGCTGTCGCCCGCGGCCAGCGCCTCGCGCACGGCCGCCACCCGCTCGGCCCAGTCGTCGGTGTCCAGTTCGAGGCGCACGTCCGAGAGCGTGCCGGCCGCGTCGCGCGGTGCCCGCAGCGGGCTGCCGCCGGGACCCGGGTCGACGACGTCGACGCGGTCGTACACGCCGAACCAGGCCAGCGGGTAGGGGGGCGGCGGTGGCGCGGGCACGCCCACGAGGTCTGCGCCGGCCTCGTAGGCGAGGTAGCCGGCGATCGCGCGGCCGCCACGGAGGACTCCGTCGAGTGCGTCCAGGAGGGTGTGGACGTCGCCGCCTGGGGCCAGCGTCAGGACCTCGACGGGATCGCGGAAGCGGAGGCTGCGGCATTCTCCGGGCGCGCCGCGGCGGGCGTGCAGCACCACGTCACCGGGTCGCAACCCGTCGACCCACGCCTCGACCTCGTCGACCGTCGCCGTCCGGGCCGCGAATGCGTCCATCACGCGAGTCTACGTTGCCGTGTCGGCCGTTCGCGCGGGCAGCGGGTCCCCGCGGGCACCAGGCGCCCGCGGGGTGGACCGCCGCAGCGGCCGGGCCCGCCAGGACGCGCTCCCGCCGCGGTGGGGGCTCCCCGTCAACCGCGTTTGTCGACGGCCAACACGGCGCCCATGGCGGTCGCGCGGGCGCCGTCGGCGGGCACCACGAAGCGCGGCCGGTGGTAGAGGTCGGCCACCGCGTCGAAGACGGTGCGTACGGACGTGAGTTGCGCGAGGCGGCCGGTGGCGACCACGTCCGTCAGGTCGTGGGCGCGGGCGGCGTTGATGGCCAGCAGGGCGATCACCTGCGCGACCATGGTGACGAGGCCGGCCGCCAGGTCGGCGGCCGCCGGCGGTTCTGCGAGGTCGGCCAGGCGGCCGAGGTTGACGGCGGTGGCCTCCGGTGGCAGGTCACCGACGCCACCGCCGAGCACCTCGCCGAGCGTGGTGTCGACGCCGGAGGCGTCGCCGGTCGAGGCCAGGTCTGCGAGCGCCAGGGCGTCGCGCTCGCCGAGGAGCGCCTGGCCGAGACCCACCAGCGTGCCGCCGCCGACTGCGGTGCCGCTGACGTGCCGGTACGTCCCCAGGTCGCGGTCGGCCATGACCATGGCCGTGCCGGTGCCGCACGAGACGACCAGGGCGCGGCGCACGCCCGCCAGGGCGAGGCCGCCGCGCCCGATCGCCTCGGGTTCCGTGACTTTGGCCAGGGGGACACCGGACCAGGTGTCCGGCAGCGTTCTGGAGCGTCCGCCGGTGACGGCGACACGCGCGACCTCGTCGGCGTCGACGCCGAGCTCGTGCAGCGCGCGGGCCAGCACGGCGGTGTCGGCCGGCCCGGGGCGCTGGAGCGTGGCGTGCCCCAGCGGTTCGCCGAGCGGCGTGCCGGTGGGGCCCGCCCACGCGACGGCGTCGGTGGTCGTCAGGCCGAAGTCGAGGCCGACCCGCAGGCGCGACCCGCCGGCGTTCACGCCGCCCCGCGCAGCCGGTGGGCGAAACGCTGCCGCAGTTTGCCGAGCTTGGGGGCGATGACGGCCATGCAGTAGCCCTGGTTCGGGTGCGCGCGGTAGTACCCCTGATGGTAGGCCTCGGCCGGGTACCAGACCCCGGCGGGTCCGGCACCCTCGAGCTCGATGATCTCGGTGACGATGGGCGCGGCGAAGACGCCCTCGCGGCCGAGCTCGGCGATCAGTTCGCGCGCCGTGGCCGCCTGCGCGGCGTCGTGAGCGAACACCGCCGAGCGGTACTGGCTGCCCACGTCGTGCCCCTGGCGATCGCGGGTGGTGGGGTCGTGGGTGCCGAAGAACACCTCGAGCAGCGCGCGGTAGGGGAGCACGGCGGGGTCGAAGGTGATGCGTACGGCCTCGGCGTGGCCCGTGTCGCCGTCGCACACGCGCTCGTAGCCGGGGTTCGGCAGGTGGCCGCCGACGTAGCCGCTCTCGACCGCGGTCACGCCGGCGACGCGCTCGAACACGGCCTCGGTACACCAGAAGCAGCCGCCGGCGACGGTGGCCTGGGCGAGCGTTGCGGGCGAGCGGGGGGCGTCGTGGTCCATGCGGGCATGCTACGTGCTGCGATGCTGGCGCGCCGTCGGCGGGCCCACCGGCGGTGGGCGTGCGGCCGGCCGGCGAGGCGCCGCCGACGGGTTCGCCCGCGCGCGTCAGCCGAGCCAGCGGGCGACGATCGCGGCCGGCGACCACAACTGCCACACCCAGCCCTGCAGCCACGCGGCGGCGAACGCGAGGTTCGCCAGCGCATGCCACGCCCAGCGCCAGGCGGCGTGGGGGTGCGTGATCGCCGCCAGTAGCGTCCGCAGCAGGGTGATGGCGAGCAGGAGCGCCAGCGGCACGGCAACGGCGTGGAGCCAGGGCAGCGCGGCCGCCAACGGCGGCGCCGTCCCCTGGGAACGCGCCGTCGCCGCGACGGTCGCGACGCCGGCGGCCAGCGCGAGGATCAGAACGGCGTTGATGCGTGAGTGGACGCGCAGGTGCCGGAGGGCACGACCCAGCGTGCCCTGGGTGCTGCGATCCCACGCGCGCGGCTCGCGCCGCCGCCAGCGCAGGACGGCGCCGAGCGGCCAGCTGACCAGGATGACGAGCGCGGCCGCGATCCCGGCCGCCCAGGACGCGAGCCCCACGTCGCGTCGCTCGAGCGGAGCGACGCGCTCCAGCACCAGGGTGGACCCGAGATGCAGCAAGAGGCGCGACCCGGCTGGGCCGTCGTGGCTCGAGACCAGCGGCGCGCCGTCGCGCTCGCTGCGCCACACGCCGTCCGGTGCGCGCGTGAAGGTGATCGGCTCGGCGAACGCCGGGGGCGGGGTCAGGCGGACGGCGCCACCGGCGCCCGCGCCTTCAGCGTCACCGCCGGCGGCCCGCAGCGTGAAGGTCGGCTGCAGCGCCGCGAGCGCCCGTTCGGGGTCGGTGGCGGGGTAGCGCGCGACGCGGTAGTCACCGGGCGCCGGCGGGTTCGTCGCGGCCGTCACCGCCGGCCACGGCCGCTCCGGCGCCGACGGGTCGCGGGCGTCGCCGAGCAGGGCCAAGAGGATGGCCTCGAGCAGGGCTAGAGGTGCGTCGCGCACGCCCGAGGCCGCGACCAGCGGATCACCGGCCGGCGGCGCGTCGGCGTTGAGGTAGACGAAGAGCGCCAGCGCGACATCCGGCAGCACGACGAGCGCCGCCCGCGCCCCGGGAGGGTCGGCGTCGCGCCGCAGGACGGGCTGCCCAGCGAGGACGGAGGCCGCGAAACCGGGCGTGCGCCCCGGCAGGGCGGGGTGGTCGCGCACGACGTCGGCGAGCAGGGCGTCGCGCACACCGCCGGCGAGCACGGCCGGCGGTTCGGGGTCGGTCAGCGCCTGCGCGAAGGCCATGAGGTCGCGCGCGCTCGCGCGCAGCCGATCGGCCACCGGCGACGCGTCGCCGCCCGGCGCCACGGCGCCGCCCGGCGCCACGGCGCCGCCCGGCGCCACGGCGCCGGCCGCGGTCTTCGCGTCGGAGAGGGGTTCCAGCACCCCGTCACGGAGCCCGTGGGGCGGGAGCGTGGCGGCGTCGTAGGCGTCCCCGGCCTCGAGGTTGGCGCTGGCACTCGGCATCCCCAGCGGCCCGAAGACGACCGCGCGGTAGGTGGCGTCGTCCTCGGGCACGGTGCCGGCCGACAGCTCGCCGACCGCCGCCAGGGTGCGGCCCAGCGCGCCGAGCCACAGCGGGTCGTCGAGCGACGCGGGCGGACCCCCCGGCGTGCGGGAGCCGTAGGCCTCGAGGAAGATCGTCTGGCCCTGCAGCGCGACGCCGAGGATCAGGGTGGGCGCGCGGGTCGTGCCCAGGACCTCGAGCGCGAGCTGGTCGAGCTGGAAGCGGAGCGCCATGCGGGCGAGCGTGGCCGGGTCGAGCTCGTCGGTCTCCAGCGCCCGCGGTGTGAGCTCGGGCGTCGCCGTCGGCGGCGCCAGCGTGCCCGGGGGTGCGCGGTCGGGCGCCGGCTGCGCCGCGGCGCTGGCGATCAGGAACGCGAGCGCCAGCGCCAGGAGGCGGTGTCGGGCGGTGCCGCCGACGGACGGGGGGGCCATGCAGGCGACGCTAGCACGCGGTTTGCCCGGCCCACGGCGCGCCCGCCGCCACCGTGCGGGCGTACGCCTCGCAGTCGGGGTCGTGGGCGCCGGGTAGCCAGCCCGTCGACACGAGGAACTCGCGGGTGATCTCACCCCCGGTGAACACGAACGTGCTCCGGAAGAGCTTCTGCCACGCCGCCAGCGGTTGCGGGTGGTGCGCCGCGAGCCATGCACGGAGGCTGCCGTGCTCGGCCTGCAGGGCGCGGATGCGGCGGGCGTTCTCGATGGCGGCCGCGATCTTGGCGCGGTTGCGCACGATGCCCGCGTCGCCCAGCAGCCGGGCGACGTCGGCGTCGCCGTAGGCGGCGACCCGCGCCACGTCGAAGCCGTCGAAGGCGAGCTCGAAGGCCTCCGCCTTGCGCAGGATGGTGGCCCACGACAGGCCGGCCTGGAAGATCTCCAGGAGGAGCCGGCCGAACAGGGCGTCGTCGGTGTCCAGCGGGAAGCCGTACTGCTCGTCGTGGTACGTGCGGTGCACCTCGGCAAGGCCGAGGCGCACCGCTTGGCAGTAGCTGGTGGGGGTTACGTCGGCCATGCCCGAGGCTACGCCGCGGGAGGCGCCGCCCCGTCGAGCCGGTAGGTCGTTCGCGCCAGGTCGTAGGCCAGGGCCCGGGCGAGCTCGGGTGCGACGTCCTCGTCGATGAGCCCGCGCCGCACCCGCCCGGCGAGCCAGCTGGCGCTGACGCGGCGCCACACGTCGTGGCGCGCGCGGATCGACGGGTAGGCGCGGGTGTCGTCGTTGAAGCCCGCCAGGTTGTACACGCCGGCGGTCTCGACGACCGCGTCGAGGAAGCGCTCCATCCCGAGCACCGAGTCGAAGAACCACCACGGCGGGCCGAGCCGCAGGGCCGGGTAGTGGCCGGCCAGCGGGGCGAGCTCGCGGCCGAGGGTGCTCTCGTCGAGCGTGAACAGCACCAGGCGGTAGTTCGGGTGCGCGCCGAAGGCGTTCAGCAGCGGGCGCAGCGCGCGGGTCCACTCGGTGGCGACCGGGATGTCGCAGCCCGCGTCGAGGCCGAAGCGGCGGTACACGGCCTCGTGGTGGTTGCGCAGGGAGCCGACGTGCAACTGCATCACCAGGCCGTCGTCGGCGCTCATGCGCGCCATCTCGAAGAGCATGTGCGAGGCGAAGCGGCGGCGCTCGTCGACCGAGCCGTCGCCACGCCGCAGGCGGCCGTAGAGGCGCGCGGCCTCGCCGTCGTCGATTCCCTCCACCTCGGCCGTCAGGGCGGCGTGGTCGGTCGCGGTGGCGCCCGCGGCCCGGAACGCCGCGCGCCGGGCGCGCAGCGCGCGCAGGTAGCCGGCGTAGTCGTCGACGGCCTCGCCGCTGCGCTCGGCGAGCAGCGCGACCGACGACGCCCAGTCATCGCGGGCGGGGTCGATCACGGCATCGGGCCGGAAGGTCGGCCGCACGGGCAGGCCCTCGGCCCGCAGCCGCTCGTGAGTGCCGAGGTCGTCGGTGGCGGCGTCGGTGGTGGCCAGCACCTCGATGCCCAGGCGCGCGAAGAGCGCGCGCGGTCGGTACTCGGGGCGCGCGAGGCGCTCGACCAGGTGGTCGTACAGCGCGTCGGCGTTGGCCGCCGAGGGCCGCTCCTCGACCCCGAAGAGTTCGATGAGCTCGTGCTTGAGCCACAGCCCGGTCGGGGTGCCGGCGAACAAATGGAAGTGGGCGCAGAAGCGGCGCCAGATGGCCCGCGGGTCGCGCTCGCTGGGGCCGCCGTCGCGCCGCGTCAGGCCGAGGTCCTCCATCGCCACGCCCTGGCTGTAGAGCATCCGCACGACGTAGTGATCGGGCACGACGAGCATGCTGGCGGGGTCGCCGAGCGGGGCGTCGTCGGCGATGAGCGACGGTGCGACGTGACCGTGGGGGCACACCAGCGGCAGGTCGGCCACGCCCTGGTACAGCCGGCGCGCTAGGTCGCGCTGACGCGGCTCGGGGTCGAAGCAGCGGTCGGGGTCGAGGGTCCAGCGGGCGGTCATGGGGCCTCCTCGGGGTGGATCGCGGCCGTCGAGATCACCGCACACGCATGCCGCAGGCATGCGCAGGTGCACGCCGCAGGCGTGCACACGGTTACAGCGTCTCCCGCGGCGCGCGGTAGAGCCGCTCGCCGGCCTTGCGCACCAGCAGCACGCCGTCGTCCTCGCGGTCGGCCCAGGCCTCGACGTCGATGGTGGCGGGGTCGAGGTAGCCGAGGGCGAGCCGGGCGCAGGAGTCGGCGTCGATCCGGCTGGCGAGCGTGACGCGCACGCGGGGCTCCTCGCGGCCGTCCACCCAGCGGCCGGCGCCACGCACGTGCGTCGCGTGTGCCAGCACGCCCAGGGGCACGTGGGCGAAGCGGTCCCACTGGTTCAGGAAGTAGGGCAGCGAGTGGTACCCGATCTCCTCGATCCAGCGGCCGTGCACGTGGCTGATCGTGTCGAGGTGGGGCGCGAAGATGATCAGTTCGGCGCCCGGCCCCAGCGCCGGCTCGAGCTTGTACATCGCCTTGCCAGCCGTCCACAACTCGTCGTACATCGGGGGCGCGCAGGCGAGCACGCGGCGCATGGGGCGTGCGAGGTGGGTGATCTGGCGGCTGCGTGAGAGCTCGGCGGCCTCGCGCCAGGCGGCGACGACGTCGCCGACCGTGACCGCGGAGAGCTCGGAGCCCTCGACGGTCAACGCGACCAGGGTCGTCGGCGTGGTGACGAGTTCGGCGGCGGCGTGGATCATCGCCCGCACCGGCGTGTCGGCCACGCCGATCGTGTCGATGACCCCCGTGAGGGCGCCGAGCCAGTGGGTGACGTTGATCATGTCGGCACCGGAGACGCCGGGGAAGAAGTACTTCGCGCCGCCGGAGAAGCCAACGACCTCGTGCGGGAAGGTGGGCCCGAGGATGACGACGTGGTCGGCCTCGGGGACCGCCCGGTTGATGAGGACGTCGACGTCGCCCCCGAGGGTCGGGTGCCACAGGGCGCCGGCGATCGCCTCGATGCGCGCTTGCGGGAGCCGTCCGAGCGAGACGAGCGTGCCGGGCTCGCCCCAGCCGTGGTTGACGATGCCCACCTGGCGGTAGCGGCCGGCGCGCTCCTCGGGCGTGATGCCGACGAGGCGCAGCAGCCGCTCCTCGTCGAGCGGCGGGTGGGTACCGAGCGCGACCATGAAGGTGAGCTCGGCGGCCCCCTCCAGGAGTTCGACGACGTCGCGGAAGAGCGCGGGCAGCGGCAGGGTCCGGGTGTGATCGGGGATGAGCACGAGCACCCGCTGGCCCGCCCAGTCGCCGGCGAGGCCGGCCTCGAGCGCGCGGCGCACGTCGGGCCACGGGAGCGCCTGCCCTGCCGGCGCGACGGCGCGAGCGAGCACGCCGGGAGCGGGGTTCACGTCGGTCTCCGCGCGGGCGGGTGACGCCGTGGCCGCGCCGCCGGGCTCAGGTGCCCCTGAAGGTGCGCCTTCGGGGTCATACGCCCCTGAAGGTGCGCCTTCGGGGTCATACGCCCCCGAAGGCGGCGTACCCGCCGTCGACGGGCACCACGATGCCGGTGACGAAGCGCGAGGCGTCGGAGGCGAGCCACACGGCGGCGCCGACGAGGTCGTCGGGGTCGCCGAAGCGGCCCATCGGGGTGTGCTGCAGGATCGTGCGGCCGCGGTCGGTGGGCGTGCCATCGGGCTGCAGGAGCAGGGCGCGGTTCTGCTCGCCCACGAAGAAGCCGGGGGCGAGGGCGTTGATGCGCAGGCCCTCGCCGTACGTCTGGGCGAGGTGGACCGCCAGCCACTGCGTCAGGTTGTCGACGGCGGCCTTGGCGGCGCCGTAGCCGAGCACCCGCGTCAGCGGCTTCTGCGCCGCCATCGAGCTGACCGTGATGATCGAGCCGCGCCCGGCCGCCACCATGGCGGGGGCGAAGGCCTGGATCGACAGCAGGGTGCCGTCGAGGTTGAGCTCGACGACCTTGCGAAACGCCTCGGGCGTGAGGCCGAAGAGGTCGCGGTCGCCGAACACGACGGCATCGGGGCGGTTACCGCCGGCGGCCGTGAGCAGCACGTCGCAGCGGCCCCAGGCGGCGTCGACGGTCGCCGCGGCGGCGGCCAGCGAGGTCGGGTCGAGGACGTCGGCCGAGATGCCGATCGCCTCGAAGCCCTCCGCTCGCAGGCCTTCCGCGGCGGCGCCGACGACCTCGCCGCGGCGCGCCAGGAGCGCCACCGCCGCACCCGCCCGCGCCAGCCCGCGGGCCATGGCCAGCCCCAGGACGCCGCCGCCGCCGGTGATCACGGCCACGCGGCCGTTCAGGTCGAAGCCGTTCATGCCGTGCCCCCCTTCGCCGCGCCCGCGAAGGGCGCGAGGTGGCGTTCGAAGTGGCGCCGCAGCGCCGCGCGGTAGTCCTCCGGGTGCGCTCGGAGCCGCGCTTTCAGCGCCTCGCCGTACTGCCGCAACGCCGAGCCGAAGGTGACGTGCAACACCTGCCGGGCGTCGACCTGCTCCAGCAGCGCAAGGGCCGCGCTGCTCGGCAGCGCCGCGAGCTCCGGCACGCCTTCGGGCCGGCCGCTGATGTGGTAGCTCTTCACGTCCTCGGCGAAGCGCTCCAGGCCGAGGCGCATGACGGCGTGCAGCAGCTCGGGGTCGTGGCGCCCGGCCACACGCAGCGCCTCGAGGTAGCTGGTGCCCGCCGTCTTGAGGTGCACCAGCCCGCCGGCCGCCGCCACCGCGATCGGGTAGACGGCGAACTTGTCGGAGCCCGAGTGCAGGCTGAGCTTGTAGGGCCCCAGGGCGGCGGCGACGCGCGCGTGGCCGTCCAGGTCATGGGCGAGCGCGCCGAGGTCGCCGATGTAGTCGACACCCTTCTCGAAGGCGCCCACGAAGCGCGGCGCCAGCGACACCCAATCGACGCCCAGGCGGCGCAGCTCGATCGCCAGGTAGGCGTGCTCGGCCAGCGTGGTGGGGGTGTCGGTCTCGTCGACGGAGACCTCGAGCTCGGCCCGCTCCGGGTTGGCCCGGCCGCGCAGGTGGCGGGCGAGCCGCGCGACGTGCGCCAACGCGCTGCCGTACTTGACGGCCGCGCGCTCCAGCTCGCCGGGGGCGAACCGCAGGGTCCGGTCGCCGAGGTCGACGGTCGTGCCGGACAGACGCCCCAGCAGGTCGGCCGGGTCGGTGTCGAGCGCGGTCCACGGCGGCCGCTGCTCGAAGGCCTCCGCGAGCGCCGCGCCCTCCAGGGCGTCCGCCTGCGACACGACGTGGTCGCCGGGATCGATCGTGAAGAAGGAAAACCCCGCTTCCAGGTGCGCGTCGACGTCGGCCTCGCTCTTGAGGTGGTCGGCATCGGCGCCGACCGGCTCCGCCCAGCCGGCGAGGAAGGCACCGAGGGTGGCGTCGTCGAGCACGCCCTGCGGCGTGCGGCCGGTGCGGGCGTTCTCGCGCACGGACTGCTGGGCGAAGATCGGGGCGATGCCGTCGGCGCCAACGGCGCCCACGGCCAGGAGTGCGTCGACGTGGCCCGGGGTGGCGAGGCCGAGCCGGTCGCCGAAACCGGCGGAGGTCGCGAGGCCGAGCGGCGCCGGACGCAGGTTGGGCAGCAGCGCGCGCAGCGCGGCAGCGTTGGCGGCATCGGCGGGGCCGTGGAGCATGACGTGCTCGCCCGCGCGCTCGGGCGTGCCGACCAGAGGGTGCAGGTGCGCGGGGTCGGCGGCGACCGCCGCCAGCCGCCAGCCATGGGCCGCATCGCGCTCGGCCCAGATGGTGAGGCCATCGGCCTGGCGCGCGCTGGCCGCGATCGGTTGGCGGCCGAGGCCGAGGGCGAGGTCGAGGGCTGCGGGTCGGGACTCCATCGGGTACCTCCGAAGGGGGCGTGGCGAGCGCGCTCGCCACGCGCACGTACTCAGGGCGCGCTGGCGCGCACCACCAGTTCGGGCGTGACGACCACGCGCCGCGGAGGCCCGCCGCGCATGCGTTCGAAGAGCAGGTCGGCGGCCTGGCGGCCGAGTTGGTAGCCGTCGGTGCGCAGCGTCGTCAGGGCAGGGACCACCAGGCTGGCGAGGCGCACGTCGTCGCAGCCGACGATGGCGACGTCGTCGGGAACACGCCGGCCGGCCTCGGCGAGCGCCTCGAGGGCGCCGATCGCGACCACGTCGTTGTAGGCGAGGCCGGCGTCGACGTCGGGCCGTCGTCGCAGGAGGGCGGCCATCGCGGCGCGCCCCGCCTCCTCGGTCGGCTCGCCCTCCTCGATGAGGTCGGGGCCGTGCTCGAGCTGGTGGAACGCCAACGACTCCGAGGCGCCCCAGCGGCGCCGCTGCGCGCTGATGGAGCGTGCCGGTCCGGCGAGGAGGCCGATGGTCCGGCGGCCGCCGTTGGCGAGGTGCGCGATCGCCAGGTGCGCCCCACGGACGTCGTCCACCTCGAGGCTCGACGCGATCCCCTCGAGGGGCGCGCTGCGGTTGAGCAGGACGCAGGCCGGGTGCCGCTGCGCGAGCTGCGCCAGTTCGCGGTCGGGGAGCCGGGCGCTGCACACGATCAGCCCGTCTACCCGGTGCGCCTCGAAGTGCTCGAAGGCGGCGCGCTCGCGGGCGAGGTCCTCGACGGTGTTGGTGAGCGAGACGGCGTAGCCCTCGGACCAGGCGACGTCCTCCGCGCCGCGGACGATCGCGGGGAAGAACGGGTTGGTGATGTCCGGGACCAGCAGGCCTAGGGTGTGGCTGCGCCGGGTGGTGAGGCTGCGGGCGGCCTGGCTCGGGCGGTACTCGAGTCGGGCGATGGCCCGCTCCACCCGCTCGCGGGTGCTCGGCTTGACGTCGCCCTTGGCGTTGATCACCCGCGACACGGTCATGGTCGACACGCCCGCCAGGCGGGCGACGTCGGCGATGGTGACGCGGTTCGGCACGAGGCGCTCCTCGACGCGGGCTCGAGGCCCACAGGCTGCGGAGCGACTGCCCGTGACCGCTCCCGTGAGCGCTAACAGCCTCTCCGATGGCCGAGTATAGGGGCGCGTGGCCCCCGTCGTCAAGCCGCATCGCGCGACCGGGGTGCTGGCGTAAACGTCGTGAGGAACGCAAGCTGAGAGTCGTCGTTGACACCGCCAGCGCCCCGTGCTACCTTCGATGCACATGCCCGCCGGGCCGCACTTGCGTTACCGCTAACGGTATCGATACCGGAGGCCTGACGCCGGCACGACGGGCCCGGGTCCTGCCCGCGGGCGGGACCACGGGGAGGGAGCAAGCATGCGCACGTTCCGGGTCCTCGCGTTCACGCTCGTCCTGGCCCTGGTGGCCGGCGCCCTCGCGCAAGACATCGTCCTGCGCGCCGCCGACAACCAGCCGCCGGACTACCCCACCGTCAAGGGTCTCAACCACATGGCCGAGGTGCTCGAGGAGCTCTCCGGCGGCCGCATCGTGATGGAGGTCTTCCCGGGTGGCCAGCTCGGCGACGAGCGCTCCACCATCGAGCAGGTCCAGCTCGGCGTCATCGACATCGTGCGCACCAGCACCAGCCCGGTGGGCGAGTTCTACGCGCCGATGGGCGTGTACAGCCTGCCGTACATCTTCCGCTCCGAGGAGCACTTCTGGCGCGTCGTGCAGGGCCCGATCGGCTTCGAGCTGCTCGAGGGCCTGCGCGAGGCGGACATGGTCGGCCTGGCCTACTACGACTCCGGCAGCCGCAACTTCTACACCACCGAGACGCCCGTCCGCGGCGTCGCCGACCTGCAGGGGCTGCGCATCCGCACCCAGCAGAGCCAGGTCGTGCTCGACATGATGGAGGCGCTGGGCGCCGACGCCGTGCCGATGTCCTTCGGCGAGGTCTACAGCTCGCTGCAGACCGGCGTGATCGACGGCGCCGAGAACAACTACCCGAGCTACGGCCCGAGCGGTGTGCGCCACTACGAAGTCGCGCCCTACTTCACCGAGGACGCCCACGCCCGCGTGCCCGAGATCGTCATGATCAGCGCCACCGTCTTCGACGTGCTCAGCGCCGAGGATCAGGCGCTCGTGCGGCAGGCCGCCCTGGCCAGCGTGCCGGTGCAGGCCGCCGCCTGGGCCGCGCTGGTCGCCGAGAGCAAGGCGGCCGTCATCGAGGCCGGCTCGGAGGTCATCACGGTCGACGTGGCCGAGTTCCAGGCCGCCATGACGCCGGTGTACGAGAAGTACGGGCCGATCTTCGGCGACGTGCTGCAGCGCATCCTGGACACCCCGTAAGGCGCGCGCCGGGAGGCCACGATGAACGACGAGCGCCGTCCCGACATCGATAGCGAGCGTGAACAGGGGGCCCCGTCCGGGGCCCCCGTTCCGCACACCGCCGGTCCGCGGGCCCCCTCCGACGGCGCGGCCGTTCCGGGGGCGTCGACGCCCGTCCCCTTGTGGGAACGCCTCGACGACGGGTTGACGAGCGTGGTCCGCGTCGTCAGCGCGGCGCTGCTCCTGGCCATCGTCCTCACCATCTCGTGGCAGGTGACGGCGCGCTACATCCCCGACCTCCGGGTGCCGCGCTGGACGGAGGAGATCAGCCTCATCTTCATGGTGTGGCTGGCGATGCTCGGCTCCGGCCTGGCCGTGCGCGCGGGCGAGCACCTGTCGGTCGACGTGGTCACGCGGCAGCTTCCGAGGCGCGTGCAGCGCGGCCTCGAACGCGCGGTGTGGCTGGCGTTCGCCGGCTTCGGCGGCTACCTGTTCTGGTACGGCCTGGAGCTGAGCCAGCGCACGATGACGCAGACCTTCGCCGCCACCCAGCTACCGGTCGGCTGGATGTACCTCGGGCTGCCCGTCGGCGGCGCGCTGATGGCGTACTACGCGCTGCGCAACGTCTTCCGCCTACCCCACCCCGAGCTCGACGAGGTCATCGAGAGCGCCCAGGTGCGCGGCAACTGGACGGTGCGCATCGGGATCGTGGTGATCCTGGCGGGCCTGGTCGGGGGTGCCTTCTGGCTGTTCGGCGCCGACGTCCTCCTGGGGCCCATCGGTGTCCTGCTCGGTGGCGTGGGCCTCCTCATGCTCCTGGGGGTGCCGATCGCGGTGGCCCTGGGCATGGCCAGCCTCATCACGGTGACCACCCTTCACCTGGTGGAGCCCAGCATGCGTTCGCTGCCGCCGCTCATCGTGGCGCAGCGGATGGCCAACGGCGTCAACGCGACGCCGCTGCTGGCCATCCCCTTCTTCATCCTCGCCGGCCTGATCATGGCCGAGGGCGGCATCGCCACCCGGCTCGTGGAGTTCTCGCGCGTGCTGGTCGGCCCCATCCGCGGCGGCCTGGCGCACGTGAACGTCGTCGCGTCCATGCTCTTCGGCGGCACCTCCGGCTCGGCCGTCGCCGACGTCAGCTCCAACGGCAGCATCCTCATCCCGATGATGAAGCGGAAGGGCTACGACGCCGACTTCAGCGTGGGCATCACGGTCGCCAGCTCCGTGCAGGGCATCATCATCCCGCCGTCGCACAACGCCGTGATCTACAGCCTCGCCGCCGGCGGGGTGTCGATCAGCGCGCTCTTCCTCGCGGGTTACCTGCCGGGCGCGATGATCGGCCTCTTCCTCATCCTGGCGGGCTACGTGCTGGCGCTGCGGCGCGGCTACCCGTCGGACTCGCGCCCGCCGCCGTGGGAGTCGGCCAAGGTGTCGTTCGTGGCCATCCCCGGCCTGTTCGTCGGCTTGATCATCGTCGGCGGCATCGCCTTCGGCTGGTTCACGGCCACCGAGGCCGCCGCCATCGGCGCCGTCGTCGCCTTCATGGTGTCCACCCTCATCTACCGCGAGATGGGCTTCAAGAAGGTGTGGCGGGTGGCCCAGCAGGCGGTGCGCACGATCTCGATCGTGGTGTTCCTCATCGCCACCGCCAGCGCCTTCGCCTGGCTCATGGCGTACCTGAGGATCCCGGCGATCCTGGCCGGCGCGATCCTCGGCTTCAGCGACAACCCGATCGTCCTGCTCGCGCTCATCAACCTCCTGCTCCTGTTGCTCGGCGCGATCATGGACATGGCCCCCCTGATCCTCATCCTCACGCCCATCCTGCTGCCGATCGTCACGGCCGACCCGATCAACATGAGCGCCGTGCACTTCGGCATCATGCTGCTGATGAACCTCGGCCTCGGTCTCACCACCCCGCCCGTGGGGACCGCCCTGTTCGTGGGGTGCGCCATCGGCAAGATCCGCATCGAGCGCGCCAGCCGCGCCATGGTCTACCTATGGCCGCCGCTCCTGTTGGCGCTGATCCTGGTCACCTACTTCCCCTGGTTCGTCGAGGTGGTGCCGCGGGCGTTCGGTATCCTGAACTGAGCTCGACCGCCCGTACCGCCGCGCGCCGGATCTCCGTCCGGCGCGCGGCGTCTCCGTGACCGGACCGGCGATGCCTCGGGTCGGGACGACCCACGCGGCCGCGGCGCTGCGCGTCGACCTCCCGGATGACGGTTCGTCCGCGAAGGCGTACCGTGGAGGCGACGATGGACGTCGGCGTGCGTCTTCTCGGACCGCCCGAGGTGCGCGTCGCGGACGCGTGGGTGCCGTTGCGGCCGACGAAGCCGCATGCGCTCTTCGCGTACCTCGCGTACCGCGGCGCGCGTGTGCGCCGCGAGGAAGCGGCCGCGCTGCTGTGGCCGGACGCCGACGCCGAGCACGCGCACGGGGATCTGCGCCAGGCGCTGCGTTCGCTCACGCGCAGCCCGTTCGGTCCGCTGGTCGAGCGCGACCGCGGGGCGATCTGGTCGACGGTCGTCGGCGACGTCCACGAGTTCCGACACGCGGACGCCGAGCGTCGCTGGGCCGATGCCCTGGCCGTCCACCGCGGGCCGCTGCTCGAGGGTTTCGAGATCGACGGCGCGGACGAGTTCGCGTCGTGGCTCGCGATGGAGCGGGCGGCGCTCGCCGAGGCCTGGGTTCGCGCGTGCCGCGCGCTATGCCGCGAGGCCGCCGCCGAGGGACGCCACGACGAGGCGCTGGCGTACGCGGACCGACTGCTGCGGGCAGACCCGCTGGACGAGTCGGCCGTCCGAGACGCGATGCGCTCCGCCGCGGCCCAAGGCGACCGGCGCGGGGCGACGAGGCGCTTCGAGGCGTTCGCCGCGCGGCTCGCCGACGAGATCGGGATGACGCCCGAGCCGGAGACCGCCGAGATCCACGCCCGCCTGTCCAGCGCCGCGGCCACGAGCGACGATCGACCGGCCGCCCCCCCAGAGGCGCCCCCGGTCGGCGCACCGTCCGCCTTGGCTTCCCTGGCGCCCAGGGTCGGGCACCGGGCCGCCGTGATCGGGCGCGACGCCGAGATCGCCGACTTGGTGGAGCGCGTGACCGATCCCGACGTGCGGCTCGTCACGCTCCTCGGTCCCGGGGGGATCGGCAAGACCACCCTCGCGGCCGCCGCGCTCGCCGAGCTGGGGCCGTCCTTCGCGGACGGCGTGTTCGTCGCGCCGCTCGAGGACCGTTCAGGACCGGACGCGGTGGCTCGTTCGGCCGCGCGTGCCGCCGGGGTGAGCCTGCGCAGCGACGCGCCCGCGTTGCCGCAGCTGCTCGAGGGCCTCGATGGCCGGCGGTTGCTGCTGCTTCTCGACGGGTTCGAGCGGCATCTGGACCAGGTGGCCGTCGTCGACGCGGTGGTCCGTGGGACCGTCGGACCGCGCCTGCTGGTGACGTCTCGTCGGAGGCTGCAGCTGTCGACCGAGGTGGTCGTCGACATCGGGCCGCTGGCGACCGGCGGCAGCGTACCCAGCCCGGCCGCCAGGCTCTTCCGGCGTGTCGCCGCGTGGCGGCTCGCGCCGGAGGCCGTACGCGCCCTCGATGCCGTCGCGATCGAGCGCGTGGCCGAGCAGTTGGGCGGTCATCCGCTGGCGCTGGAGCTGGCGGCGATCTCCCTCGACGTCGTCGGCCTGGACGCTCTCGAGGCCCAGCTGCGGACGTCGTGGGCGCCGCTGAGCAGTGACGAACTCGACCGGTCACCGCGGCGACGCGACGTGCACGCCGTCATCGAGGAGACCTGGCGCATGGCGCCGCCGGAGGACCGTGCCGCCTGGGCGCGGCTCTCCCTGATGCCCGGCAGCCTCGACCGCGCGGTGGCGGCAGAGGTCGCGGGAACCGGCTGGCGCGGGCTCCGTCACCTGCTCGACCGCGGGGTCATGTGGCAGCGGGGCAACCGCCTCGCGCTGCACGCCTTGCTCGCGCGTTTCGGTCGCGAGCGGGCCGAGGAGCACGCTGGCGTCGTGGATGCGGCGTGGTCCGCCGCGCTGGGGGCATGGCGGACGCGCGTGGCGGAGGAGGTCGACACGCGGACGGGCCGACGCGTGGAGTTGCAGCCGGACGATCTCGAGCAGGCGCTCGGCGCCTGGCGCTGGGGGCTGGCGTCGGGCGCATGGGAGGCGCTCGCCGACATGGCGATCGGCCTCTTCCGGGCGCTCGAGCGGGACCGGAAAGAGGCCGAGGTCGCGTCCGCCGCGCAGGAGGCGGTCGACGCGCTGCGCGCTGCGGCTCGCCACTCCGGCCGCGACCGTGAGCGGGAGCGCGCGCGCGTGCTCACGCTCGCGCGCGTGCTCACCTCCGCCCCGGGCGACGGACCCACGTGTGCCCGGCACGCGGCCCGCGCCTGGGCCCTGGCGCGGCGGCTGGGCGACGACCGGGCCCTCGCGGAGGCCGTCGCCGCGCTGACGTGGCACGATCCGACGGACCGTGTAGATGAGCGCATGGCGATCGCGCGCGCGGCCTTCGGGCGGGTGGGCGACCGCATCGGACTGTCCGCGCTGCTCGAGGAGCGCGGGCGGCGCCTCGCCTTCATCGGACGCGGCGCGGAGGCCCAGGTCCTGCTCGAAGAGGCCCTCGCCCTCGCGCACGAGCTCGACGACGTCGCCTTGGCAGCGGACGTGCACCAGGACTTGGGGGCGACCCCCCTCATGCGCGGCCGGTTCGACGAGATGCGGCGCCACGACGACGCCGCCCGTGCGTACGGCGTCCAGTTGGGCGGACCGTCCAGGACCGACGTGTGGCGGGTCTGGTGGGCCATCGTGGTGGAGCCTCGTGAGGTGGCGGAGGGCCGCGTCGCCGAGGTCGAGCGCCTGTCGGCGAGGTTGGGCATCGGCCTCACGGTGGTCACGTTCCTACGATGCGCCTTCCTGGCCCGCTACGGGGCGCCGAACGACGTGCTCGCCCGGGCGGACACGGCGCTGGAGGCACTCGGGGTGCAGAACGTCGGCCACCCCATGGTGGCGCTTCTGCACGCCTACCGCGCGCAGGCGCACACGCGGCTGGGCGCGTGGGCGGAGGCGGCCCAGGAGGTGGCCGCCCTCGCCCGCGCGGCCCGCTCGATCGGCGGGCCCCGCATCGTCGCGCGCGCCGCGCTCGCCGCCGGCGAGCTCGCGGCCGCGCGGGGCGACGCCGCCGCGGCACGGCACCTCGGTGCGCTGGCGTGGGGCAACCCGGCGCTCGAGGTCGAGGTGTGGCCGGACGCCAGGCGCCTGCTGGGGTTGGCGTCAACGGAGGTGCCGGCCTCGTCCGACGAAGGTTCGAACGACGAGGCGACGCTGGCCGAGGTGGAGCGGTTCCTGGACTGAGGGGCTCGCGCACCCCCGGGGCGCACCCGTGGCCGCGGCGGACGTGCCGTTGGAGGACGGCTCGCTGCGGGAACACTTGTGGGGGGCGAACGACGACCCTGGGCGCGGGCCCGACGACCGCATCGAACACGCGTCGCTGATCGACATCCGGCCCGCCCACGGGAACCGCAGCCAGCAGGTCTTGATGATCGCCAACGAGACGCTCCGCACGTCGCGCCGCATGGGCCAGGACGATGCGCAGGCTGGCAGGCTCGGCTGCGAGCGGGTGCTGAACCTCACCGACCGGGCGGCCGTCGCCACCGATCGCCGCTCGTTCCGGCGCGAGTGGCGGCGCTGGCGGGGCGTCGCGGCCTGAAGAGGTCGTGGGGATCCGGGGTCAGCCGCCCGGTTTCCACCCCTCGATCGCGCCGTCCCCGGCCAGCCGCCAGAACGCCACCGTGTGCTGGCCGGCGTCGTACACGGCCCACGAGGCCGGCACGTCGGCGTCCGCAGCCGGGTCGTAGCCCATCAGCGTGCCGGGGTTGACCGCCCAGGCTTCGCCTCGCCGTTCGGCGCGGGCGCGGTGGTCGTGGCCGAAGGCGATGAGGTCGGCGGCGGTCGGGTCGATCAACTCGGCGATGGTGGGGAAGTGCTGCGCCGCCACCCGACGGCCGCCGAGCACGCCGCGGTAGAGCTCACCGTGCATGCGCACGTGGGGGAAGCCGGCCGCGACCGCGCCGAGCAGGTGGCGGTCACCATCGTTGTTGCCGAAGACGACGTGCACGGGTAGCTCGTAGCCCTCGGCGATGCGGCGCAGCACGAAGGGCGCCACCAGGTCGCCCAGCACCAGCAGGACGTCGGCGTGTTGGGCCAGCCAGGGCAGCGCGTGCCGCAGCGCGCGAACGTGGTCGTGGACGTCGGCCAGCAGGCCGACGCGCAGGGAGCGCACCTGGGCGGAAGCCGGCGTGGACGCGGGGCGGTATTCAGCGGCGATCATGGTCCATCGTAGGACGCCGCAGAACGCGTCGTCGGTGGGTTGGGCGACGCAGGTGCGCGCCAGCGCCACGCAGGTTGCGCCAACGCTTTCGTGACTGAAGGAGCCATCAGCGCGTACAGTGAGGTGACCATGGAGCTGGACGTTCGTCTGCTGGGCATGCCAGCGGCGCGCGCCGGGGGTGCGTGGCTGCTGCTCGGGCCATCGAGGCCGCACGCCGCGTTCGTGTACGTCGCGGTGAGGGGTGGTTTCGTGCGCCGCGCCGAGTTGGCGGAGTTGCTGTGGCCCGGGCTCGACGACGCGCATGCCTTCGGGAACTTGCGTCAGGCGCTGCGTCGCTTGATGAACGGCCCGCTCGGTGCTCTGCTGGGTCGAGATCGGACGGGGGTGTGGCTCGACGGTGATTGCGACGTCGCCGTCTTCCGGCGGGCGGTCACCGTGCGACGCTGGCGCGATGCCCTCGAGGCGCATCGGGGACCGCTGCTCGAGGGGTTCGAGGTCGACGACGCGGACGAGTTCTCCGCCTGGCTCGCCAGCGAGCGCGCCGCGGTCGCGGCCGACTGGCGGCGGGCGTGCCGCGCGCTGCTGGCGGAGGCCAGCGCCGAGGGCCGGCACGGCGAAGCGGTGGGTTATGCCGATCAGATCGTCCGGGCGGACCCCCTGGACGAGCAGGCCGTGCGCGAGGCGATGCATGCCGCGGCAGCGGACGGCGATGCCCACGGTGTCACGCAGCGCTACCGGGAGCTGGAGGTGCTGCTGCGGCGCGAGTGCGGCGTCGAGCCGGAGGCGACCACTCGGGCGTTGTTCGAGCGGCTCGCGGAGCGCTCGGCCGTAGCGGGGGAGGCGCCGGGTTCGCACCGGGACGAGCGGGTGCGGCCCCGGTACGCCGGCGACCGGCGTGGGCTCATCGGGCGCGAGCGGGCCCTGTCGGACCTGGTCGAGCGCCTGCGGGAGCGCGAGTCCCGGTTGATCACACTGCTGGGGCCGGGCGGCATCGGCAAGACCGCGCTCGCGTCGGCGCTCGTCGCCGAGCTGCAGTCGGCTCTGCCGGACGGCGCCGTCCTGGTGCCGCTCGAGGGGGCCGGGGGTCCCGAGGCGGTCGCGGTCGCCGTCGCCCACGCGACCGGCGTCCGCGTCGAGGCGCACGCGCCGGTCGGCCCGCAACTCGTCCGTGCCCTGCAAGCCCGCCGCATGCTGGTGGTCCTGGACGGTTTCGAGACGTTCGTCGAGCAATTGCCGAGCGTGGATGCGCTGTTGCGGGGCTCGCGTGACGTCCAGATCGTGGTCACGTCGCGCGTGCGGTTGGGGCACTCGATGGAGGTGGTGTTCGAGGTCGAGCCACTCGATACCGCGTCCGTCCGCACCGGGTCCGGTCCCGCGGAGGCGGGCGTCGTGAGCCCCGCGGCCCAGCTCTTCCTGCGCCGCGCCGCCAGGCGGCTCCCCCTCGCCACCGTCCGCGGGTTCGACCTCGAGCGGGTCGAACGGATCGCCGAGGCGTTGGGTGGGCATCCGCTGGCCATCGAGCTCGCGGCATCGTCGGTCGACGTTCTCGGCTTGGATCGGCTCACGGACCAGTTGCGCGCTTCCTGGACCCCCCTCCACAGCGACGACGTCGATCGTTCGCCGCGCAGGCGTGACGTGCGAGCGGTCATCGACGAGACCTGGCTGCAGCTCGACCGCGAGGACCGCGCGGCTTGGGCGCGTCTCGCCCTGATGCCCGGCAGCCTGGATCCGGCGGTCGCGGCGGAGGTGGGTGGGCGCGGTTGGCAGGGTCTGCGGCGTCTCGTCGACCGGTCGGTCCTGCGCCACCGCGGGTCGCGGTTCGAGCTGCACGCACTGCTCGCGCGTTACGGCCGCGAGCGGGCCGAGGCGCTCGGCGAGGTCGACGGGGCATGGGCGGCCGCCCGTGCGGTGTGGTGCCCCCGCATCGCGCGGCAGGTGGACCCGCGCACGGGGCGTCGCGTGCTCGTCCATCCGGACGACCTCGATCAGGCGGTCGGCGTGTGGCGTCGGGCGTGCGACGAGCAGGACTGGTCCACGGTGGCCGAGATGGCCGTGGGCCTGATGCGGGCCCTCGATCACCACATGCGTTGGGGACAGTCCGTCGAACTCGGTCGGGAAGCGGTCGATCGTCTCATCACCGCGGCGGCCGGCCGGTCGCGGGACGTGGCGCTGGCCCGCCTGTGGCCGCTCGCGGCCCGCACGCTCCAGGAACTCTCGATGGACGCGCCCCGGGCCCTCGTGTTGGCGAACGCACGCGGGGACGACCTGGCCCGAGCCCTGGCGTACGACGCACTCGCTCTCGCGGCGTTCACCGCGGAGCGGGAGGCGCACGTGCGCGCGGCGCGCGAGGCGTTCGAGCGTGCCGGCGACGACATCGGTTACGCCCGCATGCTGGGGAATCAGGGCGGGCTGTCCATCTTTGCGGGGCAGTGGGATCGCGGGGCGGAGCTCCTGGAGGAGGCGCGGCGGCGGCTCGCGCGGCTCGGCGACCTCGACGGCCTGGCCAACCTCGAGCTCGAGCTGGCGAAACGCGAGGCCCACCTCGGCGACTTCGTCGCGGCGCGCCGCCGCGTCGATCAAGCCCGTGGTCTTCTGGCGAGCGGAAGGGATCCCGGCCGACTGGTACCGACCCCGGAGGTGCTCGCGGCCGAGGCGACGCTGGCCCGGGCGGCCGGCGACCGCGAGGCATCGGCCCGGAAGGTCGCGGAGTACGCCCGAACCATGACGGAGATCACGGGGCAGGAGGACACGGCGGGCCTCCTGCGTGCTGCCCACCACACGCGCTTCGGGTCGCCGACCGAGGCGCTCGAGGCCGCCCATCGCTTGCTCCGCAAGCCGGAGCTCAGCGACCGGGGGGCCATCCTCGGCATGTACGCCAACATCATGGTCGCCATGGCCCACGCACGGCTCGGGCAGCCCGAGCGCGCGCTCGATCCTCTGCGCGACGCCGCCCAGGCGGCCCGCCCGTGGGGCGTTCCCCGCGCGGTCGCGCGCATCGCCGCGGCCGCCGCGGTCGTCGCGCTCGCCCGCGGACAGAGGGCGTTCGCCGGTCGCCTGGCCGGTCTCGCCCTGAGGTACCCGGCGCTGGAGTTCGAGGCGCGACCGGACGTCGAGGCCGTGCTGGAGGTGCTGGGTGCCGAGGCACCCGAGGCGTCGACCGCCGACGACCACGCTTCGGCGGTCGACCTACTCGACGAGGTGGAGGCGTGGCTCGCCCGATGTGGATGACCGGGTCGCTGCCTGTGTGGTACGTGACCCAGGGTGCGTGGTGTGTGCGTCCCGGTGTCTTCTTCGGTTTCGCCACCTAATCAGCCCCCATCGCGTAGGCTGAGGGAACCATGGACGTGGGCGTTCGTCTGCTGGGTACGCCAGAGGCGCGCGCCGGGGGCGCTTGGCTGCCGCTGAGGCCAACGAGGCCGCACGCCGCGTTGGCGTACGTCGCGGCGAGTGGCGGCTTCGTGCGCCGAGCCGAGCTGGCGGATCTGTTGTGGCCGCATCTCGACGACGAGCACGCCTACGCCAGCCTGCGCCAGGCGCTGCAGCGGCTGAGCCGCGGGAGCCTCGCCGGCCTGGTGGGTCGCGATCGCATCGGTCTGTGGTTGACGTGCGACTGCGACGTCGCCGGTTTCCGCCGGGCCGTCGCCGAGCGGCGCTGGAGCGACGCCATCGAAGTGCACGAGGGCCCGTTGCTGCAGGGCTTCGAGTTGGACGACGCGGACGAGTTCTCTGCCTGGCTCGCCGGCGAGCGGGCCGCCGTGGCCGAGGACTGGCGGCGGGCGTGCCGGGCGTTGCTGGCGGAGGCGACCCGCGAGGGGCGACGCGGCGATGCCTTGCGCTACGCCGACCTGCTCATTCGGGCGGATCCGCTGGACGAGCAGGCCGTTCGCGAGGCGATGCAGGCCGCGGCCGCCGACGGTGATCCTCTCGGTGTCACGCGACGCTACCGGGAGCTGGCGGCCCTGCTGCGGCGCGAGTGCGGCGTCGAACCCGAGGCGGAGACACGGGCGCTGTTCGAGCGCCTCGCCTCCCGATCCCCGCCCGGGGCGGAGGCAGCGCGTACGTACGGTCTCGAGTCGGCTCCACCACGAATCGTCGGCGAGCGGCGTGGACTCGTCGGGCGCGAGCAGGCCTTGGCGGACCTGATCGAGCGCCTGCGGCAGCGCGACTCGAGGTTGGTCACGCTGCTGGGGCCGGGTGGCATCGGCAAGACCGCGCTCGCGTCAGCGCTGGTGGCCGAGCTCTGGGCGGCGTTTCCCGACGGGGCCGTCCTGGTGCCCCTCGAGGGCGCCGAGGGCCCGGATGCGGTGGCGGTTGCCGTGGCCCATGCAACCGCCGTCCGCGTCGGGCCGGACGCGCCGGTCGGGCTGCAACTGGTTCGCGCCCTGCAGGCACGCCGCATGCTGGTGGTCCTCGACGGCTTCGAGGCGTTCGTCGCTCAGCTGCCGTGCGTGGACGCGTTGTTGCGGGGCACGCGTGAACTCCGCCTCGTGGTGACCTCGCGCGTGCGACTGCGCCACTCGGCAGAGGTGGTCGTCGAGGTCGATCCGCTCGCGACCCGCGGGCGCCGGCCGGCGGGCCCCGCGGTCGGCCGACCGGCCGTGAGTCCGGCCGCGCAACTCTTCCTGCGCGCTGCTGCCGGGCGCCTCCCGCTCGCCACCGTCCGCAGGCTCGACCTCGGCCGCGTCGAGCGCATCGTCGAGGCGTTGGGCGGGCATCCGCTGGCGATCGAGTTGGCCGCGTCGTGGGTCGACGTGTTCGGGGTCGATCTGCTCGAGGAACAGCTGGGCACCTCGTGGACGTTGCTGAGCAGCGACGACGTCGATCGTTCGCCGCGCCGGCGCGACGTGCGCGCGGTGATCGAGGAGGCGTGGAAGCAGCTCGACCCCATGGCACGCAGCGCCTGGATGCGGCTGGCCGCCATGCCCGGGAGCATCGACGCCGCCGTCGCCGCCGAGGTCGGTGGCTGCGGTTGGCAGGTCCTGCGCCGACTGCTCGACCGGGCGGTACTTCGCCACCGCGAAGCGCGGCTCGAGCTGCACCCGTTGCTCGCGCGGTATGGGCGCGAACAGGACGCTGCGGGTGACGAGGGCGACGAGGCCTGGCGGGCCGCCCGCGCCATCTGGCCCAGCCGCATCGCGCGGGAGGTGAACCCGCGCACCGGCCGCCGTGTGGTCGTGCATCCCGACGACCTCGATCAGGCGGTCGGCGTGTGGCGCCGGGCGTGCGCGGAACGGGACTGGTCGACGATGGCGGGCATGGCCGTCGGCCTGATGCGGGCCCTCGACCGGCGCATGCACTGGCCCTTGACCGCCGAGCTGCGGCGGGAGGCCGTGGACCGGCTCGTCGCCGCCCCCGGCGACCGGGCGCGGGATGCCGCGCTCGCGCGCCTCTGGCCGCTCGAGGGCGGCACGCCCTGGGCCAAGCAGGCGAACGCCACCCGGGCGCTCGAACTGGCGAACGCGTGGGGTGACGACCTGGCCAGGGGCCTGGCGCACGCCAGATTGGCGCGCGGCGATTTTGGCTCCGGGCGGGAGGCGCACCTGCGGGAGGCACGGGCGGCGTTCGAGCGGGCCGGCGATGAGGTCGGTCACGCGCTCACGTTGGCGCAGCAGGGCCACCTGTCCATCCTGGCGGGGCAGCTGGACCACGCGCTCGAGCTGCTGGAGGAGGCGTGGCGCCGGCACGAGCGCCTCGCCGACAACGACGGCCTCGCCTTCGTTCTTCTGGGTCTCGCGCGCATCGACGCGTACCGTGGCGACCTCGTTGCCGGCCGCGCTCGGCTCGACCAGGCGCGAGCGCTGTTGGCACGCGGTGGCAGCCCCGATCACGCGGCTTCGGGTCGGACGGTGCTCGCCGTCGAGGCGGGTCTTGCGCGGGCGGCGGGTGACCGCGAGGAGGCGGCCCGCACGCTCGCGGCGTTCGCGCACATCGCGTCGGACGCGGAAGGGGCCAGCTACGACGAACTCGTCCTGCGCCTGGCGGACGAGATGTGCTTCGGTCGACCGCCCGGGGTGCTGGAGGCCGCCGGTCGCCTGCTGAGGGATCCGGAAACCGTGGGCGGCAGGACGATCATCCGCATGCTCGCGCATCTGGCCGTCGCCACGGCGCACGCCCGCTTCGGCGAGCCCGAGGTCGGGCTCGATCACCTGCGCGACGCGCTGCACTTGGCGCGGCCGTGGGACGTCCCCCGCGTGGTCGCGCGCATCGCCGGCACCGCCGCGGTGGTCGCGCTGGCCCGCGGGCAGATCGCGTTCGCCGGCCGCATGGCCGACGCCGCCCTGCGGCACCCGGCGCTGGAGTTCGAGGCGAGGGCCGGCGTCGAGGCCGTGTGGGTGGCGTCGGCTTCCGAGGCACCCGCGCCCGTGGCGCCGCCCGCTTCCGCCGCGATCAGCGCGGTGGATCTCCTGGACGAGGTGGAGGCGTGGCTCGGCCCGTGACGTCGGTCGCGGCTGCTGCGCACGGGTGTCACGTTGGCCTCACGCTGGTTCTACGGCCTCACCCCTACCCTCGCGGTGGAGGTGAGGGCGATGGCACGCACCCAGCGAGGCATGATCCGGTGGCTCGTGGCACTCATGATGCTCGTGGCGGCCAGCGCATGGGCTGGCCCCTGCATCATTTGCGCGGGCTGCGAGGGTGGGTTCGCTCGCAGTGACGCCGCACCGACGGCAGAGCCGTGCGCACAGGTCGTGATCCGCATCCCGTGCTGCGGCGAGCCGTACTTCATCCCTTGACTGCCGGCCCCCGCGGCTGGCACCACCTCCGTCGCGCGCGGTGGTTTCACCGCGCGCGATGACGTTCAGGGGCCGGGTGGGGCGTGCCGACCGCGAACGGTGGATGGCGCAACGTGGGGCGGCCATGGACGTGGCCGTGCGTCTGCTCGGACCGCCTGCGGTCCGCGTCGACGGCGCCTGGGTGCCACTGAGGCCGACGAAGCCCCATGCGGCGTTCGCCTACCTCGCGTACCGAGGTGCTCCCGTGCGTCGCGCCGAAGTAGCGGCGCTGATGTGGCCCGATGCGGACGCGGAACACGCCTTCGCCGACCTCCGTCAGGCGCTCCGAAGCCTGCGGTGCGAACCGTTCGGCGAGCTGCTCGAGCGGGACCGCGGCACGGTGTGGCTCGACGTCGGGAGCGACGTCGCCGCGTTCCGCTCCTCCGTCGCCGAACGTCGCTGGGCGGATGCCTTGGCGTGCCCCCGGGGGCCCCTGCTGGGGGGGCGAGATCGACGACGCGGACGAGTTCAGCGCGTGGTTGGCGTCGGAGCGGTCTGCGCTGGTAGCGGACTCGCGGTCCTCCTGCCGGGCCGCTGTCCGTGAGGCCACCCACCGCCGTCGGACACCAGGACGAGGCGCTTCACGTGGTGGATCTGCAACTGCGGGCCGACCCGCTCGACGAACGGGCGACGCTCTTGCCGCGCGTGGGCCGGCGCGACGCCGTGGTCGGGCGTGCCGAGGCGGTCGCCGAGCTCTGAGAGCGGCTTGGCTCGCGGGGCGTCCGCGTGCTCACGCGCCTCGGGCCCGGCGGCATCGGCAAGATGACGCTCGCCGCCGCCGCCCTCGACGATCTGCGTGGCGCGCTCCCGGGCGGTATCTGCGTGGCGCCGCTCGAGCGTCAGGCGGGACCAGACGCGGTGGCCGCCGCTGCCTCGCGCGCCGCTGGCCCACGCTTGGACCCCCGGCAGGCCGTGCTGCCACAGCTGACGCTCGCCCTCGACGGCCACGCGCCCTGCTGCTGCTCGACGGCTTCGGGACGCACCTCGACCAGGTCCGAACCGTCGACGCGCTGGTACGCGCGACGGCGGGAGCGACCGTGCTGGTCACGTCGCGGATGAGGCTGGGACTGGCGACCGAGATGGTCGGCGAGGTCGGGCCGCGTGGGCGCGCTCCGACTCGCGGGCCTGGAGCGCGTCGAAGCGCTCCTGGGCGGCGCGCAATCCGTTTCGGCCTGACGCGCGGCCCGCCAGGGCCAGTCGCCCCTCCCTTTCACGCACGCTTCACGCTGGCTTCACTCCCCGCTCCCTAACCTCGCGGTGGATGGAGGTTCCGACATGACACGTCACACGCTTCGCTCGATTCTCGGCCCGTCGTTCTTCGTAGCGATCCTCGCCTTCGCCACCATGACGGTGGCCGCCGATTTCCCGGGCGCCTTCTTCGACCTCGGGAACGGAAGCGGTGCCGCGGTGGTGCAGGTACCCGGTTGGTCCGATCTGATGGGCGTCTTGGAGGCCTGCGCGGTTGGGCACGACTGCACCATCACCGTCGCCCGCGGCGAACGGACGTTCTATTGGACGGCCTATGGCCCGCTCCTCGCCCTGACGGACTCGGACGCGATCGTGGATGAGGTGGACGAGCCCGCAGAGGACACCGGCGACGGCGGCGTCTTGTACGTGGCGCCCGGCGTGCCGGCCCACAAGTTGGTGCCCTGATCGTCCGACGTGGCCGCGACCGCAGCCGTCGCCACCCGCCGGTCTCGTTCGCCGAAGCGCCCGCCGGCCCCGCGCCGGCGGGCGCGACGCATCGTTCGATCTTCCTTGGCGGGCCTCGCGCGCCGTGACGAGGCGCTCGTCGCGGAGCTGGCTTCTGCCTTCGCCGGCGGCGCACGGATCGTGCCCCTCGAGGGCGCACAGGGGCCGAACGCGGTGGCGCTGGCGATCGCCCAGGCCTTCGGCGTGGAGTTGACGCCCGGGGTCACGATCGGCCCACAGCTCGCGCGCGCCCACTGCGAACGCGCCGGCGATCCTCTGGGCCTTGCGCTCCTGCTGGTGACGCAGGGAAGCGCCTCGGTCCTCGCCGGCCTGCACGCGCATGCCGCCTTGCTCCTGGAGGACGGCCGTGAGCGCCTCGAGCGGCTGGCGGACGCCGACGGCGTCGCGGTCGCACACGCCAAACGGGGGCGGCTGGCGCTGCATCGCGGCGACCTGGCGGCGGCGCGCGCCGAGACGCAGGCGGCACGGCGCTGGGCGGCCCACAGGGAGACGCTCGGCGGCTGCTGAGTCTGGCGCTGTGCCATCCCGCCCTCGAGTACGAGTGGCGGCTGGACGCCGAGGCGCTGTGGGCGTCCTTGGCAGGTGATGACGCGGCCACCGACGCCGGGCTGGGCGACACCGGTGCGCCGGCCGTCGACGCCTCGATCCTGGAGTAGGTGGAGGGGTGGTTGGAGGGCTGGTTGGGCCCGAGTGGGTCGGTTCTGCCTTGGGCCCGGTTGCCCGGACCGGTGAGGCGCCGCCGTCAGTTCGCCACGGCCGGCTCGTGCCGGCGCCGCACCGCCGCCCACTCCGGGTACCGCCGCGGCGAGCTGGCCACCGCCCGCGAGGCCACCTCGACGGCGGCCGCCACGGCCGCATCCCACGGGAGGTCGTCCCGAAGCCCGGCCAGGATCGCCGCGTTGAAGGTGTCGCCGGCGCCGACGGTGTCGGCGACCTCGATGGGCGGCGCGGGCGCCATGGCGAAGCGGTCGCCGTCGAGGTAACCGGCGCCGTCGGGGCCCAGCTTGACGACGACGCGGCCGGCGAGGCGTGGGGCGAGCGCACGCAGCGCCGCGTCGGGCGCCGCGTCGTCGTCGCCCAGCAGCCCGCGTACCTCGTCGAGGTTGGGCAGGAACAGGTCGACGTGCGCCAACGTCGCGAACGCCTCGGCGCGCACGGCGTCGGTCCAGCCCTCCGTGGGCCAGCCGGTGTCGAGGGCCGTGCGCACACCGCGTTCGCGCGCCCGCGCGAACAGCTTGGGGAGCGCGGGTCGCCAGTGCGGCAGCAGGAAGGTCCCGCCGACGAGCAGCAGATCGTCCCGTGCGGCCGCCTCGATCGCCGCGGCGAGCGCGTCCGGCTCGCTGACCGCCAGATGGCCGAGGTGCGACACGAAGGTGCGCTCGCCCGACGGGTGGGTGAGGGCCACCGTCACGGACGTCGGTGCGCGCTGGACGCGCGGGGGCTCGAAGGAGACCTTCAGCAGGGCGGCGAGCCCCTCGCCCGCCTCGTCGTCGCCGACGTCCCACACGAGCTCGGCGGGGACGCCCAAGCCGTGCAGCGCCAGGGCGGTGTTGCCCAGGGCGCCGCCCAGGCGCCAAGCGATGCGCTCCACCAGCGCCTCGGTCCCGACGACCGGCCACGGCGCGACCGGACCCAGCAGCAGGTCGATGCTGGCGTTGCCGGCGACGATCAACCTGGGCCGATCGTCGCCTGAGGTCCTGTTGCCCGCGCTCACCCCTTGACCCCCGTGAGCACGACGCCGTCGGCCATGGCGCGTGTCTGCCGTTGGTATGGTGGCGCGTGCCGACAGGTCACCTTTCCACCCTCTGCGGGCGAGACGCCGAGGTCCTGCGATCGACGCCGTTCGCCGTATTGCCCGTCGGCAGCATCGAGTACCATGGGGATCACGCGCCACTCGGTACGGACATCACGCTGGCCGAGGGTTTCGCGAACGCGATCGCGTCGCGCCGTGCGTGCCTGATCCTGCCGACGATCGGATACAGTTTCGTGCCCCGCCTGACGCGGGATCACGGACCCGGCCTGTCCGTGCCCGCCGACGTGTTTCTCGGGTACGTGGCAGCGGTGATGGAGGGCGTTCATGAGATCGGGTTGCGGCGCCTGCTCGTGGTCAACGGGCACAGTGAGAATCAGTATGCGCTGCGACTCGCTGCCGAGCAGGTGTCGGAGCGGCACCGGGACTTCAGTGTCCTGCTCGTGAACTGGTGGCAGCTCGTCGATGTGGACGGTGTCGGTGCTGCTGCGCGTGCGTTCGGCGAACGTGGTGGTCATGGTCACGGAGGGCCCTTGGAGATCTCGGTGACGGCTGCGTTTCAACCGAATGGCGTGGTGCGGGCCGCCAGCGATGCCGATATCGCCTACGAAGCGCCCTGGTGGCGCGGTCAGGCTCAGGTGGTGGGCGTCGGCCAGGCACCGGTCGGGTTCGCTGGCTACCATGGTGAGGCGTCCCGAGTCGACGCCTCGGTGGGGAGGGCGGTGGCGGAGCAGGTGACCACGCGACTCCTCTCCCTGGCGGATGGCTGGTTGGAGCGGTGCGCTCTGGCGGAGGCATCGATGGCGGGCCATGACGGCCGGGAAGGGTAGCCGCCAGGATCGCGGTCGGTACGCCAGCGCGGAGGCAGGTCCGACAGCGTGGGGCCCTGGAGAGGGCTCGGCGCCGACCATGTTCACCCCTTGACGCCCGTCAGGACCACGCCCTCGATGATCTGCCGCTGGAAGATGACGAACACGACCAGAATGGGCACGATCGCGAGGGCCGATGTGGCCATGATGAGGTGCCAGGCCGCACCGGCCTCGCCCGAGAACAGCGAGATGCCGACCGGCACGGTACGCATGTTGGGCGACTGGGCGACGATCAGCGGCCACAGATAGGCGTTCCAGTTGCCGATGAAGGCGAAGATGCCGAGCGCCGCGAGACCCGGCCCCACCAGCGGTAGCCCGATGCGCAGGAAGAGGCCGAGTTCGGAGACGCCATCGATGCGCCCCGCGTCGAACAGGTCGCGCGGCAGCGTCTGGAAGAACTGACGCATGAGGAACACCCCGAAGCCGGGGATCAGGCCGGGGAAGAGCAGCCCCCAGTATGTGTCCACCCATCCGAACTCCGCCGACATGACAAACCACGGGATCACGAGCATCTCCGTGGGCACCATCAGGGTCGAGAGGATCGCGATGAACACGATCTGTTTGCCCGGGAAGCGCAGGCTCGCGAGCACGTAGCCGACCAACGAGCAGAAGAAGAGCACGGAGGCCGTGTTCAGGACCGCGACGATCAGGCTGTTGCGGAACCAGACAGGGAAGGCCGTGCGGGTGAGGACCTCGATGTAGTTGGCGAGCGTGAAATCGCTCGGCCAGAACGACGGCGACAGCACCTCGCGCGCGTCCTTGAACGAACTGAGCAGCATCCACAGGAAGGGGAACACCATGGCCACCGCGCCGAGCGTGAGCAGCACGTACGCCAGTATCGTCCAGCCGTTGACGCGGCGACGGCGGGCGGGGCGCACGCTCGCTTCGAGGCCGCGGCGCAGGCGGGGATCGCCGACGAGCATCAGTACTCCACCCGCCGCTGCGTGAGCCGCAGCTGCACGAGCGTCACGGTCAGGATGAGCACGAAGAGCACCACCGTCACGGCCGCCGCGCGTCCCATGTCGAAGCTCCGGAAGGCCTCCTGGTACATGAACAACGCGATGGAGGCGGTGCGCCCGAGCGGGCCGCCCTGGTCGGTGAAGTTGATGTTGACGATCTGGTCGAAGAGCTGCAGCGCGTAGATCGTGGTGATCACGACCGCGAAGACCAGCACCGGGTTGAGTAGCGGCACGGTGACGTGCCGGAAGAGCTGCCACGGGTTGGCGCCGTCGATGCGGGCGGCCTCGTAGTAGACGCGCGGGATGCCCTGCAGGCCGGCCAGGAAGATGACCACCTGGAAGCCCAGCTGCTGCCAGATGATCACGATCGCGACGTAGTACAGCGCCCGGTCGGGGTCGCGCAGGAAGCGCTGCGGGTCGATGATCAGCCAGTCGGGCAGGCCGACGCGCTCGGCGAACTCCCACCAGGAGATGATGGCGCCATTGAAGATGCCGAAGTTGACGTTGTACATCCAGCCCCATACCCACGCCACCGCGACGGCAGGGGTGATGTACGGCGCGAAGTAGATGGCACGGAACCAGCCGCGCCCGAACACGACCGCCTGGAGCATGATCGAGATGCCCAAGCCCAAGGCGATCGACGCTGGGACCGTGATCACGGTGTAGAGCAGGGTGTTGCGGATTGCCAAGCCGAACGAGGGGTCGGCGAGCAGCGCGCGGTAGTGGTCGAGCGCAATGAAGTCGCGGTTGGCCGGGTTGACGTGCCAGGTGAAGAGCGAAAGGCGGAAGGCCTGGATGGCGGGCCAGAAACGCACGGTTGCAAAAAATAGGAGCGGGACGAGAAGGAACACGTAGGCCCAAATCGCCTCGCGTTGGGCGAGCGAGATACCGCGACGGCGCCCCGGCGGCCGCGGGGTGGTGGGGGTGGACGTGCGGATCACCAGGGGGCTCCTCGGGGGTGCGAAGACGGGCGAGGGGGCGGCGCGCGCCCCGGTCGCTCGGGGCGCGCGCCGCGCATGCTCAGTCGAGCCGGACGGTCACTCGGCGTTGAACTCGTCGAGGAGCGCCTGGTCCTCGGCGGCGGCGATCATGATCGACTCCGCCGGGTCCATGCCCTCGAGCACGACGCGATTGTAGGCGTCGAGAATCACCTGGCGCTGCTTGCCCTCGTCGACGAACTGGGTCGCCTCGGCGTATGCGAGGCCGGCGATGAAGGCACCGAAGACCGGGTCGGCCTGCAGCGCGGGGTCCGCCACCAAGTCGGCTGCGGCCGGCAGCTCGCCGACCACGTCGAGCCACAGTTGCATCGCTTCCGGCGAGGTGACGAACTCGATGAAGCGCGCGGCGGCCTCGAGCTTGGCCTCGCTCTCGTAGGCGTTGGCGGTGACACCGTTCATCCAGAACGAACCGAAGTTCGCCTGCGTGCCGTTGGCGAAGGTGGGCAGCTCGGTGACGCCCCACTCGAACTGGGCGTTGTTCTGAACCTGGCCGATGGCGAAGGAACCGTCGATCATCATGCCGATGGTCTGCTGGGTGTGGAAGCCCTCACGGTAGCCGCTGGTGCCGGGCACGAACTCGATCTCGCCGATTTCGTCCACCAGGATCCAGTCGGTCCAGGTCTTGAGCGCCTGCGCGCCGATGTCGTTGCCGTAGAGCACCTCGGTGCTGTCGGCGCTGTAGGGCGCACTGCCCAGCTGGTTCATCAGCACGGTCCGAATCAGGTGGTGGTCCTGGCCCCCGAAGCCGTAGCCGATCTGGGTGTAGAGCGGCCCGCGCTTGACGGTCATCGCCTTGGCGGCGGCGACGAACTCGTCCCACGTGGTGGGCGGCGCCTCGGGGTCGAGGCCGGCATCGGCCATCATGTCCTTGTTGTAGAAGAGCGCCAGCGCGCGCACGGCGGTCGGGACACCGTAGTACTCGCCGCCGATCTTCACGGACTGGACCATGGGGATGAAGTACGACTCGATCCAGTCGTGCGACAGGTACTGCTGCGGGAGCGGCTCGACGTAGCCGCGGCGCTGCCAGTTGGCGGCCCAGCCGTAGAACAACTGCACGACGTCGGGGCCCTGGCCGGCGGCCAGCGCGGCGGCGACGCGCTCTTGGTAGGCGTCGTAGGGGAAGGTCTCTTGCACCACGATGATGTCGGGGTTGGCGGCGTTGAACTGGTCGATCAACTGGCTCATCGCCTGGACCCGGGTGTTGAACTCGTACTGCCAGTAGGTGAGCTGGACTTGGGCCTGTGCCGTCGCGATGACGACGGCGGCGGTAACGAGCAGGGCGCGAACGAGGTGCTTCATGCGGTGGCGTCCTTTCCGGGCGTCCGCAGGGTGCGGTACGCCGCGTCGATCCGAGCGGTGAGTTCGTCGACCGCTCGATGATACTCGGCCGACCGGGTCCTGGCCCGTTCGATCTGCGACCTGACCGAATCGGGGGCGGGTCCTCCGATGCCGGCGCGGCGCGCCACGAAGGCGGCGGGCGAGAGCGCCTCGGCGAGGGCGTCGGCCGCCAGGGTGGGTCCGCCGCACGTGGCGAGGTCCTCCGGGGTGGCCTCCTGCAGGCGACGACCGTGGCGGGCCATGTGGCCCACGAGCGCGGCCGCCGCGCGGTGCGCCGCCGGGAAGGCGACGCCCAGCGTCCGCACGAGCTCGTCGGCGAGCTCGGTGGCGGTGGTGTCGGTGGCGGCGGCGCGCGCCGCCAGCCGTTCGCGGTCGACCGTCGCGCCGCGGAGGCACGCCACGAGCAGCTCGAGGCCCGCGTCGAGCGCGTCGAGCAGCGTGTGAACGGCTTCCTGGGCGTCCGGTCCGATGTCGTTGACGTCCCCGAAGGGCACGTTGTGGCCCGCCAGCGCCAGCACCTGCGCCTGTCCGGCGGCCCGCGAGAAGCGCGTGCGGGCGTGCTCGAGCGTGACCGGGTTGCGCTTCTGCGGCATGATCGACGACCCCTGGACGAGGTCGTCGGCGAGCCGCAGCCAGCCGTCGGACGCGGCGGCGACGAGGTCGTGGGTCAGGCGCGAGAGGCCGACGCCGAGCGTCAGGCCGAGGGCGGCGAGGTCGGCCTGCCAGTCGCCCGCGGCGACGGCGTCGTAGGTGTTGGCCACCGGCTCCGCGAAGCCGAGCGCGCGGGCCGTGAAGGCGCGGTCGAGCGGGTGGCTGCTGCCGGCGAGCGCGGCGGCGCCGAGCGGGCAGCGGTCGAGCCGCCGCAGCGCCCCGAGGACGCGGTCGTGGTCGCGGCCGACCATCGACGCAGCCGCGACCAGGTAATGGGCGAGCGTCGTCGGCTGCGCCGGTTGGTGGTGGGTGGTGGCGATGACCACCGTGTCGAGGTGGGTGTCGGCGAGGTCGAGCAGCGCCGCGGAGAGCGCGTGTGCGCGGCGGGCGACGCGCAGCAGGCCGTCGCGAGCCGCCAGCAGGTAGGCGGTCATGTCGAGGTCGTTGCGCGACAGGCCGACGCGCAGCCAGGCGGTGGCGCCGGGGCCCACGTCCGCTTCGAGCCGCCCTTGGAGGGCGAAGTACAGGTCGGGGACGCCGGGGGCGGGCGGGGGCGGCGGCAGGTCACGCTGGCGTGCGATGGCGGCGTCGAGCGCGGTCACGGCTTCCTCGTGGCCGGTGGCCGCCGGCAGCCGCGCGACCGTCCGGACGTGGGCCGTGAGCGCGTCGAGGAACGCGTCGTAGAGCCTGGCCGCGGCGAAGGCGTGGTCGGGCGTCAGCACCCGGTCGACGTAGGCGGGGTGCCAGGTCACGCGGGCGCCCCCGACTCACGGTTCGCGTCGTCTGCCGCCGGGGCGGCCGCCCCGGTGTCCTCCGCCCTACGCGGGCCGAGGTCGAGGCCGAGGAGTCGCGCCGCGTTGCCGCCGAACACCTTGGCGATGTCGGCCTCGGGCAGGTTGAGCGTGTAGCAGGCGCGCAGCTGGTCGTGCAGGTAGCGCACGGCGAAGCCGCGCGGGAAGGCGGCCGAGTCGCTTCCGAAGAGCACCCGCTCGGGTCCGATGGTCTCGAAGGCCTTGCGGAACAGGTCCTCGAGGGTGAGGGGGTAGGGCATCCAGCGCATCCACTGGTTGCTGCCGGAGGTGTCGACGTAGACGTTCGGCAGGCTCCAGCACAGGGCCAGCAGGTCCTGCCAGTAGCCGGCGCCGAAGTGCGGGACGATGAAGGGGATCTCGGGGAAGTCGCGGGCCACGGTGAAGAGCGACAGCGGGCTCATGCGCGGGTGGGCGACGACCCCGCCGCCGCGCCCGAGGAAGCCGAAGTGGATGAGGGCCGGGAGGCGCCGCTCGGCCAGGAACGCCCACAGGTCGCGCAGCCCGGGGTCTTCGAAGGCGAAGTCCGTCATGGGCCCGAGTTGCTTGTAGCCGCGCAGGCCGAGCTCGTCGACCGCGCGGCGCATCTCGGCGCCGGCGCCGGGGCGCATGGGGTGGTGCGCGAGGCCGACGAAGCGGTCGGGGTGCCGCCGGACGACGCCGGCGAGCAGGTCGTTGCTCTGACCGGTGACGAAGTTGATCCAGCGGATGCCGTGGCGATCGAGCTCCGCGACCCAGCGGTCGGCCGTGGCGTCGATCTCGGCCGGCGTGCGCGCGGGCGGCTCGGTCTCCTCGGTGGCCCACTCCCGGCGCATGCGTGCCATCCGCTCGCGGGCGTAGTCCGCCAGGAGCGGGTGCGGGTCGTTCTGGGGGCCGTCGCGGCCGATGGTGTTGACCACCGGGAAGTGGGCGTGGACGTCGACGACCGGGAACGGTAGATCAGGCATGGTGCGCGCCCTCGGCGGTCGCGCGGTCGGCACCGGCGCGGAGGACGTCGTCGGCAAACGCCGGCGCGCCGACGGTGACCTCGCGGCCGGCGCTGCGGCACAGCTCCTCCTGGACGTGCTCGAGGGCCAGCTGGGCGACGCCGCGCGCGGCGGCGGCGGAACCGAGCGCGCTGGCGACGATGCGGAGCGGCGCCGGGCCGGACCAGCGTCCGCGCAGGTGTTGCACCAGCAGGCCCTCCGGATCCGCCGGCCAGGCGAGGACGATGAGTTCGGGGTCGAGCGCGCAGGCGAGGTTGTGGAGCACGCAGCGCAGGCTCTCCGCGAAGCGAACGAACGCGTCGCATCGCTCGGTCCCCTCGATGCACAGGCGCCCTTCGGCGTCGAGGAAGCGGTCCGCGAGCGCGAGCAAGTCACGCTCCAGCGCGGCATCGTCGTCGCCGGAGGCGCCGCGGGCCTGCGCCGGCGTGAGCGACGAGCCGATCTCGCCGGCGGCGGCATGGGCTCCGCGCAGCAGGCGGCCGTTCACCACCAGGGCCGCGCCGATGCCGCTGTCGATCGACAGGTAGATGACGTGCTCGGCCCCGGCGCCTACGCCGTAGCTCAGCTCGGCGGTGGCCAACGCGTTGACGTTGTTCTCGAGCAGCGTGGGCCGGCCGAGGGCCGTCTCGAGCAGCTCGGCGAGGCCGAAGTCGTGCCATGCCAGCGCCGGCGCC
>Ga0180429_10000417_pt1 | contig 38219 bp, 22 predicted proteins | sample SS_ome_FD_132428 | JGI IMG/M metagenome (GOLD analysis project Ga0180429, IMG submission 132428) | Hypersaline lake sediment archaeal communities from the Salton Sea, California, USA - SS_1_S_1 metaG | ecosystem: Environmental > Aquatic > Non-marine Saline and Alkaline > Hypersaline > Sediment ...
CATCCATCCGAGGTTGCGCAGCCAATTGTGCTCCGGCGCATGCCGTGCGATGTTCTTCTTGATGGCATCAGCCCTAGCCAACTCCGCCTCGGCAGCCTTCCGCGCCAGTGCGGCGGCCCGCTCGGTAACATACGGCCCTGAGTCCGGCCGACGGAGCTTGGCCATCTCCTTACTGGAACTGATCTTGCCGTCGAGACGGCGAATATTCGGGTCGTCCGCAACGATGGAACGAAACCGTTCTTTGAGGGTCTTCTCGGTCAGAAGGGCGTCATGGAGGTCGTCCCCGGCTTTGGTCCTGGCATTGCACCAGCGCAGGTACTGCTCATCGGTCGTCTTCAGCTTGACGAGCTGACGGGCACGCAGGTCAGCGTCTTCGAGCTTCGCGATCTCGGGCAGGGCTTTTAACGACTCCCCAAGACGGCGCACTTCGGACTCAGCCTGTTTCTGCTTCTCTTTGGCTTCAGCCAGGGCTTTGTTATTGGCGTCGATGATCGCTTTGTTGTCGGCCTTGTGTTTGGCTTCCAACGCTTTCACTGCTTCCGCGCGTTGGGCCTCAAGCTTGCGTGTCTCGTCATCGCTCTTCTTATACAACGCTTGCTTCTTGATTGTTTCGGGCAGTTTCTCGAACTCAGCCTTGAGTTCCCCCTTGCGCTTTTCCATCTCTTTCTTACGTTTGTCCGCCTCCTGCTGGAGCGCCGCGAGTACCTGGGGATTCTTGGACTCGATCTCCCCTATCCGCCGGCCCCTGTCATCGTGGATCTTTCCACGATAGTCATAATAGGCGATCACCTCCGCCATCGACGCCATCTTCTCTTTCAGCAAGGCGGCCCGGCGTTGGGCAGGAGCGCTGTCGGCCCCGTATTCGATCCGGCAGTATTCGATGTATTCCCTGGTGACTCGGCGGGGGGCGTTCCTTATGGGCTTGGGGGCTCGAGAGAAGTCGTCATGTACCCGATGCCACACGCGTAGGTAGTCAATAACGCCTTTGAACCTTGCTTTGCCGTCCCGAGACGACGCAACGAAATTGCGTCTTGCCGCACCCGCCGGATACACGTCCGCCGGGCGGAAAGCGGATCGCTGCTCCACGGCCTTGCGGCCATCGAGCCAGAGCGAGATCTTCTTGCCATCAATCTCGACCCGGCAGTCGGCCCACTTGCCAGTGGGTAGGGCGGCGTCTGCAGCTATCCGTTCTGTCTTGCCTTCGCGCGTGACCGCCAGTTCCAGCTTGCCCGAAGAGCCGACCGGGCTGAGGACGAAACGGTTGTCCACGGATGTGCCGAAGTCAAAGACCGCCTGGTTCGTTCCTCCATCCCATTTCACCGCGACGCTCACGGTAATCTCTGCCAGGTCTGCCAGGGTTGGCGAGGCTTCTGCGTATTGCGTGTGACGGTCAAAACGAAAGCCGCGCCGACCCTCCTCGACCACGAATGCGGGCCGACCGTGAAGACGGCCGTGGAGACGCTTGGTCCAGTCCTTCCGATACCAATCTTCGAAGATTCCGACCTCTTCGTCCCGGTTGCATTCGTAGTTGGCCCAGAGCCCGCCGTCCTGTTTCTGTTCATGCGGCATTTCGGTGGGCACAAATGGGTCGGGGTCGTCCTTTTCGTAGACAATGGAGTCGCGCACACGGGTATGGCCATCGATCTTGACGTTACCTGCGACGTACGCCTGCCCACCCACCTTGGCATGGCCTGAAATGACGGTCTTCGGGCCCCTGATAACGGCGTAGTCCTTGATGGCCGCATGGTCGAGCACCTTGGCGCCGTCGAGCACCATGGCGTCGGGCGCCACGTAGGCGGTCTCGGCCACTTCGGCCGAGGCGCCAACCCAGCCGCCGCCGTTGGGGTGGCGCCGGCCTGCCGTGCCGTCCAGTATCGAGTCGATACTGAAATCGAGAAACGTTAGGTTCGGCAGGTACCTGTTCTTGACCCACCAGTGTTTCGGGTCAACATGGCCGATCTCAACCAGGCGGTCTGTTTCCTTCTTGAACTCATCCACTTTCGAGCGGAGCGGAGGCATGGTCTCGCGCATGATCTCAGCCTCGGGGGTGTCACCCGGATGCGGGATAAAGCAGAACCGACCCTCCCGCCGGTCGCGGAACGGGCCCAGGCAGGTCAACTCGTAATCATCGACGTCCCCGGACATGACATGCGGCGTGCCGGGACGGCACCCGAACAGCTTCACCTCGTAAGGACACGGGTAGGAGAGTTCCCCAAGATTGCCATCGGGCACCGTGGGCAATGCCCATGGAGCGGCAGAGACCGTCAGCCAGAACCGGCGGTCGCCCGGCCGCTTCTTCATCTCCATCTCGCCCCTGTTCCACAGATCGGAATAGCGGGCCTTGCCGTGCTCGTCCACGGCCACGATGCAGGCGCGCCAATCGCTGCAGGTGTTGGGATCGTAGAGGCCGCGGAAATCCACGGTGATCTTCTTGGCGTTTTGGTCGGGTACGAGCCGGATTACGTTTGCACTGAATGTTACCGGCGCTTCGGCCCATGGAACGCGGTACAGCCCTGCGTCACGATCGACCGCTTCAAGGCTGGTGCGCTTGACGCAAATGTAGTAGCGGCGGAGGATGTCCTGCATCTCGCAATCGAGCTCAGCCAATCGGGCCGCGTACTCGCCCATCATGTCGCCCACGCCCCGGATGCCGTTTTCAAACAGTCCACGCTGCTCGCCGACCCGCGCCAGGGTATGGAAGAACGACGGCTCGCCGACGTGAGGCAAGGCGATCAGCATGGCATAGCCCCAGTTCGGGTCGTCTTCCATTACCGTGCAGAAGAGCATCCCTCCGTAGCGGGCATGAGCGCAGTTCAGAAACGGGCGATTGAGGCCCTTTTTCAGCTTGTCTACTTTGGCCGGGTCGGCAATGAGTTGGCAGTGGTCGGCGAAGGTTTCGCCTCCGGCCCCGCCCCGGGGCTGGAGGGGCAGGCCGTGGCCCCATTCGTGGGCAAGTCCCAGGGCCCAGGGGCCGCCGCCGGCGTGCTTGATGGCAGACGCGCCGTACCCGCCGCCGGCGTAGCCGCCGATCCAGTTGCGGCCGTCCATGTACGTTCCGCAAACCGTCATCCTGTACTTGGTCTGCCGGCTGCGTTCCCAGAAAGGCATCAGGGCGCCCGCGTACTCTCCTGGTACGCCCACCAGTCCTCGGCAAACACGAGCGAGCCCTCACGGTAGAGACGGGCGAAGTCGGGATGCGCGCGGCTCGTCCACGAGTTCGCCTCGTTCGGCGCCTCCTGCGAGCCGGAAACCCATACGAAATGTTTGCTCTCGATACGCAGTCTGCCCGGCTCGCCGATCTTGGTGTCGGCCGGCCATGCAGCCTTGGTGCCTTCGTCGACCTCGTACTTCGTATTGTCCAACGTGGCCTGGATGCGTTTCATCGCTTTGCGGTACACACCAAGAGCGTATCTCTCGTCTTCCTCGACAAACGTGCCGCGCGTGAAGCAGCGTTTGCGGCCGTCTTCCATCCGCAACACGACCGCCGGGCAGGTGTAGGGGAGAACTGCTTGCTTGAACGGATCACCGTACTTGTTGCCCAGGCCGCGGAACCCGATCAGGTGCGCTTTGAACTGCCGCGGCTGTGTCGGGGGCAGCCGCCGGGTAAGTTGCTCTTCGCCAAGCCTCGCACCCTTCGCACAGGCGTTTGGGTCCATCTTGCGGTCGATCAACGTCCAGGTCCGCAGGGGCATGCCTTCCTTGACCTTGATGGTGTCCACGCCCTTGCGCGGCCACCACGTCACAACGCGCCGCTGGTAACCCTCGGCATAGCGGCCGCCGGCTTGCTCGACCTTATACAGGTCAACGCCGGGCTTCTTCCCGGTCCCCGGGCACTTTGCCCCGTCAAAGAAGTCATATGCGCCAAATGCGCTGCCCGCCATTGCGAGGCATATGAGGGCCGGCGCAAATCTCTGTCTTGTCTTCATGGCATTCCTTCCTGCTCCCATTCGCACGGCAACACATTTACATAGGCCAGCGCAGTCAAGTAATCGCCGGGCCGGCAGAGGCCTACTTTGCGACCAGCGGAGGTAGGCGGAAATCCGGGTGGTCCTTGTCCTCAAGGCCGCGCCTGCCGTCGTAGGTCCCGTAGTACGGGCTGTTGGCGTCGATCCAGGTTGTGACCCTGACGAATTCACCTTGCGTGATCTTCCCTTTGTAAGGCTCTGAACACATCTTGGCGACCAGCTTGCTCAGATGCGACCCGAAACTCAGCGGCGGCGCGGGGCGGAAGCCGGACCGGCCGAATCCGCATTGCCTGGAACTGACCAGGCCTTTACCCATGATGTTCTCGTAGGATCGGTTCCACGACTCTGTCGGTACGCCCGTGAGATCGAGGCGCCCCTTGGGGTCGTTCCCGCTGTGGCAGCCCACGCAGTGCTTGTCCAGGACCGGTTGAACGTCCGCGGCGTAGTGGACCATGCGAGGGCCGGTGTCGCCGGGCCGCAAGCTGATGAACGTAGGCATGTGCTGTAACTGCATGTAATTCTCGTCCAGCGCCTGGAAGAAGATGTTCTCTCCGGCCGGCACCTTGAAGCAGGCCGACCCGTCTTCGTGGATCTTCACCACGCCGTAGACCTTCTTGCGATGGACGTTCCCGGCATGACCGATTCTGAAGATGCCGTTTTCCCTCCAAGGCCAGGGGAGCACGCCCATCACGCGAATGTATTTAGCCCTTCCGCGCTCGATGCCCGTCATCCCCTCGTACACGTTCTGGATAAAGAGCGTTCCGGTTTCCTTCTTGGCGTCGGTTTTCTCTACCTCAGCCAACTGCATGGGCTTGAGGCGAGGGCGAAGCGGGACGGGTTGGAAAGAGGATATCTCCGGATCCCTGTAAAGCTCGGCGCGATTGCCCCATGCGTCCAGCGCATAGAGTCCTTAGTGACTGGAGCCCTCCGTTCCGGGCTTGTGGGAGACCAGAAAGAACTTCTCCGAGAACGGGTAAGGGTTCAGGAAGAAACCCATATGCCAGGCGAACTGGTGCATGCACGGATAGGGGATCTCAGGCGCGATGCAGTCCATGGCCTGCCTGGAGCGTCGTGTGGTGCGATTGTCGACGAGTATCACCGGTCCTCCGGCGCGCGCTCCGCAGTGCGGGGCGCCGACCGTAATGAGTCTCTGGCTTCCGGGGATGTTGCGGGTGTGCAGCATCTGCGCCGGGCGGAGTATGCTGTTCTTGTACACGTGGTCCACGCTGCTGCCATCGGGGCGCACCGACCAGACGCTCTGACCGTTGCCCAGGCCCTTATCGACGTATTCCCACCGCGTGTAAATGATGCGCCCATCGTCCATCACGCAAGGTTCCATTTCGCTCAACGTGCCGGCTGAAAGACGACGCATGTTCTTGCCGTCGGCCTCTATCAGGTACAATGTCGTGACGCTCGGCCCGGCGCAGAAGACATGCCTCTCAGACCGCGTGGAAGTGAACATTATCTTCCCATTGGGCAGATAACACGGGTCCATATCGTCAACGCCCAGTTGACCCCTGTCGCCGTAAAGCGGGACCTTCTGTGCGGGGTCGAACGTAAGCTGCCGCAGACTGCCCGGGATCATCTTCCCAGCGATCGGGTCGATGTCTATCTCGTAGATGCGGAAGTTCTGGCCCTTCTTCTTGAAACCGAATACCACTTTCTTGGCGTCGAACGACAGGTCAAAGCGGGTGAAAGCCCCGTCTTCGAGCACCTCGACCAGGCGCGTGACCTTACCGTCAGTCGAGACAGGCGAAAGAACGCAAAGATTGCCCTTCGAACCGCAGACCCCGGGATCGGAGTAGCTGTTGCACGGAACGGGCTCTCTCTTGAAGAACAGGAGCTTATCGAACTTCAGCGCCGGATGGTCAAGCATCGCTTTTCGACGAAGCGACTTAAGCGCTTGCTCCGTTGCGCTCCTCTCGTGCTCCGTTTCGCTCTTCTCGGCGGGGACGTTCTCTTCACCGGCCCATGTTCTGTCCATCAGGAAGCTCTTGCGGATCAGCCCCACGGACGAAACGGTGCGTCCTTTCTTCTCAAACGCGGATAGCTGCTTGAGGTATTCGGCGCCGTTGGGGTATTGATCGCCGCAAGTTTCGATCATGTCCTCTATCGACGCTCTCAGCGCGCCGATGTTTACGCTGTCGGCAGGCAGGAACACGCTGCGCTCCCTGATTGCAACTTTATCGAACTGGGGCATCGGGCGCGGAGGTCGTTTCCAGCCCTTCGGAAAAGTCGCAGGCGTCTCAAGCCTGAACGCCACAAGGTGGGGGAACTTACCTTCCCGGGCCAGTTTGAGGGTGTGCTTTCCCTTGGTCACCGATATGGTGACTCGGCCGTACAAGTCCCACTTGGCGTCCCAACTGTCGCCCGAGGTTCGGATGGGCAGTTCATAGGGCGGCGAGTTGAAACCCACGCCGTTGCAGAATCTTCCGAAACTCTTGCCATCCAGGAAGACTTCAACGGGCCTGGCCTGCACCGAAGTGTACTGGGCCAGGATCGTGTACTGCCCGGTAACGGGGAAATCGATGTCGTATTCCGCCGCCGACTGTCCGGTATGCCTCGGCGCGCTTCCGATCAGCGGTCCGGCGTTTGCGTACTTGTCGTGACTGGCGTAGATGCGGACATTTCCGCGATCGAACGTCCACGCCGGAATCAACAGCGTTCCCGCGGCGCGGGGGGCTGGCGCATCCTTGGCCGGTTTGCGCATCGCCTCGACGTCAACGTTGCTCGCCGGGGCAATGCCCCCCGATACTTCGCCGGCACGCTCTGGATATCATGCACTTTGAACTTCGGCGGCGTCCAGTCGTCGGGAAAAGCGTCCTGGGTATCCAGGCGCAGTGCAACCAGGTGCGGCAGCGGTTGGCGACTGGTGAGCACTATTGTGTGCCTGCCCGCGGTAGCCGGACCGTTTCTTTTGGCTGCCACGGGATCGGGACCTCCGAACCGGCTGCGAAGCAGTTCCCATCTTGCTCCACTGCTTTTCAACGTGGGCTTGCCGTGAGAATCCAGGCTGATGCCCGTGCAGGTCTTGCTCACGTTGCGGGTGTCGAAATAGACTTCAACCGGTCGCGCCTCGGTCGTGGCGTACTTGATGTACAACCGGTACACGGCGGTGACGGGGATGTCGATGTCGTACTCGACCCTCCAGCCCCAGGGAGCCCGCTCGCCACTGACGACCACTGGTCCCGCATCGGCGAATTCGTCGGGATTGGCGTTGATCCGCACATTGCCCCGAGCAAACGACCAGGCCGGTACAATCAGTGATCCGGCTTGGGCGCGGGCGGTCGGGAAAGCGGCGATCCAGGCCGCGCCGATCGCGAGGGTAAGACCGATCGACTTGAATCGGTGCGGCGGTCGTGTCAGATGCGATTCGGCATTCATTGCAGGTTTCCTTGAATCGACATTTCCCAGTTGACCTACGCCCGGTTACGCCGCCGGGCGTCTGAATGGACATTGTACTTACCTGGCCAGTCTCGCTCGACGATCTGTTCGTGGCCCTACCCGTAATTGGCCCCTCACAGAAGGGTTGGAAACGTCGACGACTGGATCGGCGGCGTTTTTCAGCAGGTATGCCTGCACCGGGGCCCGAGCACGTCTCGCCGGAGGCTTTCACCGACGCGTTTGTCCCTCCCCCCGTATCGTGCGTTGGTGGTGGACGCCGAGGGCACTTTCGGCCCGGCCGCAAATGCGGCGGAGGCGCAGACCGACTGCAACTAGCGCAGGCAAGATTGCCGATCGGTGTCGTCAGATTAGGCGCGCGAGGCGATCGATTATCACCTCCGGTGCGGTTCTCGCTACGTGACACAGGTCTAACCGACATGAGGCAGCAAGTGCACGTTGCCTGTGCGCTGAGATGCCTACGACCGCCCCCTCGAACCGCAATCGCTAGCCTCCATACGTCGCCCCCCTGGATAGTGGAAGAGCAGGCTTCTTACTGCTTTTGTCGCCCCCGAGCCTCCAAACGCATTTTTCCTGCTCGCGTTGGCAGATGAGGAATCACCCCATCGCCAAGCCCCAATCCTGACGATGCCGAATTGCAGATCGCCGCGCGAAAAAAAGCGCTTGTTGCGGGTGAACCTTTTTGGTTTGCTGTGGAACACGAGAATGCTCTCGGCCGGTTACCGAGAGGTTCGCGACCGATTCACACTTCTCATGGAGGAGAAAACCAATGCGAGTGTCCCGATGGAGTGGAGCGACCGTCTGGTTGGCGGTCCTGGTAATCCTGGGTTGCCTGTGTATGGCCACCTGCCGAGCACACGGTCAGTGTGTCGGCGACGTTTGTCCCATGCCGGGCTGGCGCGCGGCGCAGAACCCCGTATGGTCGCCTGCAGTGCCCAATCGACCGCGCGCGGCATGGCGGTATGCAAAGCCAGAGAAGCACCTGGCTGCGGTCTGCCGCATCCGAGCGTACGATCCTGCCGGACAGCCTTCGATCGGTTCCGGTGTTCTGGTTCGGTATCGTGGGCAACTGGTGGTGCTGGCTGCCCGGCACGTGGTCCGTGGGGCGGCGCGGATCGTGGTCTGGCTGGCGACCGGCAAGACGCTTTCCGCTCGGCAGTTGGCCTACGACGGTACGTGGGACTGTGCCGTGCTGAAGATCGGCGAGGTGGAAGGGGTGACGCCGGCCGAGATGGTCTATGGCGATGAGGCCATGCAGAAGGCCGGCAGCCGATTGGAGAGTTGCGGCTACGGCGGCGATGGCAAGCTGGCGGTCAATTCGGGGCTCTTCCTGGGCTACCGCCGTTCGCCACGCACTATGCCCTGGAGTTCAAGGGTCTTGGTTGTTGAGCAGGTTGGTGGATTCTACCGCATGATCTGTACCGCTGCCGGCGCGACCCTACTCGTAATCGCGGGAATTTGCTGCTCAATTCGGGTATGATGGAGTGATCTTGTCTTCAGAAAGCCATCCTCGTGAATGACATCAGCCAAAGACGCCAGCTCTCGGCCTTTCGTCGATGGCACGAGCCTGAAGGCGTCGTATCGCAGTTGCATATACTACTGTTCGAAGGATTGAGTTGAAAGAGATCGACACCTCCAGACGTTTAACCCGAAAGGACCGTCATGAACCGACGACTCACCTTGACGAGTGCGATGCTGTTGATCGTTTTTGTTGGGCAGCTTCAGGCCTTGGATTATCCGGCGACGACGCTTGGTGAAACGATCGGTTGGGTACATGACCAGCGGTTGGTACTGACCAACCGGGTTCTCGATGCCGGGTGGACGCTCGACTCCGGTCGGATCACGGCGGCGGTGCTAACCAACAGACATACGGACCAGACACTACGGGTGAAAGCCGGCCACGTACCGCGCATCGTTTTGGACGACGGGCGAATCGTCGATCTGGCGACGCTCACACCCGTCCATCCGACACATATCGAGAACAACGCACTTCTAGCGGCGCCGGCCGCGGCGGATGACTACACGGAGATGGGCGGCGGCCCGGTGAAGGTCTTCTTACTCGTCGGACAGTCGAACATGAACGGACGCGGCAACATCGCGACGCTCAAGCTGCCGACCGCGTACCGGCGCTCCACTGCAAGATATGCGGACCTGTTGCCGACATTCGGCGATTTGTGGGCATGCTGCTAACTGGCGGACGTGTGCGCCACCGACGTAGGCTACCGTTGGCGCATGAACTCGTTCGATGATGCCGAAAAACGCGCGCATCCTGGAACTACTTGCGCGCTCAGGTCGCGCCCTCCGGGTACCGTTAGAACGCCAAAGGTGTTGTCTAGATTGCGCAATAGCGAGTTGTTTGCAGGGGCCGAGTGACTCGCAATGACAGTGCGTAGCGTACGCGCGTTGGGATGCCAGGAAGAGTGATGTCGGTTGGCGGAATTCCGGTGGGCGTCCACGATCCCTTGGGAAGGCCAGTTTGCGGTTAGCAATACAGAGACCACGGAGAAATGCGGGCTAAATACAACCATCCCGGCCGTGTGTGTGTCGCCGACGGGACCCCATCAGTCGGGGGTGGTTACAAAATGCGTCCGGTTGGGTATACTAATAGCTGCGTTCGCCGGAACGCGGGCGGCCCCACGCTCTGGGGTCCCCATCCTCTGGCGAGCGTGGCTGCGGGCGGTCTGACAACTCAAGGAGAGCAACGATGATCAAGCGAATAGTTGTTTTGATGATGTCTGTTGGCCTGTGCGCACCGATGGCCCAGGCCGGTATTGTCGCGACCGGCGACGTGATCCCAGCCGACCCGGCCACGTGGACGACTTCGACCGCTGCCTACATCGGCAAGACTGGAACGGGCAGCGTAACCGTCGACGACGAAAGCGACGTGGTCTCGCGCTTCAGTTACCTGGGCTACCGATCCGGTTCCACCAGTGCGGCGACGGTCAGCGGCGTCGGCTCGACCTGGACCGATGACGGGTTCCTTCGCGTCGGTCACGCAGGCGACGGCACGCTGGACATTACCGATGGCGGGGCCGTCAGCAATACGGATGGCTACATCGGCCGCTATTCCAATTCCACGGGTGCGGTGACGGTCAGCGGCGCCGGTTCCACCTGGACCAATTCAGACTACCTTTACGTCGGTGACGAAGGCAACGGCACGCTGGACATTACCAATGGCGGGGCCGTCAGTAATGACGATGGCTCCATCGGCTACTACTCCGGTTCCACGGGTGTGGTGACGGTCAGCGGCGTTGGCTCGACCTAGACCACTTCCGGCGAGCTTTACGTGGGTTACGAAGGCGACGGCACGCTGAGTATCGCTGACGGCGGTCTGGTGGAGGTCAGCGAAGATACTTACGTAGCAGGGTACGCCGGGTCGGGTGGCGCGATCAACTTCGACAACGGCACACTTACGACCGCTGGGTTTCTGGGTGCCGTGGCTGATCTGAACGGTACGGGCACAATCAATACCCATGGTTTGGTCAGTGACGTGGACTTGGTCTTCGATGCGACGCACGGTCTGACGCAAACCTTCACGCTCAATGGCCCTGGGCGGAACATCACCGTGAATCTCGACGTAGATGGTTCGGGTTCAATGGGAGCCGGCTACGGCGGCAACGGTTCAATGCACATTTCAGATGGAGTGAACGTGCAATCATACTTTGGCTACCTGGGCTACAAGTTCGGTTCCACCGGTGCGGCGACGGTCAGCGGCGCCGGCTCGACCTGGACCAATTCCGGGCACCTTCACGTCGGTTACGCAGGCGACGGCACGCTGGACATTACCGATGGCGGGGCCGTCAGTAGTCGGCGAGGTTACATCGGCGACTATTCCGGTTTCACCGGTGCGGTGACGGTCAGCGGCGACGGCTCGACCTGGACCAATTCCAGCAACCTTTACGTCGGCGGCTCTGGCAACGGCACGCTGGACATTACCGATGGCGGGGCCGTCAGCAACACCGATGGCTTCATCGGCCACGGGCCCGGTTCCACCGGCGCGGTGACGCTCAGCGGCGCCGGCTCGACCTGGACCAATTCCAGCAGCCTTCACGTCGGTCGCATAGGCGACGGCACGCTGAATATCGCTGACGGGGGTCTGGTGAGTGTGGGCCACCGCCTAAGCCTCAGCTCATTCGGTGGGGATGGTCTCATCAACATTGGCACTGCCGGAGAACTGCGGGTGACCGGTGAAGTGGATCTCGGTGTCTGGGGAATTATTGACGTGAACGGTGGCGTCCTGGCCGCCGACGGAATCAACGTCGCGGGTGGTTTACTGACGAACAGCGACACCGGTTTGGTCGGTGCAACTCGATTGACTATCTCGACCGGCGTGGTCAACGCTACTGGGCCTGTAACGATCACCGACGAGTTGGCTATCGGCAGCGAGCCGGTCATCGCCGTCACTGACGGCCTGTTCGGCGTCAAGGGCGCCGATCTGCTGAACGATCCGGCTCGTGAACTCACGCTCCAGGGCGGCCAGGTCGCGATCGCGGGCGGCATGGCGATCGATATGCCGGGAACGGACCTCATCGTGGCCGACCACACGATTCTCGATCTCGGGGCGGCCACTTCGGCGACCTTTGACGAACTCGTCTTCGGCGCGGGCAGCATCCTGACCATCGATTCGGACAGCCCGGTCAGCCTGTTCTTCGACGCCATCTGGGGCGAGGGCGAACTGGCCGGGAGTTTTTCCGGCGTGACCATCACGGGCCCTTTTTCTCCGGGTGAGACCGGCCGGGTGTTGACGATCGAGCATAATGTTTCGCCGGACGCGGTGGCCGACTATGTTGCCATGTTGGGCGTCCTGGGCTACGCGGCCGAGGCGGAGAACGTTGCCATGGCCCACCTCGACGGGGATTCGTATCCGGTAATCTCGGCGGTTCCCGAACCGGCCACACTGTCGCTGCTGTTGATCGGCGGTTTGCTTGCCGTCGCTTGCCGTTTTCAGAACAAAGGGGAGTGGTTCTTCGACGATTGAGTGAAAGGGCCGCGATTTCCAGCGGAAAACACGGCCCTTCCCTTCGTTCCATGAGCGGCCACCTGTAGGAAACGGGACGCTCTTAACAGACTGCAAACACCCACCCTACTCTTCGGTAAGCACGGCCGAGACGAAGGTGTGCTGCTGGTACATACACGGCAGGCCGTTGAACACTCCGGCAATCGGGCCGAGTTCTCCCCAGGCGTAGAAGCCGAAGATGGGTACGTCGCCCTTGTCGGCCAGTGCCGGCTTGATTGCCTGGGCAACCTCGCATTCGTCGGCCGTGCGGAACTCTCGCAGCCGCATACCCCGGGCGCAGCAGTCGGAGAGCAACGCCACGAGCGGCTTGGCGTCGCCGGCCTGTGCGAGCGACTCGGCAATCCCCTCTTTGGCCGCGTTGACAATCGCCGCCGCGTCGTCGCCGCCCTTGAGGATCTTGATCTTGGTGCCTTGGGGTACCGCGGCCACGAATTTCAGGCCCTTCTTCTCTTTGTCTTCCTCGAGCACCATTCGCAAGTAGACCTTGTCCTCGGCGACGATCACGCCGATCGGGTGTTGCCAGTCGCTGGTGAACTCTTCGTCGGCCTCCATTGCGCGGATCTCGCGATAGACCTCGGAAGCCGGACGGTCGTCGAGTTCGTATATCCACTTGTCCTCGGCCTTCGTGACGGTGAACGTTTCCGCGGAGGGCGTGAACTCGTTGGTGTGGTTGGCATGCACCGCAATCGGTCCGCCGATACCCATCGCCACCACGCAGCCTTCGAGCGTTTCGTCGTTGAGGAACTGGACGCCCGACTTGTCGGTCTCGTAGTCGTTGGGCATGCAGTTGCCGCCGAACAGGGTCACGCCGTCGCCGGTCTCGGCGAGCACGCCGCGGATGAAGTCTTCGACGGAGACGCCCTCCTTGGTCTCGAACGAGAGTTTCATCTCGGAGAGTGCAAAGACGAGTTTCAGCGCGTCGACGTCCGCAAGCTGCTCGGCTATCGCACGGCCGACGGCCTGGCGGTCATCGTCCAACTCGGCCTTGACGGCCTTGCAGGAGACCTTCTCGCCGCCGATCGCCATGACGGCCACCGTGTTGGTGAGCATGGTGCCGCCGGTAACCAGCGATCGGGCTCGACAGCCGACTACCGGAACGTCGGCGGCGGCGGAGCGGATTGCCGGCAAGATGGCCTTTTCCTTTTCGGTGTCGGGCACTTCCTTCTGTTTGTCGTCGGCGCCGGTGACGGTCTTGGGATAATACTCGTAGAAGATCAAGCCCTTGGCCGAGCAGCCCAGGCCGGCCATCGCGTCGGTGGCGGCCGTCTCCGCGGCGATCTTCGGGTCGGCGTCGGTACACCAAGCGACCGAAAAGTCAACGTCTTTTACCTCGGCTGCCTCAGCCGGCGTTTCCACCGGGGGCACGATCGGCGTTTCCACCGGCGTTTCCACCGGTGTTTCCACGGGTGTTTCCACGGGTGTTTCCACGGGTGTTTCCACCGGAGTTTCCACCGGCGTTTCCACGGGTGTTTCCACCGGTGTTTCCACCGGAGCCTCAACTGGGGCTTCCTCCGGTGCTTCCTCCGGGGGAGTCTCTGAGGGCGGTGTTTGTGGGGGGCAGCCACAAATCATCAGCATCGATCCGACGGCCAGAATCAAGGCCAAAGTCCTAAACATCGCTAATCCTCCATAAAAGTGTGAGAAAAATGGGCTTTTTACACCGTGCCCGCAACTATCTTCAAATGCCGCATACGTGAAAATACGCCCGCTTGCAGAGATCGTCAACCCCCGCTACACGCTGCCAGATCGGTGAAGAAGCCGGGATAGGTCTTCGCCGTGCAGCCGGGATTGCGGATCACGACGCCCGAAGTTGCCAGCCCGACCAACGCCATGCTCATTGCCATGCGATGATCGTCGTAGGTGTCGATCCGTGCGCCGTGCCGCGTCGAGGGCGAGATCCGCAGGCCGTCGTCGTGTTCTTCCACCTCGGCCCCGAACTTTCGCAGTTCGGTCACCAAGGCGCTGATCCGATCGGTTTCCTTGTGTCGCATGTTGGCCACGTCGTGGATTCGCGTCGGACCGTCGGCAAACAGAGCGACCGCCGAAAGCGTTTGTACGGTATCGCTGATCGCGTTCATGTTCACGTCGATCCCGTGCAGCGGCCGGCCGGCGACGGTAATGCTGTCCGGTCCGTACTGAACTTCGCAGCCCATCCGTTCGAGACAATCACAGAAAGCGACGTCGCCCTGGAGGCTGTTGCGCGAGAGGCCCTCGACCGTAACCTGCCCACCGGTGATGGCGGCGGCGGCGAAGAAATAGCTGGCGGCCGAAGCGTCGGGTTCGACGTCGTATTGCCGGTCCTGGTATTGCTGTCGTGGTGAGACGACAAATTGCGAGAGGTCTTGCGTTTGTACCTCAACTCCGAAGATCTTCATAACTGCCAGCGTCATGCGGATATACGGTTTCGATACGAGTTCACCGCGGACGTTCAGTTCCACGGTTCGCTTGGCGTAAGGCGCGGCCATTAGCAGCCCGCTGAGGTACTGGCTCGAAATGTCCCCGGCAACCGTGGCTTGCCCACCCGGCAGCCCCGCCGCGTGCACGATGACCGGTGGGCAGCCGGTGTCCAACTCGTCGGTGGCGTCGACGCCGAGTTGCCGCAGGGCGCCGAGCAGATCGGCAATCGGCCGCTGGCGCATCCGTGGCGAGCCGTCGAGTCGAAAACGTCCGTGTCCCAGCGAGACCACGGCCGCCAGGAAGCGGACCGTGGTTCCGCTGTTGGCAACGAACAGGTTGGCCCTTCGCGCCGGCAGAAAGCCCCCGCAGCCCGAAACGTGGATCTTCCGCTTGTCCTCGTCTCGCTCGACTTTCAGTCCCAGTTGTCTCAGCCCGTCGATCATCACCTGGGTGTCTTCGCTCTCCAGCGCGCCGTTGAGCGTGGAGCGACCATCGGCCAGCGCCGCGCAGACCATCGCCCGATTGGTAATGCTCTTCGATCCCAGCGGCCGGATCGAGGCCTGCAACGGGCCGGTGCAAGGGATTTCGATCTCGTCGCTCATCGATTCACCTATGGCGTACTGCCGGCGGCCGTGACCTTGCACAGATGTGCATCGCTGCGTAGATAGATCGCCCCATCGGCAACCGCGGGCGAGGCAAGTATGGACGCGTCGATCTGGCTCTCGCCGACCAGTTTCCCCTCTTCGCCCAACTCGACGACCTGAACCAGCCCGGGATGACTGACCACGTAAAGACGCCCGTCGGCCAGCACGGGAGTCGCCCAGATCGGCCCTTTCAGACGCAACTGCCAGAGCACTTCGCCGTCGGCGGCGTTGCCGCAGACGAGGATACCCGGCGGTTTGATCGTGTAGGTTCGCCCGTCGTGTACGACCGGCGAGGAGTTGCCGCAGCGGAGCCGCTTCTCGTGCCAAAGCCGCTTCACCTTGCCGGAGGAAGCCGGCGAATACCGCAGGGCGTGGAGACCTTCGGCCGGCAGGTAGATCGTATCGCCACAGGTGGTGACCGACGAAATCGTGTGACACGAGGCCTCGTACTGCCAGACGAGTTTCCCGTCGGAAACATCGAACGCCGAGAGCCGGTTGCGGCCTTGCAGTAGAACCAGCGGCCGGGGTCCGGCCAGCCCGGTCGGCGAGGTCCACATTGCGTCTTGCTCGCGCTGGATTCGCCATCGGGTTAAGCCGCTGCCGACGTCGATCCCGGCGGCGAACGATTCACCCTGGTTTTCCAACTGCACGATCACCGTGCGGCCGCTCACCAGCGGCGAAGACCCCATGCCGACGTCGTTTCGCGTCGTCGGATGCTCGTATGCCAGCCCGCGGAACCACTTGAGATTCCCGTCCAAATCGAAACAGGCCAAGTCGTTGGAGGAGTAGAACGCAAAGATCAAGCGACCGTCGCTTGCGGGAGTCGGGGCCGCGTTGGCACCGAACGGATGACCCACCGAATGGCCGGTCGCCCACATGCGGCGGTGCCAATGCAGCTTGCCGTCGGCCGCGTTGAAGCAAATTACGTGCAGACGCTGCTGCCGGCCGCCGCTGGAGCAGGTGACCACGACGCGATCGCCGATGACGATCGGACTCGACGGCCCTCGCCCCGGCAAAGGGACCTTCCAGGCGACGTTCTTCGCCGGGTCGACCGTCAACGGAAGGTCCTTTTCGTCCGAGACGCCGTTGCAGTCGGTGCCGCGGAATTGCAGCCAATCGCCACCGGAAAACAGGCAGACCACGGCGATGATCGAGGTTGCGCGGATTGCAGTCTTCTTCATGGGTTCCTCGTCAGAATTGCCGTGCCGTTGCGGTCACAAACGCGGAGTTGAAAACACCATATCGCTGCCCAGCTTTGGGTCTGTTCGTTCTGGCATACCTTGACCAGAATTACGTTGCGACCCGGCTGCAACGTTGCCCGGCTTATGTACTGGTCCATCTGCGAACCGCCGTGATAGATCTCGTGCTCATCGATCAACTTCCCGTTGAACCAGACCTTCACGGCGTTGAACGAGGTGACGCGGACGTCGACTTCCCGCTGCTTCTCGGCGAAGAAGTCGGTCGTGGCATAGGCTATCACCGCCTTCTCTTCCGCGAGAGCCTTGTTGAAGTCGACCTTCCCGTAGTCGTCTTTGGTTACGTGGTCGATCCAGCCGACCTTTCCGTGCTTGCCGTCGTGCGATGCGGCGAGGTCGATTTTCCGCTCGGGCGGATATGCCACGTCGTATCCTCGTTCCGACGTATTATCGAACGGTCCGATCAGTTTCCACCGGGCGACGAAACCGAAGTGCTTCTGAAGGTCGACTTCTTGGCCCAGTTTTCGCAGCCGGCCGGTCAACAAGCGGATCTGGTCCGGATCGCGGGCGGCGGTCAGCGCCTTGTGGTATCCGGCCGCGACCTGGCCGGTATTGTTCTCGCCGGCCGAGCCCGCCGTCCGGTCGATCAGGCGTGCAACCGCGTCGCGTCGCATCTCGAGGCTCGAGTCGTTGAGCATGCCGCCCAACAGCCGCTCGGCCGCCGAACGATCGACGTGCAACAGCCATTCATAGGCCAGGCGTCTTGCCTTGGGGCCGTGGCGCGCATCGAGCACGAATCGTTCCAACTCGGCGGCCGGCAGTTTTCCGCCGCGGCGCAACTCGCCTTCGGCAATCGCGTCTACCGCCGTGCGAATCCAATTGGCGGCCAACGGATTGGCGCCGTCCAGCCCGGCAAGGACCGTCGGCAACTGGTCGGCGTCGATCTGAACCAGTTGCTCCCACGCTCGGGCCGCCTGCTGAGCCCCGGCCGCCTTCGGCCCGGCGGCTTGGAGGGTTCTAAGCAGCAACGGCACTTCATCGGCCGCCGCCGGCAGCGCGAGAGTTGGCGTTAGCAGCAATACGGAAACCAAGACGCGCATGTCAAAGATCCTGGAGTGTCGGGGGGCTCGCATTTCCTGGGACCGCCATTATATTGGACAGAATACAAGGTCGGCAAGCGGTACCCCAGGCCGTGAAAGGCGTCGAGATCGTCGTGGTTCGCTCCGCGAACCAGCGTTTTGTTCGCGGAGCGAACAACGACGATGGGTATTTCGAGACACAAAGGTATTCTCTAATGAACGATGCTATCACATACGACTTCCTGACCCCCGGAAAAATCGTCTTCGGCTGGGGGCGGCGGCGCGAGGTGGGCAGCCTGGCGTCCGCACTGGGGCGCCGCGCGTTTCTGATAAGTGGTTTGCCCGCCTCGGCAGCCCCGGGTTTGATGGGCCAGATCGCCGGGGCACTGACGGCCCAAGGGCTCGACGTCGTTGTTGCCGAAACGATCGACCACGAGCCGGAGGTAGACGACGTCGACCGGCTATCCGAAGAAATTCGCGCGCAGAACCCCGCCCCCGGCGACTTCATGCTTGCCGTCGGCGGCGGGGCGGCCATCGATCTGGCCAAAGCCACCGCCGCCATGGCCACGAACCAAGAAAGCCCGACGGTTAAGGATTACCTCGAAAACGTCGGCCGCGACCTCACGCTCGTCAATCGTCCGCTGCCGGTGCTGGCGATGCCGACCACCGCCGGCACCGGGGCCGAGGCCACCAAGAACGCGGTTATCTCGTCGTACGATCCGCCGTTCAAGAAAAGCCTTCGCCACCAGCGGCTGATGCCGGCGATTGCACTCGTGGACCCGGAGTTGACGTCGTCGGTTCCGCCGGAGACCACCGCCGCCAGCGGTATGGACGCGATCACGCAGTTGATCGAGAGTTTCGTTTCGCGCAAGGCGCAGCCGATCCCGCGGGCATTGTGCCTTCAGGGTCTGAAACTGGCCTTGCCGGCGATTGCCGAGGCGGTCGAAAACGGCAGGTCGCGGCCGGCTCGCGAGGCGATGTCGCACGCGGCGTTGCTTTCCGGTATGGCGTTGGCCAACTCGGCTTTGGGGATGGCTCACGGCGTGGCCGCGGCGCTAGGTATCCACGGCCGCGTGCCACACGGCGCGGCCTGCGCGTTGATGCTGCCGGTGGCGATGCGCGTCAACGCGAAGGCTCGGCAAGAGGAATTCGCCCGATTGGCCCATCTGTTGACCGCCCCAGGCCCGGACATTCCGCGGGAAGAAGCGGCCGAGGCGTTGATCGAAGAGATCGAAACGCTATGCGATCGGGTCGGCACGCCGCGGCGGCTTTCGCAGGTGGGTGTACGTGCGGAGCAGATCCCGGCGCTGGTGGTAAGCTCGCGCGGCAACAGCATGAGCGGCAACCCGGTCGAGCTTTCCGATGAGGAACTGACCACGATCCTGGAGGGGCTTTTGTGATTCTATCGGCCGGTCTGAGTCCCGCGTGGCAGCAGTTTCTCGTGTTCGACTCGTTCCGCTACGGCGAGGTGAACCGTGCCCGAGAGGCACACTGGTGCCTGGCCGGCAAGGTGACAAACGCCGGCAACGCCGCTCATCACCTGGGCGGGCCGAGCATTACGTTGACCGTGGCCGGCGGGCCACCGTTGATCGAAATGCGGCGAGAATTCGACGAACTGGGCGTGCCGCATCGCTTCGTGGAAACCGCCTCGGCCACCCGGGTGTGTACGACGATTCTCGATCGGGCTACCGGCACGATGACCGAACTGGTCGAAGAGGGCCGGCCGATAACGCCGGCGGAACTCGGGCGGTTCCGCGCCGCCTTCAAGCAAGAAGCGGCCCGGGCTGAAGTGGCAATAATCATCGGTTCAATTCCGGCCGGGGCGCCGGTGTCGATCTACCGCGAGATGGTCGAGCAGTTGCAGTGTCGCGCCGTGCTCGATTTTCGTGGCCAGGGGCTCAACTCGGTGTTGGAGTTGAAACCGTTCGTGGTGAAGCCCAACCGCGAAGAACTGGGCCAAACCGTCGGCCACGTGCTTCAAACCGACCAACAGCTTTGCGAGGCGATGCAATTGCTCAACAGTCGCGGCGCCCGATGGGTCGTGGTTTCTCAAGGGGCCGCCCCGGTGTGGCTCAGCGGCGAGGGCAACGTCTATCGCTTCTATCCCCCACCGGCCGAGACGGTCAACCCGATCGGCTGTGGCGACTGCCTGGCCGCCGGTATTGCCTGGGCAACCCGCGAAGGTTACGACATCGTCGAGGCGCTCAAACTCGGCATCGCCGCCGCCGGCGAGAACCTCGTCGAGTTGTTGCCCTGCCGGCTGGATCCGCAAAAGGTCCGGCAGCGTGCCGCGAATGTGCGGGTCGAGCAGCAGTAGGGTAGCCGTTCCGTAGTGTTGCGTCGGTGGAGGACGGTCGTTTAACCCGCCGTCGTTTAACCCGCAGCCGAAGGCGCAGGCCGTTGATTACGCGGCTCCGTCGTTTAACCCGCAGCCGAAGGCGCAGGCCGTTGATTACGCGGCTCCTCCGCAGAACGACCGTCGCCTACGGCTTAGGGTTAAACGAAGCAGTGCGGTACACTACTCGGCGTCCGGCTTATGGAATCGTCCGGCCAATTGGGGCTGGAAATCCGGCCGGCCGGCCAGGCGGGCGATCTCGCACAGAAAACGCCGTGTCAACTCCTTGAGCACTTCCCGTTCGTTCTCACGGCCGTAGAGGTCCGAGATATCGATCGGCCGGCCGACCTCCAGCCGCACCTTTGCCGGCATGAACAGATAGCCCCACGTCGTGCCGTCGTATGGCGAGCCGCTGACGTAGCAGGGCACCACCGGCACCCGCGCCTTCAGGGCGATCATCGCCGCGCCGGGGCGGCCGGGCAACAAGAGTTCGTCGGTGGTGTTGATGCGCCCTTCGGGAAACACCCCCACTAACCCGCCCTCGGAAGCGCAGCGAATCGCCTGCCGGGTGGCCGCCGTGTCGATCCCCGTCCGGTTGGTCGAGATCACTTCGCAAGTCCGCAGCAGCCATCCCATCAGCGGCCTCTCGCAATACTCTTTGGCCACCATCCAATGCACGCCCCGATCCGTGGCCAGCATAATGAACGAAGGATCGATCGGGCTGCGGTGGTTGCAGACGATCACCGCGCCCTCGCCTGGTGCAACCGACACGCGGCCACTAAGCCGCGTGCGCCAGAGGATTCGCGTCATCGCGTAGTTGAAGGCCCAGAGTGCCGTTTGCACGGGCGTGAACGGAGAACGCATCACGCCGACGATCACCCAAACCACCACCGACAGGCCGGCCGCGGCCAACACGCCGATCGCAATGACGTTCGTTGCTTGGGTTGACAGCATATTCCCGGCGATCTCGTGCAGCGGATTATCCCGCCAGTCGCGAGATCCGGTTGACCGGTTGCAGCGGTGCCACTCTTTCCGGACGATAGCGGAACTGCATCAGGTACGCGTCTTCGGGCGTATCTTCGTAATAGGCGCGCAGTACCGATACGGCGCGGAATCCGTTTTCGCGGAAGAACAGTTGTGCGGGCAGGTTCGTTTCGCGGACTTCAAGCGCGATTCGACTGCGGCGCTGCGACGACAACTTGGCGATCAGTTTGGCGACCATTTGACTGCCGACGCCCCGGCGACGGTAATCGTCCGCCACCGAGAAGTTCAACACGTGGATCCGCGTCTTGTGGAGTTCGTAGATCATGAACCCCACGACTCGATCCTCGTACTCGGCAACCATGCCAATGCAGTTGCGTTGCCGCAGGCAGCGGATGAAGTCCTCTTCCAGCCAAGGAAACTCAAAGCTTTCCTTCTCGATATCGAGGACTTCGGGCATGTCGCGCCTGATCATCCAACGGATGTGTACGCGGACTTCCTCTTTTTGGTCGGAATGCATGCCGGCCTCCTTCCTTGTCGGCCCGTCGCGTCCCCGTGAAGGGACACAAACAACATACCAGTTCTTGCGACGCTCCATCGTGCTCGGCAGGCCCTCGGCAGCCGGTCGGCTTGCCGGAGGTAGGGCCCACCGTGCCAGTGGGAACGGAAGCCTAGCATATTGCCCCGCATTCGCCAATACCGGCTGTCGAGCGTTCTTGCTCTTTCCGATTTCCATGCCACACGCCCCGTTGCATATCGAAATGGCCTTGCGTGATTCTGGGACATGGGAACGTCGAAGCCTGTGTGCCACTGCTTGCTTGCAAGCAGTGCTGGGCCGGCAACAAGGCACAACATCTAGTGGATGGTGCATCGCATGCACCCCACATATTGTGCTAGCTACTGCTTCAGCTTGTTCAGCGTCGCCGAAGTAAAGGGGACGTCACTGATATTCGGCAGCGAAAACGGGGAGAATCAGCGATGTCCCCTCTTCGGTGGCAAGACGGCTGCGTCATTGGGTGCAGGCTGAACCCAGTCCCAGTTGAGTTCTTCCCGCTCTCTCGAACCGACTGGATGGTGAAAGAAGTGAAGCTGCCGCTGTGCAGACTCAAAAACGACTTTCCGGCAAAGGGGGCCTTGAGTACCGTAAAGTATGTTGCGTATCAACAGAATTCTCCAGCCATTCTCGTCGATGCCGGTTAGTATCGCATTATGCGCTTTTATCAAGTGTTTGAGTTTGAGTCCTTTTGAGCAATACATTCTGACCTCGGCCAATCGGCGAATACTACCGATTCCACATTCATCGCCCGCAATGTCAACCATTAGCTGATTCAACTCTGTGCAGTCGACGACGGTTCTCTCGTTGACCAATATGCTGTGTAACGCCCCGGCACTGTCCGCGGTGAGATGCACGACAATCAGTGGCAGGGCGAGTTCGTCAGGCAATCCCTCGTACTCCTGCCGAGAGTCCGGCGGCAGATGCCATACCACTCCTTCGTTTCCACATAAGACGTGCGCCCATCTCACCTTGGACTTCCGGCAAATCCTCATCAGCGCCTCCATGTCGATGTAGGTTGCGTCCTCAGCGGCTGCGATTGCAGCCATCAATTCGATTGTATCATCGTCGGATGTCAAGCTGCGCGCATGGCGGCCGAGCACTTGCTGCAACTCCTTCATTTTCAACGTTTTCCCTTGAAAGATCACAGTGCCTTCTTTCGTTAACTGAAGACACACCGGCTCCCACGGCTCGGGAAAGCTGGAAAGCCAGCCGGAGAACAGAGCAACCGGAATCGCGCTCAAAAGCAACGTCCGCAGACTGAACTGATACCAGCGCCATCCCGGCTCGGGTGCAGTAGCCGCGAGTTGCGTTGAAGCCATGTTGCGTGTGGGCTGAGAGAAGTGCGTAGTGAAAAACTGCTACCCATCAGTCGTCGCAAAGGCTGCGTACTATTCCCACGACTCAACCGATCTATTGCGCTCCCGTGCGGAGCATCGGAACCATGCCGAAAACAGGTACAAAGCAGAATCGCTACTGCGACCGCAGGGAGATGATCGTCGAATCCGACCGATACGGCACCGATTTCCAGCCGGACAGCAGCGGGGCCAGCAGACTCACCAGTACGATTGCCCAGCCGAGGATGCTCGGCGACAGCCACAGCCACCAGACCAGCCCGATAATCACACCCATGGCGGAAGGCCAGCGCGCGAACCACTGCGTCAGAATGCCTCGCTGCATGGCCAACGCCGTGAGTCCGGCCACCAAGAGGATGCCGACGGCGATTGCCCAGCGATATTGCCCGGGACCGGACTGGCGGCGACGATAGTCCAACGTCAACGGTCGGACAGCGCCCGTAACGGCGCATCTGGCCGCGTCTTGGCGCGGATCGGCCGACCACTGCCAGATTTCGGCCGGGTCGTCGGCCAGCGGCGGTTCGGCCAGGAGCTTGCGAAGAATGTCGGAGGTGCCCAATCGAGCGGCGATTCTCAACTGTTGCTGATCGATGGTGGCGAGTTCGACGCGGATCGATCGGGCGTGGTACACCGGACCGGCTTGGGCCAACTCGCGGCGAACGGCCGCCCGGGCCGCCACCAGCCGTGCGGCCCAAATTCTATACCAGCGGAATGTCTCCTCGGGATCCTCCGATGCGACCATCGAAGCCGACTGGATTCGCGCGGCCACGTTCTTCAGACGATCCATATCCTGACGCCACGCAGTCGCCGCTTCGGCCGGCAGGGGCTCTCCAGGCTCGAACGGCAACGGCCCGGATACCGTCCACAAGGTCTGTTCGACGGACAACTCGCCGAGCGTGGGCGCGTCAAACCTGCGTCGCCCGGGTCGAGCGGGATGAGGCAACGTGCCGCGGAAGAGAACCTCGATCCGTTGCGGCAGGCGCTTCGGTCCAAGCCGCACGCGCCACTTGCCCGGCTCTATCGGCCCCGGCTTCATCACCTCCGGCTCCATTAGTTCGGGCACCGTCGGCACGCCGGCCACCAAGACCTGCACCAGCCGATACTGCTCGGGCAGTTGCAGAGAAACACTCGACTGCTTGCACGGATCGACGTCGAACGTTGCCACGCCATGACAGGCACCATCGGCTTGCCAGGCCAGATGCACGTCGGCAAGGTGGACGTCCGCGGTCCCGCCCTCGGGATCGACCGCGGCCACAACGGCCTGGCAGGGCTCGCTGACGACCTGATAGACCTCCGTGGGCCCGGCGTCGGGCGGCAGGGAAAACCCCTCGGGCAATTCGGCCGCTCTCAGACCACGAGTCTCCCAAGCGATCGGCTGGCCGTGGGCCTCTCGAGGCAACGCGAACAAGCGGTTCAACTGTTCCACGTTCCGGATCATGATTTGCGGCGCCGTGGGCCGATCGCCCGGCGACAGGGCAAGAACGGCGGAAAGGTGGAACCGGTACTCGCCGTCTATCGCTTGGCGCGGACGCACCACCACCCGCCTGGCGGCAGCGGGTGGATCCACCACGCGAAACGTCGCCGAGGGAGTGGCGCGAATGGCGAACGGTCCGTCGACGGGCTGGGGTACGTCGATGACAAATTCGTCAACCAGGCCGTGCATTTCGCCGTTTCCTTCACGCGGCTCTTCGATGGTTTCGCGAATGGTTTCGCGAATGGTTTCGCGAATGGTTTCGCGAATCACTTCGATCTTGATATCGACCTCGGCCCTCCACGCCTCTCCGCCGGGCCGCAGATGAACGACCTGATCGGCGCGAACTCTCGGCCGGTTCGGCGAGACCTTCAACACCTGACGACTCAGTTCCCCGTTGGGCAATTGGAAGGCTCCGACGAGACGGCCGAACTCGTCACCGTCGGCCGGCGTCACCTCGGGCTCGATCTCGGTGAGCCCCGCGGCGGTATCCACCGAAACCAGGACGGCCGAGCGGCGAAACACTTCAAGCGTCGAACGGAGCAACCGTCCCGACTGTACTCGGACCGGCGGCAACGGCGTCTTTCTTCCCAACACCGTTGGCACGCGGCCGGCGAGCGACAACCGCTGGCTTCCGGAGACGGGGCCGGTGAGAAAGACCGTGACGGTACCGTCTTTTTCCTGCGAGAACCGTCCCGCCCGTTCAACGCCCTCTTCCAGCAGCGAGACTTTTCCTACTTTCAGATTCTGCGGGGCCGCCATGCGATACTGGAAATTGTAGCCCGCCGTGGTGGCCAATTCGGCATTGAAACGGACCTCGGTGAACTGCTCGTCGACGCTGAGTGCCAACGTCTGCTCGACGGTGGTTTGCGGTTCGCGCAGCCGCGTGGCAACGCTGAACGTCGTGTCGCCGGAATTCAACCGGAAAGCGACCAGCGGCTGCTCGGCTACTTCACCCCAACTGCGGATGAAGTCGGGAACCGCGACCGCTTCCGGACGGCCGCCATCCGGCGACTGGTACTCCAATCGAGGATCGACCGATACGGCCGCCCATCGCCGGGTGGGCCGTGCATCGAGCACCGCCAGTTGCGGCAGCCGAAGATTGCCGATGCCGGAGGTCCCCATCAGCACGAAACTAGCGTCGACGACGGCCACGTCGGAGATCGGTTGCGGCCACCGCAAAGTCACCGTCTGCGATTGCCCCGGCGACGCATTGACCTCCGCCTCCGGCGACTCGCCCGTTTCGGAGGGCAAGATCCGCCGCAATCTCAAGCGGGGGTCTATCAACAGTTGAAGTTGGTTGACCTGCCCTTCGACTATCTTGAACTTGAACCTCGCATCGACGACCGCGGAGCCGGGCCGAACCTTCAACCACAGCAGTTCCTCGACGTCGACGGCCGGGCCGCTGATGCCGGGCCCCGTTCCCAACGGCCAGCGAACCAACAGCCGGTCGCTGGGACCCAACTCGGCCACCAGCCGCAGCGGGTCGTCCTCAATGCGAACTAGTCCCACCGCCGACGGAACCTCGATCGTCGGCGCGCCCGGCGGCAGCGTCAGTTCCAGCCGGGAAGTGGCCAACGGCGGGATCGCCAGGTCGAAACCACCCGGGGCTTCGGCAATCCGCATTGTCGGACGCAACAACAACTCCAACCGGTACTGCCCTTGCTGTGGAACGTCGAATGCCAATGAGCCGCCCTCCGATTCCCATTCCGGCTGCACCACCTGTCCGTCCAGCAAGACGCCGTCGGGCAACAGGTTGGCTCTCCGGCGAGAGAGCGGAACGCGAACCCGCGCCCCATGGCCGAAAACATGCAGACCGAAGCTCGCGTTCAACTGCTCCACCACCAGCCGTTCGGTCGCTGTTTCCCTGGAAAGCACGCCCCGATACGTCGCTGCGCCCAGCAACCAACCCGACGGTTGCTCGGTGGCCGTGGCCGCCCGCTGGCGGAGATGGTTGTAGAAATCGCCCGGCACCAGCAGCTTGCCGCCCGTGGGTTGCTCGTTGTCGTCGATCGGAATGAAGACCTGGTAGACGGGCGATCCGACGGGCAATCCGGCGGGCGATCCGACGGGCGGAGATTTCTCCGCGGCCGTCTGGCCCAATGCCACGCCATTGGCCGTACACAACGAAGCCGCCGTGATCGATGCCAGCATGATTACTGATTGCGTATACACCGCAACCGAGGAGGTGATCTCGCCGTCGGAACGCGGGCTATCCGCACGCTGACGAACTCGATTGCAGACCAACAGAAGTACGAGGCAGAAGAGCAAGCCGAGCACGGCACCGGACGCGATTGGTACGTATGCATCGGCAATCCCCATCGCCACCAGGGCGAAGATGCCCGCCAGCAACATCAGCACCACCGGCCTGTCGCACAACTTCCACCACCCCAAGCCGACGGCCGCAAGGAAGGCAACCGAGCCGAGCAGTTGCATGGTCGAGCGGAGGACGAACTTCAAGCGAACCGGAGCGGCCGAAGAGATCTCGAAGCGATGGGCCGTCCAGCCGTGCAGGTCGGTGCCGCGGAGCCCGGCCACGGCGGCGGGGGCCCAGAGTGTTTTTGGGGGCGGGGGCAGCGTTCTCCACGTTTCGACTGGAACTACCGCCCCGCGGTTCGCTCCCACGGCCGCTTCGCTCAAATGTTCGTCGAGCGGGCCCGGCAGCACCCACCAGACGGCCTGATGTTTCAACGGCGCCAGCCAGGCACGATACGACGCGGCCTCTGCCTGGCTGGTCAACAACACCGTGTCGTGGTGGACCAGTGCGGCAAGCTGCGCCCTTTGCAGCACACCAACCCCGAGAACTGAAGGGTTCTGGACGATACCGGGGCGAACGGGTGAGGTCGGCGTCAGTCCAAGCCGGGCAAGAGCGTGCCGGTCGATCAGCAGGTTCAACTGCAGCGATTCGACCGATTCGTGATCGAGCAAGTCGCCCCATTCGAGCAGACCGTTCTCGCCGTTGTTCGTTGCGGCAGTCAGTGCCCCGAGCGTTTGCAAGAGTTGTCCGGCCTTGCGCACCGACTCTCGCCGTATCGAGCGATCGGCGCCGACGAGCCAGGATTGGGCCACCAGCGGGTCAAAAACGCGACGGCCGACGGCTCGACCCAAGGGGCCAAACAAGCGCTGGGGGAGGCTCCACCGAGAACCCCGCCACAATTGCCAGCGGAGGTCCGGGCCGAACGTTCCATAGCCCGGCGGCAGCCAAACCGTCCAACTCCGCGAGAACACGTCGAGGCTGCTTTCCGGCATCGGCGGTTCGAGTGAGCCGACGGTTCCCAGCGGCGTTCGGTGCGTGGTGAAATGTACCGTAACGGTGGGGAACTTTTCTCCCGGCGGAAGTTCCACGGCCAACACGTCTGCGCCTTCGTCGGCGAGTCGCCGCCAGCCGACCGACTTTGCGTCGACCCAGACTTCGCGTACGTCGTCGATCGAGGTGCCCGAGGGAAAACTCAGTTGCAGCTTCTCGGCAACGCAGTTCTGCAAGCGGAAGATGGCCAGGTGTTGCCCCGTTCCGTCTCGATCGTAACGCGACTCGAGATGGCAGTTCCAGACCCAACCCAACGGCGTGTCGACCTCGGCGGTTGTGGAAATCGTAACCGCCTCCTCCGCGGCCGTGGTAGCGTCGCGGAGCGGATCGTAGCGATAGGTGGCCAGTGCGGTTTGGTTGCGTCCGGGCGGAACCGGCTCGGTGGGGATCGGTTGCAGCCGGTGGTTTTCGATCCGCACCGCTCTGCGTTGCAGCGAGCGAATCACCAGCGTCGCCTTCTGACTCGTGGCTTCCGGCAGCCAGGCCAGGTTCACCGGCGTTTGCCCGGCCATTTCGACTTGCCGGGTGCCGAGGATCTCGAACGGTACGCTTCGCGGCCGGTGGAAGGTCAGACGCCACGTCTCTCCCCCCGGTGGCATGCCGGCGGCGACTTGTTGATCGATCGACAAGAGTTCCGCGGAAATCGGTCTCGCATCTTCGGCCCCGAGCGTCCAACGCAGCGGCGCGGGGCGACGTTGCGAAAAATGGACCATCACGGTGTCTACCCTGACCGACTGTGGCACGCAACGCACGGCGTAACTCTCCTGCAATCGTCGTTCCGCAACGCCGGCTTCCACTCGGATCGTCGCGGCATAGCTGGGTTTGCGGCGCTGAAGCGAGATCCGCAGTTCCGCCGCGCTTACGTCGTTCTCGAACAGCAGACTTCGCGGCAGTTCGGCGAACAATTCCAACTCGCCGGCGTCGAGGCTTCGGGCGTCGATCCGGTTCAACTGCTCGGTTCCGCTAAGCTCGAATTGATACGGACTGACCGCACCGACCGCCACCAAATGTCTGCTGTTGTCATCAGGGCGGGAGGTCTCGAAGCTGCTGAAACGAAGCGGTACGAGATCATCGGCAGTCAGCTCCCGTCCCAGCGGGGAGTGCGGTTGTCGGGCGGCGATCCGCAGCCGCACCGGATGCGCGGGCGACAGCGCCTTGGCCAGGCGGATCTTCAAATTTTGACGCCGACCGCGACGCTCGATACTCCAGTCGTCAACAACATCCACCGGTCCGACTGAATCGATCAACCATCGGTCGGGGTCGGCGACTTCCGCGGTCAGATCGAACCGCAGGCCGCCGGAGATGTGGAAATCGGTCCTGACCTCCGCCTTCACCTCCGCGCCGCCCAGTTCGACCGCAGTGCCGCTGACCAATTGCAGCGTCTCTCGATGGCGGGCAAGCGTGATTTCGACGGTAGCGTCGGGAGAGAAATACTGAAATCGCACCGACTCGCCCGGACGGCCGCCCGAAAGCGGGTCCGCGGCCGACTGCCAACAGCCGATCGGCCTGAGTTGCCTGATTATCAGCGGGGCGGGAACCAGCAGCGTGGCGTTGCCTTCCTGCCAGAACATCCCTTCCGGCCGAATCCGTGGCAGACTCCAAGCACGGTCGGTTACCAACGGGGCCAACGCCCTCAAGCGTAACACGCGACCACTCTCTCGGATCGGCTCCGGCAACGCCAGTACCAATCGGGTGAGGTTGTCGTCGCCGGCCGAGGTGATCGACCAAGGCACGGGGAGGTCGCCGTATTGGACGGTCACCAGTTCCAACTCGCGGTCCATGGCCAAAGAGATCTTCTGCAACGGCTCTTCGTGAACCTCCAACTCCAGTTGGGCAATCATCTCCACTCCGCGCAGCGAGAAATCGTACGCCACCGACTGACGTACCAGGGCCAGTTTGCCGCTTCGTTGTGAAGTGCCGGCAGGCACTGCGCGCAGCCGGGCACGATGATGTCCTCCCAACTCGATCTGCCAGCGGTTCAACCCCTCCTCGGCCCCCTCGATCTGCGACGCAACGCCCCGATCGACGGCGGCGGCCATGTTTTCGGGCAGGTCCAGCAACAATCGATTGGTTGGGCAGGAGGGCAACTCGAAGTTGAAATGGACCACGTCGGCTGCGTCGCGATGTCCCTGCAGAGACCAGCCGAACTCCAATTGTCCCGATTGCTCCACGTGCGTTTCCAGCTTGCCGTCGGCGCCCAGACCGAGTATCGCTTTGTCGGAATCGTCTCCCGGCCGCTTGGCGTGTGCCCAAGTTGCCGGGCCGATGGCCAGGCGGCAGGGATCCAACAACAACATCGCCGCTGATTCGGCCGCCAAAGAAACCCGCAGAGTTGCTTGCCCGGCAGTCAGTTTGTCGCCGAGCAGTCGGGCTCGATACTCGGCGGCGGTTATTCGGGCAGCGGGAACCCGGGCTGCGTCGCCGGCAGTCCGAGCTTGGTTGAGCAGTTGCTCGAACTCGGCCGGGTCGACCGGAATGTGACGGGAGTTGATGCCGGGCCAGTCCTTGCTTCGGTTCGCCGGGGCATACACCCGGCGAAACCGCAGCACGCCCAACGTCGCGGCGGCGGCAGACTCTTCATCCGGTTGCGCGCACCAAGCCGATTGCCGTGGGGCACCGGTCGACGCCGCGCCGGCGAGCGATGCCATGACGATCGATGCAATTAGGAGGCAACGGAAGTTCATGCATCCGGATCCGGGGTCGGCGGCGGCGGGAACGCCGGAGCAGTCTCCGTCGAGGGTTGACTGTCGGTCACCACCGGCGCGTGATAGGTTTGAGAGGAGCCCCTCTCGAGAACCGAGCTTGGAGGTTCGGCAGCCGCAAGACCTTGCCGGCGGCGCGCCATGCTCCGTTCCAAGAGACCCGCTAGCAGCGTCAACGCCAAACCGAGGCTGGCCGCCTGCGAGAACAACAACGTCGGTTCCGGGAATATCATCCCCACGCAGAAGAGCACGGCCGCCAGGGCGACCAATACGCCCGGATGCCGGCACACCGGAACGTAGATCAGCAGCAGCCCCACGATCAACGCGGCTCCCGATGCTCCCAGGACAATCCACGAACGGCCGGCCGTACGCAGTTGGCACGTTTCCAGCTTGCCGAAACCGCTGAACAGGTAGCGGTTGGTTCCTTCGGGCACCAAAGTCCGATTGACGGCGCCGACCCAGGTCTCCAACTGCAATTGCTCCAACAACGGTTTTCGCCCAAAGAAGTATCCGGTCCAACCCCAGGTGAACTCGCTGGTAAAACCGGGTGGGATGGCCGTCACGTGCTCGTTTCTCGGCAGAACGAGTTGCCAATACATCCGGCGTACCCAGACGTCGCCTCCCAGGCGAGGCAGTTCGATCGACATCCGTCCGGGACGAGGCCGCTGGTGGAACTCGCTGCGCAACTCCAAGAGGTATCGGCGACGGTTCCCGTCGCCCGGCAGCGGAACAACCGTCTGATCGCCGTCGCCGGCTTTCGGCGCAACACGCTGGCCGTCGAGGAGAATCTCCATCGCGCCGATGGCGGCCCCGGCGGGCAAGATCAGCGGCAACTGCTTGCGATCGCTGGTGAACGCGAAGACCGCGCGGTCCTGCCGTGCGGGGTGAGTCAGCCAGGTTTGCACCCAGGCGCGCTCTACCACGGTGGCCCCCAGTTCGTCCGCGTTTTCCAACTCGGCGCTCAAGTCGATTCGGTGACATTGCTCCTCGTTGACTAGCTCCAGCCCGTTCGTTCCGTTGCCCGACTGCGAGACGGACCAGGGCCCCTGCGCCGGCTTCATCCGGATTCCCTTCGCCGCCGTTACCATAAAACGCTGGCCGGTGAACGTGCCGTCGCGCGGCATCACCAAAGGAACGGAAATCCGAGTTGTTACACCGGGTCTAAGCTCCGCGGCAGGCACAGGATAGCGTACCAGCACTTCACACGAACCGATGCACGCCCCGGGAAAAGCGATTCGCATCGGGACCGTCTCGCTGAGACTGCCGGAAGCGTCGGCCTCGGGACTATCTTCATCGGACATGCGAACCGGTTCGACCGGCTGGCCTTCGTGCAGTATCTCCAACTCATCCGATTCGGCCAGGACCCGAGGCACTTGCAGCGTGAAGGCGTCGGCCGGCTCGTGAGCGATCGAGTACGCCAGCTTCTGTTCCACGGAGGCCGACTGGGAACTCAGCCGCAGCCGACTGGTCACCTCGACTGAAACCTGTTGAACGAGAACGTCGAAACCGCTTGCGAAGATGGCCTCGGAGGTGTTGGCACGGTAGAACAACGACGCCTGTTGCCTCGTGGGAGGCTTCACCGGCGGAGCGATCTGTTGGCGGACCAGGCCAACCATCGACTCGCGATCCGGAATCAGACGTACGTTGTCGGCCGCGGCAACCACTACCGCCGCCGAGCCCGGCGCGTGGACCGGCAACCGTGGCAACGGAACCGATAACGTCTTGGTATCGGGGTCTATCGTCCGGTGGGCAACGATCCTCAACTCGATCTGGCCGGCCGAGGGCTGTACCAGCGGAATCGTCAGCATACCGGCGCCGTCGGCCGAAACCCCGTCCACTGCCACGAGGTTTTCCGGACCGACCTCGTCGAGTTCCCAGTTGGGTTTGCAGTCGGGCAGTTCCACTTCCAGGGCGAATATCTTCGTACCACGAACCGTGTATTTCAGCGTCGCCTCCAAGCGAACCTGATTCGAGTCCACCAACAGCAGGTAGTACGGCTCCACGCTGACGCGGGTTTTCTTGGGAACCAACCTGGCGGTGAGAGAATACGGCTGTGCGAAATACTCGAAACAGGCAAAAACGTCTTCTCGCTGCAAGGGGGCCGGAAGTTGGTCCACCCGCCGCACGCCCTCGCTCGGTCCCCATAGAACTTGCCAGTCGCTCTCGGTTACCACGGCAACGTGTCCGTACTGCCGGGGAGCATTGAGCACCTCGAAACCGGCCAACTCAGACCACGCCGGCGTCTTGGTCACCTTGTGCGGGCGTTGCGTAGTCAGGTGGACTTCGACCGGACCGGAGGTCTTCTTCGACAGCCGGATTTCGACGACGCGCCGTCGCTGCATCGGTTGCTCCGGCTGCTCCGGCTCGTCGAGCGGCACCACCGTGTAGCCGGGTGGACTGCCGGGAATCAATTCGGAGTCCGCCGGAAGGCGAACCTGGAAGCGGTCGAACGGCGCACCGTAGCTCTGGACCGACAAAGTGGCCGTGGTCTCGACGCTACGACTGTCGATGCGAGCCAGGATGGTCCCCTCCGCTTCAAGTGCGGTGGGAATCGACGGAACCTGGCCGTTGGGCTTGTGCCAACTCAACTCGAAATCGCCACCCAGTCCCAACACCCGAAGCTCGGTGGCGTTGCCGTTGGCCTTGGCCGACGACAACAACGTGGCCCCTTCAGAGACCTTCCCTCGCGCATCGGCAACGGGGACTTTCAGCGACAACTCGGAAGTGGTAGCCCGCGGAACGAACAGTCTCAGCCGCGTTTCATCACCCACGCTCGACGTCGGCACCAGCATCTTCAGCGTGAGTTGATGTTGTCCGCCCACCGTGCCGCGAATCCAACTCACGTAGCCTTCGCCTTCATCCGCAAAGTGAAGGAATTGCGTCCCGTCTCCCTTGTACGCGGCGGGCTCTCTGAGCAACGCCCGATCGAAACGCAACGGCACTCGAACCCAACCGTCCCGGCGGACAACGACCGAAGCGTCGATCGTCAATTCGGCATGATGCTCGGTCGCGCGCCCGGTTATCGACAAACGTTGAAGACTGTAGGTTGGCCGTCCGTCGCGGGGCGCGAGTCCGTGCCTCTGATCGTACAGTTCCTTGAAATCCTTCAGCGTGAAGCCGGGCACCGGCACCAGCGTACCGTCCTCGTCTTTCAAGTAGAAGAGTGTCAGCGGCGATTCTTCGATGCTGCTTTCGCCGGATGCAGAACCCCTGGGCAAGGCCCCGGTACCCGCTTCGGGCGTACCGGGACCGCCCTGTTGCTGTGCGGTAGCCAAACCGCAGAACAACGTGCAGTGGCAAATCGCCAGCGTAGTCAGCCGCAACATCCTGGTGGGCAAAACATTCCCTCCCCTATCTTGCCGGTAGACTCCGGCAAGGATGTGCATCTTACCACGAGTGTGGCTCGGATGGGAGCAAGTCAGATGAGTATATATCTAGATATTCTAATTGGCCAACCGGCCGAAGCAAAGGACGAAAACCGGGATTTTCGGCATGCACACGAAAGCATTGGCATGGAACCCGATCCTAATACTCAGGTTTGACGGGGCATTAGCCACCTATCTACCCACGGCACGGGTGGTAAGATCGAGAAGTTGTCCCAGAAGCCGCTGATTGGCGGCGCCAAGGAAGTCTCCTCTTTCCAGGACAAAATCCCCTCCACCGGGGTCAATCACCAAGCCGCCGGCCTCTCTGGTTATCAACACGCCCGCCGCGACGTCCCAGACCTTGGTCGAAAAGGACCAGTAGAGATCGAACCTGCCCGCGGCCAGATAGCAGAGGTTCAACGCCGAGGAGCCGGTCCGGCGTACTGCCTGGCAGCGGGCGGCGGCTTCGAGAAATACCAGCAAATCGGGGGAATCGTGCTTCAGGTCGTAGGGGAAACCGACCGCCGCCAGGCCCTCTGAGAGCTGCGAGACACGGCTGGTGTGGATAGGCCGGCCGTTGAGATAGGCCCCGCCGCCGGTCGTGGCCGTGAAACACTCATCACGGTTCGGATCGTAGACGGCCCCGACCAGCAGTTCACCGTTGCGTTCCAGAGCCAGCGAAACGCTGTAATGGGGCACGCAATGCACATAGTTGGTTGTCCCGTCGAGCGGATCGGCAATCCAGCGGTATTCAGTCCGGCCGGAGGCCCCGGCGACGTTCTCTTCTTCCTCTTCCGCAAGGAACGAATGGTCGGGAAATGCCTCCAGGAGGGTTTTTCGGATCAACTCTTGCGAGGCGAAATCGGCCTCGGTGACCAGATCGGTGGGGCCCTTCTTCTGCACGTTGGCTCGGCCTATCCAATCCTGTATCAGCGCCCCCGCAGCCCGAGCGGCTTCTTCGCAAACCCTTGCGTAGTCTGATATTGCGTTGGTCATAGTCCTTCCATGAGATTGACTCCCTCGATTATACTGCCGCAAGGCCAATGTGCAACTGGGCTAGGCGGCAGACTCTTTCTGGGGGGCGGCCTGAGGGAATTCCCGCTCGCATCGAACAATTCGACTAATATACCTCTAGACAATCGGGAAAAACCTGTTATGATCGAATGTATGTGGCCTCTTCTCTGTTCCGGCCCCGCCGTTCCGCGCAAGCTGCGAACGGCGGGGTTTTTTGTTCAGGGCGGCAACTCGGGTTTCTTTCCGTCTAGATAGCAATAGACCAACGTTACCCTATGGAAAGGTATGACGTGAAGAAAAAGAAGAAGAAGTTCATTACCGAGGATTTTCTCCTGCAAAACGATCAGGCGGTCGAGTTGTACCATCAGTACGCTCGCGACCTGCCGATCATCGACTATCACTGCCACTTGCCTCCGCAACAGATCGCCGAGGACAGTAAGTTTCACAACCTAACGCAGGCCTGGCTCTACGGCGATCATTACAAGTGGCGGGCGATGCGCGCAGCCGGCGTGTCGGAAGAGTATTGCACCGGCGACGCGACCGACTGGGAGAAGTTTGAGCAATGGGCCCTAACGGTTCCGCAAACGCTTCGCAACCCACTCTACCACTGGACCCACCTCGAGTTGAACCGCCCGTTCGGCATCAACGATCGGCTACTGGGGCCGAATACCGCGGAAGACGTCTACGACGAGTGCAATGCGCAACTGGCCAAAGACGATTTCTCCGCCCGGGGTCTCATGCGGCAGATGAACGTGGCCCTGGCCTGCACGACCGACGATCCGATAGACAGCCTGCAATATCATGCGGTAATTGCGGCCGACGAGTCGTTTCCGGTGAAGGTGTTGCCCGCCTTCCGCCCCGATAGTGCAATGACCGTCGGCGCCCCGGGGTCGTTCAATACCTGGGTGGATCGGTTGGCCGAAGTCAGCAACGTGGAGATCAAGGACGACTTCGGTCCTTATCTGGAAGCGCTTCGGCGGCGTCACGATTTCTTCCACAGCATGGGCTGCAGAATCTCGGACCACGGCATCGAGACCTTCTTTACCGAAGAGTACACCGACTCGGAAATCAACGCGATTTTCCGCCGCGTTCGCCGCGGCAATCAGTTGCGCCGGAAAGAGGTCCTCAAATTCAAGTCGGCCGTGCTTCATGCGCTCGCCGTGCTCGACTACGAGAAAGGCTGGACGCAGCAGTTCCACGTCGGGGCGCTGCGCAACAACAGCACGCGGCAGTTCAATGCCCTGGGGGCCGACGCGGGTTTCGATTCGATGGGCGACTTCGCCTACGCCCAAACGATGTCGAAGTTCTTCGACCGGCTCGACTACGACAACAGCCTGGCGCAGACGATCGTCTACAACCTCAATCCGGCCGACAACGATCTGGTGGCCACCATGCTGGGCAATTTCCAGGACGGCCAGACGCCGGGTAAAATGCAATTCGGCAGCGCCTGGTGGTTCCTCGATCAGAAAGACGGCATGGAGAAACAACTCGACTCGTTGTCGAACCAATCCCTGCTCAGCCGTTTCGTCGGCATGATTACCGACAGCCGTTCGTTTCTCTCCTATCCGCGGCACGAATACTTCCGCCGCATCCTCTGCAACATCTTGGGCACCGAGATCGAGCAGGGCCTGTTGCCCGACGACCTCGGCCTGATCGGCTCGATGGTGCAAGACATCTGCTACAACAACGCGGCGAGCTACTTCGGGTTCGAGCTGGACGAGGCGTAGTGTAGGCATCTTGCTCCGAGAGACGGCTACTACTATTCTTGCCGGCGGTCATCGACGCGCGAATACGCGGAAGATGAACTCCCGGGCTGCCACGCCAATGCCGGGGCTTTGGCTCTCGCGCGGGCCGGCGACGTTGAGCACCTGCACCTCCCGCGAATCGACCCAGCGGAACACCTCTTCGGCCACCGGCGGATCGTCCAAATCGACAACCATGCAAGAGCGACCGTGCTGCTGGGCCAGCCGAAGGGTCAACTCGGTGCCGCCGCTGGGCTGGCCGCGGCAAAGGATCAACGTGGCGTCGCTCTCGAGCACGTTCTGCTCGGTCCGCACCGGGTAGTCGGGCGAGCCGGTTTCGCGGAGGTTGTAACGTCGAGCGATCCGGCCGTCTTCCGCCCGGCGACCACGCGGGCACCAACCGCCGTGTTCAATGCCCAAGGCTATCGCCGCGTCGAGCGCCCCGCGATCCACGCCGCTCTGGCCGCCGGAGACTATTTTCATGTGGACCTTCTCGACGAGCCGTCAGCGACGGTAATACGACCCGCCGCTGGCGTCGGGCCGGCTGGTGATTCGTTCGCTCTGAACGTTGTCGGGCAAGACGAGTTGCATGCCGGGCGTCAGGTAGTCGAAATCGTCGCCTAGCGCCGTACGGTTGAGTTCGTGGATCTCGACCCAACTCGAGGCCTTGCCGAGTTCGAACCGGGCGATGTCGTACAGCGTGTCACCCTCTTCGACCGTATAGGTCCGTCCGCCGGCATAATGGCTCACGGTGCTGACCATTGCAGCCCGTTGTTTGACCGTCTCGCGGCGGCTCGGCCGCGGACACAGCGCCGGATAGGTCTCCTCCAACTCGGTCACCTCGGGGGCCATGATGACGTCGCCGACCGCCAGCTTGTCTTCGCTGGGTACCCGATGGCGATTGTGTTCCGCCAGTGCCTTGAAGTACGCCCCGGTGCCGTAGAGCTTTTCGGAGATGGCCCAGTAGTTGTCGTTCGGCTGAACGTCATAGGCGCCGTCCGGTCGGGTCACGTTGGCGTAGCCCGGCTGCGAGGCTTGCCCGTAGGAGGGCAGCGCCGCCGCGGCAGGTTGACGCGACCCATATGGGTCGGTGGTCGCATAGCCTTGGCCTCGGTTGGCGAGAAGTTGCGAAGGCCGTGGTGGCGGGCCGAGCACGTTCACCCGGTTGTTCGACTGCCGAGGTAACTGCTGGGCCGTTTCGGGCTCCTCGTCCACTTGTACCGAGTAGCCACGATACGGATCCACCGTCCGACTGCCGCCGACCGGTCCCGATGCGCTCGGAACGTTTTGCTGCCACGGCTTCATGGCAGTCGTTTGCTGGCGGTTATCGGCGTAGGGCTGATGATATTTCGGCATCAACGGGGCGGTGGGTGTACTGCCGGCAGTCTGCTTCTTGCTGCTCGTGTCGGAAGCGAAACTCCACTGGCCGGCCGCCGGCGGCGGTGGACTCTTCGGCGATTGGGTCGTGTCGGTCCGCGCCACAAGCACCGTGGTCTTGGCAGCGGCCGCCTTGCCCGCCGCGGGGGTCTTGGCCGCCGGCTGTTTTGCCGCCGGCTGTTTTGCCGCCGTCGTGCCCTTCTTCTCCGCCACGGTCTTCACCGGCGCCGTCTTCTCCGGGTTCGAGGTCGGCTGGCTCTGTGACGAGGTCTTCAGACGATTCGCCAAGACCACGCCGAAGATGATCAACAAGACCG
>Ga0180429_10000422_pt1 | contig 38083 bp, 31 predicted proteins | sample SS_ome_FD_132428 | JGI IMG/M metagenome (GOLD analysis project Ga0180429, IMG submission 132428) | Hypersaline lake sediment archaeal communities from the Salton Sea, California, USA - SS_1_S_1 metaG | ecosystem: Environmental > Aquatic > Non-marine Saline and Alkaline > Hypersaline > Sediment ...
ATCAGAGCATGGACAAACAGCACTCTCTCAAGTCTAACCTTGAGTCCATTAACGATCATGGATTGACAGGTCGAGGGGTGCAGGGCGTGAGCCTTGTCGGGTGATCCCTGGGGTTGATGGGGTCATGGATTTCGTTGATTTCGACGTTAGCACACGCGTCCCGAAAGGTTGTCAGCCCGAGGTAAAACAAATGTAAAAACCATGTAAACCGCGTGGCACATTCTTCGTTCTTCATTGACACGCAATCTCCGCATCCCCTATGCTGTCCTTACTCTGATAGGGGGCTCGGCCGAAAACAAGGAACAGAGGAGGGAGTGATGGGCAATCTCGTGGACCGAATGATGCGGGCGGCAATGCTCGACGTGCACCTCTACGAAGAGGTGGAAAAGGACGAATCCGCGATAACACAAGCCATGACCGTAGTTCTCCTTTCCAGCCTGGCCGGCGGGATCGGCAGCCTGGGCGCGGTCGGCTTGTGGGGGCTTCTGGTGGGGCTGGTGGCGTCCCTCGCAGGCTGGTTCATCTGGGCCTTCCTAACCTACTTCATCGGCACAAAACTCCTGCCGGAGCCCCAGACCAAGGCAGACATGGGCGAACTGCTCCGGACGATCGGCTTCTCGAGCTCACCGGGGCTTATCCGCGTGTTGGGGGTCATTCCTTTCCTCGGCGCGATTGCAATGTTCGCCGCGTCCATCTGGATGCTCGTGGCCATGGTGATCGCGGTCCGGCAGGCCTTGGATTACCAGAGCACCTGGCGGGCAGTGGGAGTCTGTATGATCGGCTGGATCGCCCAGATGGTCCTGTTCGGAATCGTCTTCGCGATCTTTGGAGTCGGTTCCGGACTGTAGGAAGGCCTGCCTGCGTCGTTCTCCTGTCATCGTGTAACGACCGAGTTCCTCTTTCTCAGGGGGGCCCCATGGGCCTGGACATCATCTGCGTAGTCTTCGTGGCTGTCTTCTGCATACTCGGCCTTTTGAGCGGATTTCTTTCCCAAGTCGTCAGGCTTGCGGCCCTGGTGGGCGCTTTTGTTCTTGCCTATTCCGCGAGCGCCTACACGAAGCCCCTTCTCCTGAAATGGATGGACGTGGACAATGTCATGGGCGATCTGTTGTCCCTGTTCCTGGGGTGGATCGCATGCTACATCGCTATCATCGTGGTCGGGACGATCATCGCGAAGATCATCAAGAAGTCGTCAGGCTCGATCAAGGTTCTTGACCGCATCCTGGGGGGTGGTCTGGGCTCGGCCAAGGGGTTCCTCATCGTCTACCTGATTGCCTGCGCACTCGTGTTGCTGCGTGAACCCCTGGAAGAGTTGGTACCGAAGAAACACTTCGATCTGAAAGGCTCCTGGCTCGCTGCATTCGCGGAAGAGCACAACGTCTTGTCCAGGATCGGCATGCCGGAACTGGGTAAGCTCGAAGAGCTCACGTCGGCCTTTCAGAACAGGAAGAGACGCCGAGCACTCCTCAACGACCCTGCCATGAAGGAACTGAAGCAGAACAAGGCATTTCAACGCCTCATGAACGACAAGGCGTTTCATAAGGCTGTGAATGAAAGACAGTTGAGCGCTATCATGAACAATGAGAACTTTCGAGCTGCAATCAACGATCCACAGATCCGCAAGCTCCTGTCCAAACTCGACCTTGAGAGGATTTCAGAGTTGGCAAACATGAAATAAAAGGAGACTCCCTGTGAAAGTAATCGGCATCAACGCAAGCCCGAGAAAGGGCGCGAACACGGCTACACTCGTCGAAACCGTGCTGAAAGGGGCGGCGGACAAAGGGGCGGAGACGAAGTTGGTCGACCTCCGCAAGCTCAACATGAAGCCCTGCATCGGGTGCGACAAATGCAAGGAGAACCTGGGCCACTGCGCTCAGAAGGACGACCTCACCCCGCTCATGGAGGAGATGGCCACGTACGATGCGATCGTTCTGGGGACGCCGATCTACTGGTTCCACGCAACGGCCCAGTTCAAGACCCTGGTGGACCGGCTCTATTGCTACTATGGGTTTGAACCCGATCCCGAAACGAACGATTACAGGGAAATCATCGCCTTTCCGGCAGGCAAGAAGGTCGTCTTCATCACGTCCCGGGGGGACCCCGAGGAGAAGAAAGACTATGATGTGTTCTACAATGGCTTGAACGAGTGGCTCAAGGTCGTGGGCATGGCCTTGCTCGCCTCTTCCATGGAACTCATCAATCACTGCGGTTCGTGGAACGAAAAGGACGCGGCCCAAAAGGACGCCGAAATCATGGCCAGGGCGGAGTCCGTGGGTGCATCCCTCGTGTAGCGATCGGGCCCGGATCCCCTGTGCTCGGCATCCCTGTCGATCATGAATCGTCCATCCGGGGCCCTGCTGATTCCGGCCGGAAGACTCGGGTCGGGAATGGCGAACTCCTCGAGCTCGTCGAAGAAGATTTCCGCGTTATACCTGCTTCCGAAACATTTCGCATTCTTTTATAACGAGTAGATGTTTTTCATAATATTTTCTTTGACACGATACAATCGATGGGTCTAACCTGAAGATGTCACCTGTCCACCGGAAAGGAGGTGATGAAGATGCAGGCCAACAGGAACGCTCTAAGAGAGCACCGCCACTTGCCCGTGTTTCCGACCGGGGATTCTTTGAAACAGTGGCTGTCGAGGAACCTGACGAACGAAATCGCGGCAGAGGCCGGTCTGGCGCTGGCAGCAGCGGTCTCGCTCTGCTATCTCGCAATCAGAATCTACCAGGGTGTTCAAACCTACACGATCTACACCTACTAACAGGGCGAAGCCCCTTTCCCATCAGGCCCCTGAAGGGTGTGGACCCACCCCTCCGGTGAGGTCTCGAATCACGCCAACCACCCCATATCTTGTGCTTTTTTCCTTTTGACACACAACAGACTGTGGCCTATACTGCTACCACCCAGAGACGGATCTTTGTGGACAGAGGCGGTTCTTCCGTCTTTTTCCCGTACACAGCCTCGCAGGTTTCTAGAGGAATTCCCATGACTTCCGGGAACAGACACGACTACGATGAAAGCAAGGTAAAGACCCTTTCCTCCCTGGAGCACATCCGCCTTCGAACCGGCATGTACATCGGCCGGACCGGGGACGGGTCCCACTATGACGACGGCATCTACATCCTTCTCAAGGAGGTCGTCGACAACGGGATCGATGAATTCATCATGGGCTTCGGCAACAAGATCGACATCTCCATCGAGGAGAATGGGGTTACCGTCAGGGACTACGGGCGCGGGATCCCCCTGGGAAAGGTGATCGACTGCGTCTCCCGAATCAACACGGGTGCAAAATACAACGACGACGTTTTTCAGTTCAGCGTCGGCTTGAACGGTGTCGGAACGAAGGCGGTGAACGCCCTGTCCGAGAAGTTCTCGGTTCGCAGCTTCCGGAACGGCAAGTTCGTGGAGGCCCGGTTCGAACGCGGGGAACTCACAAAAGAGGCCAAGGGACGCGCGAAGGACGAGCCGGACGGAACGCTGATCCGGTTCCGGCCCGACGCCGAAATCTTCGGTTCCTGCTCTTTCCGGGAAGACCATCTGGCCAGAAGGATGGGCTTCTATGCCCATCTGAACACGGGACTGGAGATCCATCTCAACGGTACGACCTATCGCTCCTCACGGGGCCTGCTCGATCTGATCCGGGAGGAATGCCCTTACGAGAAGCTCTACGAGCCGATTCATTTCCGGGACAAGAAGCTGGAGATTGCCTTCACCCACACGAACCGGTTCAGCGAAGACTATTACTCCTTTGTCAACGGGCAGTACACCGCGGACGGCGGGACACATCTGAGTGCGTTCCGGGAGGGCCTGCTCAAGGGAATCAACGAATTCGCGAAGAGTCGATTCGAGGGAGACGACGTGCGCGAAGGCCTCGTCGGGGCCGTGGCGATCCGCCTGAAGGAGCCGGTGTTCGAGTCCCAGACCAAGAACAAGCTGGGGAATACCGAGATCCGCGCGTCCCTCGTTAACCAGATCCGCGAAGTGGTGATCGACCAGCTCCACCGGAACCCCAAGAAGGTGGAGAAGCTTCTCTTCAAGATCGAGGAAACGGAGAAACTCCGCAGGGAGTTACAGTCCGTGAAGAAGATGGCCCGCCAGCGGGCCAAGGCGGTCTCCATCCGGATCCCCCAGCTCAAGGATTGCAAGACCCACCTGAACAAGAAGAAGCGTACAGGCACCCAGTCCACGATCTTCATCACCGAAGGCCAGTCCGCGGGCGGCTCGTTCGTCAGTTGCCGTGACGTGAACACCCAGGCCATCTTCACGCTCAAGGGAAAGCCCCTGAACGTGTGCGATCTCAAGAGGGACGCGCTGTACAAGAACGACGAGATCTACAACCTGATGCGGAGCCTGAACATCGAAGACTCCATCGCACGCCTGCGCTACCAGAACGTGGTCCTCGCCACGGACGCGGACGTGGACGGCATGCACATCCGCAATCTCCTGATCACTCTCTTTCTCCGCTTTTTCGAGCCCCTCGTCCACGAGGGCCACCTACACATCCTGGAAACCCCCCTGTTCCGCGTTCGGAACAAGGCCGAAACGATCTACTGCTACTCGGAAACGGAACGCGATGGGGCCCTGAAACGGCTCAGCCGGGGCGTGGAGGTCACCCGGTTCAAGGGGCTCGGCGAGATCTCGCCGAATGAGCTGAAGAGATTCATCGGCAGGGAGATACGGCTCACCCCGGTGGTCATCAACGGGAACGGGTCCATCCCGGAGATCCTTACCTTCTACATGGGCAGGAACACCCAGGAGCGACGCAATTACATCATGGAGAACCTGATCGTGGACACGACCCCATGACCAAGCAGCTCGAGTTCGACTTCGAGGCCAAACCGGCCGCACAGAACCCTGACACGACAGAGCTGGATGAGGCCATCCTCACGGACGGGGGCGGAGGCTCGACCCCGCCCGACGGACAGGATCCGCTCCGGGCCCTGATGGAGCAGAACTTCCTGCAGTACGCCTCGTACGTGATCTGCGAAAGGGCCATCCCGAATCTGGAAGACGGTCTCAAGCCGGTCCAGCGGCGCATTCTCCACGCCCTCTGGGAGAAGGATGACGGCCGGTTCATCAAGGTCGCCAATGTGGTGGGACATTGCATGCAGTACCACCCCCATGGGGACGCATCGATCACCGACGCGCTCACCACACTGACAAACAAGGGCGGCCTGATCGAGGGACAGGGGAATTTCGGGAACATCTTCACCGGGGACCGCGCCGCAGCCTCCAGGTACATCGAATGCAGGCTCACCGATCTGGCCAGGAAGGAGATCTTCAACAAGGACCTGACCAAGTTCATCCCGAGCTACGATGGCCGGAACAAGGAACCCGTCACCCTGCCTGCAAAGCTGCCGCTTCTGCTGATGCTGGGGGCCGACGGCATCGCCGTGGGCCTCTCCACACGCATCCTCCCGCACAATTTCAGGGAACTGCTCGAGGCGCAGGTCCTCATCCTGCAGAAGAAGCCCTTTTCGCTCCTGCCCGACTTCCCCCAGGGGGGCCTGCTGGATGTCTCCGAGTACAACAAAGGGAACGGCCGCTGCCGGGTCAGAGCACGTATCGAACAAAGAGGCTCGGACAAGCTCGCCATCGTGGAACTGCCTTACGGCGCCACCACGGAATCGCTGATCGGGTCGATCGAAGACGCCATACGGAAGAAGAAGGTCCCTGTGAAGGCGATCGATGACTTCACCGCCGAAAAGGTGAACATCGAACTCACCCTCGCCCCGGACACAAAGCCGGCAAAGGCGATCAAGGCCCTGTACGCCTTCACGGGCTGTGAGAGCGCCGCGACCTGTTTCGCAACCGTGATCCACAAGGGCCGCCCGGTGGGTATGGATGTGGAGGCAATCCTCAAGGAGAACACGAACCAGCTCTTGAAGGTCCTCAAGCAGGAGCTCTCCCTCTTGAGACGGCGTCTTCTCGAGGACATCCATGCAAAGACGCTCATACAGATCTTCGTGGAAAACCGAATTTACAAGGACATCGAGGCCTGCAAGACCTATCCGGAGGTCCAGGCAGCCGTCATGGACGGCCTTCAGCCTTTTGCCAGCCAGCTCGAGCGCCCGATCACCAAGCAGGACATCGAGATGCTGCTCGGCATCCGCATCCGCCGCATCTCACGATTCGACCTCGACAGGAGCCGGAAGGAAATCAATGCCCTCCGAGCCGACCTCCAAAAGGTGGAGAAGCAGCTCGAAGACCTCCGCGGCTTTGCCGTCCACTACTTGAAAGGGCTCCTCAGAACGCACGGAAAGGAACACCCGCGCCGCACCGAAGTCACGGTTTTCGACAGCATAGAAATCAAAGAACTCACCGCAAGAGAACTCGAGCTCTTCTACGACGAGAAGAAGGGATATCTGGGACATACCGTAAAGGAAGGCCGTCCCCTGCTCCAGTGTTCCTCCTACGACAGGATCCTCTTGGTGTGGGACGACGGACGCTACAGGGTCGTGCAACCCCCGGAGACCCTGTTCGTGGACACGAACCTCGTCTATTCCGCCAAGATCGACCGGGACCGCGTCATGACGATCGTCTACCAGGAGTACGGCAACGTGTACCTGAAGAAGTTCAGCTTCGGCGGGACAATCCTGAACAAGGAATACCGCTGCGCAGGAAAGGCCTCCAAAATCATGCTCTTCGCGGACGACAGTCCGGCTGAGATCTTCGTGAAATACAAGCCGGCCAAGCGCCAGCGCATCCACCAGCAGTTGTTCCATACCGCAGATGTGGCCGTAAAGGGAGTGAAGGCACGCGGTTCTTTGATGGCGCCCAAGGAGATCGACAAGATCTCGACACGGAAGCCCCGCTGGTGGAAGGACGGCGAGAAGGCGCCTCGCGGTGTCCTGATCGATCACTAGCCGCCATTCCCGCGAACGCGGGACTCCCCCAGCTTGAGTGGCACGGCTTCGGAAGCCGGACACAACTTGTTCCCCGGCTGACAATCTTGTGCAGATCCCGGATACGCTATTGCACCCCCCCCAAGGCTAGCCACCCCTGGCGCCCTCTCTGACAAGGAGAATCCCCTTTAAAGCCGGGAGAATACCTGTGTTCCGTGGAACAGGGCAGAAAGAGTCCTTGACCGGGCACCATCCTTGCATCAAGATCTGTAATGGTTTTCTGAAATCGAGAACAGGCAAAGAGGAACAGAGATGATTACCAACCTTTTCCGTGCAGGCCTCGTGCTGGTTGTCGCCCTTTTCGTTGGATGTGGCGGGGAAGGGGACAACCCAGATCCCACGCCAACCCCTTGCACCGTGGCCGCGGACTGCGACGATCAGAACACCTGTACGGATGATGATTGTGCAGAGGCCGTTTGTGCGTACACCAACAACACGCTGCCTTGTGACGATGGAGATGCTTGTACGACAGGGGACGTCTGTTCCGGCGGCACATGTTCCGGCGACCCCCTTGACTTGGACGAAGACGGATACGTGAGTGATGCATGCGCCGGCGGGAACGATTGTGACGACACCGACGACCAGGTGCACCCGGGCAACCCGGAAGGACCCTCCGGGGACCCGGTCTGCAGCGACACGGTCGACAACGACTGTGACGGCCATGTAGACGCCCAGGACTCCGGTTGTTTTCCAACGACCGTTCTCTCAGCAAACCACGTTGCGGCGGCGAACTTTGATCTCGTTCCCGAGGCCTACATCGAGCAGGCAAAGGCCGTGTTCCGCATCGCCTACGGACACACGTCACACGGTAGCCAGATCGTGAGCGGAATGAGCGTCATGGCCGGTCTGGACAGCCTCTACACGTACAGTTCGGCCGGAGGCCCGGGCGTGCTTTCGCTTCACGACAGGACGCCGTCCGGAGACCTCGGCAATCCGGATAGAACCACCTGGGCACAAAGAACGCGCGATCTCCTCGACGCACCGGGCAACGACCGGAACCTCATCATCTGGTCCTGGTGCGGGCAGGCGGACACGACTGAGACGAACATGGATCTGTATCTGGACCTGATGGACCAGCTCGAGTCGGACTACCCGGACGTGACCTTTGTCTACATGACAGGCCATCTGAACGGAACCGGCGAAGGCGGAAACTTGAACCAGAGAAACGAGCAGATCCGTTCCTTCTGCCGGACGAGCGACAAAGTGCTCTTCGATTTCGCGGACATCGAAAGTTACGACCCGGACGGCACCTATTTCCTCGATCAAGGGGCGAACGACAACTGCGACTACTCCGGGGGGAACTGGGCCACCGAATGGTGCAGCGCAAACCCGGCTTCCGAACTCTGCCTCCCTTGCAGTTGTGCCCATTCCCAGGCCCTCAACTGCAACATGAAGGCGCGGGCCTTCTGGTGGATGATGGCTCGCCTGGCCGGATGGGATGGAACTTAGCCCCCCGGCCGGCACCTCCCGGGGTTCAGGGATCTGGGGTCAGGCCCGCGCCCGCTTGCGCGCCCGAGCCCGAAAACACCGGGGGCACGACGTTGCCGTCATTCAGAGTGAGGAGAACATCCTGGTCGTTCAAAAGCGCCAGGGCACGCTCGATTCAACGTACTTGTACTTCATCGCCTCTGTGCGGGGGATGTCCTCGACGAAGGATATCGACACCTGGAGCTGATGGGCGAAGTACTCGCTCACAATCTGTTTCATCCGTTCCATCTCTTCTTCACTCAAGCTCTCTATCCTTACAATCTTCACTTCCAGTCGGTCCATGTCGTGCTGGACGAACTGAATCTGCCGGAAGGGCTTGACCTGCTGCATCTTCACCGGCAAACCCGACATCACTTCGAAATAGCCGGTCTTCGTCACGATCAGGTCTTTGCCGCGACTGCCGTGAATCTCGATCACCGGCATCTCGAGCCCGCACGGACATTTCCCTTCCTTGATCGTGCCCAAATCGCCCGTCTTGTAACGAATCAGCGGCATGGAATAGTTGTGCAGGCCCGTGCAAACGAGCTCCCCTATTTCACCCGGATTCACTTTCTTTCCGTCCTTCCTAACTTCAACGATGCCCAGGTCGAAGAAATGGTGCAGATTGTGTTGGGCGCACTCAGCAGCAAAGCAAATGAACTCCCACTGCGCGAATAGATCAAAGACCTGACAGCCGAAGGCTTCCTCGATCGCCCTTCTCTGACCGGGAGTTACTTTTTCGGATCGAAGGGTAATGCATTTTGGGCGGATGCGGTATTGGGGATTGTCTTTCAAGAACTCCGACAGAAGCAGCAGCATGTTCGGATGGCCGTGAATCGCGTCGGCCTTGAAATCCGCAAGGGTCGAGCAGATCTTGGGCAGGGTCTCCGGGCCGATCAATGCCGTGTTGATGGTCAGGTTCTTACGGCCCCTGTCCGTCGCGTACAAGTCGGTCCTGTTGACCTTCCCTGCAATGAACCCGAGGGGCCGTTCGACGTAGGCCGACCTGCTCCGGAACGTGAGGCCGGCCCAGTTCATATGTCTCCAGAGCAAGGCATTGACCATGGTCACCAGTTCCTCATCGACCTGAATGTTCAGGGGCATGCCGGTGGAGCCGCTGGTCTTGTTCACCCGGGGTTTGTACTGCTCGATGTTCTCTGCCAGGAAGGATTCCGGGCTTGCCTTGACCACTTCCTTGTCGACGCACGGCAGCTCGTCGATGTCATCGATGGAACGGATCGCTTCTTTACGAATGCCGGCCTCTGCATAGAGATCCCGGTAGGCGGGCACGTGATCGTAGGCGTGCCGGAAAATCCTCAAGAAGTGCTCGTTTTGGTAGGTGTGGATCTCCTCGGTCGTGAACCCTTCACGCTCCCGGATAGCTCGATAACAGGGTTCGAACTCTTCCCCCATGTGTCGAGCCATTCGGTCTCGGCGAACCCAGGGGATCGTGCTCAAAACACGACTCCCCCACCGCCTCATAGAGGCCTTCCGCAACCTTCTTCCTCCCTCTGTGGGTGTCCGGGCGTGCCTGATTCGAACAGAAATCCACTCTAGAAAACCGAAGTCCAGGTGTCAATGGAGAACCTATGGTTGCACCGTGACCCCGACCCGGATAGAATCCGCCTCATGATTCTTGCTCCTTTGGACGACCTTCAATATACCCCGACAGAATCAGAGAAGGACGGTCCAGGTCTGCCATGAAAGAGAAACCCCCCATCTTTCGCAAGGCCACAGAAGAAGATCTCCCGGGTATTGCCGAGCTGCTCCACCAAAGGGACGAGAGAACGGATCTTCTCGATTCGCTGCTGTGGAAGTACCAGAAGGGACCGGACGGGCCCGGACAAATCATCATCGCCGAGAATCCCGACGGTGGGATCGTGGGCATGATGGCCTACTTGCCCAGACGATTCACCAGCCATGGGACCGGCCCCTTTTACCTCATGCAGGGCGTTGATGCATTCGTCCCCAAGGCCCTGCGTGGAAAGGGCATCTACTCGGAGATAACCGCTCTGGCCCGGCGTGAGATGAACGTTCCGAAAATCGCGTTTCCGAACGAGCTCTCCATCGGTTTCGGCGTCAAGTTCGGCTGGCGGGCTCTCTCACCGCTCAGGATCTGGCGGTTTCCCGTAGCACTCGGATTGCCCTGGCCAAAGAAGTACTTCCGATTCCTGGCACCCATGGCCAATACCTTTTCAAGGCTCTACACGGCGTGCTGGACAGGTCCGGTTCCGAAGGACCTCCGGATGAAACCCGTCGACAGGTTCAGAAGGGACTACACCGCAGAAGGGGTCCGGATACAGGGCATCCGGTCGGCGGATTACCTGAACTGGCGGTTCATCGACAATCCGATGCGCACCTATTTCGCCTACGAATTCCTCCGGGGCGACGAGAACATAGGATACTGCGTGTATGCCAAGAGGAATCTCTCAGCAGAGATCTTCGACTTCATCACGGTCCGAAAACGAAGAAAATGTCTGCGCTTGCTGGTCGAACATCTCCGATGCGAGCAGATTTCCCACCTGTGCATTCGGGGCATTCATCTGCGTGTGGCAAGGCTGGGCTTCCTCCCTGGGGGCACACACCGCAGGTGCATCGTGTTCAAGGCGCCCAAAGGGAAATGGGTGATCAGCATGTGTGACAGTGACTGGTAGACCATGAAGCTCGGAACCCCATGTCGAGGAAAATTCCAGGCGCCACAGACGCACCGAACCCCAAGCGGATAGAAACAGCATGTGCGGCATCACGGGTGTGCTCAATCTGACAAGTCAAGCGCCTATCGACAGGGATGGCCTGCGTCTCGCAAACGAATCCCTTCTCCACCGCGGTCCCGACGACGAGGGCATGCTGGTCGAACCGAACTTCGGCATGGCCATGCGCCGCCTCAGCATCATTGACCTGTCCGGCGGCCGTCAGCCCATGGCGAACAAGGACGGGACGATCCATATCGTCTACAACGGCGAGACCTACAACTACAGAGAGCTCCGGGGCGAACTCGAATCCCTGGGTCACCGCTTCCGGACGAGATCAGACACCGAGGTCGTACTGCACGGCTACGAACAGTGGGGCAAAGAGGCCCTTCTCGAGAGGCTTCGCGGCATGTACGCCTTCGCGATCTGGAACCGTGTGGAGCACACCCTGTTTCTCGCACGGGACCGGATGGGCATGAAGCCCCTCTACTTCGCCGAGCACGAGGGACGTCTATATTTTTCGAGCGAGATAAAGGGGATCCTCGGGCACGCGCGTATGCCCCGCAGGCCGAACATGGCCACATTGCCCATGTACATGAGGGTCGGCTTCGTCACGGCCCCCCACACGATGTTCGAGGGTATCCGGAAGCTGCCGCCGGCCCACTACATGTTCGTAAGAGACGGCCGGATTACGATTCATGAGTACTGGAAATTGACTTACGACCAGGGGCCCCCAAGGTCGGAAAACGAATTTGTCGAAGAGTTTCTCGAACACCTCCGCGAATCCGTCCGGATGCACCTGATAAGCGATGTGCCCACGGGAGCTCTCCTCTCAGGCGGGATAGACTCGACCACGAACGTTGCCCTCATGAAGGAGATCCTCGGGGAACCCTTCAAGACCGTGACCGTGGGCTTCGAACCAGGCAATTACGACGAGGTCGAACAAGCCGCCGAATCTGCAAACGCGCTCGGCACGGACCATCACTCCATCCTGTTCGGTGAAGAAGCGATGGACGATCTTCCCCGGATCATGGCTCATCAGGAGGAGCCTGTAGCGAGAACGACCTTCGCCGCCCTTTACTACCTGTTCAAGGCCTGCCGGGACCAGGGACTCAAGGTGGTCCTCACCGGGGAAGGGGCCGACGAACTGCTCGGGGGCTACCACTGGCACCGGGAGGAGTACCTGCCCGGCTTTGCGCTGAGGCTGCCCCCTCAACTCCGCACCGTCCTGGCCACCCGACCCGTCTCCCGTGTCCTTTGGGAGGCGCGCAGGCAGGCAGGACGCGTCTTGTGTGGCCAACCCCTCGACATACAGACCCATTATCAGGATCTGATCAACATCGGGGATCGGGAAACAGGGTACGGTCTTCTATCCTCAGAGGTAAAGGCGGCACTGCGCCTTGTCGACCCCGACCCGGTCCTGGGGTTCTGGGCGAACTGGGCGCCCGCCGTGGCGGACGAGTCGTATCTCAAGCAGGTGCTATGGATCCAGTCCCGGACGCGCCTCGTTGACTACATCAACCACCACATAGATCGAATGAGTATGGCCCACTCCGTAGAGGCCCGCCCACCCTTTCTGGACCACAGACTCTGGGAGTTCTGCGCGCGGCTCCCGACCCACCTCATGATGGACGGCCTGCCCCCGGATCAGATCGAGAAGCATATCCTGCGGAAAGCGAGTCGAAATCTCGTGCCGGAGCCGGCCAGGCTCCGGAAGAAGAAACCGTTACGGGTCCCTTACGAGGTCTGGCTGTCCAGGGAATCTCTTCCCGAATGGGCAGAGAACGCCCTCTCGGAGAATGCGCTCAAGAGAGTAGGGCTCTTCGACCCCGGTGCTACCCTTCGACTCCGCCGCGCCTACCAGTCAGGAGCTTCCAACGAAGCGACCCTCCTCATGGGGGTGCTCGTCGCACAACTCTGGGCCGACATGTTCCTGTAAGATGCGTCCATTCTATATCCTGGGCACCGTCACGGCACGGCGAGGGGGTGGTAGGCTTCCGCCTGGGCCAGCAACCGGTCAAGGTCCTGGCCCGGGTCGAACAGGGCGGTGAAGAGCACGAAAAGGGTCCTTCCGCCCAGTCTACGCCTGCTCAGGGCAATCAGATCGGAGACCGTGCAGGTCGGGTCTTCCAGGACCTTCTCTTCGGGGATGGAGCTCGAAAGGAGCCGGACGATCTCCTGCGGACTCCTTCCTCGCAAGTACTTTTCCTGCGGGGCTCTCACGAGGACCAGATCGCAAACCGGGGCCACAACCCTCGAGATGTCGCGGTAGTAGGCCGAAACCCGGTTGCCCGGGGCGGCTATGGCTCCCACCACATGCTCGAACCCGTCTCTCTGCTTCACCTTGTTCACCACATCGACTTCGAGCCGAAAACTCTCGGGATTCTTGGCGTAAAAGATCAGGAATCGCTCCCCCTCCAGGGTGATCAGATGAGACCTCCCCGGATTGTCACCGGGATCCGTGCCGAACCCCCTTACGGCCGTCTCTGCGGCACCTCCGGGAACGGCGAGAAATCGCTTCATTCCTTCCGCGGCTGCCAGGGCCGCCATCGCATTGGCTACGTTGTAAGCCTGCAGGCCCCTTGACGCCATCGGGATCTCCGCGATGGAGATCACCGGTCTTTGCTCGGCGCCGGTCTTCGTCCATATGGAACCGTCTCTCACAAAGAACGCCCTGTCGAACCGGTCGTGGTCTTCCCCCATCACGAAATAGACCGGCTCGGCCGCGCTCTTCCCGGCCATGGCCCTGACCAGCGGGTCATCCCCGTTCAGGACAAGGGCCCCGTCCTTTCGAACGGCGCGCGGCACAGCCGACTTCACCTCCGCCATCTGTTCCATGGTGTGGATGCCGTTGAATCCGAGGTGGTCCTCGAACAGGTTCGTCACGACCCCCAGGTGACACTGCTTGAAACCGGGTCCGTAATTCTTCAGACCCCCCCGCGCCGTCTCCAGCACGAGCACGTCCACCTTCGGGCACCTTGCCGCCCTCCACGCTCCCCTTCCCCAGGCCTCGTCGTCCCTTGTAACGACCGCCTCGTTGTGTGTCACTCCGTCCGTGGTGCAGGCCCCCACGTTGTACCCGGCCTCGCAAAAGATCCGGGTCAGAAGCCGCACGACGGTCGTCTTTCCATTCGTCCCCGTAACGGCGATGATGGGCACGCCGAGTCGCGCCAGGCGTGGTCGGACAAGGCACTTCATGGCGAGGCGCAACGCCATCGGCCGCAATCGCTGGTTCCCGAGAATAGATCGTTTCAGCCCCGACACTCCCATGGTGTCCCTCAACGTGGTGGATCAGTACCTCTCGAGCAGCCCTTCGCGGCCCGTCTTCACGAAGTGATTCCTGATCTCGGAGAAATGCTCCGCCGTAAGCGGTCGGAAGGTGTCGTCACCTCTCTGACGAAAATAGACCCGCATATCCGGATGCCGCTCGATGTTGAAGTTCTCGCTCTTGAGGGGCCTGGACACGATCTTCTGCGTCTGGGTCACGGCGAAGGCGTCCACGATGCGGACGTAGTCCGGCATCCACTTCGGGTCCATGCCGGAGTCCTTTTGCTGTTGCATGAACCACGCGAAACTCGCCTTTGGATCAAACGAGGTGCCTTCCTTCGGCTTGACGGCAATCATGACCTTCTCGTCCGAGACCTCGCAGGGGACCCCGTAGGCAGCCGCCAGTTCCACGTTCGGAAGCTTGAGGGCGAACTCCAGGACATTCTCCGCCGAGAAGTTCTCGCCGTCTTTGCGGATCCAGTCGTCCGTGCGCCCGTTGAAGTAGAGATAGCGCTTCCCGCCGGCGATGCGAATGTGACCGAGATCTCCGGAACGGAAATAGCCCCCTCGGAACTTCTTGTCCGAAGCCTCCGGGTTGTTGACGTAGCGATCGAAGAAGATGTTGTCCCGATTGATCTTCTTGGCAATCTCGCCGACCGCCTCCTCGTAGTTGCGAAGGCGTCCCTGGTCGTCGGTAACGCCCGGAGGGCAAGGTTCGTCCCGCTCGTTCAGGATGACGACCTTCCGGTCACGAAGCCTGCCCACGCTTCCGGCCAGATCGCCCGGGAAAACCACGGTAGTGACCGGCGCCTCTGTGGACCCGTAGGCCTCGTAGATGTGCTCCATGCCGAGGTAGCGAACAAACTTCTCCCGGTCCAGGGGCGAGGCCCCGTTACCGTGGGCGATTCGGAAGCGGTTCCGCGGGTGCCGAGCGAGGGCGGTTTCTACTGCCTCACCCCCTCCATACTTGCCTTCGAGCGCGTGCAGGATGTAGTGAAGTGGTTGCCCCACGTAGTTCATGAAGGTGGCGCCGTACTCGAGGATGTCCTCCTCGAAAGCGCTCGCACTGAACCGCCGTTTCAGCACGAAGCTGCCTCCGGCCATCAAGACCGGCAGGATCCCGAGATACCAGGAGTTCGCGTGGAACAGGGGCATGGTGACATAGCCCCGGTCCTTGCGAGTCAGTCGAAGCCGGCGCCTGGTAATGAGACCCGCAGCCACGATCTTGAAATGCGACAGGGGCACCCCCTTGGGGGCCCCGGTCGTGCCTGAGGTGTAGATCACGATCAAGGGACTGAACAGGTCGGTTCGCTTTCTCCGTCTCGATTCCGTACCTGCCCCGCACGCCGCGAGAGCCTCCTCCACGGTCCGGACCTTCCCTTCCGCCCCCTCCTCTGCTCCATCGACGAGCAGGAGGTCTTCCCGCCGGAACCCCTCGACAAGGGGGAGGACACCCTCCACCATGGGGAGCCGGGTCGGGTCCGCGAGCACAAGGGTGATCCGCGCCTGTTTGATGCAGTTGGCAAGGGTCTCTCCACGATGGCCCGTATTGATGCCGAACAGAACGTCACCGCTCAGGGCCGCTCCGAAGAAAGCAAACACGAACTCGGGCGTGTTCTCCTGGTACATACCTATGGCGAGCTGCTCGCCGGGCCCGACGCGCCGGTCGCTTCTTCGGTCCTTTCTGGCTGCACGGAAGAGACACGCGTACCGGGCTGCCTGATCGGCAACCTCGCCGTAGGTGTAGGTCCGGCCCTCGAAGAGCAGAAAGGGTCGGTTCCGGCGTGACCGGGACAGGGCCAACCAGCGGAAAACGCTTCCCACATCGGCAAACCAGAGCCCCTTGCGCATGATCGTCTTGAGGTTCAGTGTCTCCTCCCTTTTTCCGGGGGGCCTTCCCCTCTCTCAGGTCGTCTACTTCTCGTAGAGCTTCTCGATGTACTGGGTCTTCTTGTCGGAACGTTCCAGGGTCTCAGGCTCGATCCACTCGATCTGGGGCCGGATCTTGACGGCCTGATGCATCTTTTCTTCCACATCCTTCTTCAGCTTCTCCCGGTCTTCCGCTCCCAGGTCCTTGCCGAATTCGATCTTCAGCTTGACCGGAGGAACAACCCTGGGGGGTGGTTCGTCCAGCAGGATCCGGAAGGCGCCGGTCGTCTTCGGCGCAAAGGACTCGACCACGTCCTTGATCTGGGCAGGGTAGACCATCACGCCCTTTATCTTGAGCATGTCGTCCGTACGGCCCACGATCTTGTACCGAAATCCCGACTTGCCGCAGGGGCAAGGGGACGTGAAGACCTGGTGTACGTCGCCCATGGTTAGCCGAATACCGGAGAGGGCACCCCCTTGGGCCGTCAAGGTCGTGAACACGCCGAGCCCTGTGTTCCCATCCTCCAGGGGAACGTTCTTGCCCGTGTCCGGATCGACCAATTCGTAGTAGACCACATCGTCTCCGATCCAGTGCATCCCCTGGTATTCCGGATAGTCACACGAAACGCCCAGACCGGCCCCTCCGTCGAACAGCTTGGCCCCGTACTCGGTCTCGATCCGCTTTCGTACCTCCGGAATGCCGGCCCCCGGCTCCGCCCCACAAAGCAGAATCTTGTACCCCAGGGCCTTCACGCTGTCCCCCATGACCTCCGGGGCCTTCTCGATCATGTGGAGCGCCAGGGAGGGCGTGCACGTGAGTACGTCTCCGCCGAAGAGGCGCGAAAAATTGATGATCCGCGTCGTCCCGGCCTCCGCGCCCACGGGAATAATGGTAATGCCGGGGAACTCCTCGAGGGCCAGCAGCGTGGGCGAACCCGCCAGGAACATGCTCAGGCCGAAGGCGAGAACCATCGTGTCCCCGGGCCGCACTCCACATCGCCAGAGCATGCGGTTGTTGATCTCCCGCATCCCGGGCAATCCGGCTCGTGTGACCGGATAGGGCGTGGGCATGCCCGTGGTGCCCGAGGTGGCGGCCATCACGTAGATGTCGTCCTTCGCCGCTCCCATCGTCATCTCCAGGATCTTCTGCATGTCAAAGCCCACTTCGGCGATGAGCTCCCGCATCTCCGGTTGTCCGTACACCGGTATCTTCTGCAGATCGTCGAGGCTCTTCACGTCCGAGGGGCGGAGGCCCGCCTCGTCCATCCGCTTCTTGTTGAGCGGAATCTTGTCGTACATGGACTGGATGTTCGCCACGAACAGATCGTTCTGCATCTGCCGCATCTCAGGGGTGTTGAACTTCGGCTCCACTTCCATGTTCCAGTAGGGTCGTTCCAAATCCATGGTTTCCCCCTCTTCTCAGGTTGTCAACGCTTGCCCGCGGCGTTCGCCCCGGATCCGTCAGCTGACCTTCCGCTGTTCCCCCTTCCAGTACTTCTCCCGGACTTTCCTGCGGAGCACCTTACCCACCACGCTCATGGGAAGCGCGTCCACGAAGATAATCGACTTGGGCGCCTTGTATCGCCCGATCTCGGCCTTCACGTGATCGATCATGTCAGAGGTGTCTGGGATCGCCCCCTGTCGCAACACCACCTCCGCGTGAACGGCCTCCCCCCAGTCCGGGTGAGGGATCCCGACGACAGCCGCCATCGATACCGCCGGATGAGAACACAAGGCATTTTCGACCTCGATGGCATAGACGTTGAAGCCGCCCGTGATGATCATGTCCTTCTTGCGATCCACGATGTACACGTACCCTTTCTCGTCCATTGTACCCATGTCCCCGGACTTCCACCAGCCGTCCACAATTTCGGCTTCCGTGGCTTCCGGGTTGTTGTAGTATCCCGGGATCACGGCAGGGGACCTATGCCAGATTTCACCGACCTCGCCCGCGGCCACCTCGTTCCCCTCCTCGTCGGCAATCTTCATCTCCACCCCCGGGGTCACCTTGCCGCAAGAGGCGAGGCGACCCGCGTCTTCTTCCTTCTCCACGATGTGGTCCGCCTTCAGGAGGGCGGTGGTCACAGCCGGGTGCTCGGTCGAGCCGTACACCTGGACAAAGATGTTGCCGAACCTGGCTTGGAGCTGTCTGAGCTTATCCGGGTTCATGGGTGCCGCACCATAGAGGACGGCATCCAGGCTCGAAAGGTCGTACTTTCCGGTTTCCTCGAGCTCCAGGAGCCGGTACAGGACGGTGGGCACCAACAGGGTCGACGTAACCTTCTCGGCCTCTATGTTGGCACAGAACTGCTCCAGGTCGGGCAGGTTCTGGGTCTGCTGGCACGAACCCATGAAGAGAGGGGCCAGGACGAACAGGCCGCTCGCGTGACTCATCGGGCCCAAATGGATGAACCGGGTTTCCGGGTAGCAGTAGCGTTCCGGCAGGGTAAGCCCGAGAATCCGGTTGGTTTCCCAGTTCTGGAAGGTGTACATGGCGCACTTCCCCTTGCCCGTGGTGCCCCCGGTGAACCGGAAGAGGACTACGTCCCGATAGCGGTCATGTTCGACGCCCGTTTCCGAGTCCGAGGCATTCTCCAGCAAATCCCAGAAGTAGTGCACCCCTTCCCTTTCCTCGGGCGGCGGGTCCATGCAAACGATCTCGATCCCCCGTTCCCGCAGAGGGTCGTAGTAGTCGTCTACGAGTGGAAGCTCCAGCAAAACCACCTTCGGCTGGGCCCAGTCGATCTGCCACAGGTGCTCATCCATGGAGTCCCGGTAGTTGGTCCAGGCACAGGTGGCCTCGCCCTTGAAGATGGTCGGCAGATGCACGAGGCTGATGTTGTCGTTCTCCAGGATATTGAGGTACTTGTCGCCCCTTCGAAGGCCGAACCGAGCCATGAGCATGTTGGCGATCCGGTTCGTCAGGAGATGGAACTCCATGAAACTGTAGCGCCTGCCCCGTTCGATATTGACCAGGGCCTCCCGGTCTGCAAAGCGCCTGGCCACGTGCATCATCTGGGACCCGAAATTCACTTTCATCTTCCTTCCTCCCGGTTTGTCCGGTCTGTTCCGTAATGTAGAAAGGCGGAACCGAGCCTGTCAATGTTTTTCTTCTTTTCCGCACGGTTGGGGCAGCTTGTCAAGAGGGCCCTTCTTCACTAGAATGGCGTTGCTTCCGGCAGGCATCGAATACCCGACCCATCCGAGAACCTCTTGGCTCTCCGCGAAACTGGGAGATGCAGACATGTTGCCTCGCACCGTACGCCTCCTCCCCGTCCTGGCTCTGCTCGGACTCGAAACAGTCCTGCTACCTGCATGTCAAGTGGACAGCGTGTGTTACACGACCGAGGACTGTCCCGACGGCCGCTTCTGTGACACCCGTTCCGGCGAATGCGTAGAAATCCAATGTCACGTGGACGCGGATTGCGGGCCGGACTTCCTGTGCATTGACGGCCGTTGCGTACCCGGGGGTACCGGACCTTTGGATTGCCCGGAGGACATGGTCTCGGTTGAGGACGCGTATTGCATCGATATCTACGAGGCTTCAAGGCCGGACGCCACCCCGGTCGACCCAGGGTCCGACGGGTCCTTTGCCACTTCGAGGCCTGGGGTGCTCCCCTGGTTCGTGGGAAGCAACCAGGAGGCGCAGCAAGCCTGTGAGGCCGCAGGAAAGGACCTGTGCACCGAAACCGAGTGGAGCGGCGCCTGCCGGGGGCCGGAAGGGCTCGTGTATGCATACGGAAACGAATACGACCCTCTCGCGTGCAATGGTATCGATACGTACTGCCACTGTGATGAGAGCCCTTGTCAGGGGGCCACGCCGTGCCCGTTCCCACGCTGCTACGATCTCTGCGGGGCGGACCTCCACCTGATCCCCACGGGGGCACTGCCGGAATGCACCAATGCGTACGGTGTCTTCGACATGAACGGAAACCTGTGGGAACACGTGAAAGGAGGGAATGGGCAACGCGTCCGGGGCGGTGCGTTCAACTGCAGGGACTCCGCGACCCTGCACCGATGCGCATACATACCGGCAACATGGACACCCTCTGCCCGGGGCTTTCGATGCTGCTGGCGCCCGGAGCCAGGGCCATGAAACGCTGTTTGCCCATAGGGTTGTTGTTGATCGTTCTTGTCCCGGCCGTATCTGCCGGCGCCCAAGAGAGTGGCGATTGCCTTCAGGACTGTTCCGGCGAGGTGCCCTGTGTGCAGGAAGCGATCGAGTGCCTGCTTCAGGCCGACCGCGATCGTGAGGCGATCGAATACCTCAAGGGACTGATTCTCCAGGACCCGGACCAACCGGCCTTTGCACAGCTCCTTGCACAGACCTACGTGAAGAGCGGCAACCCCTTCTGGGCACAGAAGACCCTTTTCCGGTTTCTCTCCCTTCACGAGGACGACTGCCTGATCCGCCCGTGGCTGGCTTGGTTGTACATCGAGGAAGGCGATCTGGATCTGGCCGAGGAGGTGCTCGCCGAAGTGGAATGCTCCTCGGAAGATGCGGACAGGGCGCGCTGGGCCCTCCTTCAGGCCCACGTGTCGGGCATTCGCGCGGACCAGCCCGGACAGATTACGAAATTGCGGCAGGTCCGATCCGTACGCGCCATGTACCCGGAAGACAAGACGCTCTGGAAGACCATGCGCAGGGAAGCCGAACCAGGCTGGATCGACCCGGTGACCCTGAGAACGGAACTCAGCATGGGCTACTCGTCAAACGTCAGTGCCGGCCTGCCCACAACGGAAGCGGGTCCTGAGGTGGGGAGCCCTCTGGTGCACCTGGACTTCTGGGGTCGTGTGGTTCCTCCTGTCCGCTGGGCCTTCCGGCCTGCTTTTGAGCTGGGACTGATCGGCCGTTACGTGAATGATTTCGATTACGATGACGATATAGACGTGCGTAGCGCAAGCTATCTGGAGTTGATGGTCAAGCCGGGGGTCTACGTTGGCTCAGGATTCCCCCGAGCTCTGGTCAGCTACCGATACGACTACTACCTCCTCAATCAGGGCGACGTCTACGACGATGCCCCTTTGGCCTTCTATGATGGACACCGGGGCGATGTGGAGGTGGAACTCGATGGCGGGGTTACGCTCCTTCTGGGCGGTGGCAGGCGCTTCTTCAGACAACAGGGACGCAGTCGTTGGGAGGTGGATGGTGGGGCCGGGTGGTCGGTATGGCCCCGGGACGACCTGCATCTCCTGCTGGCGGTATCGCTTCGATACCAAACGGCGAACAACGAGGAGTATGACCAGGTCGGCGGCAATGCGCTTGGTCTGGCGCGACTCCTTCTCGGCAAGGGCTTCCACAGCCGCATCAAGCTGTCCACGGGGGGCAGCTACTATCCGGACTCCCCTCCGGATGACGGCGGAAGGGATCTCTTCATCAAGCCATCCGTCGGTTTCTGGAGCCCGGCACGGCACGGGTTTCGGCTCGGCGTCACCTACGAGTTCGCCAGGCGTGACTCCACTGCTGACGTGAGCTACTCCTACACAGAGCACCGGGGCCTGTTTCAGATTCGGTGGAACATGAACCTGGACCCCTGGGCACCGCGAGCGGCGGCTCACCCGAACCACGTGCCCCTGGATTACGGAATCCGTGGAAGCACGGAACCCGGCCTGGAAGAAGAGCGGATTCAGGACCTTCTGCGTCAGGACGAGACGGCCCGGCGAGGATCTACGTGTGTGAACTAGGGGACACCCCATGAGGCCGAAGACCGGATCAGGATCCATGTTCGCAGATCTCGGCTCCACGGTCCGGGAATCCCTTGTTGTTGTGTCCATTGCCGGGGCGGCAGGCCTGTTCGTCAACGGCTTCCTGAATCCCAACGGCATTTCCATCATCGCGGAACGCGAATACGAGGTCCTCGTACCCTGTCCTGAGCCGGGAGGGGTCGTCACACCAATAAGCGCCGCGGAGTCCCTAGCGGGTTCGGAACCCGTGTTCTGGATGGATGCACGATCGGCAGAGGACTTCGTACGCTGGCATCACCAACAGGCTGCGAATGTAAACTACGACTACCTGGACCCCACTCCCGATGAGATCATTGACGCCCTGGCCCGTAGGATTGCCCGAAGCAAGGCACAGCGGGTGCACGTCTACGGGGACGGGGATGACCCGGACACCGGGGAACAGCTGGCGCGTGAGATCTCGGGAAAGGGAATCCGAAAAGTGTTCTTCGTGAAGGGCGGTGCACGAACGCTAAAGGATCAGATGGAGAAGAACCGATGAGCCGCCTGGTCCAATGGCCCGGACACACGTGGCTGGCCCTGCCGATCCGGCTGTATATGGGTGGAATCTTCGTATATGCCAGCTGGCACAAGATCCTGTATCCAGGACTCTTCGCTCTCGATGTAGCCACCTATGACCTGCTGCCCCTTGTCCTGGTGAACCTGGTGGCCATCATCCTGCCGTACGTCGAATTGATAGCGGGCATGATACTCATCGTCGGTTTTCGAACGAGGACTGGAGCCGCTCTCATTATCGCCATGCTGCTCCTGTTCACCGTGGCACTCGTTATCGCCCTGGCAAGAGGGCTGGATATGTCCTGTGGCTGCTTTGCCTCTCAAACCATGGAAGAGGACCCCATCACCTGGATGACTGCAGTTCGCGATGTGATCTGGATCCTCCTCACATTCTATGTCCTGATCTTTGACCGGCACGGAATCGGAATCGATCGAGTACTTGAACCAAGGGCTTGAGGACAATGCGAAAGAAACCCCTTCTCCTTCTACCCGTTGCTTTTCTGCTGACTGCCTCCACTGCATTTTGTCAGACCCCATCCTGTGATCAATTGACCGCCGCCCAGAAGGAACTGGCCCTGGTACTACTCGCGAGTCAGTACCTTTACGATTGCTGCGATCAACCCATCTCGGAATGCCTGAGCAAGAAACCTGTCTGTCGTCTTGCCTACCGGCTCGCGGAGAGCATTTGCCGAAGGGCGCAAGCGGGGCAGAACCGAGAACAGATCGTTCGAGGGCTCTCGCGACGGGCCCGTAGCATGTTGCCCACGAGAGCGCCGGCCCAAATAGATCTGACTTCGAGCCCCATGGCAGGAGACCCCGACGCGCCCGTGGTGCTCGTCGTGTATGCGTGTGCACGCTGTCCGTTCTGCACCAGCATTGTCCCTCCCGTCTATCGAGAGATCCTTAAGGGCAGATTGAAGGGGAAGGCAAGGTTGTATTTCAAGGTGTTTCCCATCCGAGGCCATCCGTACTCCAAGGAGACGGGGCTGGGATTTGTTGCAGCAGCCCGCATGGTGGGATTCTGGCCCTTCATGATCTACAGTTACGAGAACTTCGACAGTTTCTGCGTGAAGAAACAGTTGGATTGGGCGGCCGAGTCAGGGCTCGAACCTCAGGTCTTTGAGCAACTGGCAAACGCGCCGGACACGCGAGCCATGCTCGTGGAAAGCAAGAAAGAGGGGCTGCGAAACAAGGTTGACGCCACGCCCACGTTCTTCATCAATGGACGCAAGTATGTGGGGACCCTGGAGTTGGAAGAACTCATCGATGTTCTCGAAGAAGAGCACGAACGGCTCGAGGGGCTCGTCTACATGGAAACTCCTTGAATTCACGCTGTGACTGGGATACAGATGCCCTGTTGGGTCGAAGCCTTTACACAGAAGGAGGCAACCAATGGCCATGGACAAGAGCCGCACACAAGTCATTCTGGAACGGGACAAGGAACACCTCCTCCACGGTGCGGTGGCGCTAGATCAGTTCACCGACAAGGGCAGCTTCATCCTGAACGAGGCGCACGGCACGCGCGTGAAAGACATCCACGGGAACGAGTATTTGGATGCGACGAGCGGGGCCGTGAGCGTCAATGTGGGTTACGGGCGGGAGGAGATGGCCCGCGTGGCGATGGAGCAGATGCTGAAGCACAGCTACTGCCCTGCCTACGGCGGCTACGCGAGCGAAGCATCCATCGAGCTGGCCCACAGGCTGGCCGGCATGACCCCGCCCGGCCTGAACCGCTTCTTCTTCACGAACGGTGGTGGCGAGGCGGTGGATTCGGCCATCAAGATCGCCCGGTTCCACTGGATCAGGAAAGGGAAGAAGGACAAGCTCAAGATCATCAGCCGGCAGAATGCCTATCACGGCACCAACATAGGCTCCATGAGCGCCACTGGAATACCGGCCGCATGGGGCAATTTCGGCCCCCTCGCTCAGGGATTCACGCACATACCCGCCCCCCACTGCTATCGCTGTCCCGTGGGAAAGGAGTACCCTGACTGCGACACAGAGTGCGCCAAGGCCCTGGCCGAGGCGATCGAGAAGGAAGGCAAAGACACGGTAGCCGCCTTCATCGCCGAACCGGTCTACGGAGTCGGCGGGTGTATCCCGCCTCCACCGGAATACTTCCCGGAAATCCGAAAAATCTGCACCGAGTACGACGTTTTGTTCATCGATGACGAGGTAATGACCGGTTTCGGAAGGACCGGGAAGATGTTCGCCGCCGAGCACTGGGATGTGAAACCGGATCTGATAACCCTGTCCAAGGGGATCAACAGCAGCGCCCTTCCTCTTGGAGCGGTGGCCATCGATGAAGCCGTCTTCGAGGCCATGCACGGCCCCGAGTCTTTCTTTCACCTATACACTTGCGGGTCGCATCCTGTCGTATGCGCCGTGGCCAGCAAGAACCTGGATATCCTGGTCGCGGAGAACCTGGTGGAGAACGCGGCGAACATGGGCGCCTATCTGCTCGATCGCCTGAAAGAAGTCGAAGATCTCCCTCATGTGGGCGAAGTTCGAGGACTGGGCCTGATGACAGGAGTCGAGATCGTAAGCAACAAGGAAACGAAGGAGCCTTTCCCTCGTGCCGCGGGGGTGGCCACCAAGCTTCTGGTGGCCGCGCGTGAGCAGGGCCTGCTCGCACGAGGCTTCTTCAACGCCTACATGCTGACACCACCCCTCATCGTCACCAAAGACGAGGTGGATGAGATGATGGATGTCACGAAGCGCGTACTCTCCGAGTTCAAGCCCGAATAGGGGCAACCCGCGAGGAGCCGCCGGATATGTCGACAGGAAACCTGGACCCCGTGCTCATGGCCGTCCTGGCGAACCGGATGGAAGGCATTACCCGGGAAGTGCTCACAGTCATGCTGCGATCCGGCAGGTCGGTCATGCTGAATGCGTGCAGGGATTTCTCCACGGCCATCCTGACCGGAGACTGTCGGATGTTGGCGGTTGCCGAGGGCCTCCCTGTACACGTACTGACTGCTGGGCGTGCCGTAAAGCCGATCCTCGAGTTCTTCGAGGGCGACATCCGGCCCGGAGACGTCTTCCTGAACAACTGCCCCTATACGGGGAACTCGCATCACGCCGACTTCACCATGGCCCTGCCCGTCTTCTGGGAGGACGAAATCATGTTCTGGGTCGTGAACCGGACGCACCAGAACGACATCGGGGCCTCCATGCCGACCACCTATCTCCCGTACGCCGCAGACATCTATGGCGAATCTCTTCATTTCCCGTGTGTGAGGATTCAGCGCAACCGAGAGGATGTGAAGGACATCATCCGGATCTGCATGATGAAGATCCGACAGCCGCAGCAGTGGTACGGAGACTATCTTGCGCAGGTCGGTTCCCTGAGGATCGGAGAAAAGAGGCTCACGAGCGTCTGCGAGAAATATGGGAGGGAAAGGGTCCAACAGTTCATTGAAGAGTACATGGCATACGGAAGCCGGCGGATGAAGGAGGAGATTCGCGAGATGCCCCGGGGCACCTGGAAGGGAGAGGCCACGATGGATCCTCTCGACTTCGCACCGGAGGGCGCGACGATCCGGGCCAAGGTTTCCACCGACCCAAAGGAAGGCCTGGTCACGATCAACCTGACGGAGAGCGACGACCAAGTCCCCGGAGGCATCAACGGGACTGAGGCGACCGTCATTGCAGCCGCAATGACGGCCTTCTTCTATTGTGTGGATCCGACCGTGCCGCACAACGAGGGCAGCGCAAGCCGCGTCAGGACCCTTCTCCGGGAGGGAAGCGTCGCCGGCATCCCCAGGTACCCGGTAGGCACTTCTGTCTGCACGACCTACAATTTCGACCGTGTCGTGAGCGCCGTGCTGAGGGCGCTGACCGACATGGACCCTGCGAGCGGGTTCAGCGAGCCTGCCGTCGTCGACGCGTGCATAAGCGTCACCTCGGGCGCAGACTTCCGCAGAAACCAGGAGTTCTATGCCCACGAAGTCTTCAAGGGCGGCTCCGCAGGCCCTGCATCTGCCGGACATGACGGCTGGGCGGGCTGGGGGGCCCCCTGCGGGTCAGGGGCTCAGTACTGGGAGAGCGTGGAGATTCATGAATTGCGATATCCCCATATCTGGTGGGCCTACGAAGCCGAGAGCGGCACATGCCCCTCAGGAAAGTGGATATCCGGCCCAAGGACGCGCTTCCTCCTGGCCCCAAGGGAATCGACCATGATGGTCGCAAGCTTCGGCGACGGGCGCGTGTTCAGGCCCAGGGGCGTCCTGGGCGGGCAGGACGGGCCGGGGGCCGACAGCTATCTCGTGGATCTCACCACCGGGGAAAGAGTCGGGCAACTGCCGCTGGTGTGCATGCAACCCGTGGAGAAGGGGCAAGGATGGGAATGCCTCCATGGGACAGCCGCTTCGTTCGGGGACCCCCTCGAAAGGGACCCGGAATTGGTCCGGTGGAACGCGAGAGAAGGGCTCATCACGGTTCAACAGGCCCGAGATGACTACGGTGTCGTCCTGGACACCGAGCCGGAACGCTACCGGGTGGATCACGTAGCGACCCGGAAAGCCCGCGAAAAGCTCTTCAAGGAAAGGGAGTCGGGGCGTGAGCCAGACAAGGATTAGTGTAGATGTGGGCGGGACGTTCACGGACCTCATCCTGGCCGATGAGACAGGCGTGAGAAATGTGGTCAAGGTCCCTACCACGCCTCATGACCCGACGATCGGCGTCCTCGATGCAGTTCGCCTTGCAGCAGACGGGAGGGGTGCCTCTGTCGGTCAACTCCTGCGCGCCTGTGAGTTCTTCATTCACGGAACGACCGTGTCGACGAACGCGCTCCTCCAGAAGAAGACGGCCAAGACAGGACTCTTGTGCACGAAAGGACACAGACACATCTTGTATTACCGGGATGCGGGAAAGCTCGAACCCTACAACCTCCGAGTGAAATATCCCGAACCCCTGATCCCCCTTTACCTGACTCTCCCCGTTAAGGAACGGATGAACAGCGAGGGGGGAGTGGAAACGCCTCTGGACGAACAGGATGTGAGGGAGGCGGTCCGGCAACTGAAAACGTGGAACGTTGAGGCGATCGCGGTTGCCCTCCTCTGGTCGGTCGTGAACCCTGCTCACGAGCAGAGGATTGCCGAAATGATCGAAGAAGAATGGCCCGGCATACACACTTCCATCAGCAGCGAGGTGCAACCGCTCGTTCGAGAGTATCATCGGACCTGCGCAACGGTCATCGATGCGTCGGTGAAGCCCATTATCCGCCGGTATGTTGAAAGCCTGCAGAAGACTCTGGCTGAGAACGGACTGGAGAACGAGTTCCTGATGGTCGTGTCGAGCGGTGGTGTCATGTCGGCCCCGGATTCGGTGAAGCGGCCGATCTATACGGTGAACTCCGGCCCTTCCATGGGGCCAGTGTCGGGGAAGGTGTGCGCAGAGACCATAGGGGCTCGTAACGTGATCGTAATCGATATGGGGGGAACGAGCTTCGAGGTCAGCACAGTCATTAACGGTGTCATCCCCGTTTCCAGGGAGCAGGAGATCGGCGCGGATCCACTGGGGATCATCGCGACCGACGTCAATACGCTGGGGGCGGGCGGGGGGAGCATCGCCTGGGTAGACCCGGGGGGCATGCTTTGCGTCGGCCCGCGGAGTGCCGGGGCGGATCCCGGCCCGGCCTGCTATGCAATGGGCGGCACGGATGCCACGGTGACCGATGCGGATGTGATCCTCGGTTACTTGAACCCGGACAACTTCCTCGGGGGGAGAAAGAAGCTCGATCGAGACCTTTCCCACAAGGCAATCGACCAAAACATCGCCAGGCCTCTGAGCCTCTCCATCGAGGAAGCTGCTGCAGCGATCGTGACGGTGGTCGAAGAGAAGATGTTCAGCGGCATCGAGGAAATCACCGTAAGACGAGGAATCGATCCCCGGGAGTTTCTCCTCGTAAGCGGTGGCGGAGCCGGAGCGGCACATGCTGCCGCACTCGCAGAAGAACTCGGCATAGAATGTGTTCTCGTCCCCAAACACGCCACGGCCCTCTGCGCATTCGGGATGCTCGCCTCGGACATTCGATTCGACAACGCGATCACCTACTACACGGACAGCAAGACCTTCGATTTCGAAGCGGTCAACGGCAACCTGACCCGCTTGGAGGCCCTGGGCAGAGAATCTTTGTTCGCCGGAGGCATACCTCCGGAAAAGATGCGGTTCGAGTACTTCGTCGAAGCACGCTATCCCTTCCAGGTGTGGGGGCTCGAATTCCCCCTTCCGGGTGGACGGATCACCGAGGAAACCCTTCCTGAAATCGTCGAAGACTTTGAAAGGTTGCACGAAGAGCGGTACGGGGCTCGAGAGCCGGGCCAATACGTGGAGTTCACCCACTGGCGAGTAACGGCATCGGGCCTCATGCCCAAGTTGACCGCCGCCGGGCAGAAACCCTTCGGGGAAGAGGATGCATCCAAGGCCCTGAAGGGAGAGCGAAAGGCCTACTTCAAAGAAACCGGGGCCTTCGAGGACGCGCGGACTTATGACGGGGGAGTCCTCACACCCGGCAACGAGATCGCAGGTCCTGCCATTGTGGAGGAAGCGGGCACGACGCTCGTCATCCCTCTGAAATGGAAGGCTTCCGTCACCAGCAGAGGCGACTATCTTTTGAAACACAACGGTGATCCGTCGGACACGTAGGAACCATCCCTTGACCAGCAAGAGACCCGTCCCCCTATCGATATGGCTGCAGGCAATCGTCTTCGTCCTGCAAATCACCGCCTCTTCTGCTGCAGCCGACGAGGCGGTCAGCCCTTTCGCGCCGGGGGAGACGCTTACGTACAAGCTTCGATGGAAATTCATCAACGCCGGAACTGCGGTGTTCCAGGTGCAGCCCGTAACGCAAATGCACGGCATTCCCGCTCATCACTTCCTCTTGACGATCCGCTCGAGCTCTTTCGTGGACGTGTTCTACAAGGTCCGGGATCGGGTCGAAGCATACACCGATCTGGCCATAACCCGTTCTCTGCTATACAGGAATGAACAGCGGGAGGGGAGCTACAGCCGTGACGTGACCGTCACCTTTGACTGGCAGAATGAAATTGCCCAATTCGAAAACAGAGGCGAGAAACAAGATCCGATCTTCATCTATCCGGGCACCTTCGACCCCTTGTCGGTCATTTACTATCTCCGAATGCAGGAACTGGCCCCCGGCAACGTCCTCAAGGCTCCGGCAACGGACGGCAAGAGGATCGTCATCGGACGGGTCAAGGTTGTGGAAAAACAGAAAGTGAAAGTCCCGGCCGGCAAGTTCGACGCCTTCCTGGTCGAGCCGGATCTTGGGCGCATGGGCGGCGTGGTCAAGCGGAGCAAGGCAGCCGCAGTGCAGATCTGGGTCAGCGCCGATGAACGTCGGATTCCGCTGAAGGTGAGTGGCTCGGCAAAGCTCGGGAGTTTCTCGGCCGTCCTCGTTTCTGTGGAATAGGGTATTCGCCTATCCGTACACCCCGTATTCCTTGGTGAACTCTATCATGGCCCACACATTCTCCGGCCTGGCGTCGTCCAGCACGGTGGAGGCGTCCATGATGAATCCGCCGTCCTTGCCCACCACGTCGATCAACTCCTTGCAGTAGGCCTTCACATCATCCGGCGTACCCGTGGATAGCGTGGACAAGGGGACATTGCCGCGGATGCAGACGGTCTTTCCGAGGATCTCCTTTGCCTTGAAGATGTCGGTCCGCTCGAACCAGTAGACGGCCTTGCCTGCCGGGATGTCGGCAATGGTCTCCAGGCGAGAGGTGCAATCCCCTTCCCACAGGACCAGGGGGGTCTGGCCGGCCTCTATGAGGCCCACAATGAGCCTCCGCAGCGTGGGCCAGAAGAAGGTGTTGAACTGTTCGGGAGACATGAAGCCGTCCAGGCCCTTGTGGATCGGGATGAACACCCTTCTGTGTCCCAGCTTTCCCGCCCCGAGACCGGACTCCAGCATGATGGGAAGCAGTTTCTCGCACGCCTCCAGGACCTTGTCGGGTCGTCGGAACATGTCGAGCATGGCCCCTTTCGTTCCCCGGAAGAAGTCCGACAGCGTGTCGAACGGCGCCTGTGCCAGTCCGCCGAACTGTTGCGGAAAGCCGAGGGTCTGCATCTTCGTCGCGTAAGCAATCGCACCGGACTGGATCCTCCTGGCTTCCTTTGCCGCTTTGAGCAGGGCCTCGAGGGCCGCCTCGATCTCGGGGCTGTCAAAGGCGGAAAAGGCCATGAGGCCCATGTAGTAGCTGATGATCGAAACCATGGGGGGAAGGTCCCTGAACGATTCCAGTGCCCCGGACACGCGAGGCCAGTACATCCGCATCATGAAGCCGGAAGGATCGAACAGGAAGGCGTCGTACTCATCCGCCTTCATGTACTCCCCCTCGACGTACTGATACGTGGACATGGCGTCACAGCCGTGGCCGGGCCACTTGAGTTGGCGGAAATCGAGGGCCTCGAGTGTCGGCCCCAGATACCGTATGGGAAAGGGGTTGTCGCACATGTCCGGCTGGAAGTCGACCATCGTATCCATGCTCGACTTCATGAGCATGTCATAGTCGTACATGCTCTCTTCAAAGGTGGAGCCGGTATACTTGGCGGGAAAGAACCCCCAGAGGCACATGACGGGCACCCGGTCCGGGGTCTGCAGCGCAATCGCAGCTTCGACTCGTTTCTCCCGTTCCTCGTAGAGCTCTTCCGGCGTCTTGTTCACTCTCTCCTCCTCTGGTCTTTCCTATACTCTAGAAACCCAGGCGAGCGCTTGTCAACATTGTCTTTTCGGATCCCCTCGTCTCCATTGACACTTCTTCGTGGTCTTGGGTATGCTGCGCAGCGAAACCATCACAGCTCCAGGAGGGCCGAATGGGCGACTACTCCCCGAACATCATGGCAAACAGCTCCATCTCGTGCGCCACCCACAACCCGGACGGGGAGTACATCATCTTCGGCAAACGCCGGATCAAATGGCGCGAGTTCGTGCCCCGCGTGTTCAGGGTGGCCAACACCCTGATCTCCCTCGGCGTAAAGAAGGGGGACAACGTGGCCTTCATGTTCCACAACACGCCCGAGTTTCTGGAGATCAACTACGGCATCTGGGCCGCGGGAGGGGTGCCCGCGCCGATGAACTACCGGTTCACGCCCCGGGAGATCGAATACCAGGGAAGCCACTGCGACGCCTCGGTGTTCCTCTACGATTCCATCTGGGCGGAAACCGTGGAGGCCGCGGTCCCGGGTCTGGAGAAGATCAAACACTTCGTCCGGCTGGGTGAGGGGGGCCTCAAGGAAGCCCTGGACTACGAACAGCTTCTGGGAGACGCAAAGGACACGGACCCCAAGGTCGCCAACGAGTGGACGGATGTGGCGGTCATGATCTACACCGGGGGCACCACCGGCTTTCCCAAGGGCGTGATGCTCACCTACCAGGCCCATCTCGACATGTTTGTGGTGCTCTTCTCAGCGCTCGCGATCCGGGCACTCACGAGCAACGTCAAGAGCAAGCGGCACCAGCGGGTCGTAGAGGGCCTGCCCCTGCCGGCGCCCTCCATCCTGGGCCCGATCCTGCGCACCGGTCTTGTCCAGAAATGGCTCAAGGGACCGGGCGGTGAAGAGAAATTGCGGCAAAGGGCCCATGGAATCTTCTCCGATCCGAATGCGGCCAAGAAGGGATACATGCGGGCAATGAAGGCCATGTACCCCTCTATGCCCTTTTTCCACGACGCTGCGTACGCCAACATGATGATGGGGGCCTTCACGGGCGCCATGATTCTCGTCCTGCCCGACTCGGTGAGGTTCGACCCGGGCCTGATCCTGGGGACGGTCGAAAAGGAGAAGGTCAGCAACATGGGCAACGTGCCCACCGGCTGGAAGAAGCTGGTGGATCATCCGGAGGTGGACCGTTACGACCTGTCATCCGTGAGGATGGCCGCCACCGGGGGCGGTGTGTGCCCGGCGCCTCTCAAGAAGGAGATCCTGCGGCTCTTTCCAAATGCGATGATTCTTGACGCCTTCGGTCAGACCGAGATGACCCCGGTTACCGCAATCCGGGTGGACATGGAGGAGGACACGATCCAGAACCGTTCGGTGGGCAAGTCCATCGTGGAGGTCCGGGTGGTGGACGAGAACGGGAAGGACCTGCCCCGGGGAGAGGTGGGAGAGATCCTGTACCGATCCAACACCGTCATGAAGGGCTATTACAGGGACGACGAGAAGACCCGTGAGGTGATGGAGGACGGGTGGTTCCGAAGCGGCGATCTGGGCTACCTGGACGGGGACGGAGAGATCCGGGTGGCGGACCGAAAGAAGGAGTGCATCAACACGGGCGGAGAGAAGGTCTTTCCCCTCGAGGTGGAAGAGGTCCTGGCCAAACACGCCAAGGTGGACGATGTATGCGTCATCGGCGTGCCCGACGAGGAATGGGGCACCAGCGTCCGGGCCGTGATCCAGCTAAAGAAGGGCAAGGAGGCCGAGCCCAGAGAATTGCTGGACTTCTGCCGGGCCGAGCTGGCCGGCTACAAGATCCCCCGATCGGTTGTTCTGGTGGACCAACTCCCCCGGTCGCCGGTCGGCAAGATGCTGCGGGAAAAGGTCAGGGAGGCCTACGGACAACCCTAGCAGCAAGTGGCATTTCCCGATCGAAGTGTCAAGATTTTTACGAAATAGCCCCGGTCCGTGACAACCCTCCCCTTCCCACAGACCACAAGAGTCCTTTTTTTTCAAGCACTTACCATGTTCCCCTTCCAAGAGTCCGGTTGGTACGGTCATTGCTAACCCTAGGTGGACAGGCACAGCACATATCCAGGGACCAGACAGCAGGAACCGACATGCTGACCGTGACAGGCAGGGCAAAAGCAAGACTCATTCAAGCCTTGAGGCAACAGACGGAAGACCCGGAAAAGGCGATTCGCCTGGTTCTCGCCCCCTCCCCTTCAAAACCGCTGGGCTTTATCCTGGACGATCAGGAAGCAGGGGATCTGGTCGTGAAGGCGGAGGACGGGAGCAAGGTGCTCCTCCTGGGGCCCTCTGTCGGCGCAGCGCTCGATAACTCCCTGATCGACTACTGTGAGACAGACATGGGATCGGCCTTCACCCTGTGCAAGCTCGGACCTGTTCAGTAATTGCAGAGAGAATACGGGAAGGAGCGGATATCCGCCTCAATCGTCTATTTTGGGAGCGGTTCGGGCCTGCCGTAGGGCCTGCTCCTCTGACTCGTGATGTTTCTTGAGCCTGTACTCCAGGACCCTTCTTCTGACGTCCTCTTCCTCTTTCTTCTTCTTTTCCAGTTTCTGGACCCAGAATATGCAGAAGAGGCATGCCAGGGGAACCGTGTACCGGGATCCGCCCGAGTAGGTGGCAATACTGTAGAAGGACAATGCCAGCAGAAAAACCTCGAAAAGAGTCAGTACATTCATGTCAATCCCCAGTCTACGGAAAGTCCCCGAAGAAGGAGAGGGGTCGAGCCGTTCATGTGGGCCCCCGGTCTCCTTTAAGCCCCCAGAAGAATAGAAACAAAGCTTCTGGGCTCCATAATTGCTTTTCGGAAACGTGGGGGAATAACTTTAGAGGAGGTCACCTCTCGAGGACTTGCAGCTCTTTACAGGCGGGTTGATACCCAAGCTGGCAGGCGACGTTGAAATCCCACATGGCTTCGTTGAGCTCGCCCTTGGCCATGTATGCGTCGCCACGGTTCGTCCAGGCGACGGCAAACCCCCAGCTGAGTTCGATGGCTTTGCTGTAGTAGAGTATGGCCTGGTCGAAGTCCCTCTCGAGATGATAGATGTTCCCCAGGCCGTTGTAGGCGTTGGAGAGCCCCGGCTTGAGCTCGACCGCCTTGTGCAGGTCCTGTAGCGCCAGCGAGAATTCCCCCTTGACCAGATAGGCCTCTCCCCGATTGTCGTAGGCTTCGGCATACCCCTCGTTCAGCTCGATCGCTTCCGTGTAGAGCCGGATCACCACGTCCAGGCTGTTGTAGGCCTCCAGGCTTTCGCTCATCCGGTATTGAAGATCGTAGGCCGTCGCGAACCGCTCCGCTGCACGGACGTTCCGTTCGACCTTCTCCACCGGGACTCCCCTGACCATGTCCTGCTTGATCGATTTCAACTCATCGGTCAGATCGGAGATGGAACACCACCGATGCTTGGCGAGGTCCCTTTCCCGCTCGGCCGCATCCAGGAGCTTCATCACCCGGATCGGAAGATCCTCGTATTGCTGAGAATCCCTCTGATTCCGTGCACTGCAACAGCAGAGCATGGGGAGGAGCATCGTACATAACAGAAACCGCTTCATGACCCCTCGCATACCTCTTCGGACCATTAGAACCTAAACAGTTTATTCTAGAGGAAAACCAGGTGCCCTGGCAAGAGGAAAGCCGATTCTCGAGCCCTCCGAATCAAGCTTTGGCCGGAACTTGACGAACTCTAGGCCAGGGAAGGTTCTCGGCAACTTGACGGGAGATCTCCGGATGTGGGAGGAAACAACGACGGCCCGTGCCCGCGAGGCCCACAGAATGCGGGACGCCCTGATAACACATTGGAAGCTTCTCCTGGGAAGCGACAGCTTGGGAAGAGCCGCTAACGACCCGGAAGGGGCATGCATGACAAGCTTCACAAGATATACGAAAGAAGAGGTCCACAGACTGAACGCTCTCCAGGCTGCCTACTTCAGCCAGAACGTGGAGATCTTCGAGCCCCCCCTGCCCGAGGGCGTGCCGGAACGGCTCGAGCGGATCGTCGATTCCGCAGGGATCGGCCCTTCCGATTCCGTGCTCGACATCGGCACGGGAACCGGGATCCTGATCCCTCTGATTCGGGAATACTCACCTGCTCACATCTATGCCAACGACCTTTCCGAGGCCATGCTCGAATTCGTAAAGACCCACTACCCCTCTGTGATCACGGCACAAGGAGATGTGGCCGACCTCGCCTTGGCGGATGCGAGCATCGGGGTCGCCCTCATCAACGCCTGTTACCCGAACATCATCGACAAGCACAAGACCTTCACGAACCTTCGTCGCATGCTCCGTCCCGGAGGCCGCCTTATCATCAGCCATCCCTTGGGGAGACCCTTTGTGGAGGTCCTCAAGAAGAACGTGCCCTTCCCCCTGGACGACTTTCCTGCAGGGGACGTCGAAGCCACCGAGTTGTTCGCCCCATACGGGTTTCGGGTGTCTCTGTTCCTCGACGAGCAGGAACTCTACATCCTGGGATTGGCAGCCGACGAGTAGACAAGCCCTTCCCGCTTTACACCTCCTCCTCTTCTGTTATAGATAGGCTGATCCCTACTGAAGGCGGAAGCACGGCAGAACATCTGAATCAGCCAAGGAGGTGAAGCATGGCGCTCAGCAGAACTCCGGAACCACCAGGGTACATGCTTTTTGGGCCAGCCCCCAAGTATCCGGACATGCCGCACACGGAATGGAAGGCGAGGATCGACAAGACACAGAGGCTTATGAAGGAGCAGGACATCGGCCTTCTCATGCTCTGGAGCCGACAGAACTGCCGGTATTTTACCGGGTTCACCTCCATCCACTGGCACGTCCCCAGCATCCAGCCCATGGTGGCCCTGATTCCCGTCGAAGGGGATCCCGTGGTCATTACAGGGGATTTCTTCCGGTTGACCGTGGAGGCCCAGTCCTGGGTGCGAGACATAAGAGGACAGGCGGACTGCCATACCACCCAAGCAGAGAGGGCACTGCCGAAAGAGGTTGCGGCAACTGCAAAGGAGATGGGCTACGGAAAGGAGAACATCGCCCTGGAGATGGGCGAGCTCGGCCACATGTGGATCCCGAGGCCTCTGAACGATATCCAGACCCTGATGAAGGAACTGCCCGAGGCACGGTTCGTGGACGGGGACAAGGTGGTATGGGGATGCCGGATGGTCAAATCGCCCTTCGAAATCGAACGGCTCACCAAGGCCGCCGCCATCCACAGGCAGGGGGTTTCCACCGTGATCGAAGAGTACCGCCCGGGAATGACCGAGGAGGATGTGGGTAAGATCCTGTGGAAGTCATGGGGGCAGAACGGGTCCGACTGGATGCTAAGCGGCCACATCATGTGCGGTTCGGACAAGGAAGGCATGTTGGATACGGGATTTCACTTCGATGGGGTAACGATCAACCAAGGAGACTACCTGTCCTTGGATGTGTGCATGCGTTACAAAGGCTACTGGGCGGACATGGGCAGGGTGATCAACGTCGGTCCGGCGCCGGACCATTTCGAAAAGGCCACCGATACCCTGTGGCGGGTCTGGGAAGCAGGGTTCGAGGCGGCGAAGCCGGGCGCCCTGGCGAAAGACATCTGGCTCGCCACCGAGAAGGCCTACAGCGAGGCAGGCCTGCCGGCCATCGAAATGACCGGACACGGCATCGGCATGGACATCCACGAGCCCCCTGTGCTGAGTGCAACGGAAGAGATCGTCCTAGAGCCGGGCATGACCTTCGCCCTGGAGACGGGCATCCTTTCCGGCTTCCGGAGCCTGGGCGGCGAAGGCGGGGGCCACGTCGAAAACCTGGTCATCATCACCGAGACGGGCGCCCGTTCCGTCATGGGCCTCCCGAAGAGCATCCGCTGCACGAGCCTCCCGGCCTGATCCGGCCCGGATTTCTCTTGACAGGGGGGGAGGTTTCGGTGTAACAGAGAGAGAGCACTCTCTCGCTATCTCGCACAGAGGTACCATGCAAGAAACCTTCAAGAAGCTCCCGCGCAAGAGGCAGGTGGAGATCCTGGACGCAGCGGCCAGGGTGTTCGCTGAAAGAGGATACCACCGCGCCAGCACCCCGGACATTTGCGCCCGTGCAAAGGTCTCGAACGGAGCCCTCTACAAGTATTTCCGGAACAAGGAAGCCATCTACATCTCGGTGTTGAACCACGGGATCGAACTGATGACCGACATGTTCCGGAAGCACACCGATGAATCCGAGTCATTCCTCGAGGCCATCGAAGCCATCTTCGACGGATTGAGACGATTCACGAGGCGACATCGCCCCTACGTCGAAATCTGGGTCGACCTGTCTTCCTGTTCCATGAACCGGTTCGCTGCAGAGCTGTCCGCAAAGGTGGAAGGAGAAGGGAAAAAGCTCTTCCGTGGCTTGATCGAGCAAGCAAAGGAAAAGGGGGAACTCGATTCCTCCCTGAACACCGACCTCGTGACCTACGCCCTCGACTGCCACATGACACTCTTCACCTATTCCCTGGTCTCCGAATATCATCGCAAACGGTTTTCCGCGTTCTTCAGGGACGGACTGCAGGGCCCTTCCCAGCAGGAGAAGATCGACCTGGTGGTCGAATCGGCGAAAATGCTGGTAGGAGCAGCCCTGCGTCCAATGAGAATACCGAGCCATTGAAGGGGGGATAACAGACATGAAGACAAGGAGAAAGAAGGAAGCAAGGATTTTTTTGGCTTTGTCCTGTCTGCTGGTCGTATGCATCGTCGCCCAGGCGGCGCAGGCGGTGGTGATCGACGACAAGCGGACCCTGGAGTTCACGGCCAAGCTCCAGAGCCGGGTCTCCCTCAGGCTGCAGGATTCCCAGGGGTTCACGGAACCGAAGCTGTCGGGGTGGGATCTCGTGCAGTGGCGGAACATCGCCTACCTGGAGGTGCAGCACGACCTGAAGCACCTGATGGGCCAGATCGACTTCATGAAGCCCCTGCAGCGCTGGGGGGTGGAGGTGA
>Ga0180429_10000423_pt1 | contig 38071 bp, 22 predicted proteins | sample SS_ome_FD_132428 | JGI IMG/M metagenome (GOLD analysis project Ga0180429, IMG submission 132428) | Hypersaline lake sediment archaeal communities from the Salton Sea, California, USA - SS_1_S_1 metaG | ecosystem: Environmental > Aquatic > Non-marine Saline and Alkaline > Hypersaline > Sediment ...
CAGGTTCGAGGTGAGGCAGCACTCCACCAGCACCTCGTCTTCGGCCAGCCGGCGCAGCAGGGCCTGGTCCTGCCCGGCGCTGGTGCCGTGACCGATGCGGTCGGGTGAGAGCCCTTCCACCGCCTGCCAGATCTTGTCCGGCCCGTCGACGAAGTCTGTCCGATTTCAACCATTGATACCTTTCGGTCGACGGATTGCGGGACACCCCCACTTGGTATCAAAGGGCTTGCACTCCCCCTCCATCCCCCGAGAAAGAGGGTTCGTCGTCGCGGATTTTCCCGGTGCGCAATGTGGTCTCCACCCTTTCGCGGGCCGGTCGGTGTGCAGTGGGAGTTGATGATGGCCGAGGATACCTTTCGTGTGATCTTCGATGCATCCCGCGCTGCTCCGGCCGTGATCCCTCCATGCTCTTCTCCGTCGCCTGCTGGGCATGGAAAGTGGCGTCCGGTGTATGATGTCCGCCAGGCCTGAAGGGGCCAGGTTGCGTTTGGTTGCCTTATTTTGAGGCAGAGTGCTGTGATGAATCAGAAGTTCCTCGCCGATGCCGTGAAGCTGGAGGCCGCGGAATGAGAGTGCTGACATCCAGGAGTCTGGCTGTCGTCGGCTGCATTCTCATTGCTGCATCCGTATGGCCCTGGGCTTCGGCCCAGACGATCCTGGACATGAGTGAAATCAACGGCGACCTCAAGATCCTGGGGAAACAGGCGCTTAGCTATACATCGAAAATGGCGTTCCTCGATTTCAACAACGATGGCCGTGGCGACCTGTTCGTCAATGACCGGATCGACGATTCCGTTTTCGGATTTCTGGAGGTTGAGCTGATCGGCCTGCCGAACAGGTTCCTCGACCTCCTCGATGAACCATACGATTTCGAGATCGCCGGTCCGTCCAACCTGAGCTCCAGTCAGTTCGGGAGTTCACTTGCCACCGGCGACTGGAACAATGACGGCATTGCTGACCTGGCCATCGGGGATAAAGCGGCCTTTGAGCAAGGTGTGATTGAAGTGGGGCAGGTTTACGTGCTGTTCGGGTCGCCCACCTGGGGCCCGGGCATGCTCGTCGATCTTGAGCAGCACCCGGCCGATATCACCATTCACCACTTCATCCCAGGTCATAGTATGGGCCTGGGGATAAGCTTGGCGTCTGGAGACGTGAATGGTGACGGTATTGCCGACCTGGCCATCGGCGCAGATCGTTGCGGTAACCCGGAAGACATCGGGACCGGGGCTGTTTTCGTGATTTTCGGCTCGGAATCGTTCACGGAACCAGTAACCATCAACCTGTCTCAAACCCCGGCGGACCTCTCCGTGTACGGGGAGGGGGCGGGTGACAACTTCGGTTGTGACGTGGCCATGGGGGACGTGAATGGCGACGGCATCGACGACCTCGTTGTCGGGGCCTGGGACGCTGACTATTACGACCAGCAATGCGGTAGAGCCTATGTCATTTATGGCTCGGACCAGTTCCCCCCCGGGCATTCCATCCTGCTCAACCACCAGCCGGCGGATATCACCATCAAAGGGCCGCGGAGCCAGTCATCCTTCGGGTCGTATCTCGACGTCGGCTCTTTCAACGGTGATGAATATGCGGACTTCTGTGTAACAGCATACGTTGATTATCCGCAGAACGTTTTGGTCGGTTCTGCTCATCTTTTCCATGGCCGACAAGACTATGGGGCTGGGGCGGTGATCGACCTGGAGGTGGAACAAGCGGATCTCTCTTTTTATGGAGACGGCCAATCCGCACTACTGGGTATTTCAGCTGCTTTCGGTGAAACCGATGGTGATGGGATAGACGATTTGCTGCTGGGGGCTTACAACAGCCAGGGAAACAGTGAATTCGGGTCAGGTGCTTTCTATCTGTTTCCTGGAAGAGCGGATTATCCCGCGAATCAGGTAATCTGGCTGGATGAAGTGGAGCCTGCGGTGAAAGTGATCGGTGATGATGAAGAAGATGCGCGTAGAGTGATGAGTTCCCCCCTCCTCGACATCGATGAGGATGGCTTCGACGACATCTGTATTGGCCTGGGCTATGCCGACCGGGATGATGATGGGTTGGAGTGCGGGGAGATCCATGTATTTCTCAGCCGGCCGCCCATCGATGCCGTGCCCCGGCTGGTGGCTGGTCCGGGACCGTTGGCATCGAATCCCTCGGAGGTACGGGTGTGGGATGCGTTTCGACACGAGGCCTATCTTGAGTCGTTCCGGCCCTGGCTGGTGAACTCCCATGGGACGGTGGTGGCGTGCGGTGATCTTGACGGTGACGGGTACGGCGAAATCGTGGCCGGGCCCGGGCCGGGGGCGCATCATCCGCCACTGGTGGTGATCACAGATGAGATGGGGATGCTGCTGGATCATTTCCTCGCCTATGGCGTGCGGCGTTTCGGTTCAAACGTGGCCTGCGGCGACCTGGACGGTGATGGAAAGGATGAGATCCTCACCGGGCCCGGTCCCGGGAATGTATTCGGCCCGCATGTCCGGGGCTGGAGATGGAATGGACCTGGCGACCTGGCGCCATTGCCCGGTCTGAGCTATCTGGCCTACGGAACCCAGCGGTATGGGGTAAATGTCTCCTGTGGTGATATCGATGGTGACGGCCGGGAAGAGATCGTCACCGGAGCGGGGCCGGGAGCCGTGTTCGGCCCGCATGTCCGGGGGTGGGAATGGACCGGATCATCGACTGCGGCCATGTCCGCTGTGAGCTTCCTGGCCTACGGGACCAACCGGTTCGGGGTGAATGTCAGTTGCGGGGACATCGACGGCGACCTGATAGATGAGATCGTCACCGGGCCGGGGCCGGGGGAGATGTTCGGCTCCCACGTCCGGGGCTGGAATTATGATGGCGAGTCGCTCTCCGCGATGCACGATGTGAATTTCATGGCCTTTGCCGAGCTGTCCTCGGGGTTCGGCTGTGTGGTGGCCTGTGAGGATGTGGACAATGACCGGGTGTGTGAAATACTGACCTTGCCTGGTGCCAATCCTGATTATCCTGCCATGCTCAAAACCTGGAACCACGATGGGAATGGACTGGAGCTGGTAGAACGCCGGAGTTTTCTTCTGTTCGAGACCGGTGATTACGGTGCCGGCGGCCATGTGGCTTTGGGGCGGCTGTGGGAAGCGCCGGGGTATCTCGATCCACCCGGGCGATAGGTGTTATTCAACGACCCAATTGGGAACCAAGAGTGGGCTATTCCTGCTCGGACCCTCGTTCAGCAGCCTGGCGTGAAATACGCAGTGTCCCAATGTTCATCAGTTACACTGGACGTTCTGGTTCATTGCGCCCACCGAACACCGGCCTTCAGCGAGTCCCCTTCGTGGCGCACCACGCCGATTTCATGAGCTACGAGCCCTTCCGCACCGCCGAGAAGTGGAAGAAATAGGCGCTACCTGCAGAACGAGCCGGTGTGGCCGTGGGCGGCGAGGCGACGCACCTCCTCCTCGCCGAGGCCGAAGGCCTCGATGGCCAGCAGGTACTCCTTGACGATGCTGGTGCCCGAGACGGTGGTGTTGTCGGTGCAGAGGGTGCAGGGGACGCCATACTCGAGGAACTTGGGCAGGGGGTGTTCGCTGATCTCGGACACCGCGCCGGTCTGCAGGTTCGAGGTGAGGCAGCACTCCACCAGCACCTCGTCTTCGGCCAGCCGGCGCAGCAGGGCCTGGTCCTGCCCGGCGCTGGTGCCGTGACCGATGCGGTCGGGTGAGAGCAGCTCCACGACCTGCCAGATCTTGTCCGGCCCGTCGGCCTCGCCCACGTGCACCGTGCGGTGCAGGCCCATCTTCTTCGCCAGGGCATAGGCATCGGTGAAGAGGATCGGCGGGAAGGGCGGCTCGGGCCCGGCGATGTCAAAACCCACCACCCCGGGGCCGCTGTGGTACTCCTCCATCTCGCCGGCGATCTCCCGCAGCAGGATCTTGGCCATGTTGCCGCCGTGGTTGCGCATGGCGATGATCACCAGCCCCAGCCGCATCTCCGGCTGCATCTTCCCGAATTCCTTCATTCCGGCCAGGGTGGCGTTGATCACCTGGCGGGTGGTCAGGCCGGCCCGGCGGTGGATCAGCGGGTTGACCCGCAGCTCGAGCAGGCGCACCCCCTCGTGCCAGGCGTCCTCGGCGATCTCGTAGGCGATGGTGCGGATGTTGCCGTAGAACTGCGTGTACTGCAGCGGTATGTGGAATTTGTCCAGATAGTCCATCAGCGTGCTGTCGCTGGCCGGGTCGTAGCGCAGCATCCGCTCGAAGCCGTGGAAGTCCATGCCGGGGATGGCTTCGTAGTAGCGTTCGGAGAGGTCCCAGAGGGTGGCGGGACGGATCGAGCCGTCCATGTGGCGGTGCAGGTCGGTGAGGTCGAGGGAGCCGAGGAACTCGATCCAGTGCCGCCGGTCCTTCTCCTTCATCGGCCCCCCTCCCGGGTTCCCGCCGGCACGGCATAGGCCCCGTCGGCCAGCGGTGCCCGGGCCGACGCGATGCCTTCCCGGTTGAGCCGGGTGACGAACTGCCCGCAGTTGCTGCCGATGCGGTTCTCCTGCAGCTCGCCGATGCTCACGATGACCCGGAAGCCCTCCCCTTCCAGTGCGCGGGCCAGCGGCGCGACGGTCTCGGGGCGGGCGGGGTCGAACCCGGGCCGCAACCCGCAGGACAGCGCCCGCTCGGTGGGGTTGAGCGGTGTCAGCTTGACCAGGAAACGGGCGGGATCGAAGTGCCGGCGCAGCGCGCCGGCGTCGATGGGCACGCCCTCGATGACGGTGAAGTTGAGGGTGACCAGCTTGTCTCCGGGGCGGTGCCAGCGTTCACCGAAGGCGGCGATGGCCGCCAGGTCCCAGCGGGGCACCGGCAGCAGCCGCTCGCGGGCCGTTTCATCGGTGGAGTGGATCGAGAACTGCATCTGGAACCGGCCGCCGGGGTAGAGGCGGTCCTTGATCCCGCGTACCCGCTCCAGCAGCGGGCCGCCGCTGGCCGGGGCGATGGTGGAGAGGCAGGGCTCGAGGCCCGGGGCGTCGAGGAGGTCGGGCAGCCGCTCCAGCACGTCGGCGATGGCCGGGTTGTAGAGCGGGTCGCCCATCCGCGCCAGCTGGATCTTGAACCGCGGCACCGGCACGGCCAGGCCGGAATAGCGGCGGCGGACCATGAAGCTCACCTGCTCGATGATCTCGTCGGCGTCGAGCCGGCCACGGTACCCGCCGCCGGCGTCGCACATCGGGCAGCCGGCCGGGCAGCCGAAGAGCGAGGAGACGATGAGGACCCACTTCTGTTCCCGGGGCAGGGGCGGCTGCAGCGATTCGACGAACTCCACCAGCGAGGCGGGGTCGTCCTCCCGCATCCGGGCCACGTAGACCCGGGCCAGCGCGTCATCCCCGTATTCCCGTTCGACGATCATGGTCACCCTCGGTGGCGGGCCAGCCGGGCCGCCGCGTGCATCGCGGCCAGCACCCCCTCGCCCGCGGCGATGGACATCTGGCGGAAGCGGCCGTGGGCCGCATCGCCGGCGAGATAGATCGCCGGGCCGTCCGCCGGGCCTTCATCATAGCAACCCGGGAGCAGGGGATCGAGTCCCCGGGCCAGGGAGGCGTCCGGGTCCCGGCCCACCGCGGCGAGGAGCATGTCGGCGGCCAGCTGCCGCTCTTCCCCGTCCCCCGGCATCCGGCACGAGAGCCCCACCCGGCCGCTGTGGTCCTGGAACACGCTTTCCGGATGGGCCCCGGTGACCACCCCCACCAGGGGCTGGGCCGCGGCCCGCTCCACGAGCAGCGGCAGCGCCGCCGGCGTCTCTCCCCGCATGACGATGGTGGCCCGCGCGCCCTGCCGGGCACAGTTGAGCGCGTAATCGAAAGCGGCATCCCCGCCGCCCAGGATGAGCACCGTGGCCGACCGGCCCAGCCGCGGCAGGCGGCTCACCTCGTAGTGCAGCAGCCCCGCCTGTTCGGCCTCCTCCGCGCCTGGCAGCGGCAGCGGTTTCGGATGCGAACCGCTGGCCAGCAGCACGGCCCGCGCCGCCATCAGGTCGTTGCCGATGCGGGCGTGAAACCAGTGTCCTTCGCGGGTCAGGGCCGTGACCTCCGCGTAGCGCCGGGGCACCCCGTTGCGGTCCAGGTGCCCCTCCAGCAGGGCGGCCACTTCAGCGCCGGGCATCGGCCGCGGCAGCCCGGGGTGGTTCTCCACCAGGTTGGCGTTCCAGATCAGACCGCCCACCCGCTCCCGCTCCACGAGCAGCGTCTCCAGGCCGGCCCGGTGGGCGTGCACGGCACCGGCCACACCGGCCGGGCCGCCGCCGATGACGAGCAGGTCAATCATCGGCGCCTCCGATGACAAGGCCCTCCACCAGGTCGCGTGTCCGGGCGAGCCAGGCAAAGCCGTGGCCCAGCCCGCGCAGGGCCCCGAGGTGCAGGGCCTCGCTGGCCGAGGCGGTGGCATCGGTGGCCAACACCACCTCGTAGTCGCGGATGAAGGCTTCGCGGGCCGTGCTCTCCACGCAGAGGTGGGTCATCACCCCGGCGATGACGAGGCGCCGGACACCGAGCCGCTGCAGCCGCTTCTCGAGGTCCGTGCCGTGAAAGGCGCTGTAACGGGTCTTGCGCAGCACCGGCAGCGCCGTCGCCGCCTGGGCCACCACCGGGTCGAGCTCCGCGTCCGGAGTGTCCTCGCGCACCGTGTCGCGCCACCAGCGGGCCATCGCCCCCGGGTCTTCGCCCTCGGCCAGGGCGTGGCGGGTGAGGACCACCGGGGCGTCGGCATCCCGCCAGGCCCGGATCAGCGCCACCACGTTGGGTCGCGCGCAGCGCCCGGCCGGGAGGAAGGCGTGGGACCGTTCCTCGAGGAAGAAGCGCTGCATGTCGAGCACCAGCAGGGCCGTGGTTCTGGCCGGTGCCCGCGGGGGCGCACCACGGCCGATGCCGGCTTCGGCCAGCTCGGCCTCCCAGGCCGCGGCCCGCGCTTCCAGTGTTTCCGGTGTGATGTAGGCGCCCTGGTCCTTCATCGCCGTTCCCCCTCTCCACAGAGGCGGCCATAGTAAAGTCAGGCTCGGCGATCGGTCAAGCGGAAGAGGCGGGCCGGACGAGTCCCACCGTGCAAAAAACGGACACAAATCGACCGTTTGCCCTTTACGGGGCGAAGGCGAGGAATTATATTAGAAGGAACCTGCCTTGACCTGGACGTCAAGGGGATTGGTGGGTGCGGCGAAGCCGGGTAGCAAATAGCTTCGCCGCACCCGAAGCAGGGTATTTCAAAAAGTATGGGGCCCGGGATCCCGGATAGCCATTCCAGAGGGGAATTGCCGGGTTGCCTTGCCTTGGATAATCCCCCGTAGTTCCCCGGGCCCCATGCAAAACTGTTCGATTCCCGCCGACCTCCGTTTCCCTGAAGGCTAGTGACAGACGCTCCAGGGGCTCGTGTCTCCGCCCCGGCAGACCTCGCGGGTCTCCGTGGTTCCGGTGTCGGGTTTCAGATACTGGTACGTGGCGTTGAGAAATCCGTGCTCGCCAAACGGCACGTCGATGGTCACCGTGCCGATCACGTTGTCGAGAATGGTGCTGATCCGCTCCGCCACCGTCCAGTTGATGCCGGTGTTGCAGGAGTGGAACGCCGCGCCCCAGCCGTCGGACCGCTGGCGCAGCCAGACCAGGTGGCACTGGCCGTAACCGTCGTACTGCACGAAGGGCTGGACGTCGGAGAAGCCGAGGCCGCCGGCGGTCACGGCCGTCGGTTCGCTGAACGTGCCCCGACCGAACGCCGAGCGGAAGATGCGGAATTCGCCCGCCACCTGGCGCGACCAGTAGATCACCGGTTTGCCCGAGAGCGGGTCGATGGCGATCACCGGATCCTGGTCGAGGATGTTGTCCTGGGTGATCCAGATTGGACGGGTCTCGTCACCATTGACGATGAGCCGCAGGTCCCAGCCGTTGGTGCTCTTGTTGAAATCGCGGACAACGGTCCAGACGGTGCCGTTATCGTCCACCGTGGTGTCGGCCATGGCCGGCCCGGCAACGAAGAGGGACGCCGCAATCGCCGCGATGAGGAGGATCAGGTTGAAGCGATACTTTTTCATGGAACTCCGTTATCACATTCGGTATTGCCGGTGGGCAGAAGAGATCTTCCACCCAATCTGGATTTACTATATGTTCCGCGGCACTTCATGTCAAGACGAAAATCAACAGCATGTTTATTTTGATCGCTGTCGAGATCGATAAATAACATATATTCAATGTATTATAGATATTTTGCGGACGAATTAGCTTCTTGGCTGCCTGGCCGGGACGATCAACTTTCACTTGATCGCTACCCCCGGGCAGGGGGGAGTGTCGGGACGGGCCGGCCACCGGGGCCGTGCCCCGTTGTCCCGGTGCTTCGTCCTGGGCTATAGTGACGTCAGGAGGTCAGGGTGCCATGGGTTCGCTGCAGGAAGAACTGATGAAGGCGAGGCTGGTGGACAAGAAGCAGCGGAAAAAAGCTGCCCACGAGAAGCGCGTCCACCAGAGCAAGGTCGGCCGGGAAGGCCTGGAAAAGGAGAAGCGGGAGAAGGAACGCCGCCGGCAGGCCGAGGCTGAAGCGAAGCGTGCCCGGGACCGGCAGCTCGACGCCGAGCGGGAGCAGGCCCGGGAGGCCGAGGGCAGCGAGAATCGCCTCAAGTCGCTGATCACCGAGGCCACGCTCCAGGGATTCGGCGGCCCCCGGCGCTTCTGCTACGTCAACCGCAGCAATCGGGTTCCCTTCATCGAGGTCAGCGACGACGCCGCGCGGCGCCTCACCCGCGGCGAACTGGCCATCGTCGAATCGGAAGACGGAAAGGTGGGACTGGTCAAGGGCCCGGCGGCCCGGGAGATCGCCGAGCTGGATGCGGATTCGGTGCGCTTCTGGAACCGCGACGGCGGGCCGCCACCGCCGCCGCGTCGCGCCCGCTAGCCCGGGCTAATCTTCGACTTCGGCTTCGGTCACGCCCAGCGCCTCGCGGCGCGACAGCTTCAGCTTGCCCCGGTCGTCCACCCCCAGCACCCGCACCAGGATCTTCTCCCCTTCGCGCACCACGTCCGAGGTCTGCTGCACCCGCTCGGTATCCAGTTCGGAGATGTGGACCAGCCCTTCGGTGCTGTCCAGGATGCGGACAAAGGCGCCGAAGTCCTTCACCGAAACCACCTCGCCCCGGTAGACCTTGCCCACCTCGGGGTCGTCGGTGATTCGCCGGACGCGGGCCATGGCCTGGCTGCCCAGGGCGCCGTCCTCGGCGTAGAGCCTGACCAGGCCGTCGTCGTCGATGTCGATCTTGACCTTGTAGGTCTCCTGGATCTCCTGGATCGTCTTGCCCCCCTTGCCGATCAGGTCGCGGATGCGGGCGGGGTTGATGCGGTGGGACATCACGCGCGGGGCGTTGTCCTTCAGCTCCTCCCGCGGGGTGGGCAGGGCCTTGGCCATCTCGCCGAGGATGTGCAGCCGGGCGGTCTGGGCCTGGGTCAGGGCACGGTCGAGGATGCTGCGGTCCAGGCCGCCCACCTTGTTGTCCATCTGCAGGGCGGTGACCCCGGACTCGGTGCCGGTGACCTTGAAGTCCATGTCGCCGAGGTGGTCCTCGTCGCCGAGGATGTCGGTGAGCACGTGAATCTCGCCATCCTCCTGGATCAGCCCCATGGCGATGCCCGCCACCGGGCTGGAGATGGGCACCCCGGCGTCCATCAGGGCCAGGCAGCCGCCGCAGACCGTGGCCATGGACGAGGAGCCGTTCGACTCGCTGATCTCCGAGACCACGCGGATGGCGTAGGGGAAGTCGGCCTCGGTGGGCAGCACCGGCTGCAGCGCCCGCCGGGCGAGGTTGCCGTGGCCGATCTCCCGCCGGCCCGGGCCGCGCACCGGCCGGGTCTCGCCCACGCTGTACGGCGGGAAGTTGTAGTGCAGCAGGAAGCTGTGGTGCTCTTCGCCGAAGAGGGTCTCCACCATCTGGCGGTCCCGGGCCGTGCCCAGGGTGGCGGTGACCAGGGCCTGGGTTTCACCGCGGGTGAACACCGCCGACCCGTGGGTCCGCGGCAGCCAGCCCACCCGGCAGTCGATGGGCCGCACCTTGTCCAGGGGCCGGCCGTCGATACGCACCCCTTCCCTGGCGATCATCTGCCGGACGACGTCGTGGTGCAGGTCGCCGAACAGGGAAGCCGCCTCGGTGGCCAGCTCCGGGTCGTCGGTGCAGAGGTCGGCCAGCACCCGTTCCTTCACCGCGTCCACTGCCAGTTTCCGTTCCTGCTTCACCGGGGTGCGCACCGCGGTCTTCAACGGCGCTTCGGCCAGCTCCCGCAGCTTCCCGGCCAGTTCCTCGTTCTTTTCCGGCGGCTCGAAGGGCCGTTTCTCCCGCCCCAGCTCCTCCCGCCAGCGGTTCATCAGCGCCAGCGCCGGGGCCACGGCGTCCTGGGCGAAGAAGAGCGCCTGGGCCACCTCGGCCTCGGGCACCTCCATGGCCTCGCCCTCCACCATCGACATGCCGTCGGGGCCCGAGGTGACCACCAGCTCCAGGTCGGCTTTCGCCCGGTCGCCCTCGGTGGGGTTGACCACCAGGTCGCCGTTGACCCGGGCCACCCGGACACCGGCCGCCGGGCCGTTCCAGGGGATGTCCGAGATGTGCAGGGCCAGGGGCACGCCCAGCAGGGCGAGCACCGAGGGGTCGATGTCCGGGCCGCAGCTGAGGGTGGTGACGATGACCTGGGTCTCGTTGCGATACCCGTCGGGGAACAGCGGCCGGATCGAACGGTCGGCGAGGCGGCAGGCCAGCACCTCGTGGTCGGTGGTCCGGCCCTCGCGCTTGAGGAAGCCGCCGGGGAACTTGCCCGCGGCCCATTTGCCCTCGCGGTAGTCGACGGTGAGCGGGAAGAAGTCGATCCCTTCCCGGGCTTTTCGCGCCCCCACCACCGTGGCCAGGATCATCGTCTCCCCCTGGCTGACGATCACCGCGGCGTCGGCCTGTCGGGCGATCTGACCGGTTTCCAGGGTAATCTCGGTGCCGGAAAGGGAGAGGGTTTCGCGCTTCATCGTTCGAGGTGCTCCGCTGTGCTGAGGGAGTCGAAGACGATGTAAATCCCGTCCTCGCTCATCCGTGAGTCCCCGGGAACCGGGTAGCGTTCGTAGAGGCTGATCTCCAGCCGGTCGAGCAGGTCGCCGAACCGCGATTTTTTCAGCGCCACGGTCCAGGGCACCTGCAGCATGCCGTTCTCCTGGATCACCTTCTCCCCGTCGAGCCGGAAGGCGGTGTCCAGCAGTTCCCGCACCCGGCCCATGGTCTGCTCGTCGGTACGGATCACCGCCGAGACCAGGGTGCCGTCCGGGGAGATGTCCTCGCAGGGGCGCCGCAGGCTGCGCGCCTTGCGGGCCAGCCGGTTGGGGATCTGGGTCAGGTACTTGCTGGCCATGCTGCAGAAGTGCACCGCGGTCCGGCTCCCCGGGGTCTCCAGGGTCTTCTTCATCATCGCCTCGGCCTTCTCCCGGCTGCCCAGGGTGGGGCGCAGGGTCGTGCCGAAGCGGGCAGGGATGTCGGTGCCGAAGATCCTGCCCGGCTGCGGTTCGTAGGGGATCTTGCGGCTCAGCGGCTCGCCCGGCTGGAGGTCGGTCCGCTTCGCCACGCGCTGGAAGTCCTCGTGCTCGAAGAAGAGCAGCTCGTGGAGGTTGACGAACTCCGCCCCCAGTTCGATGGCCTGCTCCACGATACGGTCGGTGATGTCGGCGATGGGCAGGCTGGGGACCTCCACCGCCACGGTCCAGTCGAGCTCCCGGGCCCGCGCCACCAGCGGGGCTTCCTTGTACGAGGCCAGGTGGCAGCGGATCTCGTCCACCCCGGCGTCGCGCATGCGGCGCATCTGTTCCGAGGTCATCTCGGCGTTGGCGGTGAAGAGCTGGATGTGGAAGTCCGGGCCGCATTCCTCGCGGAGCAGTGCGGCGTAATGCGCGGCGCGTGCCATGTAGAGCGTCGGCTCGCCCCCGGTGAGGCAGACCGCGTCGGGCGCGCTGTAGCGCACCAGCCGCAGCAGCTCGTCGTCGCTGTTGATGGTGAACTCGTCGGCGCGGACCAGGTCGGATTCCATGGGATTCGAACAGTAGAAGCAGCCCTTGTGGCACTTCTCGCCGACGGTGAGGCAGAGCCGCCCGCCGAGCAGACAGCGGCGGCACCCCTCGGGCAGGAAGTGCGCCCACGTGTTGTGCTCCGGTTTGATCTCCTCGCGGTGACCGCCGAGCAGGCGTTGCCAGAGGTTGCTGGCCTGGTCGGGACTCATCCTCTCCCGCTTGTCGTCGTTACCATGATCCGTATTCATCATCGGCCCCCTTCCACTGCTTTGGCCGCGATCAGCGCGTTCCCGTAGGCAGGTTCGTGAAAAAATCACTATAGGTTGGGGGATCGAAGGTGTCAACGAAGGGGGATGGGCCCGGCGCCGGTCAGTCCCCGGCCAGCTCCGGGAACTCGCCGGCCAGGTAGGACGACAGTTCGGCGAACTGCCCGGTGATCTGGCGGTGCAGGTCCGGGGCCATGTCCAGGCGGCCCGTGGCGGCCTGGGCCTCCAGCTTGAGGGCCAGTTTGCCCACCCGCTCCGTGCCCAGGCTCGTGGAGGCGCCCTTGATGCTGTGCGCCGTCCGTTTCACCGTTTCGGCATCGGCCGCCTCGATGGCCTGGCCCATCTTCTCCAGCCGCTGGGGGATGTCGTCGAGGTATTCGCGCAGCAGCTCCATGAGGAAGCCCCGGTCGCCGGAAACCAGGGCCAGCGCCTTCTTCATGTCGATCGGCGGTTCGGCCTTGCCGCTTCGCTTCGGCGCCGGGCGGTTCTTGCGGTCCCGGGAGCCCGACGTGGTGGCGGCGTGGTAGTCGCTCCGGTTGCCGCTGCCGTGGCCCAGCCAGCGCGAGATCAGGGCGATGAGCACGTCCTGGCGCACCGGCTTGCTGATGTAGTCGTTCATCCCCGCCTGCAGGCAGCGTGAGCGGTCGCCGGCCATGGCGTGGGCCGTCATGGCGATGATCGGCAGGTCGGTGTACTGGTCCTGCTCGCGGATCTTCGCCGTGGCCTCGATGCCGTCCATCTCCGGCATCTGGATGTCCATCAGCACGAGGTCGATCTCCGGCACTTCGGCAAGTCGCTCCACCGCTTCGCGGCCGTTGGCCGCGGTGACCACCGCGAATCCGGCGTCCTCGAGCAGTTTCACCGCCAGCTTGGTGTTCACCGGATGGTCTTCCGCGAGCAGGATCGTGTTCGACGGGGCGGTGCCCTCCTCCAGGCTGTAGCGGGTCACGAGTTCCGGTCCCCGTTCTTCCCCCACGGGCAGCTCGGGCTGGGGGGTCATCACGCGGTTGATCGCCTCGAGGAGCAGCGAACGCTTGATCGGTTTGACGAAATACCCGTCGATGCCGATCTCGCGGCAGCGGGTGGCGTCCCCCCGCACGCCGAGGGAGGTCATCAGCAGCAGCCGCGGCTGCTGCTGCAGGTTGGAGGTGCGGATCTGGCGCGCCACGTCGAACCCGTCCAGGCCGCTGAGCTTGAGGTCGAGGATCACCAGGGCGTAGGGTGTCGAGCCCTCGGACCGGGCGATGAGCTCCAATGCCTGCCGACCGGTCTCGCTCTCGTCGACGCGGCAGCCCAGGCGGCCCAGCTCCTGGCGCAGGATCAGGCGGTTGTTGCTGTTGTCGTCCACCACCAGCACGCGGGCGCCGGCAATGTCCGGGCGCACCGCCGCCGCGGTCTCGTCCCCGGCCGGCTGCACGATCTTCATCGGCAGGGTGAAGAAGAAGGAGCTGCCCTTGTCCGGTTCCGTCTCCATGCCCAGTGTGCCGCCCATCACCTCAACCAGCTCACGGGAGATGGTCAGGCCGAGCCCGGTGCCGCCGAAATTGCGGGTGGTGGACTCGTCGGCCTGGGTGAAGGAGTCGAAGATGCTGGCCACTTTTTCCGCGGGGATGCCGATGCCGGTGTCCGAGACGGTGAAGCGGATCTGCGCCGGGTGCTCCGTGTCCGCGGCCACCCGCTCGATGCGCAGCAGCACCTCGCCCTCCTCGGTGAACTTGATCGCGTTTCCCACGAGGTTGATCAGGATCTGGCGCAGTCGCGTGGGGTCACCCTCCACCTGGTCCGGGACCTTGCTGCCCACGTGCCCGATCAGCTCCAGCGACTTGCTCGCCGCCGGGTGGGTCATCACGTCGAGCACGCCGTCGGCGAGGTCGCGCAGGCCGAAGTGGATCCGTTCCAGCTCAAGCTTGCCCGCTTCGATCTTGGAAAGGTCGAGCACGTCGTTGATCAGCGAGAGCAGCGAGTCGGCGCAGGTCTTCACCGTGGTGAGGTACTCCTGCTGCTCGCCGGTCATTTCGGTGGTCAGGGCCAGCTCGATCATGCCCATGATGCCGTTGAGCGGCGTGCGGATCTCGTGGGACATGTTGGCCAGGAAGCTGCTTTTCGCCGTGCTCGCCGCCTCCGCCGACTTGCGCTGGGCGATCAGCTCGCTGATGTCGATGAACGATTCCACGCCGCCCACCGGTTCGCCCCGCTCGTCGTGGAGCAGGGCGGCATTGCGGATGATGCTCCGCTGCCGGCCGTCCTTGCCGGTGATCCGGCACTCCAGGTTCATCTGCGGTTCGCCGTCGGCGGAGTCGAAGAGGGCGCAGCTGTCGTCGCAGGCGCTGGTGCAGAGCACCGCGCAGTCCCGGCCGATCAGTTCGTCGGCGCCGTAGCCGGTGATTTCGCAGAAGGCCTGGTTCACGCTGGTGATCCGCCGGCCGGTGTCCACGGTGAACACCGCGGTGGTGGCCGTTTCGAGGATCTTGCGGTTGAAGGCGTCGGCGCGCTGCAGGCTGGCGAACTGGTCCGCGGAGTGGATCGAGATCGCGGCCAGGCTGGCCATGGTGCGGATGATTTCCAGGTCTTCGGCGGTGAAGGTGTGCCCCCGGCCGGTGCGGCCGACGAAGAGCAGGGCGAGCAGCTGTCCCCGGTAGTTCACCGGCACGCCGATGCAGGCGCGCATGGCCGGGCACCAGGAGGCGAGTTCGCTGCTGCCGTACTTGTATTTCAGGTCGTCGGTGAAGAGCTCGTTGCCCGAGGCTACCTGGTGGACGGCGCCGCGGTCGGGCACCGCGGTCTCCCGAGGCAGCTTTTCTTCGGGGTGGTTCGAGGCGTAGACCGCGCTGATCCGCCGGCCGCTCTCGTCCACCCGGGCCACGATGCCCAGGTCGGCGCCCACCAGGCGCCGGGCCTGGCCCACCAGGGTGCGCAGCAGGCTGTCGATGCCCATGGTCCCCGAGATCTGGGTCGCCAGTCGGTTCACCGCCCGCAGCTGGTCCTCGCGGGCCTTGAGGTCGGTGATGTCCTCGATCACTCCGTGGAAGCAGACCACCTCCCCCTGCTCGTCGTGTACCGCCCGGGAGCTTTCCCGGCACCAGATCAGCGTGCCGTCCTTCTTCCGCAGTTTCAGCTCGATGCCCTGGAGCTTGCGGTCGTCCATCAGCCGCCGGGAGAAGGCTTCCCGGTCACCGGGGGTGGGGTAGAGGTCAACGGCCGAGATGGCCATGAATTCCTCCCGGGACTCATAGCCGAACATGTCCACCAGGGTGCGATTGACGTAGAGGAACGTACCCTCCCCACCGGGCAGGTTCCAGTAGAGGCCCACCGGCAGGTTGTCCATCATCTGCCGCAGCTCGCCGCGGGGAATGATGTTGAGTTCCTTGGCCCGGGTGACCAGGTCGCTGAGCGTGCTGGTGTCGGCGTTCATCGATCGTCAGAACCGACGGGATGAGGGAGGTTGCAGGTTGACCGCCGCCGGAAGGCAGACACCACCCCCGTTCATTGCCTCTACGCTTTCAGTATCGGCATTGACGGGGGAAGGGATTACCCGATCCGGACAAAAGGGGTGGCGGGCAAAGTGCCTCTTATCGCTTCCGCGGCCGCCGCGGCCGCCGCGATCCCCGGGAACGGCTGCGCCCGCTCCCCTTGGGGTTTTCCGGCCGCGGCTCCGGGGCCACCTGCTCCGCCGGTGCGGCTGCGGGATCCGCCGGTTCCGCCTCGGGCGGGTTGAGGTAGAGGTTGAGCAGCAGCGAGACCAGTGCACTGGCGTCCTCCTGCTCCAGCAGGTTCCGGGCCAGGGGTTCCAGTGCTTCCAGGTCGCGGGCGGAAGCCTTGTCCTCCAGTACCCGGATCTGGTCCAGCAGGCGCTTGCGGGCCGATTGCTCCACGTCCTCGTCGGTGGGGATGCGCCCCTCCTTGACCACCAGGTGGTTGGCATTGACCAGCCGGTTGAAGTTGAGCAGGTCGGCGGCGGAGACGAAGGAGATGGCCACTCCGGACTTGCCCATTCGGCCGGTGCGCCCGGCGCGGTGGATGTAGTCCTCCGGGGTCGAGGGTGCGGAGTAGAGGAAGACGTGGGAAACGTCGTCAACGTCGATGCCCCGGGAGGCCACGTCGGTGGTCACCAGGTGCTTGACCCGCTTCTGGCGGAAGTTGTTCATGATCTTCTCCCGCCGCTCCTGGGCCAGGTCGCCGGTGAGCATGGCCACCCGCAGGCCCCGGCGCCGCAGCGTGTTGAAGACCATGCGCACGTCGTCCTTGGTGTTGCAGAAGATGATCGACGACGTGGGCCGCTCGATTTCGATCAGGCGGTAGAGGTCGCGGTCCTTCTCCATCTGCTGGGTGATGTAGTAGCGGTGCTCCACCTCCTTGACGTAGAGCGAGTCGTCGGAAAGCGTGATCTTGTGCGGGTCTTTCTGGTACGACTGGGCCAGGCGCATGATCGAGGCGGGGAAGGTGGCCGAGCCGAGCAGGGTCTGCCGCTCGGTGGGACAGCTGTTGATGATCGCCGAGATCTCCTCGTAGAAGCCCATGTCGAGCATGCGGTCCGCCTCGTCGAGCACGAGGATTTTCAGTGCCGAGAGATCGAGGGTGCGCCGCCGGATGTGGTCCAGCACCCTGCCGGGGGTGCCGGCCACCATCAGCGCACCGGCCTCCAGGTCGCGCAGCTGCCTGGTGTACGAGGCGCCGCCGTAGATGCAGGTCACCAGCACGCCGGTGGCGGCGTTGATCTGGGCCAGGTCGCCGGCGAACTGCAGGGCCAGCTCGCGCGTGGGGCAGAGGGCGAGGAACTGTACCTTGTCCAGGCCGGTGTCCAGGCGCATCGAGGCCGGGATGCCGTAGGCCGCTGTTTTTCCGGTTCCGGTGCGCGACTGGATCATCAGGTCGCGCCCCTCCATGGCCAGTGGGATCGCTTCGGCCTGCACGTCGGTTGGCTGGTTGTAGCCCATGCGGGCCAGGCCTTCGAGAATCTTGGGGCTCAACCCCATCTGATCAAATGTCGGTTTGCTCAATTGCTGTCCGTTCGAAGCGGGCGGGCAGGCGCATACGGCCCTCTGGCCGGGGGCTGCCCGCGCCCGGGTGATGTTCGTCCATAATTTCTTTAACCTATGCGACTATAGGAGTTGCGGGGATGACTGTCAACAGGCTGTGCCCACGGCCGTACAGGAAAAAGGCCCTTCCCCCGGGTGGGGGAAGGGCCAGGGTCGGGCCGGTCAGTTGCCGACGGTGGTGCAGGAGTCGCTGTCCGTGTCGCCGGAGGGCGAGTAGGGCGGCTGGTTGTACGGCGCCGCCGTAATGTCGGTGCCGATCAGCGTGAAGGTGTTCGTGCCGTGCACGCCGCCAACGTCGGGCAGATTCACACCGAACGGCGTGTTGTAACAGTTGCCCGGGGCGATGTTCGTCGCGCCGGCGCGCCAGTTGTAGTAGGTGGTGCCGTTGGCCAGGGTCACGTTGATCTTGCCGTGCAGCCGGCGGGTGAACCAGTCGTCGTTGCAGAGCTGGGGCCAGAGCTGCAGGGTGTAGGGCAGCGTGCCGGAATCCGGGACGCAGCCGAGCACGGTGTGCAGCGTGTCGCCGGAGGCGGTGAGGCTCAGGGTCAGGCTGTAGCTGTTCTCCGCGCTGGAAACCCCGGCCACCACGGCGTAGTAGGTGCCCGCGGAGAGGCCGGCACCCGACACGGTCTCGTTGTCGGTGGTGGTGACCGAGCTGTCGATCATCGTGTAGCCCGGGTCGTTGAGGTAGAGGCTCAGGTTGCCGCTGGCGTGGGTGAAGGTGATCGTCACCTGCACGTCGTAGCCGTCGGGCACGGAGAAGGAGAAGTAGTCCTGGTCACCGGCGCAGATCTGCAGGCTGTTTACGGTGCCGGCGCTGATCGCCGTCGCCGTGGCAAAGGAGTCGTTCTCCTCGTAGCCGTCGTCGGTGCAGTCACTGCAGACGCCGTAGATGTCCTGGATGCCGGCGATGTCGTCGGGGTGCAGGGTGCGCTTGTACGTCTCGCCGGAGTTGGCGTAGCCGTACATCGTCTTCGACGAGTCGGAGCCGTTGTAGAGGTCTTCGAGGCAGAGTGTGTGACCCAGCTCGTGGGTGGCGATGTTCTGCACGTCCATCTGGGTGCTCGTGGGCGTGCCGGTGCTGCTCCAGGTGTAGCTCTGGTCGTTGTAGACGATGTCCGACTCGGTCATGTTGCTGCCCGAGACCCAGTGGTAGTTGGCGGCGATGTAGCCGCCGCCGTCCGGCGGCGTGGTGTCGAAGTAGATCAGGTTCTGGTTGTTGAAGGTCACGCTGGTGCCGGTGCTCGTGCCGGCGTAGGTGAAGTCGAAGCAGGCGCCGCCGGTGGTGCTCCATTCGGTAAAACCGAGGCTGATCGCATCGATCTGCTCCTGGTCCGTGCCGGCGGCACTGTCCACGCAGTTGGGGTTGATGCGGTAGTCCTCGCCCATGGGGCTGGCCTTCCAGGTCCAGTCATAGCCGCAGAGGCCGAAGCCGGCGGCGTCCTGTGCGGAGCCGGCCAGGACCAGCAGGAAGCCGGCCAGGGCAATCAGGGAAACGCGGGTGAATCTCATTCTCGCTATCCTCCATCTCTCGTTCGCTGAGCGGAAAGGCTTTCTTTTGATTTGGGCCGCCATCGGCGGCCGGGCCGTTTACTGCTGGGCCGCGAGCTCGGCACGGATGTTGTGCAGCAGCTCCGCCACCGGGAGACCGTTCTCCATGATCAGCGTGCCGCAGTTGGGCGCGGACTGGTAGGCCATGCCGTCCACCACCACGTACTTGCCCTGGAACCAGCCGGCCAGCCGGTTTCCGCTGTCCTTGAGGAAGAGGACCACCGTTTCACCCTTGGTGAAGCTGGGCGCCTCGGACATCAGCATCGTCGTCTCGCCCACGGTGCCGCCGGGGATGACCACTTCCACCTCGGCATCCTTCACGCCCTTGAGGCTTTCGCCCACCGCCACGATGGCCCGGGTGTAGATCCGGCCGTCCTTGACGGCGAAACACTCGGTGCTCACCACTTCGCCGGTGACGATCTGGTCGGCACGGGCGGTGAGTGTGGCCAGGTCGGCTTTCTCGGTCAGCGCCGCCGCCGGGTGCGTGGCCATCAGCGGCAGCAGGGCGAAGGCCCCGAGAAGAAACAAACTGAATGCGCGTCTTTTTCCGGTCACGACAACCTCCTCTGGTAAATCGGTATACCCCACAACCAACAACTGATCGATCGCGACGCTCGCATCCGGCAGATGTTCGACTCAACACGACGGATGAGGGTGATGGCCCTGCCGGGCGAACGGCAACCATGGGGAATGGTGCGGTTGCTGGAGGAGTGGGCCGTGGTTGGAAGAACGCGGGCCCCGCAACCGGATTCCCTGTAACGATCAAGCTTCAACATGTAAAAATATAAGGCTTTCAGACAATTATGTAAAGAGTAAATTGAGGGATTTGGTGGATCGAGGCGCAGTTTGGGGGGCCTGCGGGGGATGGAGAAGTCGCGGCGGCCGCTATTCGGCGGCCAGCAGCGTATCGATCTCGCCCTTCAGCGCGGCCACGTCATATTCGCGGCCCAGTGTCCGCACCTTCGTTCTGCCGCTGTCCACGTGCAGGGCGCAGCCGTATTCCCAGGCCGCGGGGACGCGCAAGCCGTTCCAGTCGCGAAGGAAAAAGATGCCGGTGACACCCACCTCGAGCCCTTCGGGCATGTCCGAGGCGCGGAAGGCCTGCCCGGCGAACTCGCCGCCGAGCACGGCGAACTCGGTGAGGTTCGTCGCCGACAGCCCGCCCTTGAAGCTGTGGGTCACGCGCACGGTGTAGACGGTGATCACCGCCTCCTTGAAGCCCTGGAGGTCGTCCCGCAGTTCGCAGCGCCGGTCGATGACCTCGCCGGCCACGATGTCCACCGATTTCTCGGTCATCCAGGCCAGGTCCACTTCCGGGGCGATGGAAGCCCGCGCCGGGTCGCCCACCATCAGCAACAGGACCGGCAGGAGCAGCATCAGGGTTGTGGCGGTGTTCAGGCTGGATTTGCGCATCATTCTCTCCTTCGTCCCGGCGGGCGATTCACACACACCAGTCAATATAGGCCCGGCGGGCCTCTTTGTAAAGTATCGGCATGATTGGTCCTTCCCGTGAGAAAGACAAATGGAGACAGTCACCTCAACTCTTAAATTATTGATATAGAAACGTTTTGAAAGATTGGTGACAGTCACCTGCTCGATATTCCAATACCTGTGATTGGATGGCTTTACGGTAACGGTCACCAGGATTTGGAACGATTTAAGGTAACTGTCGCCAGGGTTGACAAGTGCAATTAATTCAGCCGGTTAGGGCGGCGGGTGACTGTCCCCATCAGAGGAGGCGCTCGCGGGCGTTGGTGCGGCGCAGGGCCACGCCGAGCAGGGCGAAGGCCGTGCCCAGCACGAGCAGGCGGTTGAGCACCGCCACGCGGACATACTCCTCGCGGGGCAGTTCCAGGGCCAGCTCCTGCAGGTTGAGGAAGGGGAAGGCGATGGTGTCGTTCCACGGGCCCTGGAAGAGGAAGACCAGCACGAGGACGATGCTGGCCAGCAGCGCCCCGCCGTTGGTCGAGCGGGTGAGCACGGTGAAGAGCATGGTCAGGTTGCCGAAGAGCAGCGCCGGGACCATGCTGTTCAGCAGCACCGGCCAGAAGGCGAAGTCGGTGATGAAGACCCAGGTCAGCCCGGCGAGCATCAGGTGCAGGACGAAGATGGCGATGTAGACGGTCAGCGCCTTGAGAAGCCAGACGCGGTAGCGCGAGCGGGAGATGGCGAACATCACCTCGATGGTGCCGGTCTCCCGTTCCTGCAGCACCAGCTGCATCCCGAGGAGGATGGAGAGGAAGACCCCCGGCGGGGTGAGGATCATGTTCAGCACTTCCAGCGGGGTGTAGGGCTCGTCGCCGAAGGCGTGGATCAGCCAGACGATGACGAAGTAGACCAGGCCGCCCACCAGCAGGAACCAGTAGCGGGTGGAAAAGGTCACCTTGAGGCACAGCCGGAAGAGCTGCACCCACGACCCGATTCGTCCTCGCACGGTTGCCATTATTCCATCATCCTCCAGCAACAACCCATAACATCACGGCTCGGTGCCGTTGCCCCCACTGTAATCGCGAGGAGTCGACGAAGTCGACGACGTCGACGACGTGGCGATCGCTCTTCCAGGCCATCACACCGCGCGGGCTCCTCTAATGACGGAAGAGCTCACCCGGCGGCTCGCAATGTCAGATAAGGTCCTCCTCCTGTCTACACCGGCGCAACCCCGCCGCGCAGGTAGAGATAGGCGTCTTCGAGATTCGGCTCGGCCGCTTCCGCGGCGAGGTCCGCGGGCGGGCCGTCGGCGAGGAAGCGCAGCCGGATCTTGTCGAACCCCTCGCCGATGTGATTGACCACCTTGAGCCGCTTCGACAGCTCGGGCAGCTGCTGCTCCTCGGTCACCGCCTCGAAGACCTTGCCCCTGGTGCGCTCGATCATCTCCTCGACGGTACCGTCGAAGATCACCCGGCCCCGGTCGATTACCGCCACCCGGTTGCAGGTGCCGGAGATGTCCTCGACGATGTGGGTGGAGAAGATGACGATGCGCTCCTTGGCCAGCTCGGCCAGCAGGTTGCGGAAGCGGATCCGCTCCTTGGGGTCGAGGCCGGCGGTGGGCTCGTCCACGACGATGATCCGCGGCAGGTGCAGCAGCGCGGTGGCGATCCCCACCCGCTGCTTCATCCCCCCGGAGTAGCCTTTCAGTTTCTCGTCCCGGCGCTCGAAGAGGGCCACCTGCTTGAGCACGTCGCCCACCAGCTTTTCGCGTTCCTCGCGGTCGTAGATCTCGTTGAGCAGCGCGTAGTAATTGAGCAGCTCCCAGGCGGTGAAGTTCTCGTAGACGCCGAAGTTCTGCGGCAGGTAGCCCACCAGGCTCTGCACCGCGTCCCGGTGCTCCCGCGGGTCGTGGCCGCTGATCGACACCGTGCCCCGGCTCTGCTCGTAGATGTTGCAGATCACGCGCATCAGGGTCGTCTTGCCCGCGCCGTTGGGGCCCAGCAGGCCGAACATCCCCGAGCCGATCTCCAGCGACAGCCCGCGCAGTGCGGCCACCCGCTCCTTCTCCCGGCCCACCCGCGGGATGGCGGACACCAGGCGCCGCCAGGTGCGGGCGATGCGCCGGAAGATGCTGCCCCCCCGCCCCTCGGTGCTCGTCTCGCCCCGCTTCAGCCGTGCGCCGGTGGTCAGGGCCAATGTGCCCAGGCCGAGCAGGGCGGTGAAGGTGAGGGTGAAGATCCAGTTCAGCTCGCAGGCCACGTGGGCCTGGACCAGGGCCAGGGCGGCCAGGGCCAGGCCGAAGAGTCGTTCGAGCCAGCGGGTTTCGCTGAAGCGCAGCGGCGTTCCCGGCGCCGGTTCGCCCCCCCGGCGCAGCCGCCAGAGCACGCTGAGGGTGACGATGAAGTCGCGGACGAACCACCAGGTGATGCCGATGAAGATGAAGAGCCACAAGCGGTTCTCGAAGTAGCCCAGCAGGAAAAAGAGCAGGACGAGCAACGGCACCTTCCAGTAGAGGTCCAGGGCCAGTCGCCGGCGCGTACCCAGGGCCATCTGCCGCTGACGGGCGTGCCCGAGGAAGCGGGCGTGCTGCTTCCAGCCGCGGAGGAACGGGCCGTCCTCGCCGTAGATCTTTTTCAGTCGCCGGATACTGATCGCCAGCGACGCTTCGCCGTCCAGTGCTTCCCGCCGCTCTTTGCCACGGGCCAGCCAGAGCCCGAAGCGCACCAGCCCCAGGCCGCCGAACCAGAGGGGCAGGACGAAGATGATGCGCCAGACCTCCGAGGTGACCCAGCCCAGCTGCACGTAGAGCGCCCAGGCTGCGGCGGCGGCCGCCAGGGTGCCGAGCAGCGCCCAGGGCAGGCCCAGGGACTGCCGGATCCAGCGGCCGATGTGGCGGAAGGAGAGGAAGCCCATGGGGATGAGCAGCAGGGTGCCCACGGTGGCGGTGGCCATGCCGCCGATCACGGCGATGGCGAAGGGGGGCCAGATCTCGTTCTCGCCGCCCACGCGCATGGCCAGGGGCAGCATGCCCACCATGGTGGTGGTGGCGGTCATGATCACCGGGCGGAAGCGGGCCCGGCCCGAGGCGATGATCGCCCGCTCGGGGCGGAAGCCGTGCCGCCGCACCAGCTGCCGGGCGTAGTCGATGAGCAGGATGCCGTTGTTCACCACCATGCCCAGCAGCACGAGCAGGGCGAGGAAGACCAGCGGCCCCAGGCCCACGCCGGTGACCGCCAGCAGCACGAGCACCCCGATCAGCGCCATGGGGATGGTGAAGAGGATGAGCAGCGGCAGGTCGAAGGACTCGAAGGCGGCGGCGAGGATCATGTAGACGAGGATCAGCGCCACGTAGAGCATGAACTTCCAGGTGCCGGTCTCCTCGTCCTCCCGTTCGGTGGTCAGGGTGTAGCCCCGGGGCAGGGGGATGGAGAGCAGCAGCTGGTCCACGTCCCCGCGCAGTTCCTCGAGCCGGCTCTGGGTGTCGAGCACGTCCTGGCCGTAGCCGTAGCTCAGGCGGATGCGGTGGCTGCCCTGGTGGCGCAGCAGGGCGGGCAGCCCGGCGTCCCGGCGGAAGTCCATCAGCTCGGCCACGCGCACGAACTCGCCGTTGGGCGTGGGGATGGAGAGGTCGCGCAGGTCGCGCAAGCTCCACTCCCCCTGCTCGCCCAGTCGCACCCGGATCTCCATCTCGTTGCCCTCCCGGTCACGGTAGGGGTAGGTCAGGCGGTCCCCGTCGCGGCGGGCCATCCAGAGCAGGCCCATCACGTCGCGCATGGAGAGCCCCCAGGCCGACAGGTCGCGGTAGCGGGCCTCCAGCCGCACCTCGGGGGTGGCCTTCTCCACGTCGAGGCGGATCGTCGCCGGGTCCACGCCCTCGATCTCCCGCAGCCGGTATTCCACCTCGTCGGCCAGGGCCACCAGCCGCGGCATCTCCTCGCCGGCGAGCACCACCGTCTCCAGCGAGGGGGTGAGGCCGAGCAGTCCCCCCGCCCCGCCGTCGTCGTCGCCCCCGCCGGCGGCGCCCTGGAACTGCGAGCGGTCGAAGTAGATCGCCGCGGCGCTCGACTCGCGCAGCTCCCGCGTCCGCTCGCGCAGCCGCCGCCGGATGGCGCCCAGCGACTGCTCCGAGGTGCGCTCGTCCTCGGGCAGCAGCTCCACGGTGACGTAGGCCTCGCCCTCGCGCACGGTGGAGGTGGTCAGCTTGCGGTCCGGCAGGTCGAGGGTCAGCGCCTCCAGCTGCGAGGTGATGGCCAGGGTCGAGTCGAGGTCGGTGCCCTCGGGCATCTCCAGCATCATCTCGATGCGGTTGTTCGGCGGCTGGCTGGCGGCGAAGAGGAAAAGGATGATCGGCGTGGTCACCAGCACGGTGAGCACGAGCAGGGCGAAGAAGGAGAAGGTGGCCAGCACCTGGTGCCGGGCCAGCTGCTTGAGCAGCAGGGTGTAGAGCTGCAGCACCCGCCGCGGCGGCTTGCGCGCCCCCGCCCGGTCGAAAGCCGGCCCGGCATCCCGCTTCCGGCCCAGGCGGCTGGCCAGCATGGGCACCAGGGTCACCGCCACGAGCAGGGAAATGATCAGGGGGAAGATGATCGCCAGGGCGAAGTCGTTGTAGAGTTCGGTGAACTCGGTCTTGACCCAGAGCAGCGGCGTGAAGACCACCACCGTGGTCACCGTGCCGACGATGATCGCCTTCCATACCTCGGAGCTGCCGCGCTCCGCCGCCTCCAGTCGCTGGCGGCCCCGCTCGCGGTGCCGGGTGATGCTCTCCAGCACCACGATGGCGTTGTCCACCAGCAGGCCGATGGAGAGGGTCAGGCCGATGAGGGTCAGCACGTCGATGGCCAACCCGGCGGCGGCCATGAGGTTGAAGGTCACGAGCAGCGAAACGGGGATGGAGAGGGCCACCACGAGCACCGGCATGGGCCGCTTGAGGAAGATGAGCAGCATGAGCAGGGCCAGTCCGCCGCCGGAGAGGGCCAGCCTCTTCACCCGGGCGATGTCCTTCTCGATCATCTCCGCGCTGTCGAAGGCGGTGCTCACGCGCACGCCGGCGGGCCCCTGCTCCTCGTTGATCGCCGCGATCTCCTCGCGCAGCCGCCGGGCCACCTCGATGAGGTTCGACTGCTCGTCCTTCTGGATCAGCACGCTGACCGTGGGGTGCCCGTCCACACGCGAGACCTGGGTCTGGCGGTCGGCCGCCTCCTCCACGCGGGCCACGTCACGGAGGTACACCGTGCCGCCCTCGGTGCGCAGCGGCAGGTCGCGGATCTCCTGCAGCGAGGTGAAGCGCCCTTCCACCATGGCGAACTGCCGTCGGCCACCCACGTCCACTTCGCCGACGAACTCCCGCCGCCGGTGCTGGCTGTTGAGCGCCGCCAGCACCTGGGTCGGCATGATGCCGTAGGAGCGCAGGCGGTCCTCGTCGAGGGTCACCTGCACGCCGAGGTTCTTCCCGCCGAAAACCTGCACGCTGACCACCCCGTTCACCGACTCCAGCCGCGGCTGGATGCGGTCCTCGGCCAGCCGCCGCACGTAGGGCTGGCCCCCGGGCCCGGCCACGTTGAGCTGCATGACGAAGTTGGAGAAGGCCGAGGTGTCGAAGCGCTCCACGCTCAGCGTGGCCGTGTCGGGCAGCAGGCCGATGAGCCCGTTGACCTTCTGCTCCAGCTTGAGGTAGGCGTAATTGAGGTCGGTGCCCAGTTTGTAGGAGACGGTGATCAGCCCGTAGTTCTGGCTCGAGCGGGCCTCGATCTCCTCGATGTCCTCGAGGGTGGCGATCTCGGCCTCCAGCCGCTCGATGAGGTCCTCCTCCACCTTTTCCGGCGAGGCGCCGGGATAGCCGGCGTAGACGAACATCTTGGGGTAGATGTAGTTGGGGATCAACTGCACCGGCAGGGTGGTGTAGCTGATCGCGCCCAGCACCCCCAGGGCGATGAAGAACATCACCGTGGTCACCGGGCGCTTGATGGCGAGGGTGGGCAGGTTCACGCGTCAGCCCCTCTCCTCCGCCGGGGCCGCAGGCGGTCGATGAGGTCGTAGGCCACCGGCAGCACGAGCAGGGTGAGAATGGTGGAGGTGACCAGCCCGCCGATGATCGCGTAGGCCAGCGGCGCCCGCAGTTCGGCCCCCTCGCCGAAGCCCAGCGAGAGGGGCAGCAGGGCGAGGATCGTGGTGGAACTGGTCATCATGATCGGCCGCAGCCGCGCCTGGCCGGCGGCGAGCAGTGCCTCGCGGCGCTTCATCCCCTTGCGGCGCAGAAGCCCCACGTAGTCGACGAGGATGATCCCGTCGTTGACCGCGATGCCGGCGAGGATGATGATGCCGATGAAGGCCATCACCGACAGCGGCAGGCCGGCGAAATAGAAGACCGCCGCCACCCCCACCCCGGCCATGGGGATGGTGAGCATGATGGTGAAGGGATGGACCAGCGACTCGAACTGCGAGGCCATCACCATGTAGACGAGGAGCAGGGCCAGCAGCATGGCGAAGCGCAGCTTGGCGAACGACTCCTGGCGCCGCAGCTCCTCGCCGCCGACCATGAAGCGGTAGCCCCGCGGCACGTTCATCGCCGCCAGCCGCTCGCCGATCTCCACGCTCACCTCGCTCAGCGTCACCCCTTCCACCAGGTCGGCCTGCACGAGGCCCACCCGCGACTGGCCGCGCCGCAGGATCTCCCGCGGGCCGCTCTCGCTCTCCACCCGGGCGATGTCCCGCAGCAGCACCCGCGTGCCGGTGGGGTTCTCGATTTCCAGGCTGAGCAGCCCGTCGAGGCCCATCATCGGGTGGCGGATGGCGATGTCCCGGTCCTCGTCCTCGGCGCGGAAGATCGAGATCTCCTCGCCGTAGAGCTTGCGCTTGACCAGCCGGGTCACCGTGGTCACGTCGAGGCCCAGGCTCGCCGCGGTGAGCCGGTCGACGTGGATCGCCAGCTCCTCCCGGCCCCCCTGGAAGCTGGTGCGCACGTTGTAGATGCCCTTGCCCGCCGCGCCCATCTCCTCCAGCTGGGCCGCCACCTGGCCGCTGATCTCCTGCAGCCGGTCCACGTCCTGGCCCCGCACCTCGATGCTCACCGGCGCGTCGCCCGAGCCGATGGTCTGCTGCAGGGCGGTCTCGCCGAGGGTGTAGGTCGCTTCGAGCCCGGGGACCTCGCGCAGCACCGGGTCGATGGCGTTGATCATCGACGCGGTGTGCAGCTCGCGCTCGCCGAAGGGTTCGAGCGAAACGAGCACCAGCGCGGTGTTCTCGTCCCACACCTCCTCGGTGAGCAGCTCGTCCTCCAGCCGCCGCTTGCCGATGTCGCTGTAGACCGCGGCGATCTCCTCGCCGAAGTTGGAGAGCAGCAGCTCCTCGACGAAGCCGGAGACCGCGGCGGTGCGCTCCACCAGCGTCCCCTCGGGGAGCACGAGGCGGATGCCGAACTCGCCCTGGTCGGCCCGGGGCAGGAACTCGGTGCCGCCGCGCCGGAAGCCCTCGGCGGCGAGCAGGCCCAGGGCCAGGGTGACCAGCACCACGATCAGCTTGTGGCTCAGCGCCCAGCCGAGCAGGCCGTGGTAAGCCTTCGAGCGCACCACGAGTTCGCCACCCACTGTCTCCGCGTCGGCCCGCTTCTGCTTGAGCACCCGCGAGGCGAGCATGGGGATGAGCACCATGGCCACGACCAGCGAGCAGAGCAGCGAAATGCTCACCGTGAAGGCCTGCTCCTTGAGCAGTTCGCCGGTGATGTCGCCGATGAAGACCACCGGCAGGAAGACCACGCAGGTGGTCAGGGTGGAGGCGAAGATCGCGCCGCCCACTTCGCCGGCGCCGTCGATGGCCGCTTCGATCCTGCCCTTGCCCGCCTGCAGGTGGCGGAAGATGTTCTCGATGACCACGATGGCGTTGTCCACCAGCAGGCCCACCCCCAGGGCCAGCCCGCCGAGGGTCATGATGTTCAGGCTCAGCCCGGCGAAGTACATCAGCACGAAGGTGGCGATGATCGAGAGGGGGATGGCCAGCGAGATGACCAGCGTGGCGCCGAAGCTGCGCAGGAAGAGGAAGAGGATCACCACGGCGAGCAGCGCGCCGATCAGCGCCTGCTCCTGCACCTCGCGGATCGAGCCGCTGATGAAACGGGCCTGGTCGCGCACGACTTCGAAGCTCACCCCGGGCAGCGAGCGGGACAGGGTCTCCAGGGTCTCGCGCACGTCGCCGCTCACCGTCACCGTGTTGCTGCCGCCCTCCTTGTGCACCGAGAGGCCCACGCCCTCGATGCCGTTGATGCGCACCAGGTTGCGCACCTCCTTGTCCCCGTAGTAGACCCGGGCAACCCGGGAGAGGGGCACCGGCACCTTGAGCGGGTCGAAGGCGGTGTCCGTGGAAAGGAGGTCCGAGGGCGCCTTGCTGCGGTCGAGGTAGGCCACGGTGAGGCCCCTCAGCTGGTCGAGGTCGGTGAAGCGGCCCACGCCCTTGATCACGTAGATCCGGCCCTCCTCCTCCAGCGTGCCGCCGGAGGTGTCGAGGTTCGCCTGCTCGATGCGGGCGGCCACGTCGTCCACGGTGATGTCGAAGGCGTCGAGCCGGAACTCGTCGGTCTCCACGATCACCTCGCGCTCGCGGCCCCCGGAGATGCGCACCGCGGCCACGCCGCGCAGCCGCTCCAGGGCCGGGCGCACGTAGTCCTCGGCCAGCCGCCGCAGCTCGTCAAGGTCGGCCCCGCCCTCGCCGCCGCCGTCGGCGGGGAACATGCCCACGCGCAGCACCGGTGCCGCCTGGGGGTCGAAGCGGCGGATGGAGAGGCGGTCCACTTCGCGGTCCGCCTGCAGGTAGCCGATGTTCTTCTGCACCTCGAGCAGGGCGAAGTCCATGTCGGTGTCCCAGTAGAACTCCACCGTGACCATGATCGAGCCGACCCGGGAGACCGAGGAGACGCGGGAGACGCCGCTGATCGTGCTCAGCCGGGACTCCAGCTGCTCACCGAAGACGTCCTCCATCTCCCGCGGCGGCCGGTTGCCCGACTCGAGGACCACCACCACCTTGGGGCTGGAGATGTCGGGCAGCAGGTCGATGCCCAGCTGGTCGAGGGAGATCCAGCCGAGGAGCAGCACCCCGGCGAAGATCATCACCACGGTGACCGGGAAGCGGACCGCCAGGTTGGCTATGGCTTTCATCAGGAGTTGACCTTCACCGGCGTCTTGTCCTTGAGCGTCTCGTAGCCCTGGACCACCACCCGTTCACCGTCCTCGATACCGGAGAGGATCTCGATCTTCTCCTCGTCCTGGATACCGGTGACCACCTCGCGCATCTCGGCCTTCTGCCGCGAGACGACGAAGACCGCCGGGCGGTTGTTGCGCACCACCACCGCGTGGCGCGGCAGCACCAGCGCGCCCTCCCGGGCGCGAGTGACCACGTCGGCCTTGACGAACATCCCGGGCCGGATCAGGCCCCCGTCGTTCTTCAGCAGCACTTCCACGCGGAAGGTCCGCGACTGGGCCTGGATCGTGTGGCTGATGTAGCGCACCGTGCCCTCGAAAACCTGGTCGGGGTAGGCGTAGTTGGTCACCTTCACCGGCATGCCCACCTCGATCCGGGCGATGTCGCCCCCGGGCAGCTCCAGGTCGGCCAGCACATCGTCGAAGTCCATCACCTCGGCCAGCTCCTCGCCGGCGGTGATCTTGGCCCCGTCCACCTCGCGGGTCAGCCAGGTCAGCCGGCCGGAGATCGGGGCCGTGATCCGCGTCTGCTCCTCGACGATCAGCGTGTTGTCGTAGTTGTATTGCGCGGTGGCCAGGGCGCTTTCGTAGTTGCGCATCTCCTGCTCGGAGACGAAGCCCTCGTCGTAAAGCCGCTTGTAGCGTTCGTAGTCGCTCTGCGCCTTCTGCAGCTCGGCCCGGCGGGCGTCGATGCCGCTCTTCTTGTTGACCCGCGTTTCCTCGCTGTCCAGCAGGGCCACCATCTGGCCCTTCTTCACCGGGTCGCCCTCGACGAGGCGGCGGCCCTCGCCGCCCAGCCGGCCCAGGGTCAGGTAGCCGGTGATCGGCGCTTCCAGCGTGACCTCGCGCACCGCCCGCACCGTGCCGGTGGTGGAGAGGTACTCGGCGATGTCGCCGCGCCCCGCCTCTTCCACCCGCACCGGGATCTTCACCTCCAGGCCGGCGGTGGATTCCTGGTCGCCGCAGCCCGCCGCGGCAAGGAGCAGCGGAATGATGATCAGCACCGCGGCGAACGCGGTCCGTGAGTCTCTGCCCGTCATTCGCTTTCCTCCTCCTTGTCCGCGAAGGTGAACTTCACCGCGTCGGCGATCACCGCGCCGTCGGCCTCGTCGCCGAGCAGCACCACCGCCTCGTTGTCCGGCGAGAAAAAGAAGGTGCCCAGGCTGTTCCAGCCTTCCTCGGCGGCGGCGGCGTCGAAACTCACCGTCTCGTCGCCGTCATCGCTTTCGATGGTGTAGCGGTAGTCGCTGCCCAGCTTCTCGTCCTCGGGGCGGGCGCGCAGGTCCTCGCCCTCGACGCCGATATAGACGAAGACCTCGTAGCGGCCCCGGCGGGGCAGCTCGGCGGCCCAGCGGGCGGAGAACTCGCCCTCGCCGCCGGCCTTGACCTTCATCGTCTGGTTGTAGAGCCCATAGGCCTCGTCGCTGGTCCAGTTGGACCACTCGTCGGGCAGGCCCTGGATGTACTCGGGGATCTCGGGCGCCTCGCCGTCCTCTCCCCCGCCGGAGCGCCAGCGCAGCAGGCCCCCGCCGCCCTCCCCGGCCAGGCTGAAGCCCTGGTCCAGGTCGTCGACGATCACCTCGGCCGTCCGCTCCACCTGCTCCACGGCCACCACCGCCACCTGCTCCAGCGGTTCGGCGGTCACCGGCTCTTCGGGCAGGGTGAATTCCTTTTCGATCCGTTCCCGGTTGCGGGCGAGGATCGGGTCCACCACCACCCGCTGGGGTTCGTCGGAGGCCACCAGGGCCACCTCCACCGTCTCCCCGCCGTTGATCGTCAGCCGTCGCTCGATCTCGTCCTCGCGGGTGTGGAAGGTGACGATGGCGAAGCCGCCGGTCTCCTCCTCGTTGGCCAGCTGGAGCACCAGCTGGTAGCGGGGGATCTCGTCGTCACCGGCGATGCGGTAAGCTTTGCTCTCCACCACCTTGAAGCCCGGCAGGTCGGTGCGGTGGGTCCACTGCTCGAAGAACGGCCCCAGGTCCCGGCCGCTGACCTCCTCGGCCGTACGGCGCAGGTCGTCGAAGGTGTAGTGGCCATGGCGGTAGCGGGCCAGCAGCTCGCCGATCAGGGCGCGGAAGCGCTCGTGGCCCATCGCCTCGCGCAGGCTGACCACGAAGCCGCGGCCCTTGTAGCTCATCACCTTGAAGAACAGCTCGGGGTCGTCCGCCGGCGTCAGCTCGGCCAGCGGCGTTTCCAGCATCACCTCGTAGATCGCCTTCTTGTCGAAGATCGTGTCGTAAATCGACTCGGAGAACGACTTGCCCTGGGTCAGCCCGGCGGCCAAGTTCTGCTGGTTCTGGTTGAAGCTGATCAGCGAGTAGACCGAGCTCATCGGCCGGCTGTCGCTGGCGATCTCCTTGATGTAGTTGTCGAAGGCCAGGCTGGCCAGCGGGTAGAGTGGCCCGGTGGCGTCGACCTGGAAGCCCCAGAAACTCTGCATCGCGTTCTGCACCATGCTGCCGCTGAGCACGTCGAGGTCGAAGAAGCCCTTGAGCATGCGCATCTTGATCTCGTTGGCCTCGTCGGTGGGCAGCTCCTCGTCGCCGCTCTCCCGCTGGGCGTTGCGGGCCCGGATGTTGTAGCCGAACTGGAAGTTGGCCTTGAAGAAGCCCGATTCCTTGAGCATCACCACCCCGGGCTGGATCAGCGGGTTGGGGCTGTCCCAGCCCTCGGAGTAGGCGCGCATGGAGTCGGGAACTTCCACCAGGTTCAGCGTCGGGTAGGGGTATTCCAGGCCGGTGGCGTCGTTGATCTCGACCAGCGCCTCCTCCACCTCGGTGCGGATCTCCTCGGCCAGGGGCCGGAAGAACTCGATGGTCTCGCCGTGGTCCGGGAGGTAGTAGATATTCACCTCGATGCCGCCCACCTCGCCCCGGGCCGCCTCGTAGGTCCCGGCGTTGATCGAGATGCCCGGCACCGGCGCCTCGGAGACGAAACGGTGCAGGGTGCCGCTCCCCGCCGACTGTTTGCGTTCGGCCAGCTCGCCCTGGGAGACGGCGAAGCAGCCCTCGGGCACGGTGACCGCCAGCTCGGTGGTGGCGAAGTTGGCCCGGTTGCGCTCGGGGTAGGTGTAGCCGAAGTCGACGTTGGGCGAGGGGTACCAGCGGACCTGCGGCACGAGGTAGGTGCAGCGCTTCTTGATCAGCGCCGGCCGGTCGCCGAGGATCGCCGTGTTGTTCCGCTGGTTGCCCTTCAGCTCGTTGACCTCCAGCGTGCTGTTGAGGAACAGCGTGGGCGTGTCGATGCCGCCGTGCCAGGCGAGGCCCAGGTCGGTCTCGGCCCCCGGCGCGAGCGGCGGGATGGCCACGGTGAGTGTGGTCAGGCCGCGTTCGAAGGCCAGCGCTTCGCCCCCCGGCGCGGTGACCTGGTCCACCGTCAGGCCGCTGTTCAGCACGAAGGTCAGCTGATCCTGGGCTTCGTCGTTGTCGTTGCGCACGGTGAGGGTGGCCGTGGCGTCGAGGCGGTGGGCCCGGGTGAGGTCCACCGCCATCTCGTAGTGTGTCACCGTGGTCAGCGGCCGGTCCACCAGCCCCTGCTGTTCGGCCATCGCCTCCTCGCGGGCGGCGATGGAGCCGTGCCCGCTGGCCACCACGAAGCCGGCGTAGCCGAGGCAGAGCACGGCGCAGGCCAGCGCGGTGAGGCGCACCGGCCCCGACACGCGGCCGGCCTGGTGCAGCCGCGGGTGGAACCAGGCGGTGAGCGCCAGCAGCAGCAGGGTCAGGGCGATGATGTAGCCCCGGTGCAGCAGCACGAGGTGCAGGTCGCTGAACCCCGAGAGTTCGGAGTAGAAGGAGAGCAGCCCGTAGCCGCTGAAGTCGACGATGGGCACGTACTCGATGCGCAGCCAGTAGCCGAAGAGCAGGAAGGCGATGAAGTCCACCAGTACGTAGGCGTGGGCGATGATGATCGCCGCCACCCGGCTGCGGGTCACCGTGGAAAGGAAGAAGACCAGGGCGATGACGAAGGCCATCGAGGGCAGGGTGATGACGAAGACCTGCACCACGTAGGGCGTCACCGGGAAGTAGGTGCGGAAGACGATGAACGGCGCAAAGGACTCGATGATCGCCGCCACCAGGGCGAAGACCAGCGTGGCCAGCGGGATCAGCGCGATGGCGATCACCGCCACGGTGACAAAGACCCCGAGGAACTTGCCCCAGACGAGGCTGAAGGTGCTCGGCGGCCGGGAGTGCAGCACGCCTTCCACGCGCACCTGGCGGTCCCGGGAGAGGAAGTCGTAGCAGAACCAGATGAGCAGGATGGCGAAGAGCATGTTGTAGAAGAGGAACGTGCTCTGGAAGATGTTGCCCGGCGAGTAGAAGCCGCCCATCGAGCCGGAGAAGCTGGAGAGCGCGTCGGAGATCGCCCCCTGGTAGATCTTGATCACCGAGAGGACGAGGGAGGTCAGCACGACGAGGATCCAGAACTTCCAGGTGCGGCGAAGGAGCCGGCCCTCGTAGCGGGCCAGGCCCATGATTCCGGTGAGGTCAATCATTGTCTTCCTCCTCCAGGCCGCCCATGAAGTTGATGTATGCATCTTCCAGGTTGGGTGACACCGGCTTCAATTCCAGCCCGTTGGCCGATCCTTCGCCCACCAGTCGCAGGTGCAGCCGGTCGCCCCGCGGGGCGGTGCTGATCACGCTGAAGCGGCGCTTGATCTCCGGCAGGTCCTTTTCCTCGGCCACCGTCTCCCAGGTCTTGCCCTGGGCCATGGCGGTGAGCTCCGGCGGGGAGCCCTGGTAGCGCAGCTTGCCCCGGTCCAGGATGACCAGGTTCTCGCAGGTCGAGGAGATGTCGCCGACGATGTGGGTGGAGAGGATGATCACGATTTCCCGGCCGATGTCCTGCAGCAGGCCGCGGAAGCGGATGCGCTCCTCGGGGTCGAGGCCCACGGTGGGCTCGTCGACGATGAGCAGCTTCGGCTCGCCGATCAGCGCCTGGGCGATGCCCAGCCGGCGCAGCATGCCGCCGGAGAGTGCCTTGACCTTGCGCCGCGCGGCCTCGGCCAGCCCCACCTTCTCCAGCATCTGGTCCACCCGCCGGTTCCGCTCGCTCTTCGAGGAGAGGCCGTTCATGCGGGCGACGAAGTCGAGGAACTCCTGCGCCTTCATCTTGGGGTAGACGCCGAACTCCTGGGGCAGGTAGCCCAGGCGCGAGCGGATCTTGCGCCGGTCTTTCGAGACGTCGAGGCCGTCCACCACCACTTCACCGGAGCTGGGCTCCAGCAGGGTGGCGAGGATCTTGATCATCGTGCTCTTGCCGGCCCCGTTGGGGCCCAGCAGGCCGAACATGCCGGTGGGGATCTCCATGGAGACCCCGTCGAGCGCCGTCACGCCGCCCTTGTAGGTCTTGCTCAGCTCCCGGATGGTAATCGTCATGAGTAGAGTCCTCTCCCTGGTGTTCCCCTGTGCAGGTGGGGGGAAGTCCTTTTACTTACGTTTCCGGGGGCCTGCGGGTTTCATCCGGCCGGTTTCCCTCGCGGCGGAAAAATTCATACAATAGGGGCCCCCGGGCCGGCCGGGGAGGGGAGGAGGGGCCCGTGCACTGCACAAACTGCGGCAACGAGTTCGACGCCTGGCAGGACCAGGCCCGCTGCCCCTTCTGCGGCGCCTTCGCCGCGCCGGGCCAGGCAGACCCGCCACCCCCCGAAGCGGAAGAGCCGCTCCGCGAAGACTGCGCCTGGGAGCGCCGTCGCTCCTGGCTCGACCTGCCGGCCCTGCTGGAGATGATCCGGGCCGTGCTCATCGAGCCCGGGGACACCTTCCGCCGCATGAAGCTCACCGGCCTCGGCGCCCCCCTGCTCTTTAGCGTGCTCACCGGCACCGTGGCCTCGGTGGCGGGCCTCTTCTGGAACCTCGCCTTCCAGGGCCTGGGAATGTGGCAGAACCAGTTCGCCCTCGAGGAATACACCCTCTCCACCGGGCTCCTCGTGGTTGCCGCGCTGTTCTCCCCGCTGCTCGTCATCCTCGCCACCTTCATCTCCGCCGGCATCCTGCACCTCTGCCTCATGCTCACCGGCGGCGCGCGCAACGGCTTCGAGGCCACGTTCCGGGTCTACGCCTACGTCTACGGGGCGACGATCCTCTTCCAGCTGCTGCCCTGCTGCGGCGGGCTGATCTACCTCGCCTGGAGCATCGTGGCCCAGACCATCGGCCTCGTGGAGATGCACCGCACCACCACCGGCCGGGCCCTGCTCGCCGTGCTGCTGCCGATGATCCTCTGCTTCTCCTGCCTCATCCTCCTCGTGGGCCTGGGCCTCGGTGCGGCGATCATGGCGTCCGGGTCCGGGTTCGGCCAGTGGTGACGCCGATGAAGTTCTTCCTGCGCCGCTACGGCCCCGACGTGCCGGAGGTTGACGCCGAGATGATCTGGGGCGCCGTGGGCTTCGTCGTCCTGCTCGGCGCCCGGCTGGTGCCGGCGCCGCTCACCGACTGGTACCGGTGCCCCTTCCACACGATAACCGGCATCCCCTGCTTCACCTGCGGCATGACCCGCGCCTTCCGCCACATGGTGCGTTTCGATGTCGTCGAGGCCTTCGCCATCAGCCCCCTGGGCGCGGTCTTCTGCCTCTTCACCGCGGCCTTCGTGCTCTACGCCCTCGTCGTGGTGCTCTTCCGCCTCCCCCGGCCCCGGGTGCGCCTGGAGAGCCCGGCCGCCCGCTGGGCCTTCCGCCTCGGCCTGCCGGCGGTGCTCATTCTCAACTGGATCTACCTGCTCTATCACGGGGTGTGAGGGACTACTAACTTGAGCGAGTAGTTGTTGGAGGGCTAATATGGTGGATCTGTGCAGAACTGTCGTAGGCTTGATTCAAACGGATCAGCAGGTATTGTTCTGGTAATCCGATTTGATTGGGCGACAAGGATAGAGTGTGTGATGGGGAGATTTGTTGGGAGTGATGTATGGATATACAGATATATTAGTCTGCTTTATCAGCAAGGGGTGTTAACCTAACACCGGACAATGCGATGTTTATTGATTCCCTGGCATGCTCAGGAAGAACCCAGCAATCGATTTGATAATGTGCTGTTACAGTGACGCGTACAGGCCGTGAAATAAAAGACTCAAATCTCGCGTTCAGTTGTTTTTCCAAAATAGGCTTATCCGCCAATCTCATGTTTATCGCTGTTGTTTGACGAATGGTTCTATTTCGCTGATTATTACAAACGTCCAACTGCAATCTCCAGATTCCTTTTGGGATTTTTACTAACCAGCGTAGATGGCATTTTTCGAAAATAGACAAATCACCCTTTACGACTTCCCGACGTATTGGGCGTCCGAGGTAAAGTTGATAGGCATCTTCACCTGAAAGTTCAATTGGTGTGTGGCCGCCTTCAATGTAATCTGCGATCTTCACAACATGTACATCATTGGAGGATCCATAGTTTGCATCAACACGAAACAGTAGATCACGGTTGGTATACTCCTTTATGGGGTGAAGACTATTCCATTTATTTAGCTGTTGTAGAATCAATTTTCTGAACTTTGGTTCAATCAGTGATCGCTTGACGAGAATCGTATTCACTCCTGTTTGTAGAAGGTGTTCCAGAAGAGCTGGGCTAAAAGCATCTACCCATTCGCGGCCCGTAAGTAGATTCAATTTATCTGTGACTGGAGGTACAAAAGCCGATCGTCCATTCGCTAGCTTTTTCAAGTGGTATGTAGAGTAGTACATGGGATAAAAAGCTTGTTTATCCGTTGGTAGTTCAAGTAACACAGTACTCTCATCCATCGCTGTCAGATCTCTATACACATCCGGAATCGAATGACCTGTAGGGATAGAAGTCATTTGTTGATTATGAACCAATCCCTCGAGGAAAGAAAAGATGATCAGTGAAAGCGCTAATAGCGATTTGCATGGTATCCTGATTCTATGACGGAAATAATCAAACCCTAGTCCGGCGAGGAGTGCTCCGCAAAGAACGGATGCTGTTATTAGTCTTGCCGGGACACGGAGCCCCTGAACGGCGGGAACATATTTGTAAAGCAAGAGATAGGGCAATGGCACTAATGAGCCGTTTGGGCCGACCGGAATTCTAATCGCGGGCCCTAAACAAAGTACAATTCCCGCTATTCCGACTACTAGGATCAACCTCCAGTCATCTAGCAAAGTAGTTTCATTCGTGATGGAAGACTGAGTATTGTTGATTCGACTGAGGACGAATTTCTTATTTCTGATTAATGCAAGTGTGCCGATAACAGAAAATAGGATGAACGCAAAGCCAGGAAACAACCGCTTCTCCCCTGACCTCTCAATATCTGATGGCAGTTTCTTCATTAACCACCCATACAGCAGACTATCTCTGTGGACGCGTAAAAAGTCATCAGGCCGAGCTGAGTGCTTTATATTGGTTTCAATAGTGCGGCGTTTGTCGTATCGCTCGCTAACCTCGTATAGCGCTAAAACGAATGGTGCAATAGCGACTGCAACCAGGATGCCTGCTAAAAAGATCTGGAGAAGTTGCTGCCAAACAAATGTACGCTTGATCAGTTTGCCAATAATAATTATGCCCACGGCGACAGACCACAGTAGGCCATGATAGAAACTTGAGAGAAAACAAAGTAGAGAAGATAAAGCAAAACCCAAGGAA
>Ga0180429_10000425_pt1 | contig 37945 bp, 34 predicted proteins | sample SS_ome_FD_132428 | JGI IMG/M metagenome (GOLD analysis project Ga0180429, IMG submission 132428) | Hypersaline lake sediment archaeal communities from the Salton Sea, California, USA - SS_1_S_1 metaG | ecosystem: Environmental > Aquatic > Non-marine Saline and Alkaline > Hypersaline > Sediment ...
ATACCGGGAGGTCCATTTCGTTGCGAGTTCCGCATGAAAGGTTCCCGACGGTCTCTTTTCATGTCCGTGTTGGACCGATCAGCTGTCCACGCTTACTGCTTCAGCGTGCAACGTTAGGCCGAGTGCATCCAGAACCTTGAGAATCGTGTCGAAACCCGGGCTTCGCTCCCCCGAGAGTGCTTTGTAAAGACTCTCTCGTGACAGGCCCGCATCGCGTGCGACTTGTGACATGCCCTTGGCCCGGGCGATGTCGCCCAGCGCCTTTGCAATGAAGGCGGCGTCGCCATTGGCCTCCTGAATGCATGCTTCGAGATAGGCAGCCATTTCCTCGGGTGTGCGCAGATGTTCAGCGACATCGTAACGGGTGGTAGTGGTTTTGGCCATGAATCTCTCCTATAGATTCCGTGCCAGGCGCAAGGCCGTCTTGATGTCCCGGGTCTGGCTGCGTTTATCGCCGCCGACCAACAGGATGACTACCTTCCGTCCTTGCTTCTTGTAATACACCCGGTATCCGGGTCCATAATCGATTCGCAACTCTGAAACGCCTTCACCTACAGCCTTAGCATCTCCGGGATTTCCAGCCGCCAATCGTTCAATCCGGACAAGAATACGAGCACGTGCACGGATATCATCCAACCCATCGATCCATCTGGCGAAGATGTCAGTCTTGCGTATTTCGATCCTGGCCCGACTGTAGCCAATTGGCTACATATTGTCAACGAATGATTGTTGCATGGTCTCTGAGATCAGGTGCGGACGGCTCTTCATGTTTCATGCCATCAGGAAAGGAATGCCTCATGGGTACCCGTTACAGATATGCCCGGCAGAGAGTCCCCTGCTCCCTCGATTCAAAGAACGAGCCCTGAGACGTTTGGGGGAGGACGAAGGCCGTGACGGTCCCGTCCTCCCCTCTTTTCTACCCGTAGAGCGTTTCAATCCACCGCATGGCCTCTGTGTCGCTGACTTTGCCCAAATACCTTTGTGTGGTCGAAAGGTTCGAATGCCGGAGAATCGCCTTTCAGATGATTTCGATATTGGACTTCAAGGCAATCAGCAAGTGACCAGGTTTCGTCTGCACTAGTTAGCCACAGCAGCTAGTGGACGTCCATACAATCCGACGCATTCTTTATAACGAATTTCCATTTCCCATAATTTTTGTTGACTGCCAATGCTTAGGTTTGATAAATGTTGTGTGGTGACGTGAAGTCCGAAAGTAGTCCTGAAGAAGGGAGAACGATAATGAAGAGGTCGTTTCCAGTCCTATTGTGCGCTTTGATCCCCGTCTTCACATTTGTGTCCGTTTCTCACGCCCAATACAGCATTATTCAGCTCACGTATAGCCTCTACGATGATCCTTTGTACCAGATCAACGAGAACGGGTACGTGGTTTGGAGAGGATGTTTCGACCCCGTTTGTGGGGTGGGATCGCCAGATGCGGGCGATTATGAGATTCTCCTTTACGATGGAACGAGCACGATCCGGCTTACAGATGATGATTATGGGGATGCGAACCCCCAGATAAATAATGGTGGGCTCGTGTTCTGGACCGGAGGGGACGACTCCGGCTATGGAATCTTCCGTTACGACGGTACGAGCACGACCCTGATTCCGAGTAATGGTTATGGGGTCGGGCGCCTTCAAGTAAATGATAACGGGCACATGGCCTGGTATGGATCGGACGACGGTTTGGACACAGAGATCTTGCTGTACAACGGAACGAGCATAATACAACTCACAGATAATGATTACATGGAAGGGGACCCCCAAATCAACAATAACGGGCATGTGGTCTGGGAAGGATGTGACACCGAGGATTGCGGTGTGGGGGGAGACGGGGACTATGAAATCTTCCTTTTCGACGGAACGACTACGAGCCAGCTTACGAATAATGATCATAGGGACGATAACCCCCAGATAAGTAATAACGGGTACGTGGTCTGGGAAATGTGTGAAGGGGGCACATCCTATTCCTGCACAGGCGGGGACTATGAGATTTTCCTCTACAACGGAACGACCACGACCCAGCTGACCGACAACGAATATGATGACATGGTCCCCCAGATCAATGACAACGGATACGTGGTCTGGCGTGGAGGGGATTACTTTGATGAGTCTGCTTGGGAGATCTTCCTCTACGACGGAACAAGCACGACACAGCTTACTACCAGCGATTATCGCCACAACACGGCCCCCCAGATAAGCAATAGCGGAAACGTGGTCTGGCGGGGGTCGGACGGCTCACATTCTGACATCTTCCTCTATGACGGAGCGAGTACGACCCGGATTACGAATAACGCCTGGATGGATGGCTATCCCAAGATGAACGATCGTGGGGAGATCGTCTGGTGGAGCTGGCAAACCGATTATTGGGGGACCGCCGTCATAGATCCTCGGATTCGGCTGGCAATCCCTTGTTCCCTTGAAGACGACAATGATGATGATGGCTATGTCAGTTTTGCCTGCGGTGGAGATGACTGCAACGACGGTGATCCTGCTGTGAATCCAGGGATGTCAGAAAGCGAAGTAACGGGCAACTGTTCGGACGGGAAGGATAACGACTGTGACGGGAGTCCTGACTGCAATGATCCTGATTGTCCTGCATGCCCTACGTCTTGTGCTGGAAACGCAGCAGCGTCAACTTTAGGGGCAACTTCTGTGTATGGAGCCTCTGATCTGGGCAAGCACTTGGCCTTCTTCGTTCTGCCAGTAGGGGCGGTGATCGGGCTGAGGATCTGGCGCCACAGGAAGAGGTAACAATCTAACCGTATTTTGATGAACTAAAGGGCCTTATCCGTTGAGGGGTTCGCCCCTCCTTCGTTGATAACTGAATTGCATGTAACACGCACCAATGTTGATTGAGAAACGTCTTTGTTGCCATTACGTGTGTCCACAAGAGGGTCAAACCTACACATTGGACAAGAAGGGACACATTTGCCGACGGGAGGCGGTTGTGTAGAATGAAGAATGTGTAGGCTTGCTCCCCGGTGTCCCTCCGGGCACGATCATCGGCCATGAATTTGTCGGCGTCATTGCGGAAGCCGGTTCCGGTGTACAGAGATTCAAGCCCGGCGACCGGGTCGCTGTTCCGCCTGCGACCTGGTGCGGCACGTGTGCGTCGTGCAAGCGGCAGGAGAGCCAGCATTGCCCCCACGGAGGTGTGTGGGGCGGCGGTGAAATCTTCGGGAAAGGCCTTGCCGGCGCCCAGGCCCCTTACGTGCGCGTGCCCTTGGAAGAGGCGTTGGAGGCCTATGATCTCTTCGAGAACCACTGGCTCCCGGTCGTCAACTACGACAAAGAGGTTAACGACTACTTCTATGATCCCGACCGTGGTCCGAAGAACGTCTGGGAATACTTCTTTGAGCCCGTCATGGGCTTCAGTTATGCCGTTGTGGAAGATCTCCTCAGAAAGGGGGAGCTTTCAGAGGCGGAGCTTCACGTCTATCCGGCAGAATTGATGTGGGAGTGGCACCGGTTCGACCCGGATCGTGTTGCCACCTTCTGGCACGATGAACCTCCTCGAGAAATCCCTGTCTCTAAATCACCCCGTAGGAACCGAATATCGTCCTTAACCGCCTCGAGGTTGGCGAGGAGTCCGGAAGACAGATTGTCCGCAACCGTTACTTCTGCACCGCTCTGCAGAAGCAGCTCCGTGAGCGCACTCCCGATGAAGGAGGCGCCACCGGTAACCAGGACCTTCAAGCCGCGGTAGTCATCAACGAGCGATTCGTTACGACTGTACATACGTCACCCTAGGGGTCCCTCTTCCGTGAAGCCGCCCTGATCGATTTCTCTCATCTTCACTGATACCGGGTGGTTGTGTAGAATGTCAAACATGTCGCCTTCTTTGACACACAATCACGCCGCCTGTTATCCTCTTCTCGTCCCCAAAGCAACCGGCTGTCCGCGAAGAAATACACACCCATCAGGTTATTCTTCATTGTGTGAAGCGCTCAAACGTTCAAGGAGAAAGGGAACACATGGGACTTCTGAGAATCGACGAAACCAAGTGCAAGAAGGACGGCCTCTGCGTGCGCGAGTGCCCCATGGTGATCATCAAGCTCAAGGACGGGGATGGCTTTCCGGAAATCGCGCCGGGAAGCGAAGCCGCCTGTAACGACTGCGGCCATTGCGTGGCGATCTGTCCCCACGGCGCGCTGGACCATGCCCGGGTACCGAGAGAAAGCAGCCCGTTGATCCGGAAGGACTTGGAGATCAACGAAGACCAGGCCGTGCAGTTCCTGCGCTCCCGTCGATCCATGCGCTCCTTCAAGGATCAGCCGGTGGAACGGGAGAAGCTCCAGCGGCTCATCGAGATTGCGCGCTACGCGCCTACCGGGGGAAATCGCCAGCCGCTGGAATGGGTGGTGTTCACGGACCCGGATAAGATCAAGGGCATCGCGGAAAAGACCGCGGAGTGGATGCGAGAGGTGATCGAGAAGGCTCCCCAATCGGTACCGCCGTACTTTCCTCTCGTCCTCGGCGCCTGGGACATGGGCTTCAACTCCCTGACTTGGAGCGCTCCCGCGCTGGTTATCGCTTCGGCTCCCCGTGAAGCGGGCACCGGGATGGTGGACCTGTCCCTGGCGCTCTGCTACTTTGAACTGGCGGCCCCCAAGTTGGGCCTGGGTACCTGCTGGGGCGGCATCTTGTACGGCGCCATGCGGGGGTCCGAGGCGGTCAGGGAAGCAGCAGGGCTGCCCGAAGGGCACACGCACTACTATCCCATGATGGTCGGCTATTCCAAGACGAAATACGCTCGCGTTCCCGAGCGTAATGCGCCCAGAATCACCTGGAAGTGAGGAAACCATCTCAGAGAAAGGGAGTGTTCATGAAGATGCGAGCAATGGGGATCTTGGTTGTTCTGGCGGCTGCAATGGCATGGGGCGGTTGTCAAACACCGGGCCAAGAGGCGAAAACGGGCCCGACAGGGAGCGAAGCCGGCCAGGAAGTTGTGGCTTCGGTAAATGGTGAGACGATTTCCGCAGAGGAACTGGATGCGTCTGCCAAGGCTCAGCTCCAGAAGATTCAGTCGCAGATCTATCAAGTCAAGAAGAGAACCCTGGATGGCTTGATCGAAGGCAAGCTGATCGAAAAGGCTGCCAAAGAGAAGGGCATGACCGTGGAAGAGTATGTGGCCGAGAATGTGGATGCCAAGGTCAGTCCGCCCACGGACGAGGAGATTCAGGCGTTCTACGACAGCCAGAAAGGCCGGATCCGGGCCCCTCTGGAGAAGGTGAAGGAGAGGATTTCCCAGCATCTGATGCAGACGCAGAAGGCAGAGAAAAGGCGGGAGATGATCGTCCTCTTGAAGAAGAACGCAGATGTGAAGGTCATGCTCGAGCCTCCCCGCGCCGAGGTTTCCCTGGACGGAGCTGCATACGCAAGCGATGACAAGGAGGCCAAGGTCGTCCTGGTCGAGTTCTCCGACTACGAGTGCCCCTACAGCAAGCGGGCCCAGGCTACGGTCCGAAAAGTTCTGGAGGAATACAAGGGCAAGGTCCGTTACGCGTTCTTCGACTTTCCCCTCGCCTTTCACAAGAACGCGATGAAGGCGCACGAGGCGGCCCGCTGCGCCGGCGAGCAGGGGAAATACGCCGAATACAGTGCGAAGGTGTTCGACAACCAACAGAATCTTGGCGTCGAAGGGCTGAAGCAGTATGCGAAAGACCTCGAATTGGACACGGATGCATTCGATTCGTGTCTGGACACCGGCAAGACTGCGGAGAGCGTGAAACTATCCGTTCAAAAGGGAGGCGGAGTAGGGGTCTCCGGCACGCCCGCTTTCTTCGTCAACGGAATCATGATCAGCGGCGCCCAGCCCTTTGAATCGTTCAAGGAGGTCATGGACTCCGAATTGGCCCGGTAAAACCGATCAATCCGTTGGCATGGGCAAGTTGAGATCGTCTCTCAGCGGCATCCTGAGTGTCGGTTCAAAAACACTGGCCTGCAGGCCGTTCAGGAATGTCCATATGCAAGGCGCGCGAAATCCTGAGGAATGAGGCGTACACCGTACGCCGCAGTGACGAAGGACGAGTGCAACGAAGCAGATGGGCGTTCCTGGACGGCCTGCTAGATGATCTCGAGCCACTTGAACCATATCGGGTGATTCGCCATGTACCACTCGAGGATCTCCCTGAGCTTCACCTGGTCATCGGGTGGGATCACGTCGGCCGGTATCCTGTCGAAGTGAAACTTGATGGAGTGGTCTGCGAAGTGCTCGAGGGCTTCGGTGCAGAGGGTCTGCAACTCGTTTCGGATTCGCCCTGAGTCGGAAAGGGTTACGCGCCTGTCGGTGTAGTCTTCCCCACGCAGAAACCGGTTGAGCAGTGGATTGAAGACGAGCCGGCTCTCCTCGAAGCTCTCCACCAGTCGAAGGCGAAGGGTCGTGCGCTTGTCGCCCCTCTTGGTCGACAGCCTGACGGTCACCTGGTAGGTATCGTCACCCACCTGCCGGACCCCGGGCGCTCCCGTGTAAGGATCGGGCAGCATGTACCCGGAGATGGCCATCACGTCCCATCTCTTTCCGGGCAGGAAATCGTCGGCCCTGACGAGCTTCTTGTCCAGCGGAATCCCCGCGGTCCTTGCCTGAAGGATATTGGACCTGTACCGCTCGATCGTCTTCTCGTCCAGTTCCTTTTCGAAGACCCTGGAAAGCTGTTCTCCGAAATCCTCGGCGTCCGGGTTCAGACGCATGATGAGGGGCTCACGATCGTGGCCGAGTTCGTACTTGGACGAGAAGACCACAAGAGACACGTCCAGGTCGAAGATCGGATACAGGCTGGCCGCCTGAATCGCCTCGGCCGACGCCGCGTACCCGTCCACGAGGAAGAGGTGCGGCTCGCCCTCGGCGTCTTCCCATGTGCCGACCAGGAACGTGGGAGCATAGGTCCCGGAATCCGTGAAGGCCTTCTGCCCGTTCGGCAACTCCCATCCGTCCTGGACGAGATGAGCGCCCACGGACGCCCACTCCTCCCAGATCTTGCCTATACGGAGGTCGCGGCCTTTGCCCCGCAGGGTCCACACATGGACGTTCTCGTTCTTTATGCCGGGGCAGGCGATCCTGATCGCCTCCAGGACCTTTTCCCTCGGCGTGAAGAAATTTATGAGCAGCGATTCCTCTTCCGCCGCTTCGGTGACCTCGCGGGGAAGCACGAGGTTTCCAATGTATCCTTCGTAAGGCTTGGTGATGCAAAGAGGTTGATCAAAGACGTGGAGAACGGTCAACGGACCGGTCGTGGCGCCCTTTGCGAAGCGGGAGGTGTTCTCGAGGGTGTCGATCGCGGTTCCCCAGACGGTGATGCCTTCGTGCTGCAGTTCGTGTTCGAATTCCTCCCAGGTATAGTCGTCCGAATTGATGAGCTGCTGAACCCTGATCTCCAGAAAGCGCGCGACCTGAGGCCTTGCATAGACCCTGCCGAATCCGAGCAGGGGATTCGAACCCATCTCCGGCGTCTCGCCGGCCTTCGGCATCAGGCCCTCACCCAGGCACACCATGATGGCATGATTCTCCGGGAGGGAGCGTGAAAGGTACCACAGGGATTCGCTCATGGCGTAGGCGGAGATGGCGTCTGCATCTTTCTTGACCTGGTTCAGGCCTTTCTTGTCCTGATTCATGCCTTCCCCGAAACGGCCGAACAACTGGGTGCCCAGGGCCGTCACGGCTGCGGTCATGGTGAACATCCTCTCCATTCCCGCGTCCACGAAGGAAACACTGCCGTTGAAGTCCGAGTGCCTCTCTCCGTTGAGCCACTCGATTTCCACGTCTTCCAGCCACAGGTGGAATCTTCCCAGAATCGGACTGGTGTCAAAGGCCCACTGCGCAACGAGATTCCTCTTTTCCATGGCTTTGGGATCCATTGCCCCCTCCTATGTGTGCAATCCGGTGAGACGGTCTCCAAGACTCCTTATGTATTACATCTCTTCAATCGACACAAGATCTAATTCTCCTGAGTGGGAGGCAAAAGGCTTGCGGCACGGGGGGATCGAGACTACCCGACGTGGCCCCGGATGCCGTACCAGAAGGTCCTGCCCGGTTCGTTCTTCGCACCCAGCGGATCTCCGGAGGGGTCGTGGAGTCAGCTCGTCTCTGACGGTCCTCCGCCGTGGCGCAGCCGGAGGGAGAGGGCAAGGGCCAGCTCTTCGGAGAGCCTGTGGGACAGCAGGAACACGGAAGAGGCTGCCCGCGCCAGGCGGGAAGGTCTCAACCACCAGAGTCGGGAGTCGGTTCGCTGAGCAAGGGCGACTCCCTCCAGGGACTGGAGGAAGACCGGAACCAGCTGATACGACAACCCCAGCATGAGGGCCATCCTTCCGCCCTTGAAGCCCCCTGCCCTTGCCCTGAGAGCCAGGGGGCGAAGCGCTTCTTCCAGGGCAAACATAGCGAAGATCATCCCCATGGAGCGGAGGAAGAGATGGGCCACCCTCCACAGGGGATGGGCGGAAAGGGGCGCGGAGGCTTCGGCGGGCGAGGTAAGGTGCAGAAGCAGCCCGTATGCGCAGAGGAAGACCAGCACCGGAATCATCCACTTCACCAGGGATCGGATTCTTCCCGGAGCACTGAGCCGCCAGAAGAAGGCCGTGGCGGTCAAGGCGAGGCCAATGCCCGGACCCCAGATTTGTGTGCCCGCCACGAGGAGGATCGTCCCAAGCCCCAGGCAAAGGCACCAGAGTCCTTTTCCCACCCGCTCGGTACGGCGCGCCCTTTCTTTCAAAGCGATGCTCCTATGCGTTCTCGCTGCCCAGCCCGAATGCGCGGCCCGACACGGCCCCCTGAAATCGCCTCGCCGACCAGAGCCCCAACACACCCCCCGAGACCGGGAGGCTCACCAGGAGGAGGACCGCCAGGAAGAGCAGGGCCAACGGAGAGACGGGCAAGGCGGGCGCCTGACGTGAAAGGGCAGAGGCGGATGCCTCGATCCAGTGCATCCCGTAGAGCAGTACAAGCGTCAGCAAACCCTGTGCGAAGCTCCAGAGGCCCATCAGGAAGCCGGCAAGACCGGCGGCGGCGAAGCTTGCCCCGAACAGGCAGAAGACGCACTCCGCAAGCAGGGCCTCCATGAGCACGGCCACGAGGGGATTCAGATAGACCCCTCCCATGGAGAAGATCTTGATCCCGGCGGCCAGGCATCCGGTGGTAATCGTGATGCCACGCACCGGGCAGAGCGCGCGTTGACAGGCCAGGATCGCCGCACCAACCGCCGCCAGCAGGATGCCCGAGAACGGTACGTGGAGGGCATGAAGGAGCCCCCCTGCGGTCATCTCTACGGTGCCCCAGAGGGTGCCAAAGACGACTGCGTAGCTGAGTTGTCGTAAGCGGAGGTGTTCCTGCAAATCTCCATCCTTCCTCTGGTGAGTCGCCAGACCTGGTCGGCCCAGGGCAACATTTCTTCCACAGGGCTCGAAATCAGCAGGGAGAGCCCCCAGTTTCTGGCCGCCTGGAAAACCCTGCCGATCGTTTTCCTCTCCTGGTCCCAGAGGAAACGGAGAGGCTCATCCAGGCATGCGAGGGGTGCGTTCCGGAGCATGGCCATGGCAAGGGCGACCCGCTGCATTTCGCCCCGGCTGAGCAAGAGCCCCGGCCTTTCGAGCGAGGCCTCCAGGCCGAGCAGGGAGACGAGCGGCTCGGGCAGCACACCTCCCTGCCGGGAGGAGCGCTTCCCCGCCCACGCGAGCTCGCCCTTCACCGGCTTTCCGCTCAAGTGCCAGAGCGATTCCTGGAGCATGAGAGCGGGACGTTCCCGGCGAAGACGCCTCTCCCGCCGATAGGTTCGGGTAAGTTGTCCGTTGCCGGGCTTCAGGAGCCCCGCGATCGTGAGCAGGAGGCTGGACTTGCCGCTTCCGTTGTCCCCGACCAGGGCGATGATTTCTCCCCGGCCCACCCGACCCGAGATGTCACGAACCACGGTACGGCCCCCTCTCCTGATCTCCAGGCCTTCGAATGCGAGCAGGGTCTCACCGCGGCCCGCCTCCCGGTCGCCCGGCCCGTCGAAGAGGCGGTCTTCCGACACCCCCTTGGGCAGGCTGGAGGCCTTGGGAAAGAGGGAGAATCTTTCCACGTCCGGGGGCATGAATCCCTTCCAGTCCGGATCCGCGGCCAGGACGGCCGCGCCCCTGGCCGTGGTCCTCTCGATGGCCCGCTTCAGGGCTGCCTGCCCCCTTCGATCCAGGGAGGAGGCGGGCTGATCGAGGAGCAGCAGGGCCGGGGACCGAAGAAAGAGGCAGACAAGAGCGAGCCTCTGCCTCTCCCCCTCGGACAGCTCCCTGACGGGTCTGTCCCAGAGGGAATCGAGGGAAAAGGCCTCCAGGAGCCATTCCCTTTCCCGTTTTCTCGCTTCCGGAGGGAGCCAGGAGCTTGCCTCGGCAGCGCTCAACTCGTCCTTGACGGAGGGTCCCAGGATTTGCAGGAAGGGCTTCTCGAAGAGAAGATCCACCGGAGCGGTCACATGGCGGCGCCCGGAGGTGGTGATGGGCCCGAAGCCGTCCGGATCGAGGCCGGCCAGGCTGTGCAGCAGGCTGGTCTTGCCCGAACCGGACGGTCCGCGCAGCGCCCCTGCCCGTCCCCTTTCCAGGGAGAAGGTCCACGGACCGCTCGTCCTCTCATCCGGATATCTGAGTTCGAAAGAGTCGAGAACAAAGGCTTTTTCGCTCATTCCCCTGCCCCAGCCCAAAAGGCTATGTTCGCTCGGGTATAACGGAACCCAAAAAAAACATTTCCCTGGTTCGTCACTCGCTCAGCTCTTTCTTGACGCGCTCCTCGAAGGCCTTTGCCCTTCCGTCGAGCGCCCGGTAGAGCCTCACGGCCTCCTCCCCCTCGGGCGTGAGCCGCGTGCCCCCACCTCCCTTGCCTCCCACGGCAGTCTCGACCAGAGGCCTTTTCGCCAGCCGGTTCATCGTCTCCACGTGCCACCAGGCCCTTCGGTAGCTCATCCCGATGGCGCGGGCCGCGGCGGAGATCGATCCGCACTCCCGGATCTTCTCCAGGAGCACGATCCTTCCATAGGCCAGGAAGGTCTCATCCCCTGCGGTAATCCAGGCCTTTGCACGGATCTGAAGGCCTTCGCCCAGTGCCTGCAGGCCGTTGCCGGATAGCTCCGCTTCGCTTTCGGGATCTTCCGGGGCCCGCATCGGCCCATTCTTTCTCTCGGCCATCGTCATAGACCGTAATATATACACGGGTATAACGGTCGAGTCAAATGGCGTGGGGGAGATTGCGGAGGAGTTCGAGCAGGCGGGCAGGTGTCTCCTCAGGGTGGGAGGAGGTGAACGGGAGTACGGTGATCGGGATCGGGGCCAGCTCCTTGCGTACACCGGAGACCAGATCTCGCCTGACCACGATGACCATCGGGGGTGTGGAAGGGGTTCGGGCAAGATCGATCAGATTGGAAAATCCTTCGCCCCGCATCTCCAAAGGTCCGAGTTCGTCCGCAAAGACGATGTCTCCGCGCCTGGCCCCGGCCTCCAGGGCCTCCCGCCCGAACCGCAGGCCTTTCTCGGAGAAATGATAAGCACCTGTGCTGGGCCCGTCCATTCCACGGTCCGTTCGGGCCAGAACCTCGCGGGAGGGCGGATCGTTCAGGAGGTTCAGCACCTCGATGCCGATGACATCGCCCGACGGGTCGAGCAATTTGGGGCAGACCACGCCGCCCGGGCGCAACCCTTTCTCTCGCAGCATCCGGGCAGCGGTCATGCAAGAGGTGGTCTTGCCGGACTTTCGCTCTCCGGCCAGAAGAATGCGCAGTGGCCGGTCGGGGCCCCCTGTCGTGTCGTTCACGGCCCTCTCCATTACTGGAATGAGATTCTGTGCATGCTTCAGCCTGCGAAAGGGGTCACCGGGCTGACCCCTTTCGCAAGGAAGTCTCCGTGTCGAGGTGTTCTTCGAGACCTTTGTACGACCTGTGCGACAAAAACTCAATGTCCGTTTGATTCCCGACCCCCAAAAGGTTACAAGAACAGGGACACCGCGAAAGCACCTTTGGCCTATTGGAGGAACCGGAAGATGGGCGAGAGCAACGAGATACGGATCTCTCTTGAAGACGGGATCAAGACCATCACCATCGACCTCCCACACAAGCTCAATGCCTTGAGTGCGGACAACGCTCTCCGGATGGCCGAGGAGGTCGAGAAGAGCGAGGAAGACGGGACCCGGGTCATCGTCCTTACCGGGGCGGGAGGGGCCTTTTGCGCAGGGGCCGATCTTACCCAGAAGGGCTTCGAGAAGCTGGGCCAGCCGGATGCACCCACAGAGCAATTCATGGACGAGCTCGTCGCCGCGACCTACCACCGCCTGTCCAATGCCGTCTACAAGATCCCCCGACCGGTTATTGCCGCCGTCGATGGTGTTGCCGCCGGTTTTGGAATCAGCCTCGCCATGAACGCGGACATCACGCTGGCATCGGACAGGGCCCGGTTCATCGAGGTCTTCATCAACATCTCGCTGATCCCGGACGGCGGTTCCACCTACATCCTTCCGAAAATCGTGGGCCTGAAGAAGGCCCTGGAGATGATGCTGACAGGCGATGAGGTCCTTGCGGAAGAGGCCCTCCGGCTGAACATGGTCAACCGCGTCTACACGCCCGAGGAACTTCCTGACAAGACAGCCGAGTGGGCCCGTAGGCTGGCCGACGGCCCGGTCAAGTCGATGGGCATCGCCAAGAGGTTGGTCTACGACGCATACCTGATGAACTCGGATCAGGCCCTGGACATGGAAGGCCGCCGGCAGGCCCGGCTGATGGCCCAACCGGATTTCATGAACGCGGTCCTCGCATTCTACCAGAAGAAGAAGCCCACCTATTCGTAGACGATAGCGTGACCCCGTAGTGGGATTAGGCACCCTTCGTTACGAGGAGCTCACACCGCCTGGCGTCTGGCAGGGCTTGGCCTCTTGCGGAGACGGACTGCCTGGGGCGTGATCTCGACCAGCTCGTCGTCATTGATGTAGGAGATGGACTCCTCCAGGCTCATCTGAACCGGGGTGGTCAGCACCACATTCTCGTCAGAGCCGGCAGCGCGAATGTTGGTCAGCTTCTTCCCCTTCGCCGGGTTGACGACGAGGTCGTTGTCACGGCAGTGCTCACCCAGGATCTGGCCCGCATAGGCCCGGGCGCCGGGCCCGTAAAAGAGCCTGCCGCGGTCCTGCAGGTTGAACAGGGCATAGGCCACGGTCGTGCAGGGCCCCTTCACGACCAGGACCCCGTTCTTGCGGTTACGGATCTCACCGGCATGAGGGCCGTAGCCGTCGAACACGTAGTTCATGATTCCCATGCCCCGGGTGGCGGACAGGAACTCGGGCCGGAACCCGAGCAGGCCGCGCGTCGGGACTCTGTACACGATGCGTGCCATGCCGTTACTCTGGTCCATTGCACGCATCTGGCCCTTTCGGTTGCCGAGCATCTCGATGGCCGTGCCCATGTGCAGCTCTTCCACATCCACCGTGAGTTCCTCATAGGGCTCCAGAAGCTTACCGCCTTCCTGCTTCATGATCACCTGCGGGCGGGTGACCTGGAATTCGTACCCTTCCCGCCGCATGCGCTCGATCAGGATCGACAGGTGCAGCTCTCCACGTCCCGAGACCTTGAACCCGGAGCCGCTGCCCACCGGCTCCACGATCAGGGCCACGTCGGCGAGGGCTTCCCGCCGCAGGCGTTCCTCCAGGTGGGTCGAGGTGACAAAGGAGCCCTCTTTCCCGGCAAAGGGGGAGTCGTTCGGAATGAAGCTCATGGAAAGGGTGGGCGGGTCGATTTCGGTGGGCGGCAGCGGTTTCGGGTCGTGCGGGTCGGTGTAAGTCACGCCCACGGTGACGTCATCCATGCCGGCAACCGCAACGATATCCCCCGTGCCGGCGATGTCGGTGGCCACCTTGCGATTTCCCTCGAAGCGATACACCTTGGTAATGCGTGCCGGCACCAGCGCGCCGCAACGCTTGGCGACGACGATTTCCTTGTTCGTGTTCAGTGTTCCCGAGGTGATCTTCCCGATCCCCAGCCGGCCCAGGTACGGGGAATAGTCGATGGAGCTTACCAGCAGCTGCAGGGAGCCGTCCGGGCTTCCTGCGGGAGGAGGAGTGTGGTCGATGATCGCCTGACAAAGGGGCTCCATAGACGCGGCCGGGTCGCCGAGTTCCTCGAGCGCATATCCGTCCTTGGCGGAAGCATACACCAAGGGGAAATCGAGAATCTCCGCCGGGGCGTCCAGCTTGACGAAGAGATCGAACACCTGGTTCACCGCCTCGTTCGGCTGGGCCGCCGGCTTGTCGATCTTGTTGATGACCACGATGATCGGCAGCCGAAGCGCCAGGGCCTTTTTCAGTACGAAATAGGTCTGGGGCATCGGGCCTTCCTGGGCGTCCACCAGGAGCAGGGCCCCGTCAGCCATCCGCAGCACCCGCTCGACCTGTCCCCCGAAATCCGCATGCCCGGGCGTGTCGATGATGTTGATCAGATGGTCCTGGTACTTGAACGAGCCGTTCTTGGAAGCGATCGTGATGCCTCTCTCTCTTTCGAGGTCGATCGAGTCCATGAGCCTTTCCGTGACGACCTGGTTGTCACGGAACATCCCGCTCTGCCTGAAGAGCTGGTCGACCAGGGTTGTCTTCCCGTGGTCGACATGTGCGATGATCGCTATGTTTCTTATCTGATGTTGTTTCATCGTTGCGTCCTTCCTCTCCCGTACGTCCGAGACACCGGGAGGGGTCCCTTCGTCTTGCCGGTGATGTGTGAGGGAACATCAGGGGCACACGGGTGAGAGTTGCCTGTAACGGGGGCGTAAGAAAAGCTTTTTATTATCCCGTTTCCGTCGTGAAAAAGCAAGAAGGCCCTTGATTGCGTCAAGGGGAAAGACACTCTATCATTGCTGCAGGCCGCAAACGCAAACGATCGTGAGAGGCCATGCCCCGGCTTTCCTCGAGAGAATTCGATCAGGCCGTCGAACATGCGCTGGACCGCATTCCGGAGGAGTTCCTTCGCCATATCGCGGAGGTGACGATCCTCGTGGAGGAAGAACCCTCGCAAGAGGTTCTTGATGATCTGCACGTGCCGGAAGGAGAGACCCTCTTCGGCGCCTATTTCGGTGTCCCGGCGGGAGAGAAGAGCGTTTTCGATTCCACCATCGAGCCGGATGTCATCGTGATCTACAAACGCCCTCTCGAGGCGTATAGTGAAACCCTCGAAGAACTGACCGAGGAGATCGAGATCACGGTCGTCCACGAGGTTGCCCACCACTTCGGGATCGACGAGGAAGTCCTGGCCCGCTACGGCTACGGATGATGTCTGTGCTGAAAAAAAGAAAGGGGGGCCCGTGGCCCCCCCCAAGAAATGATGATTCTTCTCAGCTGCGCAGTCTATTTTCTTGTTGCTCTTGTCTTTACTCCGGTGTCGGGGTTGCAGCCGCTTCGGATGCTTCAGCCTTCGGGTCGATTTCCTTCACCTCCAGCGTGGTCTTGCCCTTCTCTTCCTCGACCTTGGCCTTTACCTCGACCTTCTCTTCTGCCTGCGCCTGTGCTGCCTTTGCCTTGTCGCAGTCTGTGGCGGCAACCTGCGTAACCGGGCCGGCAACGAATGCAACGGCCAGCAACAGGGCCAGCAATGCGGTGAACTTCCCTTTCATGTCTCTTCCTCCTTGTTTCCTTGACTCATCTCTTGTACGCCCCCGCTTCTGACGATCCCCCTCCTCATAGCAAGGCACGTGCCGCTTGTGTGTGTTTCCCTCTTTTGTCCGAAAGCATTGATATCGAGCGGTTTTATTCGGTTTGATGACCCGACGTCCCAGCCTGCGCTCATTACAAGATCTTCCGCTCGACTACAGTTCCTTTGTGGCCGTGGCTCCTGATCCCAATTACATGTCGGGGTTGGATGCTGCACGCGAGAATCGACTTTAGCTATTACAATCTTTTCACCGGGCACAACGGAAGGCTACGACCGGAAGTCCCCTACAATTCAAGGAAATTGGCGTGATGGACGAAAATGTGTGAAGGTGTCGGTGAAGCGAAGCATCTCAAGATTCGGCATGATCCGGGAGGTCTGGGCAGGGTGGCGAAAAGGAACCTGGGGAGAAGAATCCTGGCCTGGAGCACGATCGGGTTCTGGCTCGTCATGATCGGGCTGCTGATCCATCGGGAGAATTTTACCTCTTCCTTCGCGCAATACGTGGAATTGGCGCCTTCGCTCAGCCTGGAGCCGGGAGAGACGATCGAGGCGGAAGAGGCGTGGATGGGGATCTACTTCCAGGGCAACAAGGTCGGGTGGCTCCACCACACCTGCGAGCCCGAGGACGGCGGATACGTGGTCCGGGAGGAATCGCTCACCCACCTCAAGATGATGGACGTTCCGCAGAAGATCCGGGTCGCCACGACCTGCAGGACCGACCATGCCTTTGCCCTCACTTCGTTCAACTTTCGGATCCGCTCCGACGTGGTCTCCATGGAGGTGCTGGGGGAAGTCGCGGGCCAGATCGTGACGCTGAACATCGATTCGGCAGGCAGGACCCGGAAGAAGGTGCTGCGCCTTTGCCGTCCGCCTCATCTCTTCCTCAACCTGCGGCCTTATCTGGTCAGCGACGGGTTGGAGGTGGGCAAGTCTTTTCGGGTTCCGGTGGTCCTGCCTTCCACCTTGAGCCAGGCCGACGCAGTGCTCACCGTGGAGGGGGAGGAGGAAATACGGGTCGACGGCGAGACCCGGGAGGCCTTTCGGATTCAGGTGAGCTACGCCGGAATGCAGGCAACCTCCTGGTATGACCGCGAGGGGCGGGTCCTCAAGGAGGTAAGCCCCATGGGCCTCACCATGATCCGGGAGGCGGCCGGTCAGGCCCGAAGGGGCCTGATGAAGGGTGACGAGGCGGTGGATATCACCTCCTCCACGATGATTTCGGTGGACAAGCGTCTACCCGACCCGACGGCGCTTCGGTACCTTCGCGTTCTGCTCGAGGGGATCGATCCGGCAGATTTCGAGATCGAGGGTGGGAGACAGCGTCTTCAGGGAGCCACGCTGGAGATCGAGAAAGAGGACATGGCCTCGTTGCCGAAGCTCGATATTCCGGTCGGGGACGAGGGGGTCGCGGACTTCCTGGAGGCGACCGCCTTTCTTCAGAGCGATGACGAAAGAATCGAGCGGCTGGCCCGGGAGGTCATTGGGCAGGAGAAGGATGCGGCCGCAGTGGCGCGGCGCCTGATGAATTGGGTCTACGAGAACCTGGAGAAGCGACCGACCGTGAGCCTGCCGAGCGCCCTGGAGGTGCTCGAAGACAGGGCAGGGGACTGCAACGAACATGCGGCGCTCTTTGCCGCCCTTGCTCGGGCTGCAGGGCTACCGGCCCGGCTCGTGGTGGGTGTGGTCTACACGGGCGATGGGTTCTTCTATCACGCATGGAACGAGGTATGGGTGGGTAGCTGGATCAGTCTCGACCCGGTGATGTCCCAGTTCCCTGCAGACGCGACGCACATCAAGTTCATCGACGGGGGCCTTGAAGAACAGATGCGGATGGCCCGGGTGGTTGGCAGGCTGTCCATGGAAATCCTGGAGTACCAATGATCGAACTGCGGGAAGTAACCAAGCGATACCGGGACCTGGCGGCGGTCAACCGCCTTTCCCTGCACGTCGACCGGGGCGAGGTGTTCGGGTTTCTCGGGCCCAACGGAGCAGGCAAGACCACCACGATCAAGATGATCGCCGGACTCATGCGGCCCACCGAGGGAAGCGCCCTCGTGGGCGGGGTCGATGTGGCGAAAGACCCGATTCGGGCAAAGGCCGTGATGGGCTTCATTCCGGACCGCCCCTTTCTGTACGAGAAGCTCACCGGAGAGGAGTTCCTCCGGTTCATCGGTGGCCTCTACCGGGTCGATGGCGGGCGGCTCGAGCAAAGGGTGGACGAGCTGTTCGAACTCTTCAGCCTGCAGGACTTCCGGGACGAGTTGATCGAGGGCTATTCCCACGGAATGCGGCAGCGGCTCGTGATGGGCGCCGCCTTTCTCCATCATCCCGAGGTGGTGATCGTGGACGAGCCGATGGTGGGTCTCGACCCACAGGGGGCAAGGCTCGTGAAATCGATCTTCCGGGAACTGTGCGCCCGGGGCAAGACGGTCTTCATGTCCACCCACACCCTCGGGGTGGCCGAGGAGGTGTGCGACCGCATCGGCATCATCCACAAGGGGGAGCTCATCGCCCTGGGAACCAGGGAAGAATTGCAGCAGCAGGCAAGGGGGGGAGCGGAACGGCTGGAATCCATCTTCCTTCAGCTCACCGGAGGGGAAGAAATGACCCGGGTCGTCGAGTACTTGAGATCATGAAAGACACCTTTCTCCATCTTCTGCACCCTTCCTGGCGGTCCCTCTGGAACCGGGACCGGGGGAGCAGGGGCTCCGGGACGGTCAAGAACGCGGTCATCTTCACCCTGGGCGCCCTGTTCTGGGTGGGGATCTTCTACCTGTTCTACCGCGTGCTCTCCTACTTCCAGGGCGTGGAGGGGATCGGGAACATCCTGGCCGTCAAGCTTCTCGCCATGATTACGGTCGTCTTCTTTTCCCTCCTGGTCTTCAGTAACATCGTCACGGCCCTGTCCGCCTTCTACCTGTCCGACGAGCTCGTGCTCCTGCATTCGATGCCCCTCTCCCTGGAGCGCATCTACCTTGCCAAGTTCACGGAGACCCTGCTCAGCTCTTCCTGGATGATCGTGTTGTTCGGGATGCCCGTGTTCGGCGCCTACGGGGTGGTCTACAGGGCGTCCTGGGACTACTACGGGGCGGTCCTGCTCGGGTTCGTTCCCCTGCTGGTCATCGCAGCGGCCGTGGGAATCATCTGCACCATGGGTCTCGTCCGCCTCTTCCCGGCGCGGAGGACCAAAGAGATCCTGGTTCTTCTTTCCATCCTCGTCCTGGTGAGCCTCTACATGCTGTTCCGGTTTCTCCAGCCGGAAAGGCTGTTCGAGGAGGCCGAGCTGGATCGGTTCATCAACTTCCTCGCCATGGTCAAGACCCCCTCATCGGTGTATCTCCCGAGCCACTGGCTCACCGAGTTTCTGGTTCCCCTTCTCTTCGGTGAGCCGGGAGAACCGCTCTTCCATTTCCTGCTGCTCGCGAGCTCGGCCATGGCGTTGATCACGATCGGCATCTGGGTGGGGGAGCGCATCTACATCGACGGCTGGATGAGATCGCAGGAGGGAGGAGGCACGAGACTCGCAGCCTCTTCCTGGATTCATCGGGCGTCCGATTTCCTGACCCGGCCTCTCGGCCTGCAGACCCGGGCCGTGGTGAGAAAGGATATCAAGCTGTTCCTGCGCGACACCACCCAGTGGACACAGCTGCTCCTGCTGGGGGCCCTGATCGTGGTGTACCTGTACAATTTCCGGGTTCTCGATCTGAAGAAGATCCCCTTGGCCACCGTCTACATGCAGAACCTTCTCTCCTTCTTGAACATGGGGCTTGCAGGGTTCGTGATCTCCGCGGTGGCGATCCGGTTCGTCTATCCGGCGGTGAGCATCGAGGGGAAGTCCTTCTGGCTTGTCCGGAGCGCGCCCATCTCGATCAGGAAGCTCCTCTGGTCGAAGTTCTGGATGTACCTGGCGCCCCTGCTCGTGCTCTCCGAGATCCTGATCGTCCTGTCCAACTGGTTTCTGAACGTCTCCGGCTTCATGATGGGCGTTTCGGTCGTCACGATGGTGTTCCTCACCGCAGGGATCGTGGGGCTGGGCATCGGGCTCGGGGCGGTCTATCCCCGGTTCTTCGTGGAGAACGTCGCAAAGATCGCCACCGGGTACGGCGCGATCCTCTACATGATCCTTGCCATGGGGTTCATCGCCCTGGCCGTGATTCTGGAAGCGTGGCCGGTGAACGCAATCTTCATGTCCACCTTTGCAGGGATCGAAATACCGGCGTCGCGGTGGGTCCTGGTGGTCGGTGCGCTGACCCTGGTGGGTGTCCTCAGCCTTGCGGTCTGCGTGCTCCCCATGCAGTGGGGGGTTCGCCACCTCGAGGCGAGAGAGTCCTGAGTCCCGCCCCTGCCTCTCTGCCTTGACAGCCCCTAGAGACCTTCCTCATATTGTTGATCTGATAGGTGTACCCGGTCAGGATATCTGTGCGGAGAGATCATGAAGCTTTTGACTGCTGTGAAGCTAATCGCCGATGGGCAGTTGCCTGCAATGCTGGGAATGCTCAAGACGTGCAATGGGCTCTATCGTGCATGCTTTGTTTCCACCGCCCTCTCTCAGGGGATCTATGGCAAGTTTGTTGATGGAAGATCCAGCTTTGAAAAACTCTGCGAAGGAATGGATCTGGAGTTCAGCCGTGAAGGGCTTCGGACGTGGCTCGAATTGGGTGTGAGCCTGGGGGAATTGAAACGTGTGGGAACGGAGTATCGGATACAGGGCAGGCTATCCAAGGCATTGATAAAGGATAGGAACGATGGATATGCGGCCTTGTTGGAAGAGATCGTGAAGTATCATTATGACTATGTCATCCATACCCCTTCCATGCTCAAGGAGCAGAAGCGGTTTCCCTTTGATGAGTCATCCGGAGAGTTGATTGCACGGTCTTCTCGTATAAGCGAACCGATCATATTTGAAGCTGTCGATGCGATTGTTCCCCGGAAAGGCGATTTCCGTCTACTCGAAGTGGGGTGTGGTTCAGGTGTCTACATTCATCGGGCTTGTAAACGCAATCCCAACCTCCGTGCCGTCGGCCTCGAGCTGCAGAAGAGTGTGGCTGACTTCGCCCGAAAGAACATTGCGTCATGGGGATTGGAGGATCGAGCGACCATTGAACACCGTGACGTCAGAGACTATCAAGGCAGCCGGGAGTTTGATTTGATCACTCTGCACCAGAACATCTACTACTTCCCTGTAGCGGAAAGGGCAGACCTGGCCCGACACTTATTGGATTGCTTGAAACCCGACGGCCGAGTGCTGTTGACCACCATCGGGCAAGGCGGCAGCCCCAGCATGCAGGTGCTGAACATATGGGTGTCCACCACAGAGGGATATGGCCCTTTGCCGGACCCGGATCAACTCTGTCAACAATTCAGGGAAGCAGGCTTCTCAGAAGTGAAAAGCAGACGTCTCGTGCCCTTTGAAAGCTTCTGGGAGTTTGTTGCCATCAAACCGCAGGCCTTATCCTAGGGTTTCAGGAACCAGCTCACGGGCCGGCGAGGGCTGACCGGATCCGGATAGGGATCCAGGTAGCCCACCCGAAGAACGAACTGGGGAATCATCCCAGCATCGTGGTTGGAAGCGATTCCCCTGCGTCCGATCTCTTCCTCGAGGATCTGTGTCATGGGATGAAGGGCTACCCCTCTCTCCCTGGCCATCAATGCCATCCGTTCGAAGCCACGGCCGGCTTCGATCAGGTCGGCGACCGATTCCCCGGGACTCGTTATGACGAACCAGCCCCCTCCTTGTCCCGCGAGCCTGGCGGCTTGCTCGACGCTCCTCTTCCGCATGCTCTGTTTCATGAAGTCCTTCGGGCGCGTCAAGTTACGAACGTACCACCCCTTCAGGCCCCGGATCTCCATGCCTGCCGTGGTCAGCCCGTCGCGGTGTTTTTCCTCCGCCTCATTGCCGAGCCTGAGCCAACGCACCAACTCTTTCTGAGCTTCGTCCCGGTCGGTCTGGACCCGGAAGGCCTCCACCGTTCCTTCTTGAATGCATCGGGCGTGCTCGGATCCCGGAGGAAAATAGAACAAGCGTCCACCCAGAGGTTCGGCAAGAGCGTCAACGTCATGCATCTTGAGTTCCGCGGAACGGTATCCGTGTTTGGCCGTCATGCGTAAGCTCATCCGCTCGAGAGGGTAAGGAACCGGTCTTGCCTCCCGGAGGGTGACTTCGAGAATCTCTTGCTCGCGAGGGCTTCCAGCCTTGACCTCTATTCGCGCCTCGTATCCCATATCGCCCGCCGCCAGGGAGAGGTTCTCCACGAAGGCTCCCAGGGAAAGCATCATCTCACGATTGTCGGGATCCACGGCCGGCAGTCTTCTGTCCGGGTCGGCGCCAATGATCATCTTTCGGTCATCGATCCATCTCACATACCAGGGCTGACTGTTGTGGCCGCTGGGGGCGAGGGAAGCGTAGTGAAGGATTCGGCCCAGGGCAGGGTCGAGCCCGGCCACCGGTGACTCGGCCCGTAGACCGGAACGGAAGTCGGAGAGCGCGGCTCCCACGGTGGCGGGGATGAGCGGTATTGCACCTGCAGCCAGTGCACAGCCACCGAGCATTTTCATGAAACCTCTTCGATCTGTCGTCGTCACGTCACGTCTCCTTGTCACCTTGTGGTGACTATTTGTGTAAAAAAAGGAGGAGCGCTGACTCCCCAGGGAACTTACTCTCCTATACAAGCCTCGCAGATCGCCGTCATGGCTGCCTCCAATCGAAGCCACCCATCCTCACTGCCGATATCCACCGCATTGAACACCTTGACATGTCGGCTTCGAACCACGAGGTACATGATGGCCGCTCCGAGCAGGCCGGTGATTGCCGCAAGGTCCACGCCGCTCTCTTCTTCCTGTGGGGCAAGCTCCTTGAGGAGACGCACCGCGGAATCCTCGCGGACCGTTTCCAGTACTTCGGTAAGTTCGTTCCGCTCGACCGTCTCCCAGGCCAGAATCTCGCCCGTCAGTGGGCGGGACCGGAGAGCCCGGGCGAAGTTGTGCAGCACCGTGGTTGCGGCCTCAGGAATCGGCTTCTTCCGAAGCCCCTCCAAGTCGCCTCCGGTGAGCTCTTCGAAGGTAGGCCAGAAATCGCCTGACACTCCGAAGGCCCTCAGAAGTTCGGGCATTCCTCCGAAGTAGCGGTAGATCAAGACCTTGTCCACACCCGCTTCCCTGGCAACGGCGTTGATCCCGAGCTTGCGGACCCCGCCCTCTGCAAGGAGCCTTCCCACCGCAGCGATGATCCTGTCCTTTGTTTCTTCCTTGTTCCGTTTCATCCCTTTCCCCCAATATGTCACCCCGAGGTGACTGAATACAAATATAGTCACCTCGGGGTGACATGTCAAGCCTTATTTTCGGTGTTGGAGGTTTTTTTTCGGCAGGGGGTGCCCTATCGGGGGGAGTTGATTTCGGTGATCTGGTCGTTCAGGGTCCAGTAGTCCCACAAATAGCCAAGGAAGAACAGCCCGCCCGTGAGCAGGTAGATGAGCCCCGTGAGCCACTTGCCCATGTAGAACCTGTGGACCCCGAACAACCCGAGGAAGGTGAGGAGGACCCAGGCAACGGAATAGTCCACTTGACCCGTCTGGAACCTCGCGTCCGCCTGGCGATCCATGGAAGGGATCAGGAACAGGTCGATCAACCATCCGATGCCGAGAAGCCCCAGAGTGAAGAACCAGATCGTCCCGGTAATCGGCTTGCCGTAGTAGAAGCGGTGCGACCCCGTGAAGCCGAAGAGCCACAGGATGTAGCCGATGGCCTTCAAGTGTGTGTCGTTCCGGTTCTCCATGGGGCCGTCTCCTCTCTTCTAGGCCTCGGTCGCCGTCACGCGCTCCATCTTGTCGCCCTGCTGAACGGCGTCCACCACGTCCTGGCCCTGCACCACCTTCCCGAACACGGTGTGCTTCCCGTTCAGGTGGGGCTGTGGGGCGTGGGTAATGAAGAACTGGCTTCCGTTCGTGTTCGGCCCGGCATTCGCCATGGAGATCACCTTCGCCTCGTGCGTCAGGGTGTTCTCCGTCAGTTCGTCTTCGAACCGGTAGCCCGGGCCGCCGCGCCCCGAACCGGTCGGGTCCCCGCCCTGGATCATGAAATCGCCGATCACCCGGTGAAAGGTCACGCCGTCGTAGAATCCCTCCTGGGCCAGGAACACGAAGTTGTTCACCGTCTTCGGCGCCTGCTGAGGGTAGAGTTCCAGCTCGATCGCGCCCTTGCCGGTCTCGATCACTACCTTGTAGTTCTTGCTTGGGTCAATCTTCATCTCCGGTGGCTGATCCCACTGCTTCGCGCTCATCCCTTCCTCCTCCTTGCTCTTGGGTTTCATGTCGTTCAAGTGTCCACTGATTCCACGGGACAAGTCAAGGGAACATCGTGCCTCTTGCTTTTGCCCTACGGCTCCATTAGCTTCTGGGTCATGGACAAGTCCCTGCCAAAGCCCTCTGCAAGGTTGCTCGCCCTGTCTGAAGAATACTTTTCTTTTCTGGCCCGTTCCCTGCCGGTCTGTTGCCTGAGCGATGAATTCCATTTCATGCCCCGCGTGGAGCTGGCCCGGTTTCACAAAGAGGAGACGGATTGTCTGGCAGGGGATTTCCTGGAAGGGGCCTGCGCAAGGGTGAAGGCATGGAAAGCTGAGTTGGACACGTTTTCCGGGGAAGAGGACCCGTGCCTGGCGGGCCTGCTTGGCCAGAGCATGGACGCCTTCCTCGTTCACTGGGAGACCCTCGGGTTCTGGAAGAGGGACCCCGGCCTGTACCTCAAGGTCGCCTTTATCGGGCTCGACCAGGCGCTGAGCTGGCCCTTTGAAGACGCGGCAGAAAGGAGCATTCTCTACCGAGCCCGACTCGATTCGATCACCCGCCTGCTGTCCTGGGGGATCGAGCAGCTGGACGAGGTCCCGCGGCCCGCCGGGGAGGCGGCCCTGGACATGGCAGGCACCTGCCGGGATTTTCTCTCCCGCGTCGCCAAGGAAAGGGAAAAGGATCCGGGATTTTCGGGCAAGGAACTCCCGCAGAAGGAAAGGGCCGCACTCGAGGCCCTGGAACGGTTTCAAGCCTTCCTTCGGGGGCTTCACGGCCCCGCAGGCTTCACGCCGGGTGCGGGGCTGTTTCAGGAGATCCTCGACCGGGGATACGGCTGGAAGGGCGGGATCGGCGAGACCCTGGAGATCCTCGAGCAGGAGGCCTCGGAAAAGGAGCGAGCCCTGGCGCAGCTCGCAGCCACGATCGACCCGGACAAGGACTGGCAAGAGATCTACGACGGCACGGGCCTGCCCGAGAAGGCCTACGCTGACACCGTCTCCCTGTACAGGGAAGAGGTGAAGCGGCTGGAGACCTTCTTCTGCCGGCAGGGTGTGCTCCCCATGCCTCCCGGAGGCTCGGTTCGGGTCGAGCCGACCCCCGCCTATCTGCAGCCGATTCGCGCCACCGCATCTTACAGCGCGCCCCCGTTTCTCGACGACCGTGTCCGTGAGGGGTGCTTCTTCGTTCAGGTTTACGATGACCAGGGGCCTTCGTCGGAGGAAGGTCGCAGGCGGCTCGAGACGGTGCACAGGGAATACCGCTACCTCACGGCCCATGAAACCTGTCCGGGACATCACCTGCTCGACTGGTCCAGGCTTTGCCGGCCCGATCCGATCCGGCGATGGATCGAGTCGGCCTTCTTCTACGAGGGCTGGGCCTGCTACGCCGAGCAACTGGTCGACGAGTTCGGCTACGACCCGGAGCCTAGGCAGCACCTCATCCGGGTCAAGCGTGACCTGTGGAGAGCGGTTCGCGGCAGGCTGGACCTCGAGCTGCACATCGGCACGATTTCCCTCGAGCAGGGGGCCGAGAGGCTCGAGGCGCTGGGATACGCCCCTCGGGACGCAAAAAAGCAGGCCCGGCGGATCACTCTGACCCCGGGCTATCAGCTCTGTTACACGCTCGGGAAGCACGGTCTCCTGGATTTGCGCCGCCGTTACGTCCCTCCCCTGTCTCTCGAGGATTTTCACGCGCTCGTGCTCGGGTCGGGGCAGGTCCCGTTTGCCTGTCTGGAACAGGCCCTTGACTCATTCGCCCCCGGGAACGGATGATGGATGACTGGTTCTCTGCCCGGTGGTGTGTGGCTCTGAACAGTTGGTAAGGAGATGGGAATGGAAAGCTTTATCGGAGTTCACTCCGAATGGAACCTGGGGAGCCCCGGGGGATGGGACTATCAACGGATCACACAGCAGATCGGCAAGGCGTGCTGGGAGCGGGTGAGATCCCTGTCCGGGGTCGAACTGGAGCTTGATTTCGAACATCCCCTGCTGAATCCGCTCACCGGCTTCCTCGAGATGCTCTTGCGGGCCCAGCGCGAGCGCCACGGCACGGGAAAGGCCTTCATCCTGGTGGTGGCCGAAGAAGATACGCTGGAAACGGTCGTGGAGAACCAGAACCTGGCCAAGGCCCTCAACGCGGTGGATGGGGTCAAGGCGGCGCTCTGCGCCCCCCATGAGGTCGAGTTGTCGCAGGGCAGGGTCTGCCACAAGGGGGAAGAGGCCACGCTCATCTTCATGGACTTCAACACCGACACCATGCTCAACATCCACAAGGAGAAGGACTGCTCCGGACTGTTCGAGGCGATCCGCCAGGGGATCCTGGTGAACCCGAGAGGCATGGAGTCGATCAATCCCAAGGGGATCTTCGAGGTGGTCACCGGGCCTTACCGGGACCGCCTGTCCCGAACGACCGTGGAGAGGACGCCCTGGACCCGGAGATTCTTTTCCCGGGAAACGGCTGCGCCCGACGGCTCCCCGATTCAGGACCTGGTCGAATGGACCTGGCAGAACCAGGAGACCCTCGTCTTGAAGCCTGCCCATGGCTATTCCGGCCACGGCGTCTTCGTGGGGCCCCTCAGGGACGACTGGAACATGGACGTGGAGCAGGCGATCAGGGAAGGGGACTACATCGTACAGGAGTTCATCCCCCTGGGCTTGTGGACAGAAGAGCAACCCTGGCTCGACGGGGACTCCAGGGGCCTGATCATTCGGGAATGGCAGACGGACTTCCGTTGTTTCATCACGGACGCGGGACTCATCGGGTTCGTGGGCCGCTTTGGGAATGTCCCGACCAATGTCGGCTCCGGGGGCGGCGTCCAGGCCCTGGCGATCCTGCACGGGTCGGTCTCGGTGGGGGAGGCGACGAAACGGATCAACGAGGCGGTGTACAACCTGGGTGCCGATCTGGTGGGAGAGATTCGCGATTGGACGAACCGCATGGCGGTGGAGAACGGGCTTACCTACCTGCTCGGCCCGATCATGACGGCCCTGCGGCCGCGGCTGATCACGCCGGAACAGCTCGAGGGACTTCAAGCCTACAGCCGGAATCTCTGGGAAGACTGCAAGGTCCTGGAAGAGGGGTGGCGGAAGGGCGAAATCGTTGAAATGCTCGATGAGAATGAGGAAGCGCGGGAGATGTTCCGCCTGCAACCCTGGCAGGGAAGCCCGGCACTTATTGCGGCGGACGGTCTATTCGGCTTTGGCGCACAATTGGACTAGGAAGTCGGTGCGACTGTGGGTGCAATCCCCGTAGATCCTCTCTGGTGGCAGAACCTCTTTGACGAGGTGTATCTGATCACCGATGCCCGGAGCGTCTGCAACGAAGAGCTCACCCGCTGGGAAGTCGATTTTCTCGAGGCCCACCTCCAAATCGGAAAGTCGGACACCGTCCTGGATCTCTGCGGAGGCCACGGACGGCACAGCCTCGAACTCGCCCGAAGAGGATACGGGGCCGCTACGGTACTGGACTACTCCGGCTACCTCGTTCAACTCGGCAGGGACAAGGCCGGCCAGCAAGGCCTGCCGGTCTGTTTCGTCCAGGCGGATGCCCGCGAGACCGGGCTGGCCGGCGAGCGGTTCGATTTCGTGCTGGTCATGGCCAACTCGTTCGGCTACTTCCCGGACGACAGCGACAATCTTCAGATCCTCTGCGAGGCCTACCGGCTTTGCCGGCCCGGGGGGACGCTCCTCCTCGATCTTCTGGACTCGGACTACGTGGTCGAGAATTTCCGGCCCTCTTCCGTGCACAAGGCAACAGAGGACATCACGGTGAACCGGGAGCGCGAGCTTTCAGAGAACCTGATTCGGGTGCGAGAAACAGTCGTTTCCGGCGCGAGAGGCCTCCTGCGGGAGGGCACCTACTGCGAGCGGCTCTACAAGGAAGACGAAGTCGAGGGCCTGCTGAAGCAGGCCGGGTTCGGGCAGATCGACTTCAAGACCGACTTTTCCTCCCACCAGAGCCCGGGCGACTACGGCTTCATGACTCAGCGCGTGATCGTAACGGCCGTGCGGGCCTGATCCTAGCGTGCTCGGTGTCGTGTTCGGGGTTGGACCACGCCATGTTGGCCTGTTGCGCGGGTATTTTGATGGAACCTGTACAGGAACTCCCATCCCCGGATGCTGCGTTGAACGGATACGTGAGCGACGTCTGCGGCGGGCTCGATTGCGGTGGGTTTACGGATGCTGCCGAGGATCACGGTTGCACGTAATCCCGCGGTGTGAAGGGTCAGTCCTTACAGGTCTTTTCTCATAACGATCCAGGACTCGTGATTGCAGATTTTGCAACTCCCCTCCTCTCCGAAGGACTTCGGGAGATGCCCCTGCCGTCCGTGGTGCGACTCTTCAATATTGCCTCTCGTATTGCTGCCATTCCCGTCCTTTCGTCTCTTGTGATGGGAGAACAGTTCGCAAGAGACTTTGAAGGTCATTTGGAGCCTGCGGTTCGGGCGATCTTCGAGCGGACATCACCTGGTGAGGACAAGCTTTTCTATCAGGCCCCAGGACAAGAAGATCAAGCAGTGGCTGGGCATCCCGAAACTTCATAAAGACTACGGTGCCTTGACCCTAGGCCACCCGGCCTTGAAATGGAACGCTCTGGTGCAACGTCATCCGCCCCAGGTGAATTGGATCTAGCCGGTCCAATATTTCCAAACCATATGGCTACGATTCTGGAAGGCAAGAAATTCGGGGCGTAACGGATACAGATTTCAAATCCAGGCTTCTCGCTTGCGGAACGTGAAACATGAAGCACCCAGAGCCACAATCCGAGCGGCAATAGGTAAGAGCAGCTATTTCGAGGGTTCGTCCATCTAAAGCTGCTCCTCCAGCCACTCCCTGATTTCTTCGTTTAGCGGAAAAACCCCTTTCCCCGATGGAGCCGTCTCCAAGAAGCGGTCTCTCAGCTCTCTTGGTATCTCAATGGCAGCCAACTCTAACGATTCATCCGTATTGATCTTCATGAAATGGATTATGGGAGGGTCGTGCCAGGTGCTTATGGTGAAATAGTAGGAAACATCGCTTTTCGACCTCACCATGTTTTTCCCACGGGACCAGCTCGTACCCCACTCCAGGTAGCGAGTAACCGCATCTTCAGGGGTCATTTCCCAGTCGATATCATTAAGTATGTCGGCATACTCTTGAAGCGCTTCTAATTGCATTCCTTTTTCCTCCATCATACTTGGTCAAACAGTCTCCCCCTTTTGATTGCCGTGGGTGAAGAAAGGATTCGAAGAATCTCATTCTGAAACGCAACGATCATCTTGACGAAGTCAACCCAACAAAATGACGAAACATTCATGGGTTTCATGTTTTCGCCAGAGAGTTGAAGCTCCTCCCTTCTTGGCCTGCCCAGACTCATTGGCGTTGGGCTAGCTTGCACGCGCGTTGCTTCGCCTGACCCGTTTGGGTCCGTTCGATCGGCGCTTCGCCTTGGCGCGGGCGCGGGATCGCTCTTCGCTCTTGCGGGCTCGGATAGCTGCGATACGCTCGGCCAGCGGGACTTCGAACCGGCCTTCGGACTTCTGCCGGTAGTCAAAGCCGGGCAAGGTCTTGCGCGGGATCCGTTGGCCGATGCCCCGCTCGATGGCACGAAGGCCTCCTTCCTCCTCGGGGGCGATCAGGGTGTACGCGTTCCCGGTGGCCTCCGCCCGGGCCGTGCGGCCAACCCGGTGGATGTAATCCTCGGCGGCGCCCGGGACGTCGAAGTTTACCACCAGGTCCAGCGCCACCACGTCCAGACCGCGAGCGGCGACGTCCGTGGCCACCAGAACCTGGAACCGGCCCTTTCGAAATCCGGCCAGGGCCTCGGTTCGCTGGGCCTGACTGCGGCTGCCGTGAATCCGGCCACAAGGAACGCTGTGCTTGTCGAGAAAGGCGGCCAATCGGTTGGCTCGGTGCCGGGTCCGGGTGAAGGCCAGGACGCGGGTGGGCGCCTCCTGCCTCAGGATCTCCAGCAGAAGACGGGTCTTGAGTTGGGGTGATACTGCATAGGCCCGGTGTGTGATGCCGTGAGCCGGGACCGGCTTGGGCTCGATGCGTATGGTGGCCGGATCGCGAAGCATCCGCTGCGCCAGGGCCACGATGGGTGCGGGCAAGGTGGCGGAGAAGAGCAGGGTTTGCCGCTTCCCGCGCAGATGGTTCAAGATCCGGCGGATGTCGGGCAGGAAGCCCATGTCCAGCATTCGGTCCGCCTCGTCCAGGACGAGGAACTCCAGCCCGGCCAGTTTTGCGTAGGAATGCTGGAAGTGGTCCAACAGGCGACCGGGCGTAGCGATGATCACATCCGTGCCCGTTCGGAACGCTTTGATCTGGGGGCCCTGCGCCACGCCGCCGTACACAGCAGCGGCCCTGAGTCCCGTGCCTGCTGCGAGCGCCCGGAAGTGGTCGAGGATCTGGGCGGCCAGTTCGCGCGTGGGGGTAAGAACCAGCGCTCGGGTGGAGCCGCGGGCCCGGTCCTGCAGCCGGTGGAGGATCGGCAGCAGGAACGCGGCTGTCTTGCCGCTTCCGGTGGCAGCGGAGGCCAGCAGGTCGCGTCCATCCAGCAGCAGCGGGATGGCCTCGTGCTGGATGGGGGTGGGCCTGGCGTAGCCCATTCTCCGCACAGCCCGCAACAGGTCCGGAGAAAGGTTCAACGGGTCGAAGGACAGGGGAGCTTCAGTTGCTGCCCTGTGGTCTCTTGACGCCGGCTTGGTAGCCTGTCCGGAATGCCTGGCCGGCCGCACGGACCGTGTGGAAGTCTTGGCCGACCGAGTGAATGACTTGGTGGAACGATGGTTTGACATGGTGCTCCTTATGTGTCGATGGATGCAGGAACCCCACAGGGTTCTCCGCCCCGACTCTTGGTCCGGCTAATTTTGCGATGTTGTCAAAACGGTGGGTTGCCGGTGGGCCGCCGCCTATGTCCGGCAGCATGGGATCGAAGGCGGGGCGTGGAAGAGGCCTGCCTGGCCATCCGGGACTCCGGAAACGAGAATCTTAAACAATAGCACATGGGGGAGGGAAAAGATACCGCCCCTCTTCCGTATCATTTCTGACCGGTTGTTGATTTCCGAAACCAATCCATTGTCCCCTTTGCCACCGTCCGCTCGAAGAAGCCGGGATGAATCCTGAAAAGCCACCAGAGGATTCTCATCCGAGAAGGGACGACAATGACGCCCTTGTTTCGGGCCACACCTCTGAGCATCTCTTTGGCGGCCAGGTTCGTATCCATCCACTTGACCGGTATCTTGCCGAACCAGTCGCTGTCCTCGACGCCCAGGACGGTAATGGAACCCTCTACCATTTTCGATCGGACGTTCATGGGGCAGATCACGCTCACCTTGACCCCGAGGGCAGCGCCTTCCGCCCGGAGTCCCGTGGAGAATCCCTGGACGGCGTGCTTGGTTGCTGAATACTGGGTTTGCGAGGGCCAAGTGAAGAGACCCGTTATGGAGCCCACGTTCACGATATGACCGAACCCCTGGGCCACCATCTTCTTGTAGGCAATGATGGAGCCGTTGATCGCCCCAAGCATGTTTACCTCGACCAGGCCTCGGGCCTGCTTCAACGTCATGTCCCGGACCTCGCCCATGAGCGCGATGCCCGCATTGTTGAACATGTAATCCAGGCGGCCGTATTCCTCGATCGTCTCTTCAACAACCCTTTCGATTTCTTCTTCCCGGGTGACATCCAGTCGCTTGGCAACGGCCCGTCCTCCCGAGGAGCTGATTTCTTGAGCAGTCTTTTGTGCAGCTTCCTCATCTATGTCTGCAATCACGACAACCGCACCCGCTCTTGCCAATTCCTCGCAAAGGCCACGCCCGATCCCGGCTGCGCCTCCTGTTACGATCGCTGTCTTGTCTTTGAATTGTTTCATTGATCCTTCCACTCCTCTAGAATTTGAGCTTCTTCATGAGATCTTCCCCGAGGTCTTTCGTGGCGTCGTTGATCGCCTTCTCCGCCTCCTTCCTGGCCGCCTCCTTGGCGATGTTCGATACATCGGCTCCTATCTCCTTCATGAGCGCCTGGAGAGGGGGAACGGTCGGTTCGACCAGCGTCGGCCTCGGGGAGGTCGTGGTGCCCTTGACCTTGTACTTGAGAACCACTTTCCCGTCTTCGTTCGTCAGGTGTTTCATGACCAGGTCCGTGAGTTGCTCCGAGGATACGTACTTGGCCACATCTCCCTTCAATTCCTTCTGCATTCTCTTGTCGATCGAATCCCTGAGGGTCTGGGACGGGCCCTCCCCGAGTTCCATCCCGAGTTCGAGATCGATGGCCTTTGTGTCGATGTGGGTGGAACCGGAGAAATCGAGGTTGTAGTCCTCGGCCGTAACCCTTCCGGTCGACACCTTTGCGTTGCCGTCCTTGTACCACAGGTCCATGTTGGCCTTGTTCCACGTGACTTCGTCCTGGAGAAACGAAAGTTTTCCCGTGTACTGCTCGATCGCCTTCACGGACTGGATCGACTCCAGGATCTTCACGCCCGACAGGGTGCCGCTGGGCGATCCCACTTCGAGAGCAACCTCCGGGTCCAGCCTTCTGGTCTTCACGTCAAATGGCTTTACCGAGCCTTCTGCGGCCAGACCGATGTCGAAGAACTTCACCGCACCCGACTTCAACCGACCCTTCGGCTTCACGCCCGCCTCGAACAGGATCTTTACCCGATTCCTGGCCTCGAGGTTCGACGGGTCGATATGGGCCGAATGGGCCAGCATGGTGAGATCATAGATCTGGAGGGTCTGGTTCCGTTTCTTGTCCAGGTAGGTGACCGTCCCCTTCTCCAAGCCGACCTTTCCCAGCGTAATGCTCAACGGAATATCGTCGGCAGAAAGGGGCTCGGACGGTTTCTTTGCCTCCTTCTTCTCTTCCCCTTCGGCCTGCAGAAGGTCGGAGAAGTTGAAGGTGCCGTTCCTGTATTTCACCACATGGATGACCGGTTCGTAGATCACGAACTCCCCGACTTGAACGCTTCCCGAGAGGAGAGGAAGGAATCGGAGTTTGAGGCTCAGGCGCTTCAATCCTGCGAAGAGGTCGTTCTCGGCAACCGGTTTCCCTTTGAGTGCCTCCAGTTGTTCCGGGGTCTTGTAGTTGGAGATCTTCACCCCCGTCACCTCTACGCCGGAGACGACGGAGAAAAGGCCGATGTCGATCCCATCGATGGTCACGTGCCTGTTGAGTGCGGACTCCATCCGGCCGGCGATCATTTCCTTGTCCACCAGGAACATGACAATGAGGCTTGCAGCAATGATGAGGACCGCCAGGACGCCGAGCAGGATCCCGGCCCACTTGAACAATCCCTTCATGACAGAATCCTCCTTCTTGTTGTTGGTATTCTCGCGGATACAATACCGCCAATCGCCCGTCATGTCTACGGAAGAGGCTTGTCCGGACGAAATGTTGGCGCCGGATGCCGATGCCCCGGGCCGCGAACTCTTTGGAGATCAGGGGCTCCCGGCCCCGGTTGGCCCTCTGTTTGCCGTGCTCGGGTGGGAAATCCTTCTGACGATACCATAATCCATCTTGGACAAGAGTGGCTGAAGAGGGGTATTATTCGGCCTCGAAGACCGAGAAAGGTTGGAGACGACAACGGATTCGGACCTTCGGGAAGCCCGGGGGAAGGAGCCTTTCCATGCTGTTTCGGTATCTTCTCAACAATCTACAGGTCAAGGTTTCTCTGCTATTTCTCTTCATTTCTCTGGCGCCTCTGGTCATTGGCAGCGTCTTTGCCCTCCGTAGTGTAGAGGCACTCATCATCCGGATGGTTTCCAACCAGATCGAAGGGGTGGCGGACGACAAGGTGAGCCTTCTGGAAAGATGGATCCACGAGCGCAGGGCCGACTTGAAGGTGATGGCGGATTCCTCGATCTTGAGATCCATGAACGGCAAGATCATTGCTCCCTATTTGAAACTGATGGGCCTCAACTATGAGGTTTACCGGGACTTCCGAGTGGTGTCCCGGGACCGTCAGACAGTCTATGACAGCACGGACTTGTATGCCGACTATGGCGGCGAAGAATGGTTCAGAGAGGCGATGGCAGGCAGGATTTTCCAGTCGGGCATTCTGCTGGAGGCCGGGAAATCCGAGTCGGTCTTCCGGATCGCGTCCCCTGTATATGATCATCACGGACAGGTGGCGGGCGCGGTTTGCGCCACGGTAGGTACACATGCGATTCTCTCCATCATCCTCAAGGTGTCTCTGGGCATGACCGGGGAGAGTTATCTGGTGGACAAGCAAGGCACCTTTCTGGCCCATCAGGACCCCCAAAGAATCCTGTCCGATAACATCACGCAATCCGGAAGCTTCCAGCACGTCTTCGGAGAGTCCCACGATCGTGGATTCTACACGGACTATCGAAACATACAGGTCCTGGGCGCATCGCGATACGTGCCGGGAACGGAATGGTATCTTGTCGTAGAGCAGGACCGGGACGAGGCCTTTGCGAGCCTTCATGGCTTGAAGCGCTATCTTTCCCTGGTAACCGTTTTTTCAGCGCTGGGAGCGTTTTCTTTGGCCTGGCTTTTCGCCTACTATATAGTCAAGCCGATCAGCCAATTGCGTGAGGCGGCCGACGCCCTTGAACACGGAGACTTTGAAAATGCCTTGGTGAAGACCAATCGGGGGGACGAGATCGGTGCGCTCCATACCGCGTTTCGGAAAATGGCCCGGCAACTCCGGCAGAGGCAAAACCACCTCGAGGAGGAGGTGGTCACCAAGAAGGCCAAACTCAGAGACGCTGGTGTCAGATTGCGAATGACCGAAGAAGCCGCAGCGCGCTCGCAGCGGCTGGCCGAACTGGGCCGGCTGGCGGCCGGTGTCACCCACGAGATCCGGACGCCTCTGGCCTCGCTCAAGCTGTTCTTGCAGTCGGTCAGGGAGGAGATTGAAATCTCGCCGGAATATGAGGAAGATTATCGGATCGCCATGAAGCAGATGGCTCGAATCGAGGGCTCCATCAACCGGTTTCTGGACTTTGCCCGGCCGCAGGACCCGGTTTTCGGCGCGGTTGACATCCCCCATTTGATCAACGAGGCCCTGCTGGTGGTCCAACCGCGCGCCAACCAGCAGGAGGCCACGATCGTCACAAGGATTGCCGACGGCTTGCCCGAGCTGATAGGGGATAGAAGGCTGGTGAGCGAGGTGATACTGAACCTGATGGTCAACGCCCTGGATGCCATGTCCAAAGGAGACTCCCTGACCATCTCGGTCTCCCAGGAAAACCGCGATTCGGGCGGACAAGAACATGCCTGGGTCAGGATCGACCTGGCCGACACGGGACAGGGCATCGAGCCGGAGAACATCCCAAAGCTGTTCGATCCCTTTTTCACCACCAAGGCTTCGGGAACGGGCCTCGGCCTGTCCATCGTGAACAGCGCCATCATCCGACACGGCGGGGAAGTGAAGGTTGAGAGCGCGGTGGGCAAAGGTACGACCTTTTCCATCTTTCTGCCGGTCCAAGTCGTATGCAGGGAAGAGAACGATGAACAGGATCTTGATCGTTGACAATGACCAGGCCCTGGTCCATTTCCTGAGCCGGCTGTTCAAGAGGCAGGGCCATGAGGTTGAATCCTGCACGGACGGCATGGCCGCGCTGCAGAAGATCGCACGGACCGGGTTTGATTTGATCCTGCTTGATTACAAGATGCCCGGGCTTTCCGGGCTGCAGACATTGAAGGAGATCAGGAGCGCTCATCACAAGACGCCCGTGATCATCATGACCGCCTTCGGGACCACCGAGACGGCGATCGAGGCGATGAAGCTGGGGGCCTATGATTACCTGCTCAAACCTTTTGACAATGACGAATTGAGGGGGGTGGCCGCAGATGCCCTCGAGGTGAACCGGCTGATGAAGGAAGTCGTGAGCCTGCCGGACGCAATGAGCCGGACCCTGGCCGACGCGGATACCCTTCAGTTCATCGGTTCGCACAAGAAGATGCAGGAAGTGTTCAAGTTGATCGGGCAGGTGGCTGAGCAAGACGTGAACATCCTGATCACCGGCGAGAGCGGCACGGGCAAGGAGTTGGTGGCACGCGCGATCTATCATCACAGCAAACGCCGGGACCAACCCTTCCTGGCGGTCAATTGTGCGGCCATCCCGGATACGCTGTTTGAAAGCGAATTGTTCGGCCACGAGCGCGGTGCCTTTACCGGTGCGGACCGGACCCACCTCGGCAAGTTCGAGCAGGGCCATCAGGGCACCTTGTTTCTTGACGAGATCGGCGACATGTCCCTGTCCACACAGGGCAAGATCCTCCGGTCAATCCAGGAAGGCGAGATCGAGCGGCTCGGCGGAAGCGAGCCCATCAAGGTGGACGTCCGGATCATCGTGGCGACCAACAAGAACCTGGAAGAGGAGGTGCAGGCGGGCAGGTTCCGGGAAGACCTGTACTGGCGTCTGAAGATCATCTCTTTCCACCTGCCCCCTCTCCGCGAGCGGATCGAGGATATACCCGCCCTTACCGACTATTTCATCGCCCGCTTTGGCCTGGAATACTCGAAACCGATCCAGGCTGTGTCGGAAGGCGCTCGCAGAAAGCTGCTTTCCTATTCATGGCCGGGAAATGTGAGAGAGTTGGAGAACTGCTTGAGGCGCGCCGTGCTGCTGGTTACGGGCAATGTGATCCTGGTAGAGCACGTCAATATTGACGCGGCCGAGGCGGAAATGGCCAGGGTAACGAACCAGGAGCAACTCAAGGAATTGATCGCCGAAAAAATGAAGGCTTTCATTCCCGAGCTTCTGCGGTCATCCGGCAATCAAGCCCGCGGCAACATGATCGAGCTGGTCGAGGAGATCCTGATCACTCGAGCGCTCAAGGAGTGTAAGAACAATCAGGTCAAGACCGCCAAGATGCTCGGCATCAGCCGCAACACGCTGCGAAACCGGATTCGAAGATACGGGATCCGGCTCCTGGAAGACGGTTGACCCTGGCGCTCAGCATCTCTGCTGGTTTTGAAGCAGCCCTGTTCAACTTTTGACCACCGCTCAAAATCCTCAGGGAATTCAACAGGATATTGAAACTCGGGCCCGGCCTTCCCCGGATGGCGGTGGTCCGGACCGGTCTTTCCCCTACATTCCTCATCCTCTTCTGCTTCGCTCGTTTCATAAGTGATTCCGAATAGTTACCCTTCGATTTCCATTGCCGGCCCAAGCTGGCACGACCGTTGCTGTAGTCGCCTTCTATACTGAGGGAATGGGAGAAGAGCCGACCATGGCCAAGAGTCCGTATGGGCAGGGGAGCGTGGGTGGAAACCTGGCACTGGACACCAGACGGGAAATCGAGCGTTTCAATGCCAGAATGCGGCATTTTCACGGTATTTCCTTGAGCGTGATCGCGGATGCGGAGAATCTCTGGGTCGAAATCTGGCAGGCCTGCCAGGACCCGCGCACGCCCGAGGAAATCATTGACGGGGTGGAGCTGTCCGAAGGCGCCATTCCCGCCTGCGGCTGGCCAGAGTTGAAAGAGAAGCTTCACCTGCTGGGTCATTATCTCGACTATGCACGAAGGCTTCTGGGCGGATCAATGGAACAGGATCACAACAGCGACAAGGAGGAGCGGTTATGAAGTCCGAAAGCCTGCAAGCGGTTGCAGTCTGCCAGACAGAAGGTAAGGAAGCCATCACCCCGGTTTCACCGGAGAGAAAGCACCAGCACGTCAGGAACGTTACCTGCTCCATGCTCGGCGACGCCCTCAAGATCTGGTCGGAGCTCTATGGCGAGTTCGAGGGAGTGGCCTCCCATGGCGCCATGGTCACGGGGAATGTCCAGAAGGGGTTCGAGCCCGTCTGCGGCTGGCCCGAGTTCCTGGAGAAGATGTGGCTACTCCATCATTACCTCGATCACGCAAAACGAATTTCTGAGGGGAGGGCCTGATCACCGTCTGAGGAGGAAGAAACGATCCGGAATCGGCAAGTCCTGTATTCGTGGAAACAGCAAACACATCCTGGATCAGCAGCGTAGAGTCGAGTTCTGGAGACAGGGCGGGAAGAACACCGCGTCCGTCCTCGGCCCTGCTCCGTTGATCCTTCTTGGAGGTCAGGCGAATGGCGAGTCTTAAT
>Ga0180429_10000426_pt1 | contig 37941 bp, 40 predicted proteins | sample SS_ome_FD_132428 | JGI IMG/M metagenome (GOLD analysis project Ga0180429, IMG submission 132428) | Hypersaline lake sediment archaeal communities from the Salton Sea, California, USA - SS_1_S_1 metaG | ecosystem: Environmental > Aquatic > Non-marine Saline and Alkaline > Hypersaline > Sediment ...
CGTAATCGCCAGGTGGATGCGGCCATTGCGCTCTCTCAGGAAAACCGCGCCAAGCCCGGCCAGAGCGTAGCGGAAACTGGCGAGCAACCCGCGCATCTCAGCGCTGGTTCATCTGCTCGATGTAGACCCGGAGTTCCTCCGCCTCCTGGCGCGCGTCGCGCAGCCCGTCCATCGCCGCGCGCAACTCCGCCTCTGTCTGGTGCAGCTGATTCGACATCTCGGCCTCGCGCTGCTGCAGGTAGGTGATCGCCTGGTCACGGGTTTCCTCGGCCTCGTGAAGCGACTGCGCCAGCCGGTCGATCTCCGACATGTCGCCGGACGCCACCCGCGCAAAACGGTGGATCAGCCAATGCGCGAACCACCCGAGCGCAAAGGCGACGAACAGGATGATCGCGGTGACGATGATGAACTCGGTTCTGTTCATGTCCTACTCCGTAATGCGCGCGAGCGCCTAACCGTCATTGTCATCGGGACGCGGTTGCGGCCGGATGCCCTCAAGCTCGGGATCGACCACTAGCGGCGGCTCGTCCACGGTTTCTTCGCCAGCCTCCGGCGCCGGCTCGGCGGCATTGTCGGTTTCGGCAGCGTCAGCATCAGCGAGGCTCTCGGTGCCGTCGCCGGTTTCCTGCCCCGCGGTCTCATCGGCGCCGGAGCCCGGGTCGACGACTTCTTCCTCCGTCGCTTCATCCGGGTCCTGCGTGTCCGCCGGCGTAGCGGCTGCGTCGGGCGTCTCACCTTCGGCCTCGTCGCCTTCGGCGGCACCCTCCTCGGGCCGCGCCTGGGGCCGGATCGCCGGCATGGCGGCATCCGGATCGGCCCCGGCCTGGGCCTCGGTGTCGGCATCGCCGTCAACCGGGTCGACACCGATCAGGCGGAACTCGATCCGGCGGTTGGCCTCGCGGCCCTCCTCGGTGTCGTTGTCGGCAATCGGATCGGCTTCGCCATAGCCGAAGGCCGTGAAATTGCTGGTGAGCACCCGGCGGGCCAGCAATGCCGAAAGCACCGAGTCGGCGCGCCGCTGCGACAGCGCCTTGTTCATCTCTTCGCGGCCCTGGCTGTCGGTGTAGCCCGCCACTTCCATCGCAACGTCCGGGCAGCGCTTCAGGATCTCGGCAATGCGGTCAACGGTACGGGCCGACGAGGGTTCGATCTCGGCCGAGCCCGGCGAGAAGGTGATCTTGCTCTCGGCTAGCGTGGCGTTCACGTCGGCGGCGCATTCCTCAGGCGTCGGCATGTTGGCTGCCGGATCGAATTTTTCCTCGTACCGCACGTTGACACGAAAGTCCTCGGCCTCGCCCAGCTTCTCCGACAGGATGCGCGAGATCTCCGCCGAAGCGCCCTTGTCGCCGGTTGCGCCGCGCACGTCGACGACGACCGGCTGAACAACGACCGCGCCATTGGCCAGCTGCGCCAGGGCCTCGAGCGCCGCAAGGGTGCGCACCGACCAGCCGCGCGGCAGCTCGGGATCAAGGCGCATAGCGGCGTAGACGTTCTCGACCCCGAACCGGGCGCGGGCGAAGCTTTCGGTGATCGTGCGCTCCTGCTCGTCCGCCACCCGCCCGCGGAGTTGCACGAGCCCCTCGGGGCTGCGGGTGGCGACGAATTCCGGCGGCCCGTCGGACTCGCCTGTGCCCGAGATCGTCACCGGATCGGGCAGGACGGAATGCAACGAAAACACGTCCGGCAGGTCGGCCTCGAGTTCGCCGATCACCCGGTCGAAGGTGTTCTGCGGCGTGCCTTCCGCTGCAACGAGGGTGACGTCGGCATCGGAGAATGTCAGCGAACCCCCGCCCATGTCGCGCAGGGCCCCGATCCCGCGCGAAACCGCGTCGGGCCAGTCGGGTGACGGCACGCCGAGGCCGATGGTGCAGGTCGGCCGGCCGGTCACGCCCGCCGCAATGCCGGCCGCCTCGATCTTAGTGCGGCCCGCGTCGTTCGAGGCGGTGCAGGCGTCGAACCGCGCGCCGTCCTTGTCGATCGTGAACCGCAGGGTGAACGGGGTGATTACCGGGCGCGGCGCCGAGATGTCGAGCGATAGACGCAGGCCACCGGGCACCTGTGCGCGCAGGCGGCGTTCCCACTCGGTTTTCTGGATCTGCGAATTGGCGATCGCCTGGATGGCTACGCGGTCGGCGTTCATGGAGATCTTCGCGCGCGGCAGAAGCTCGAGAGCGGCGAGCGCATAGTCGAGAGCGGCATTCCAGCCCACGGGTTCGGGGTAGTCGGCCGTTTCCAACAGATCGGTCACGGCGCGCGTGAAGTCGATCTTCTGGATCCGTTCGCCGAGTTCATCCCGGTCGGTCGCGGCCGGGATCAGGCCAATCATCGAAATCCCGGCCTCGCTGCGCAGGATTTCGACCGAGAACCGCGGTGGCGTGATCTCTTTCGGCGGCGGTACTTCCATCTGGTCGATCACCCGGCTGGCATCGACTCGGGAACCGGCAATCGACAAAGCGTGAAAACGCGCGCTTTCCGTCGGCGCGGTGCCGCTCAGGATCACCTGCAGGCCGCTGGTGTCGACCTCGGCCCATTCCTCGCCCTCGAGCAGCAGCGCGCTTTCGATCGACAGGAGCGACATCGATTCGATGGTCCGCAGCGCACCCCAGGCCACCAGCAACGAAACGATCGCGGCGGCAAAAAACACGCCCGCGTTCAGCAGGCCCATATGATTGCGGAAAGCTGGTATCGGCGGCAGGCGCATCGACGGTCGGGTTCCCGGTTCCGGTTCCAATTCCGCTTCCATAAGGTGCGGCGGGGGCGTGTGCAATCAAAGGAGCGCGGCTGCGGCAAGAAACAGCACGGGGATCAGGCCGGTATCGCGATTGGACCGGAACAACCGAAGGCAGGTATCGGGGTCTTCGGTGTCGAGGTTGCGCAACTGCCAAGCCATGTGCCAGCCCATGAACCAGGCCCCGCCGAGCGCGACCGTGAGCGCGAGGACCGACCGGCCCGGCGCGACTGCCAGCACGATCGCAAGGGTCATCAACACAACCGTGCCGATGAGGAAGCCCCGCAGCCAGGGCACGGTGTGGGCGCCGAACAGCCGGGCGGTGGATTTCACCCCGATCAGCGCGTCGTCTTCCTTGTCCTGATGGGCGTAGATCGTGTCGTAGAACAGCGTCCAGCTGATGCCGGCGAGATACAGGGCGACAGCAGGCCAGCCGAGTGCGCCGGTGTGGGCGGTATAGGCCAAGAGCGCCCCCCAGTTGAACGCCAGCCCGAGAAAAACCTGCGGCCACCAGGTGAACCGCTTGGCGAAGGGATAGATCGCCACCGGCACCAGCGAGACGATACCGAGGATGATGGCGTTGGGATGGAACGTGAGCAGGATCGCGAACGAGATCAGCGACTGGGCAGCAAGCCAGGCCAGCGCCTGTTTGACGCTCACCTGTCCCGACGGGATCGGACGCGAGTGGGTGCGCGCCACGGCGGCATCGAACTCGCGGTCGGAGATGTCGTTCCAGGTGCAGCCCGCCCCGCGCATCAGCCAGGCACCAAGGGCGGTGCCGAGCGCGATCCAGGCGTCCTGCCAGCCGAAGTTGCCGGTCTCGCCGATGCCGAGGAGCAGGCCCCACCAGCAAGGCAGGAGCAAAAGCCAAGTCCCGATCGGGCGGTCGGCACGCGACAGGCGCAGATAGGGCCGCGACCAGGCCGGCGCGCGACGGTCGACCCAGTTGCCATGCACCGCGTCGGCCACCTGTCCGACGGGCTCTGGTGTCTTGCCCCCTGCCGCCATATCGTGCCCCCATGCTGGCCCGCGAAAAAATCCGCCTCTTTGTAGACGCCCCCTTGGGGGCGGGGCAATCCGTCGATCTGACGCGAGAGCAGGCGCATTACCTGTTCGGCGTGATGCGGCTCAAGGCCGGCGGCCGCGTGGCGCTGTTCAACGGCCGGGCCGGCGAGTGGAGCGCGGAGGTTGCCGAAGCCGGCAAGCGCGGCGGCCGGCTGATCTGCCTCGGGCAGAGCGCACCGCAACTCGATCCGCCGGACCTCTGGCTCCTGTTCGCCCCGATCAAGAAGGCGCGCACCGATTTCATTGTCGAGAAAGCCGCCGAGATGGGGGCCGCGCGGATCCTCCCCGTGCAGACCGAATTCACCAATGCCGAGCGGATCCGGCGCGATCGTTTGCAGGCGCATGCGGTGGAAGCCGCCGAGCAATGCGGCGGCACCTTCGTGCCCGAGGTCGCTGAGCTGCAAAAGCTCGACCGGGTGCTGTCGGACTGGCCCGCCGAGCGCCAGCTGATGTTTGCCGACGAGGCGCTCGCGGGCCGCTCATCGGGACGGCCGTCCCTCTTCGCCGGCGAGGGGGGAACGAAGGACCGACGAGCCCCCTGGGCCATCCTGATCGGCCCCGAAGGCGGGTTTTCCGAGGCCGAGCGCCGCCGCTTGCACGAGATGACGAGTGCCCACCCGGTGGGCCTCGGCCCGCGCGTCCTGCGCGCCGACACCGCGGCCGTCGCGGCGTTGACGCTGTGGCAATCCACCTTGGGGGACTGGTGATGCTGCGCGCGGCGCGGGCGGGAGACGAGCCTGCCATCGAGGCGTTTCTGGAGGATCGTGCCGAGACCAGCATGTTTCTCAGGGGTAATCTCGCGAGGTTCGGGTTGTTCGACCGGGTGCACCCGCACGCGACGGCCTACTCGCTTGCCGGGGACGAGGGCGACATCACCGCGGTGTTCGGGATCTCCAACGCGGGGTTCGTGATGAGCCAGGCGCCGGGGGCATCCCGGGACGTGTGGCGTGCCTACGCCAACTCGATCCGGGGCCGCCGCCTGGCAGGGATCACCGGGGACGCCCCGCAGGTCGCGGCCGCCAAGCGGGCCTTGAAGGTCGACGGCGAAAGATTCGCCCTCGAAGATCCCGAACCGCTCTACCGGCTGACCCTCGCCGACATGGTGATCCCCGACGGCGCGGGCGTGCTGCGCGCACCCGGCGACAGCGACCGCGCCATGCTCCAGGACTGGACCCGGGCCTATTCCGCCGAGCTTCACATGAGCCCACCCGAACGACTCGACGAGGAGGGGCGCGACCGGGCGGATCGGGCGCTGGCCTCGGGCGATGCCCGCCTTCTGGAAATCGACGGCACCCCGGTGGCGATGACCGCGATCAATGCCCGCTTGCCGGACATGGTACAGATCGGCGGTGTCTACACGCCTCCGGCTTTGCGCGGGCGCGGCCATGCACGGCGTGCCGTTGCGCTGCACATGGCCGAAGAGCTGGCCGCCGGAGTGGCGACGGCGATCCTCTTCGCCTCCGGCCCTGCGGCCTGCCGCGCTTACGAAGCCATCGGGTTCGACCGGATCGGGACCTACGCCTTGGCGATCCTGACGGAACCGGTCGTGATTGGAGGGACGCAATGAGTTTCATCCGGCCCGAAGCCGCCGCGGGGCTCAGGCGCTGGCGCGAGGTGATCGCTGCCGGGGCGGTGCTCGCGCTGGGTATCTGGTGGGGTCTGACCGCGCTGGGGCTGCTGAGCTGGATCGGCTGGGCCCTGGTGATCGGCGGCGGCGCAATGCTCTGGGCGGCGATCCAGCGAGCCCGGTTCTACGCCGGGCACGGCGGTCTCGGCCTCGTCGAGGTCGATGAACGCCAGATCACCTATCTCGCGCCCGCCGGCGGCGGCATTGCCTCGCTCGACCACCTCACCGAGGTCAGCCTCGGGCCCGACCGCGCCGGCCTGCCGGTCTGGCGCTTTCGCACCGGCGACGAGATCTTGACCATTCCGACCTCCGCCGAGGGCACGGCCGCGCTCTTCGATGCGCTGACCGCGCTCCCCGGCATCGACATCGAGGCGGCAATCCGTGCCAGCCGCACCCGCACGCCGCACAGGGTGGTGATCTGGACGAGGCCCGACCGCCGCCTGCATTGACACCGCCCCCGCCTTGGCCCACCAAGCGGGAAACGCGAAAGAACAGGCCGGAGGCCCCCCATGTCCATTCCCCAGTCCGGCGGCGGCCCGATCGAACACCGTGACCAGCTCGCCGAATACCTCGCCTCGGGCTGCAAACCGATCGAGGAATGGCGCATTGGCACCGAGCACGAGAAGTTCGGCTACGACAAGAAGACCCTGTTGCCGCTGCCCTACGAGGGGCCGACCTCGATCAAGGCGATGCTCGAAGGGTTGCGCGATACCTATGGCTGGAACCCGATCCACGAAGGCGCGCACATCATCGGGCTGGAACTGAAAGGCGCCAACATTTCGCTGGAGCCGGGCGGACAGCTGGAGCTCTCCGGCGCCCCGCTCGCCACGATTCACCAGACCTGCGACGAGGTGAACGAACACCTGCGCGAGGTGCAGACCGTGGCCAACCAGATCGGTGCCGGCTTCATCGGCCTCGGCACCGCGCCGATCTGGACCCACGAGCAGATGCCGATGATGCCCAAGGGCCGCTACAAGCTGATGACCGATTACATGGACAAGGTCGGCAAGCTTGGAAAAACCATGATGTACCGCACCTGCACGGTGCAGGTGAACCTCGATTTCGCCTCGGAAGCCGACATGGTGAAGAAGTTCCGCGTCGGTCTTGCATTGCAGCCGGTTGCCACCGCGCTGTTCGCCAATTCCCCCTTCCTCGACGGCAAGCCCAACGGCCACAAGTCGTGGCGCAGCCGGGTCTGGCGCGATCTCGATCCCGCCCGGACAGGCATGCTGCCCTTCGTGTTCGAAGACGGCATGGGGTTCGAGCGTTACGTCGACTACGCGCTCGATGTACCGATGTATTTTGTCTACCCCGACGGCGCATACCTCGACGCCCGCGGTCAGTCCTTCCGCGATTTCCTCGAAGGCAAACTCCCCGCCCTGCCCGGCCAGATCCCGACGCTCAGCGATTGGGCGGATCACCTCACCACGGTCTTTCCCGAGGTGCGGATCAAGAAGTTCATGGAAATGCGCGGCGCAGATGGCGGCCCGTGGCGGCGGATCTGCGCCTTGCCGGCGTTCTGGGTCGGGATCATCTACGACGACCTTGCCCTCGACGCGGCCTGGGACCTGGTGAAGGACTGGGACGCGGAGACCCGCGAAGCCCTGCGCGTGGCGGCTTCCGTCGACGGGATCGACGGGCAGGTCGGCAAGATCCACATGCGCCAACTGGCCGAAACCGTGCTCGACATCTCGCGCGGCGGGTTGCGCCGGCGCGCCAGGCCCGGCTTCGGCGGCATGGTGCCGGACGAGCGCCACTTCCTCACCGCGCTCGAAGACACCGTGGAAGACGGGATGACCCCGGCCGACGAGTTGCTCGAACGCTACTACGGCGACTGGAACGAGGATCTCAGCCGGATCTACGCAGAATACAGTTACTGAGGCCCGCGCCCGCCGGCCGGCCACGCTAAACTTGTGAGCAAGACACCGAGCAACGCCGCCATAACCGGCACGACGTTGAGACCGAGCGCATTCCCCGCGTTCGCCCCATCCAACGCAAGAAAGGCGATTCCGTAGCTCGCGATGGCCGCGCCGGACCACACTTGAAGCGGCCCGGGCGGATTGCGGCGCCGGCGCTGCGCCGTTGTTTCGGCCCAACCGAATACCAGGATGAATGGCACAAGCATCACGGCGAGCGCCACCAACCACAGCGGCCGGCTGGCCCACCAGCCGATCCCGCCCGGTGTCGTGGTGAGGCCATACCCATCGACCAGCAGGGAAAGGCCAAGCAGGGCGATCAACGCCGTCGTGTGCCAGAGATACACCGTCATCATCCGCGAGCTTGCAAGGATGACCCAGGCCCAGCGGTGTGTCTCGTTCAGCCATCGCGCCACGGCCCGCGCCGCGAGCAGCATGATCCCGGCCTGAACCGCCCCGATGGCCATCATCGCAGCGGTCGGCGGGCTCGAGTTGGACACTTCCGCGCCCGGAATGGAGATCATTGAGACGGGGTATCCAAACCGCCCCACCAGAAGCCAAAGGGCCAACGCCCCGACCGCAATCAGGACAACGGGGATCCCCCGGCCCGGATGGCCTTGATGCCACCAATACCCCGCCTGGTGCACGGCAAGCCAGATGAAGGCATAGTTGACCCAGCGCAGCCACTCGACCCCGGCCGTGAAGGCCACGTAGTCCACGCCAACCGCCAGCAGCCCGAAGGCAAACACCGACACCGAGCCGGTGCGTTCCCAAAGCCCGTGCGTCACCGGCACCATAAGCGTGATGATCACGTAGACCGCAAGAAACCAGGTCGGGATCAACCCACCGCGCGTGGCGCTGGTCAGAAGCGTCTCGTCCATGCCGGTCCAGCGCCCGATGAGCGCAAACGCCGTCCAGAACAGCACCAGCGGCCCAAGCGGAAAAAGCAGGCGGCGGACGCGCGACGCGGCCCAGTTGCGCCGCCGCGTTTCATCCTCGCGCACGGAAATCCAGGACGCGGCGTTCGAATAGCCGCCGACGAAGAAGAAAACCGGCATCACCTGGAAGACCCAGGTAAGGTACTGGCTCCATGGTTGAACGATGAGGATCCGCGCCATCGTCAGACCCTCGTCGCCATAGTGGAACGCATTGACCAGCCAATGCCCGATCACCACCATCGCGAAGGCGACCACGCGGTAGAAATCGACCGCGCGGTTTCGATGTGCCGGCGTGTTTTCCGCCAGTTCGCGCGCTTTCCCGAGAACACCCATCGGTATCTCCTACCGGGTCGGCGACGCAATCATGTTGCCGACGTCAGTCGCGCGGAACGCTCGGGATCGACGAGGCGGTCAGCCCCTCGCCGCCGCCGGAGCCGCCGTCGCTGTCGAGCGGGTCGGGGCCGTACTGGTTGTCGCCGCGTGTGCCCTCGGTGGCGAACCAGACGATCAGGATGATGAAGCCGACAAGCGGGATGAGGCCGATCCAGTACCACCAGCCCGACTTGTCGCGGTCATGCAGCCGCCGCACGGCCACGGAGATGAACGGCAGCAGCGTTGCCAGGCCGAACAGGCCGGAGAACACCGGTGTGTCGGTCTGCCCGGAGAAGCTCCCCGGTGCGACTTCCGTGGTGCCGAACAGCGCGATGTCGAGCCACGACAGCACGATCTGGCCGGCGAAGACGAACAACGCGAACCACCAGAATTCAGAGCGCGATGCCCGCCCCGAGAACGTCACGTAGTTGGAAAAACACTTCCGTACGGATTGGCCGAATGTCATTGCGAAATGCCCCTCTCTTCGTTTTGCAGGGATCGTGCGCCTGTTCGGGCGCGAAATCAACCACCGGGTCGGGGTGCGGGACGGCTACTTCTTCCCGATCTTCGGTTCTGCGCCGCGCATCAACCGGCCGATGTTGTCACGGTGGCGCGCAAAGATCAGGGCGCCAAGCAACAGCGCGAGCACGAAGGTCTCGCCGTGGCCCAGCGCGAGCGCCCAGATCGGCGTGAGCGCGGCGGCGGTGAGACCGGCCAGCGACGAGATCCGGAACAGCGCGGCGACAGCAATCCAGGTGGCGACGGCCGCGAGCCCCACCGGCCACGCCACGGCGAGCATCGTGCCGAGCCAGGTCGCCACGCCCTTGCCGCCGCGAAACCCGATGTAGACCGGGTAGAGATGGCCGAGGTAGGCCGCCAGTCCGGCGAGCTGGGCGGCGTCCTCACCCATGAGCATGCGCGCCACGAGGACCGCGAAGGCGCCCTTGCCGACGTCTCCGATCAGCGTGAGGGCGGCGGCGAGCTTGTTGCCGGTGCGCAGCACGTTGGTGGCACCGATATTGCCGGAACCGATCTCGCGGATGTCGCCAAGCCCGAAAAGCCGGGCCCAGACCAGTCCGAAGGGCACCGCCCCGAGCAGGTAGCCCAGCGCAGCGGTGACAGCGAGCAGCGGGAGGGATGTGGTGAGTTCAGGCATTGCTTTCTCCAAAAACCCGCGCGCCGCCCACCCAGGTGCCGAGCACCTTGCCTTGCATCCGCGCCCCGTCGAAGGGCGTGTTTTTCGACTTGGAGCGCAGCGCAAACCGATCAAGCACGAACGGGGCATCGGGATCGAACAGGACTAGATCGGCCGGCATGCCCTCGGCGAGCGACCCGCCGGGCAGGCCGAAGCGCCGCGCCGGGTTCAACGACAGCGCGCGCCACAGCACGGGCAGGCTGACCGCCTCGGCATGTACCAGCCTGAGCGCGGCGGGCAGCAATGTCTCGAGCGCCACGGCGCCGGAGGCCGCTTCCTCGAACGGCAGGCGCTTGGACTCCTCGTCCTGCGGGGTGTGCATCGACGAAATGATGTCGATCAGCCCGGAAGCGACGGCTTCGACCATCGCCGTGCGGTCGTTTTCGCTGCGCAACGGTGGCTTGAGCTTGAAGAAGGTCCGGTAGTCGCCGACATCGAGTTCGTTGAGGGTAAGGTGGTGGACGTTGACCCCGGCGGTTATGTCGAGCCCTGCCGCCTTGGCGCGCTCCAGGACGGGCAGGGCCACGGCGGTGGAGAGGTTGTCGGCGTGGTAGCGCGCGCCCGTCATCTCCACGAGGGCGACGTCGCGCTCGAGGCCCATGCGCTCGGCCATCGGCGACACGGCGGGCAGCCCCCGCAGCGACGCGAACTTGCCCGAGGTCACTGCCGCCCCCTTCGAGAACTGCGGCTCCTGGGGATGGGCCATCACCAGCGCCCCGAGTTGGCGGGCATAGGTGAGGGCGCGGCTGAACACCTTGTTGTCGGTTACCACGTGATCGCAATCGGTGAAGGCCACCGCGCCCGCATCCATCAGGAACCCGATCTCGACCATCTCGCGCCCGTCGCGCTCCTTGGTCAGCGCCGCCATGGTATGGACATGCACCGGCGTGACCTCACGGGCGCGCCGGGTGACGAATTCGAGCGTTTCGGGCGTGTCGATCGCGGGCGTCGTGTCGGGCCGCGTGACCATCGTCGTCACCCCGCCCGCCGCCGCGGCGACCCCGGCGGTGCGGAAGCTCTCCTTGTGACGCTCCCCCGGTTCGCCGATCTTCACGCCGATATCGACGATCCCCGGCGCGAGACACTTGCCGCCGCAATCGATCGTCTCACCACGGGCCGCGCCGTCGCGACCGACGATCACGCCATCCTCCACGGTGAGCGACCCGGTTTTGTCGGTGCCGGCCTCCGGGTCGATCAGACGGGCGTTGGTGAAAGTGGTGGTGGTCATGTTGTCCCCCCGATACGGGCCATCAGGATGTCGCGCGCCGCGCCCGCGTCGTCAAGCCGCTCGAAGCGCACATGCCCGTCGGGACCGGAGATATCCAGCCGGTCGCCCGACACCTTGACGCGCACCCCGGCGCCGAGCGGCACGGCTGCACGGTAAGGTCCGGCCACGGCCAACGCCCGCCGGTCGGTGATGGCATAGGCCGAGCGAGCGTCGTGAGCCCGGGCACGGCGGCGGTCGAGCACGGTTACCCGCAGGGCGACATAGGTTGCAAGCGCCGCGGTGGTAATCAGGAGATACACCACAAGACGCAGCAGCAGAGCGTGCGGCTCTGCGATCGCGATCCATCCGGCGGCGACGAGCAGGACCGGCGTGGCGAGCAGGAGCAAGGCTCCGCGCCGACGGGCACCCGGTGCGACCGAACGACCCGGCCGCGGGTGGCCCTGCCAGAGCAGGGTTTCACCGGCGTCCAGCGCCGACGCGATATCCGGCCGCGCGCTCACGCTTCTCTCTCGTGCCGGTTCTGCACCTCGCGCATGAGCGCATAGACCTTCTCGGCCCCGTCGATGTGCTCGAACCCGATGTCGACGGTGTAGCGCCGGCCCTTGTTGCCGCGCCGCTCCTCGCGCGCGAAAACGACGGAGCCGGGATTGCCCGCCTTCAGCGAAAGCCGGGTCCGGGGCGTCAGAGAATAGCTGTCGAGCCGTTTGCCCCGGAAGGGAAAATCCGTCGCGATGAAAGCGCGCCGGTCGGTCAGCGTATACCAGGTGCGGCGGCGCTTCAGCACGGTCCAGTAGGTGGCACTGTAGATCATGCCGACGCCGACGAAGAAGTGGATGAGCCCGAACATCCAGAAGGCCCCGCCCGCCTGCGCGGCCATCGCCATCCAGAACAGCGCAAACCCGGCAAATACCGCACCGAACAGCGCCAGCGGCACGTTGCGAATGTTGATCCGGAAAGCCTGATCCGGCCGCCCCTGCCAGAGAATGCGTTCGCCATCACCGAGAATGCCACGCCAGCCCTCGGGCACCGCCGGGGCGTCGGCGTTGTCATTCGCGGTGTCGGTCATGGCGTGGGTCCGTGGCCGGTCGGTCTCGTCAAGGTATAGGCGCGTCGCCCGCACGGGGCAATGCCGCTAGCCCTGCCCCATGATCCTGTTGGCCACATCCCTGGGATCGGACTGGTATTTGATCATGAACTTTTCGCCCTTGCGCGTGACCACCTGCGCGGCGGAAAAGATCGTCCGCACCTTGTCGATCTCGCCGCGCGGCACCGACATGCCGGAGGGCGTGATCAGGCGCCGGTCGGTGAGCTGCCAGGTCATGCCGATCTGCTCGGAGGCCACGTAGACCCCGCGAATGCCGATGGCCAGAACGGCACCGACGACGCCGGTCCAGGAATGCGGGTTGCCCATCGCCATCAGGATCGCGACGGCGCCGACCGAACCGAGCGCGGCGAGCATCACGTGTTCCTTGATGTAGGTCTGGCGGCTGCCGGTGAAGGTGGCAACGAGAGTTTCGCCATCGGCGAGCGCAGGAAGGGGCGTAGTCATGAAAGGCTCCGGTCGGTGACGTCAGACAAGGGCGAAGATCAGGAAGGCCAGGGCGAGAAGCCCGGCCAGCGTGAGAATGAGCCCGCGGCGCGTATCGGGCGGCGGCGCGGCCGGGGCGGGGATATGCCCCCGGGTCGAGGCGCTGGGGGCCGCGGGGCGGGTCGGCGTCAGTGCCTGGGGCGCGGTGTAGCGGCCGATGAAATTGACCCGACGCTCGAGGTTGAACCGGCCCGGCCGTTCCTTGAGCGCCCCGGACAAAACCAGCGCAACGGTCCCCTGCAACGCGTCGAGCTTGCCGGCATCGGCCCCCACCTGTTTCTCATCCATGCCGTGGGCATCGGCGATAAACCGGCGCAGACCCTGCGGGCCCAGATCGGCCGCGGTGAAAACTTGGACATGGGCCGGATCGAGCGGCCCGGCGCCGAGCGCAGCTTCCAGCGGCCAGTCGCCCGTCGGGTGCCCCATGCGCGGCGGCTCCCAGTCCGGCACGTCGTCCTTCTGTACGAACAGGGTGAACAGCCACAGTTCCCGCAACCCCGTGTCCGGGCCGAACTCAAGCGGATCGCTCACACCATCACTCCCTCGGGTTCCGCGACCTCTCGCAGGTTGCGCGCCAGCAGGTCCATTGCCGCCATGCGCACCGCGACTCCCATCTCGACCTGTTCCTGGATCACCGAGCGGTTGATATCGTCGGCGATCGTGCCGTCGATTTCCACGCCCCGGTTCATCGGGCCGGGATGCATCACGATGGCGTCGGGCTTGGCATAGGAGAGCTTCTCGGCGTCGAGCCCCCAGCGGTGGTAATACTCCCGCTCCGACGGGATGAAGCCGCCGTCCATACGCTCCTTCTGGAGCCTGAGCATCATCACCACGTCGGCGTCTTCGAGGCCCGCGCGCATGTCGTCATAAACCTCGACGCCGAATTCGCCGATTTTCGACGGCATCAGCGTCGGCGGGCCGACGAGGCGCACGCGGTTTTCCATCTTGCCGAGCAGGATCAGGTTCGAGCGCGCCACGCGGCTGTGCGCGATGTCGCCGCAGATCGCGATGGTGAGCCGGTGCAGCCGGCCCTTCTCGCGCCGGATCGTGAGCGCGTCGAGCAGGGCCTGCGTGGGATGCTCGTGCCGCCCGTCGCCCGCGTTCAGCACCGCCGCGTTCACCTTCTCGGCCAGCAGGTTCACCGCGCCCGAATTGGGGTGACGCACCACCAGCAGGTCGGGGTGCATGGCGTTCAGCGTGAGCGCGGTGTCGATCAGCGTCTCGCCCTTTTTGATCGACGACGCCTGCATCGCCATGTTCATGACGTCGGCGCCGAGCCGCTTGCCGGCGATCTCGAAGCTGGCCTGCGTCCGCGTCGAGTTCTCGAAGAACATGTTGATCTGGGTGAGGCCCTTGAGCACCTTCGACCGCTTCACCCGCTTGCGGTTCAACTCGACATACGTGTCGGCGAGGTCGAGCACGGTTTTGATCTCCTCGGGATGCAGCGGTTCGATCCCAAGCAGATGGCGGTGGCGGAAGGTCATTGGCAGCGCTCCCCGTTTGCGCCCCGGTTTAGCCGCCGGCGCGGGGCTGGGCAAGGTCGGCGCCGCCCCGGCCTGGGCGGCGCGTCGCCTTAAGGTTTCTGCCGGGATGGAGCGGACGGCTTGCCGCCCTTACGGCGCGGGCCTAGCTTGGGCGCATGGAATCGGCATTCAACTGGCATCAGGCACGGGCACTCCTAGAGTGGTACGTCGAACTCGGCGCGGTCGACGCGGTGGGCGACACACCGTTGAACCGCTATGAGCTGGCAGAGGCGATGCCGAAACCGGTCAAGCGTGCCGCGGCACCGGCGGCAGAGCCGGCCCCCGTCGAGGCGCCGAGGATCGACCAAGCGACCGAAGCACGCCGGCTGGCGGACCGGGCCGAGAGCCTCGAGGCGCTTGCCGATGCCATGCGGGCCTTCGACGGGCTGGAGCTCAAACGCGGCGCGCGCAATTTCGTGTTCTCCGACGGCCACCCGGCCGCACGGGTGATGATCGTCGGTGAAGCACCCGGCGCGGACGAGGACCGGATCGGCCGCCCCTTCGTGGGCCGCGCGGGCCAGCTTCTTGACCGGATGCTGGCCGCCATCGGCCTGTCGCGCGAAAGCCCCGATACCGAGGCCGCCGCCTACATCACCAACGTGCTGCCCTGGCGTCCGCCCGGCAACCGCACGCCAACGGCGGAAGAGATGGCGATGATGGTGCCCTTCCTCGAACGCCATATCGCGCTGGCAGACCCGGACGTGCTGATCCTGATGGGCAACACCCCCTGCGCCGCGCTGCTTGGCCGCACCGGCATCCTGCGCATGCGCGGGACCTGGACACAGGCTTTGAGCAAACCGGTAATGCCGATGACGCATCCGGCCTATTTGCTGCGCAACCCGGCCGCCAAGCGCGAGGCCTGGGCCGATCTGCTCGAAGTTCAGGCCAAGCTCAGAGAGATGACATGAAGATCCTCGCCTTTTCCGATCTGCACCTCGCCCGCGCCCGCGCGGCCGACATCGTCGCCGCTGCATCCGAGGCCGATCTCGTCATCGGCGCGGGAGATTTCTGCAATATGCGCCGGGGTTTGCCGGATGCCATGGCGATGCTTGCGGACATCGGGGCGCCCTTCGTGGTGGTTCCCGGCAACAACGAGAGCGTCGATGAGCTTCGTGAAGCGGCACCGGACATCGTGCATGTTCTTCACGGCCAGTCGGTTGCGATCGACGGGGTGACAGTATTCGGCATCGGCGGTGGCATACCGGTGACGCCATTTGGCGCGTGGAGCTGGGATCTGACCGAGCACGAGGCCGAAACACTGCTCGCCGGCGCCGACGGGGCCGACATCCTCGTCAGCCACTCGCCGCCCAAGGGCCTTGCGGATCGCACCTCGAGCGGGCTCTCGGTTGGTTCCACCTCCGTGAAGGCCGCGGTCGAGCGGGTGCAGCCGAGGCTCGCTCTCTGCGGTCACATCCACGATTGCTGGGGCGAAGAGGGCTTGATCGGGGCGACCCGGGTGAAGAACCTCGGCCCCACCGTCAACTGGTTCGAAATCTGAGGAGGCCTGCGATGAACCAAGTCACCGATGGCGACAGCCGCGACTTCATTCCCGTCCGCATCGCGGTGCTTACCGTGTCCGACACCCGCACGCTGGACGATGACCGTTCCGGCGACACGCTGGTGGCCCGGATCGAGGCGGCGGGTCATATCCTCGCCGACCGCGCAATCGTCAAGGACGACCGGGGCGAGATCGCCGACCGGCTGCGCGCCTGGAGCCTCGACCCGGAGATCGACGTGGTGATCTCCACCGGCGGCACCGGGCTCACCGGCCGCGACGTGACCGTCGAGGCGCACCGCGACGTCTACGAGAAGGAGATCGACGCCTTCGGCACCGTCTTCGCAATGGTGAGCTATGGCAAGATCGGCACCAGCGCGGTGCAATCGCGCGCCACCGGCGGCGTGGCCAACGGCACCTACCTGTTCGCCCTGCCCGGCTCGACGGGTGCCTGCAAGGATGCGTGGGACGAGATTCTCGGCCCGCAACTCGACTACCGCCATATGCCATGCAACTTCGTCGAGATTTTTCCGCGTCTTGACGAGCACAAGCGACGGAAGTGATCGCTTGCCCCGTTGAATCCCGTATTGGTCATGTCGAGTTTGTCCGATTGCACGGGGGCGGCCACCCGGTCATGATCTCGGGCAGTTCAAGGGGAGTGACACCCAGATGCGCTTCTTCCGCCGTAGCCTGACCGGGCTGTTCCTGCTTGCCGTCACCGCCGCGCTGCTCGCGCTGGCGGCCGACACGATCCGCAGCGCGGTAGAGACCCGGATGGCGCGCGAGAACGCGACCCGCCCCGTGCGCGAGCGGGTGTTTGCCGTGAACGTCGTCACCGTCACGCCAGAAACCATTGCGCCGGTGCTAGAAGCCTTCGGCGAAGTGCGCGCGCGCCGGTCGCTGGAGGTGCGGGTACAGGCGGGCGGCCCTGTGGTCGAGCTTGGCGAGGCTTTCGAGGAAGGCGGTCAGGTGGAAGCCGGCCAACTCCTGCTGCGCGTCGACCCCACGGATCTCGAGGATGCATTGGCGCTCGTCCGCACCGACATGGCGGAGGCCGAAGCGGAAGTGCGCGATGCGGCGGCGGCGCTGGATATCAGCCGCGACGATCTCGACAGCGCGCGGGCGCAGGCCGAGTTGCGCGAGCAGGCGCTTGATCGCCAGCGCGATCTGGCCACGCGCGGCGTGGGCACCGAGGCGCAAGTGGAAACCGCGGCCCTGGCCGCGGCGGCGGCCGATCAGGCCGTGCTGTCGCGCCGTTCGGCATTGGCAACCGCCGAAGCCCGGGTTGCCCAGGCCGAAAACCGGCTCGCGCGATCCCGGATTTCCCTTGAGGAGGCCGAGCGACGGCTGGCCGAGACCGAGGTTCGCGCGACGTTCTCGGGCCGGCTGTCGAACGTGAATGCCGTCGAAGGTCGGATCGTCACCCCGAACGAACAGATCGCCACGCTGGTGGACCCGGACGCGCTGGAGGTCTCGTTCCGGCTGTCGACCGCGCAATACGCGCGTCTGGTGAACGACGCGGGCCAACTCATCGACGCGGACGTGACCGTGCGGCTGGCGGTGTCCGGCGTTGATCTGCTCGCGCAGGGCCGGATCGACCGTGAGAGCGCCGAGGTGGGTGACGGTCAGACCGGTCGCCTGATCTTTGCCCGGCTCGAAGGTGCGCCCGGGTTCCGCCCCGGCGACTTCGTCACCGTCGAGATCCAGGAGCCCGCGTTGCGCGGCGTCGCCCGCTTGCCTGCGGCGGCGATCGGCACAACGGGCACGGTCCTGGCACTCGGCGAAGAGGACCGGCTGGAAGAGCTGCCGGTCGAGGTGCTGCGCCGCCAGGGCGACACGGTACTGGTGCGCGCGCGCGACCTGGCCGGGCGCGAAGTGGTCACCGAGCGTACGCCGATGATCGGCGCCGGTATCAAGGTGCGCCCGTTCCGCGAAGGCGGCGAAGAGGGTGACGGCGGTTCCGCCAGTTCCGAGCCGGAGATGATCACGCTCGATGACGAACGCCGTGCGCGGCTGATCGAGGCCGTCGAGGGCAACAGTTTCATGCCCGCCGACGCCAAGGAGCGCATCCTCAACCAGCTCGGCCAGCCCGAGGTGCCCGCCCGCATGGTCGAGCGCATCGAAAGCCGGATGGGAGGCTGACATGGCGCGCCGCCCCACCACCATGGCGAACGGGATCCTGAGCTATTTCACCCGTCACGCCACGGTGGCAAACCTGCTTCTGCTCGTCCTGCTCGCCATCGGCGCCGCGATCGTGCCGCAGATGCGGGCGCAGTTCTTCCCCGACGTTATCATCGACAACGTCACCGTTTCGGTGCGCTGGGACGGCGCCGGCGCCGACGATGTCGACACCGGGATCGTGCAGGCGTTGGAACCGGCATTGCTGTCGGTCGAAGGCGTGACATCGAGTTCCGCCCGAGCCTCGGAAGGCAGTGCGCGGATCACGCTGGAATTCGAACCCGGCTGGGACATGTCGCGCGCCAACAGCGACGTCGAAGAGGCGGTTGGCTCGATCACGACACTGCCGGCGGATGCGGAACCCCCTGAAGTGCGGCGCGGCAACTGGCGCGACCCGGTGACGGACGTGGTGATCACCGGCCCGGTCGGGATCGACCAGCTCGCCCGGTTTGGCGACGAGTTGGTGGCGCGTCTGTTCGTCGAGGGTGTCACCCGCACCACGATCCGGGGCATCGCCGCGCCCCAGACGGTGGTGGAGGTGACCTCCGCCTCGCTCATCCGCAACGACGTGACCATGGTGCAGATCGCCGACGCCATCGCCGGCGAGGCGGCCGCCGATCCGGCCGGCAACGTCGCGTCCGGCGCGGCACGGGTGCGCACCGGCATCGCCAAGCGCACCCCGGAGGAGATCGCCGATATCGTGCTGCGCTCCAACCCCGACGGCTCCAAACTCACCATCGGCGACGTCGCCAGCGTCACTGCCGAGGGCATCGACCGTGAAACCGCCTATTACGTCGGCGACCAGCCGGCGATCTCTATCAACGTCACCCGCTCGGCGCAGGGCGATGCCATCGAGATGCAGGGCATCGTCGAGGACGTCGCCGCGGAGATGATGCGCACCCTGCCCGCGGGCGTCGAGATCGACCTGATCCGGACCCGCGCCGAGGTGATCACCGGACGCTTGCAGATCCTGCTCGAGAACGGCGCCGTCGGCCTCGGCCTCGTGGTGATCCTGCTGTTTTTGTTCCTCAACGCCCGGACTGCCTTCTGGGTGGCGGCCGGCATCCCGGTGTCGATGCTCACGGCGGTGGCGCTGATGTACGCGATGGGGCTCAGCTTCAACATGATCTCGCTGTTTGCGCTGATCATCACGCTGGGCATCGTCGTCGACGACGCGATCGTGGTGGGCGAACACGCCGATTTCCGTGCAAGGCACCGAGGCGAGGACCCGGTGAGCGCCGCCGAAAACGCCGCCCGGCGGATGTTTCCGCCGGTGTTCTCGGCCACGCTCACGACGGTGATCGCCTTCTTCGGCCTCACCGCCATCGGCGGCCGGTTCGGCGATTTGATCGAGGATATACCGATCACCGTGATCGCGGTGCTGACCGCCTCGCTGGTGGAGTGCTTCCTGATCCTGCCCAACCACATGGCCCATGCGCTCACGCATACGAAGGAGCACCACTGGTATGACTGGCCGTCGCGGCAGGTGAACAAGGGCTTCCGCTTCGTGCGCGAAAAGCTGTTCCGCCCGCTGATGGCGCTGGTGATCAAGGCGCGCTACCCGGTGCTGGCCGGCGTGATCGTTGTGCTGTCGACGCAGGCCGCGCTGTTCATCGAGGGCGCCGTAAGGTTCCAGTTCTTCAATGCGCCCGAACGCTCCGACGTGACCGCCAACTTCGCCATGGCCCCAGGGGCGACGCGCGATGACACCGTCGAGATGCTCGCCCAGCTCAAGGACGTCGTGCAGGCCTACGGTGACGAGATCGAAGCCGAGACAGGGACCAACCCGATCACTTATGTGCTCGGCCAGATCGGCGGCAATGCCGGGAGGGGCCTTGCCGTGGCGGCCGACAAGGAGGCCGACCTGCTCGGCGCGCTCTCGATCGAACTGATCGACGCCGACCAGCGGCCGTTCTCCTCCTTCACCTTCGTCAGCGAGATCCAGGACCGCGCGCCGCGCCACCCGATGCTGGAAGAACTCAGCTTCCGCGGTGGCCGCTTCGGCCCCGGCGGCGACGCGCTCGACGTCGAACTCACCGGCGCGGAGGCGGCGGTGCTGAAAGCTGCCGCCGAGGCGCTGAAGACAGCCGTCGCGCAATACCCGGAAGTATCAGCGGTGGAGGACACGCTGGCCTACGACAAGGACGAGCTCGTGCTCGAGCTCACCGCGCAGGGCAAGGCGCTCGGCTTCACCATCGACGATCTCGGCCGCGAGCTGCGCCGCCGGCTCGGCGGGATCGAGGCCGCGACCTACCCGGTGGGGATGCGCTCCGGCACGATCCGCGTCGAGCTGCCCGACGATGAGCTCACCGCCGATTTCCTCGAACGCACGATGCTGCGCACCGCGAGCGGCGCCTACGCCCCGCTCGCCGATATCGTGACCGTCACCACCAGGAGCGGCTTCTCCACCGTCAACCGTGAGAACGGCTTGCGTGTGGTCTCTGTCACCGGCGACATCGACGAAGAAGACCCGGAACGCGCCGACGAGATCTCGCGGGCGCTGGAAGAGGAGATCCTGCCGCAGATCGCCGAAGACTACGGCATCACCTACCAGATCTCCGGCCTCAAGGAGCAGGAGAACGCGTTCCTCTCGGATGCGCGCCTCGGGCTCATCCTCACGCTGATCGGCATCTTCCTCACGCTGGCCTGGATCTTCTCGAGCTGGACCCGGCCGCTTGTGGTTATGGGCATCATCCCGTTCGGCCTCGTCGGCGCGATCTGGGGGCATTACATCTGGGGCGTTCCGCTCAGCCTGTTCTCCGTGGTCGGACTGATCGGCATGGTCGGAATCATCATCAACGATTCCATCGTGCTGGTGAGCACGATCGACGAATATGCGCGCGACCGGGGCGTCGTGCCCGCGATCATCGATGCGGCGGCGGACCGTCTGCGCCCGGTGTTCCTGACCACCGCCACCACCGTCATCGGCCTCACGCCATTGCTCTACGAGACATCGAGCCAGGCGCAGTTCCTGAAACCCACGGTGATCACGCTGGTCTACGGCCTCGGCTTCGGGTTCTTCCTCGTTCTGCTCGTGGTCCCGGCGCTGGTCGCGGCACAGGAAGACGTCGGCAAACAGATGCGGGCGCTGCGGCGGATGATGAAGCTGCGCCACCGGGGTGCGCGGGGTGCGGCGGTGGCAACGAGCGGCACCGCGATGGCCCTTGCCGCGTTGTTCGTGGCCACACTCGGCTGGGTATTGGCAACGGGGAACCTGCCCGGCGGGCTGATGGACGGATTTGGCAACCCGATCCTCGCGGCCGCAGGGCTGTTCCTGGCCGGGGCCAGCGTGATCGTCACCGGCGCCTGGCTCGTCGCGGCGCTGGCGCACTGGCTGCACCTGCGGCGCCGGAAAGCCTAACGGGCCGCCGCGCAGCCTTGAATGTCGACGGCCCGGCCATCGGCGAGCACGGTGAACCGCAGCGTGTCCAGATCAAGCTCGAAAGGTGCGGCGGTGGGCGGCACCAGGTCGGCCACGGCGGTCAACACGCCCCCGGCGCGTTCCAATTTGGCGGCGGAGACCCAGATTGACCGGTCCGCCGCTTCGATCACGGCAAGTTCCTCGCCACCACGCGCGGGCAGGTCGAGATGAGCCGTCACCCGCAGGCCGTCGGCAATCGGATCGACCTCGCATCGGGCCGATACCAGCCCCGCCTCGACCGCGCTGTCGGGCCGGCGTTGCAGGGCCAATTCGATCCGCGGATCGGCCACGGTTTCTGCGCCCGACAGGTGCGCCGAAACCTCGGTCTGGAACGGTACGCAGATATTATCGCAAATCCCCATCTGGAGATCGCCTGAAAGGAGAATGTCGGCGGCCGGATCTCCCGGGTGGATCTCCAGGGGCAGCACCAGTTCGTCGTGGAAGCCCAGTGTCTCGATCCCGCTGGAAAGGAAGATGTCGGGCACCGGCCAATGCACGGTGACGCCCTGGACGTTTTCGGACTGCGCCCAGTCAAACAACGGCGGCAACCCGGCCTCGCCCGGCGCGCGCCAGTAGGTTTTCCAACCTTCGTCGAGCGTCACGCGAAGTGCCGCCATGTGGGTGCCTGCATCGGTCCGCCAGCCGGGCAGAATATCCACCGCAGCGTGGTCTTCGTCGTGGTCGTCGGCCAGTGCCGGGCCCGCCAGGAGCGTGGCGAGAACGAAATATTTCAGCTTCCTCATGACGCTTGGATATAGCCCGCTCACCCGCAAGCGGAAGTCACATTCGCGAGACACCGCTCACTTTGCCGCGGGCTCTTGCATTCCGTCGCGCCCCGGCCCCATCTGTAGACCATGACACAGGCCGCCACGCTCGACCATGATCTCACCGGCAAGATGCTGATCGCGATGCCCGGCATGGGCGATCCGCGCTTCGACCATGCCGTGGTGTTCCTCTGCGCGCATTCCGCCGAGGGCGCGATGGGGCTGATCGTGAACAAGCGCATGCCCGACCTTCTGCTCAACGACATGCTCGAACAGCTCGATATTGCCCGGGGCATCGGCAGCGAGGGCATCGGCGTTCATTTCGGTGGCCCGGTCGAAGGCGGGCGCGGCTTCGTGCTGCATTCGCATGATTATTGCGGCCACCCCGGCACGCTCGAGATCGACGCGGCCTTCGGCATGACCGCCACGAAGGACATTCTCGTCGACATCGCCCGCGGCGACGGCCCGGCCGCAACGCTCACCGCGCTCGGCTATTCTGGGTGGGGCCCGGGCCAGCTCGAAAGCGAGTTGCAGCAGAACGCCTGGCTCACCGTCGACGGCGATGCCGCCATCGTGTTCGACCCCGACGACGGCGGCAAATGGGAACGCGCGTTGAAGAAGCTGGGGATTGATCCCCTGATGCTGTCGGCATCGGGCGGCCGGGCTTAGCGCACTCTCGCGCTAATCCAGCCCAGCCGAAAGCCTGTCGACCTTCTCGACGAAAGCCGCGGCACCCTCGCCCAGCGCAGCCATCAGTTCGTCCTGATAGGCCGCCGCGATCGGCGCCAGCGTGTCGATCATCGCGCGCCCTTTCGGGGTGAGCGACAGCTCGACAAGGCGCCGGTCATGTTCGTTGACGACCTTCTTCACGAACCCCGAGGCCTCGAGCCGCGAGGCGGCACGGCTGACCTTGGGCTTGTCCATGCCGACCCGGTTGTGGATCTCGCGCACCGAGACGGCCGTTTCCTGGCTCAGATGCGCCACAACGCGCCATTCGGCCACGGAGATGCCGTAGCGTTCGCGATAGTGTTTCGAAAACCCGCCGCTCACCCGGCGCGACAGCTCGGAAAGCTTGTAGGGCAGGAATTCGTCTAGGTTGAAATCGGTCACATCAGATCCCCGGCTGGCCCGCCGGGATTGAACCTCAGCCGTACGTTCAGTGCAAGGGCAACGAAGCTTGCGCCTGGAGGGAAAGCCATGTCATGTGGCGCGATCGGAAATGCGCGACGGGAGGGCCAACAACATGCGGGCAGGGATTGCGATGCTCGTGGCAGGCTACGTGCTGAGCCAGTTCTACCGAGCGTTTCTGCCGGTAATGACCCCGGTCCTGCAAACCGACCTCGGCGCCACGCCGGACGGGCTCGGCCGTGCCTCCGGCCTCTGGTTTCTCACCTTCGCCGCGATGCAGATCCCGGTGGGCTGGGCGCTCGACTACATCGGCCCGCGCCGCACCGCGGGCTGGCTGCTCGGCCTTGGCGCCGGCGGCGGCGCGGTGCTGTTTGCGATGGCCAGCGCGCCCTGGCAAATCTCGGCCTCGATGGTATTGATGGGGATCGGCTGTTCGCCGGTCCTGATGGGCACCTATTTCATCATCGCCAAAAGCTTCTCGCCACGGGTCTTCGGCACGCTCGCCGGCGCCGTGATCGGCGTGGGTTCGATCGGAAACATCGCCGGCAGCCTGCCGATGGCCTGGGCCGTCGAGACCTTCGGCTGGCGCGAAACCATGTGGGGCCTCGCCGCGGTCACCTTCCTCGTGGCCGCGTTCATCCTGTTCCTGGTCACCGACCCGGCACGCCCGGAGAACCACGCCGAGCAGAAGGGCTCGTTGCTGACGCTCCTCGCCATGCCCGCGCTCTGGGCGCTGTTTCCGCTGATGTTCGTGAACTACGCCCCCTCGGCCGGCCTGCGCGGCCTCTGGGCGGGCCCGTATCTGTCGGATGTCTTCGGCATGGACGCGAACGGCATCGGTCTCGTCACCCTCGCCATGGGCATCGCGATGATCATCGGCAATTTCGCCTATGGCCCGCTCGACCGGGTGTTCGGCACCCGCAAATGGGTGATCTTCACCGGCAACCTTCTGTCGGCGGCCTGCGTGCTTGGGCTGTGGGCCTTCCCGGCCAGCGGCGTCTGGACCGCCACGCTGCTGATCTCGGCCGCCGGCCTGTTCGGCGCGTCGTTCCCGCTGATCATGGCCCACGGCCGCGCCTTCTTCCCAGCCCATCTCACCGGCCGGGGCGTGACGCTGATGAACCTGTTCGGCATCGGCGGCGTCGGGCTGTTTCAGTTCACGTCGGGCTGGGTCTACGAGAGCGCGCAGGTGGCCGGCGATCCCGTCGCGGCCTACCGGGCGCTGTTTTTGTTCTTCGGCCTGCCGGTTCTGGTGGGAACGCTGCTTTATCTCTTCAGCCGCGACCGGCTGGATTGAGAGCAGGACAGGAGGTTCACACCCCCGGTCCCTGAGTGACCGCGCGCCGCGCGATTGCGAACCCGGCAGGCGTTTCCGCCCGTGCGGAAACGCCGAGAGGGCCCGCGGCATTATCAGACCGAAGAAGCGGCGCGGGCTCAGGCCGCCCGGCGGCGGCGCGGCCGGCGGCGTTTCTGGCCTTGGCCCTGGCCCTGCGGTTTAGGGTGCATCTGGCGCACCCCGCCGCCGCGACCGCCGCCGCCCCGGCTCTTCTTGGCCGGTGCAACCTCGACCGGGCGCTCACCGCCGAGCACCGGGATCTCCAGCTTCATCACCTTCTCGACCTGGCGCAGAAGCCCGATCTCTTCGCCGGTGACGAAGGCAATCGCGTCGCCGTCGGCGCCGGCGCGCGCGGTGCGGCCGATGCGGTGGACGTAGTTTTCAGCCACCTCGGGCAGGTCGTAGTTGTAGACATGGCTCACGCCGGGGATGTCGATCCCGCGGGCGGCGACGTCGGTGGCCACCAGGATACGGGCCGTGCCGCCGCGAAACGCCGCGAGCGCCCGTTCGCGCTGGCCCTGGCTCTTGTTGCCGTGGATCGACACCGCGCCGTAGCCCTCGGCGACGAGATGCTTCATCAGCCGCTCAGCCCCATGCTTGGTGCGGGCGAAGACGAGGGCGAGCCCCTCGGGCGCGTCATCGAGATAGGATTTGAGCAGGCGCGTCTTGTCGGACTTGTCGGCCGCCCAATGCACGCCTTGCGTGATCTTGTCGGCCGCCTTGCCAGGCGCGGCGACCTGAACCCGAACCGGGTTGTGCAGATAGGCGCCAGCAATCTCTTCCATCTGCTTGGGCATGGTTGCCGAGAACAGCATGGTCTGGCGCGGATGGCCGAGCTTGGGCGCGATCCGGCGCAGGGCATGGATGAACCCCATGTCGAGCATGTGGTCGGCCTCGTCGAGCACGAGGAAGGTGGCGGCATCGAGCCGCACGGCACCGCGATCCATCAGGTCGATCAGCCGGCCCGGTGTGGCCACGAGGATGTCTGTGCCTTTGGACAGCGCCATGGCCTGGCGATTGATAGAGACGCCGCCGACGACCGTCGTCACCTTCATATGCGTGCCCTTGACGTAGAGCAGCAGGTTGTCGGCGATCTGGTTCACCAGTTCGCGCGTCGGGGCGAGCACGAGGGCGCGCGCCGTCTTCGGCTGGCGCTTGTCGTGCTTGTGCAGCAGCTGGTGGATCAGCGGCAAGCCGAAGGCGGCAGTTTTGCCGGTGCCGGTCTGGGCGAGGCCCATCACGTCACGCCCCTCCAGCACCGGCGGGATCGCCTTGAGCTGGATCGGGGTGGGGGCGCTGTAGCCCGCGGCCTCGACGGCGGCGAGCAATTTCGGGGCAAGCCCGAGTTTCGAGAATTCAGTCATGTGTCTCTTTCCGCGGCACATCGGCCGCATACGTGGGGGCCGGGGCGCAGCATGCGCCCGGCGAATGAAGGTGCGGGCCTGTCCTCGCGGCCGGGCCCCTGCCCTGCCGCCGTCCGGCCCGGTGACCCCCCGCGTGAATTGGGAACCTGTGTCGCGCGCTCTTCGCGAGCTGCGCTTGCTCATCGCGCCTTGCCGCTCGTTCTTCATCGTTCTTGGCGGCGGGTGGCTCACGCGGCCACCGGGGCGATGCGCCCTCATCACAGCATGTGGGCGTTAAGTCAACGTGAAACAACGCCCCCTTTCACCTGCCCCCGGATTGCGCTAATTCCCGCAACGTCCTCATACCGAGGCAGACTCAAAGGAGACCCTCATGGGCTACAAGGTCGTCGTCGTCGGCGCCACGGGCAACGTGGGCCGCGAAATGCTGAACATCCTGGCCGAGCGCCAGTTCCCCGTGGACGAGATCGCCGCGCTCGCATCGCGCCGTTCGCTCGGCACCGAATGCAGCTTCGGCGACAAGACCCTCACCTGCCAGGATCTCGACCAGTTCGATTTCACCGGCTGGGACATGGCGTTGTTCGCCGTAGGCTCGGACGCGACGAAGAAATACGCTCCCGTCGCCGCCAAGGCCGGCGGCACGGTGATCGACAACTCGTCGCTCTACCGCTACGACCCCGACGTGCCGCTGATCGTGCCGGAAGTGAACCCGCAGGCCGTGCACGGCTATGCCAAGAAGAACATCATCGCCAACCCGAACTGCTCGACCGCGCAGATGGTGGTGGCGCTGAAGCCGCTGCATGACCGCGCGAAGATCAAGCGGGTGGTGGTGAGCACCTACCAGTCGGTCTCCGGCTCGGGCAAGGAAGCGATGGACGAGCTGTGGAACCAGACCAAGGGCATGTACGTGCCGGGTCAGGAGGTGGACCCCACCGTCTACCCCAAGCAGATCGCCTTCAACGTGATCCCGCATATCGACGTCTTCCTCGATGACGGCCAGACCAAGGAAGAGTGGAAGATGGTGGCCGAGACCAAGAAGATCGTCGACCCGGCGATCAAGCTGACCGCGACCTGCGTGCGGGTGCCGGTGTTCGTCGGTCATTCCGAGGCGATCAACATCGAGTTCGAGGAATTCCTCGACGAGGACGAGGCGCGCGACATCCTGCGCGAAGCGCCAGGCATCCTCGTCGTCGACAAGCGCGAGGCCGGTGGCTACGTCACCCCGGTGGAATGCGTGGGCGACTTCGCCACCTTCATCAGCCGGATCCGGCAGGACTCGACGATCGAGAACGGCCTCAACCTCTGGTGCGTGTCGGACAACCTGCGCAAGGGCGCGGCCCTCAACGCGGTGCAGATCGCCGAGCTGCTCGGGCGGGAAGTGCTGAAGAAAGGGTGAGCTGCCGCTAGAACGGTTCGAATAAGTCCAGATGGTCGTCGGGGTTTCGCGCCTCGGCGACCTCTTTCGTGAGCAGATGTGGCATACGGTGCGGATGACCCGGCATCGGGGCTTGAAACTTCCGCACGAGCCGCGAATAGGCGAAGCCCAGTTCCGAGGATTTGCAGAGCCGCTCGCCCGAGGCACGCGCATGAACCGTGAGGCCGCCGCCGGCTGGCCGCAGGGTGAATCCATGGCGTGCGAGGCGGGCCTGGATGTCATCCCAGCTTGTCGCAGAGGCCATGTCGGGCGCGAGGAGCCGCTGAAGGCGTGCGACGAGCCGCTCATCCGCCCTGTTGGGCGTCTTCGCGGGAGGACCGGCGCGCGTCGTCTTTCTCAGGATGTCGCGCACAACATGGCCGACACTCTCGTCGCGCTCAAGCGCAAGGGCGCGCAGGTCGGCCACGAGATCGGCGGGCAGCTTGATGGAGAGGTCGAGCATGTCCATGGCCCGACGCTGCCGCATCAACCTTGAGATAAGGTTAAAATCGCTCCGCCCGCAGCACGTCGCAATCGGTGACGCAGACCACGCCGATATGGCTCTCGACCACTTCGAACGCCGCCTTGAGCATCGCGTCGACCCGCTCGGGCCGGACGATGCAAACCACCTGCACCATGCCGCCCGCCGCGCTCACCTGCCCCGACCGGCTCCACTCGCCGGAGCGCCCGGAACCGCCGCGTATCGGCAGGATCGAATACCCCGTGACACCGGCCTTTTTCAGCGCACTCGTGAGCCGCCGCGCCATCACCAGTTCAATCGTGATCTCGACCCGTTTGGCTTTGTGCATTTTCATCGGTTTATCCTCCGGTGAGTGCGCTTGCCACCGCGAGGTAGAGCGGGATGCCCAGCGTCAGGTTGAAAGGAAAGGTCACGCCGAGGGAGAGCGTGAGGTAGATCGACGGGTTGGCCTCCGGCAGCGCCACCCGCATCGCGGCGGGCACGGCAATATAAGAGGCCGAAGCCGAGAGCACCATCAGCAGCGCGACGCCGCCGGTGCTGAGACCGAGAAGCAGACCCGCCACGAGGCCGAAGGCGGCGCCCACTGGGGGCATCAGCACGCCGAAGGCGAGCGTGCCGGGGCCAAGCACGCCGCGGCTGTCGCGCAGGCCGCGGCCGGCGATCAGCCCCATGTCGAGCAGGAACAGCGCCAGCACGCCCTTGAACGGGTCGACGATGAAGCCCGAGATCTCGGTCATGCCCTCCGGGCCGGTGATCCAGCCGATCAGGAAGGCGCCGAGCAGGAGTACGATCGAGCCGTTCAGCAGTATCTCGCGCCAGAGGCCCGGCTCCACCTCGTCCGCCCCGCCCTTCGCACCGCGCGCGGCGATCCAGAGGGCGGTCAGGATGGCCGGCGCTTCCATTGCCGCCGCCACGGCGACCATGTAGCCCTCGGCCTCCAGTCCGCGATCCGCAAGCACTGCCGAGGCCGCAACGAAGGTGACAATGGAGATCGAGCCGTAGTGGCCGGCGACCGCCGCCGCATCTGTGCGGTCGAGCCCGGACAACACCCGCAGGAGCCCGAAAGCCACGAGCGGCAGGATCGCCGACAACACAACGCCGGCGACGAGGGCCAGCCCCAACGCCGCGTTCACGCCGCTTTCGGCAACGCTCACGCCGCCCTTGAAACCGATCGCGAACAGGAGATAGAGCGACAATCCTTTGGCCACGGCTTCCGGCACGCTCAAGTCGGAACGCGCCAGCGATGCGAACATGCCGAGCACGAAAAACAGGATGAGCGGCGAAATCAGGTTGTCCGCCGCGATGGTAAGTATCGTGTCCATGGAGCCCCGCCAAAGTCCGTTCGCGACTGGTTATCCGAGTTTTTCTCTTGGGAAAACCCTTTCCCGACATTCGAGGGATTTGCCGGCGGGCCGGGTTTCGCCGATGCGACGCCGCGGCGCTTTGCGCACCCGCCGCCCCACGGTAGCGTGGTTTTGCACTCAAACAGAAAGGTTTGCTTGATGCGTTTCCTAGCCACCTCCGTTTTGGCCCTCATGGCCGCCCTGCCGGCGCGCGCCGACGATGTCTACGCCCAGGCCCCCGTCGCCGCCGCCACGGTCTACCCTGCCGGCGCGGAACTGACCCATCGCGCCGTGGTCGAATTGCCGGCCGGCACGCACCGGGTGTTCCTGCCCTATGCCGGGCTCGACAGCCTGTCGGCGCTGCCGCGGATTCGCACCTCCGAAGGGGTCGAGATCGGCGCGCTGGGGTTTCGCCGCGGCGTAACCGTCGATCGCGAGGCGCTGTTCACGGAAGCGCAAGCGGCGGCGTGGGCCAGCGTCGAGGCCGCACGCGACCGGCTGGCGGCGCAGGACGATACGATCGCAACGGCACGGGCCGAGGTCGAAGCCATCGAGGCGCGGCTGGCCTTTCTGAGCGAAATCGCGCCGGGTGAGGAGATGGCTTTCGACGACATCTTCGCGCTGGCCGACCGCGTGCGCGACGAAACCGGGGCGAGTGCGGCGGCGCTCGTCGGCGCCCGGGCCAAGCTGCGGCCGCTGGAAGAGACGCTCGGCGATCTGAAAGCCGACCTCGCCGCCGCCGAAGAGGCGTTCAATCGCCTGTCTCCTCCGGGCGAGGTGGCCGACATGCTTACAGTCGAGGTCATCGTCGCCGAGGCCGGGGCGGTCGCGCTGGAGCTCACCGAGCTCACCCACGCGGCGTGGTGGGAGATGGACTACGATCTCGACCTGGATCGCGACGCCGGTGAAATCGCCGTCGCGCGCAAGCTGATCGTGACGCAAGACACCGGACGCGCCTGGAACGACGTGGCGCTGACCCTCTCGACCGCGCGACCCGGCGAAGAGGTTTCGCCCTCGCCGGTCGAGCCGGACCACGCCTATATCACCGAACCGATGCAGCTCGAACGCATTCGCGGCGGCATGGCCCCGGCGATGGAAGACGCGATGATGGCGCCGGAAGTGATGGTGATGGCCGAGCCTGCGATGAAAACGGCTGCGCTCGAGGTGGACGGACTTGCGCTTTCCTATGTCTACCCCGACCCGGTCACCATCGCGTCCGAGGAGGCCGCCGAGCTGGCGCTCGACACCTTGTCGCTGGACGCGGAGGCGGAAACCCACGCCGCGCCGCGCTGGGATGAAACCGCTTTCACCGTCGCCACCTTCACCAATGACACGGGCGAGCCACTTCTGCCGGGCTGGGCCAACATCCTGCGCGACGGTCATCTGGTTGGCCGCGAGCGAATCGGCATGATCCCCGCCGGCGCCGACACCGAGCTGGGTTTCGGCCCGGTCGACGGCATCCGGCTCGAGACGATCTTCGCACGCAATGAGGAAGGCGATGCCGGGTTGATCGCGAAATCGAGCACCCGGGAGCAGAACATCAGCTTCACCGTCGAGAACCTCACCGACGAGGCGCAGGAGGTGCGGGCCTTCTTCCCGCTCACCTACTCCGAACAGGAAGACCTGCGCGTGCGGGTCAACGCGAGCCCGGCCCCGGACGAGACCGACATCGACCGCAAGCGCGGTGTCTCGGCCTGGGATCTGTCGATCGCGCCGGGCGAAACCGTGGAGGTGGAGATCACCGTGTCGCTGGACTGGCCGGAAGGCATGGAGCTGATCTGGTCGCCGTAATCACGCGACTCACCTGCGACTCGATCCGGCTCAAACTTCCCGGTTTGGGCCGGATTTTTTTAACCGTTTGGACAATCTAGGTTAAACTCCTCACATTTTGACACGGTTTTGCCGTAATTCGGCGCATTTGGCGCCGGATTCGGAGGCGAGTGTAAAGACATTGGCAAGACAGATTGCCATCGGTGGCGAAGCCGCCGGGCCCGAAAAGCCACTGGCCGAGAACCGGCTCCCATCTCTTCAGCACCGTATCCCAGACGCAGGCCCGCCCTGTCTCCAATCCTTGAGAGGAGTCGACATGCCCTCGAACGTCATCGCATTCGCCACCCGCCGCCCGCAGCCGAAACCTCGGGCCACCGAGCCCGCGCCGACGGCCCGCGCCAACGTGATCGAATTCGCGCAGTGGATCGGCCGCGCCATGCCCCGTCGCACGCCCAACGGCGTGTTCTTCACAACCCAGGTGCTCGCGACACCCGGCGAAATCGCCTGAATCGCTTGGGCGCCAGACCACCGAACACAAAGGATACAGCCATGCATAGCTCGCTCGCAGACAAGGCCCGCGCCGGCCGCCGCGCCGCTCTCTCCGCCCTCAACGCCCGCCTTGGCACCACCGACCGCGTCGTCTCGATCTTCGAAGGCACGCTGCCGCGCCGGCGCGCCGTTCCGGAATTCCACTCGGTGCGCCACCCGGGTGCTACCCCCGCCACGGCCCCGCTTCCGATCCTGGTGCTCAACGAGCCGGTGGCCGCCTGAGGCCACGCGCAACGCCGGCAGGTCCGGCGTTTTTGCGCCCTTCTTTGGCCGCAACCGTGACAGCGGTGAGGTGGATTGGAGCGCAGCATGGGGCACTTTCGTGTCGAAAAGGTGATTTTCCACTTTTCTGCCCCATTTCGGCAGAATTCCCGCCCGAATCGAAACGCACATTAGTCCACATCGGAACGGAAATCTGACACATAGGAGAACGACCATGGCTGCCACCATGAAGTTCCACAAAACGGGAAAGATCCTGCCTTTCAGGAAGCCCTGCCCGAGCGTGAACCGGACAGACCGAAATGCTCGTCTGCCCAAGATCACAAGCGCCGAGATCGAAAGCATCTTCGACCAAGCGTCCGACACCAATCTCCGCCGCGCCGCCTGAAAAGCACGCGCAAGAGCGATTGGTCAATACATCAAGACGAAACACTCTCGGCACAATGCCGAAACGATCCTGGGGAAATAACAATGCATAACAACGTCATCGCCTTCGACCGCACCCGCAAACCCGTCAACCGTGCCGCTGCCACGATCCGCGAGGTGCGCGACAATGTTGTCTCTCTGGCCGAGTGGAAGAACCGGGCCCGCACCCGCCGCACCGCGTCGGGCGTGTTCTTCACCACCGGCGTGCTTGCCACCTACGGCACCGCCGCCTGAGCCAGAAACCGGCCGCGCACGTCGCGGCAAAACAAGAGACAAGGAGAACAGAACCATGGGTACCGTCACCTATCTTGAGAAAGCCCGCCAAGGCCGCCGCAACGCACTCGCGTCGCTTGGAAGCCACAAGAAACACACCGACAACGTCGTCTCGATCTTCGACTACGCCTTTGAAGAACCGGTCGAAGCCGCGCCAGCACCCGCCACAAACGTCATCGCCTTCCGCTCGCGCCGTGCCCTCCCGGCGCCCGCGCAGGCACCGGCGCAGCAGGCACCCGCGCAAGTTCTGCGCCTCGCCGCCTGAGCCGACCAGACGGCAGGCGCCCATCCCGCGCCTGCCCGTCGCCCGCGCCCGCTACACCGACGTCCAGAAGAACCGGACAAGGTGGAACAGCAGCGGCGCCGAGAACACCACCGAATCCAGCCTGTCCATGAATCCGCCCTGACCGGGGATCAGGTGGCCCCAGTCGGCCACGCCCTTGTCGCGCTTGATCGTGGCCATGACCATACCCCCGGCGTAGCCGAGCAGCGACACCAGAAGCGCCATGATCGCCGCCTGCCAGGATGCAAACGGCGTGATCCAGGCCAGGGCGGTGCCGACGACGACACCGGCCCCGAGCGCGCCGATGAACCCTTCCCATGTCCGCGAATGCGGCACATCCGGCGCGATCCGGGTGCGCCCCATCAGCCGCGGGGTGATGAAATGTGCCATGTCGGCGGCCTGCACCACGATCACCAGCCAAGCGATGATCAGGATCTGCTTGCCCTCGAAGCCGGGAATATCGAGCGCCAGAAGCGCCGGGGCGTGGGAGGCGGCGAAGATACACAGCATCAGGCCCCACTGGGTTTCCGCGATGCGGGTGAGGAAGCCGGCGCTATCACCGCGCATCGCCGCGATCACCGGCAGGAACAGAAACGCGTAGACCGGGATGAAGATCGTCATCAACCCGATCCACCCGGCGGCAACCAGCACGTATTGCAGCGGCAGCGCCACGAAGAACGAAAACATCAGCACGCCGTGATCGGCCCGGCGCTTGGCGGTGAGCGTGAGGAATTCGCGCAGCGCGGCGAAGGAAATCATCGCAAACAGGACGACGATTCCAATCCGGCCGAACAGCGCCGCGAGCGACAGCAGCACCACCATCGCCCACCACGCGTTGATCCGGGCGAACACCGTCTCGATGATGATGTTCTCGGAACCGAGCGGCGGCCCGGTCCACCACCGCCGGATGGCAGCGGCGACGAGCGTTGCCCCCAGGAGCGCGAGCACGAGCCCGGTGAAGAGCTGGGCGAATTCGGCGTGGCCGTTCATTCCTCGCTCCCCTTGTTGAGGGCGACCAGCGCCGCATGCGCCCGTGACAGGAAGATGTCGCGGTCTTCGCCCGGGGCAATGTGGATCGGCCGCCCGAAGGTCACCGTGCAAATCAGCGGCACCGGCACGATCTCGCCCTTCGGCAACACCGAGTTGAGGTTGTCGATCCAGGTTGGCACCAGGTCGACGTCGGGCCGCGCCATCGCAAGATGATAGAGGCCGGTCTTGAACTCCAGCAGCGGGTCTTCCGTGAGGTTGCGCATGCCTTCCGGGAAGATGATCAGGCTCGAGCCTTCGTCGAGCGCCGCGATCATCCGCTGCACCGGATCCTCTTCCGGATCGCGGTTGTCACGGTCGCGGTTGATCAGCACGGCATTGAGCACGTCGCGGCCGAAGAACGCCCGCAGCCGGTTCTTCAGCCAGTAGTCCGAGGCCGCAACCGGGCGGGTGCGGCTGCGCAGAAAGGCGGGCAGAACGGCCCACACAAGCGGGAAGTCGGCGTTCGAGGTGTGGTTGGCGAAATAGACCCGCTTGCGCGGGATCGGCTCGATCCCGGCCCAGATCGCGCGTGGCGCGGTGACCATACGCACGAAGAGCACGAGCCCGTGGCCCGCGATGGCGGCAGCCGCCTCGACCAGTCTTTTCAGCATGGGCTCCTCCCCCTGCGCCGAGAGTATAAGACCCCGGCGACGCAGGGGAAACCTCTGTCGCGGCCGCTCAGTCGCGCGGTGCGGCGGCCCGGCGCAACCGATCGTTAATGGCACGCCCCAACCCGGTGTCGGGGATCGGCGAGACGGCAATCGGAGCGTCGCCCTCGGCGTCGAGCGCATGCAGGTGGTGGAACAGGTTCGCCGCCGCTTCCACGAGATCGCCGGCGGGCGACAGGTTTAGCTCCGCACCATCGACATGGCCGAAGCCAAGCAGCCGCTCACCGGCATGGACTTCACCGGCATTGAGCCGGATCGCAGCATTCGGGGCATAGTGCGACGCCAGTTGCCCCGGCGCGGTGATCCCATCCGCGGCGTGGTGCACCGCGAGCGGCCCGCCAAGGCAGGCTTCGATCGCCTCCGCCGGCAACCCGCCGGGACGCAGGAGCGTTGGCGCCGGCGCAAATCCGACGATGGTCGATTCGACGCCCACCGGGCAGGCTCCCCCGTCGAGCACCGCCTCGATCCGCCCGTCCAGGCCGGCTAGAACGTGGGCCGCTTCGGTCGGGCTGATCCGTCCGGACGGGTTGGCCGAAGGGGCCGCGACGGGCTTGCCGGTCGCCGCCAGCAACGCGCGGGAGAGGTCGTGGTCCGGCACCCGCACCGCCACCGTCGGCAGGCCCGCCGACACCAGCGGCGACAGCCCGGCATCACGTCGCAGCGGCAAGACGAGCGTCAGCGGTCCGGGCCAGAACGTCTCGGCCAGCCGCCGGGCCTCGCCATTGAGCACGGCATAGGTCTCGACCGCGGCGATGTCGGGCAGGTGCACGATCAGCGGGTTGAAACTGGGCCGGCCCTTCGCCTCGAAGATCCGCGCCACCGCGGTGTCGTTCGTTGCATCACCGCCGACGCCATAGACCGTCTCGGTCGGGAAACTGACAAGCCCGCCGCCGCGCAGCAGCTCGGCGGCACGGCCGATCCCCTCGGCATCCGGCTGGAGCACTTCCGTCTTGGTCATGACGCCGCGTTTCCCTTGCGATGGCCCGGAGGCGGTTTACAAGGCGCGTGTTATCTTGCCAAGCCACGTGAGGATGCCGAACCCATGCCCTACAGCGCCCCCGCCGCAGAGTTTCGCTTCCTGATGGACCACATCGTCGGGTTCGACGAGGTCATGGCCAGCGCGCGTTTCGCCGAAGCCACGCCCGACACGGTGAACGCAATCATCACCGAGGCCGCCAAGCTCAACGACGAGGTGATCGCGCCCCTGCAACGCGTGGGCGACACCCAAGGCGCGGTGCTGGAAAACGGCGTGGTGCGCACCAGCCCCGGCTTCGCCGATGCCTACCGCGCCATCGTCGAGGGCGGTTGGGTCGGCATGGCCGGCGAAACCGACTACGGCGGGATGGGCCTGCCCTTCACCCTCAACGCGGTGTTCAACGAAATGATCTCCGGCGCGGCCCTGGCGCTCGGGCTCATCCCGTTGCTGGCACAGGGCCAGATCGACGCGCTGGAAACCCATGCCTCCGACGCGATCAAGGCGCTTTACCTGCCCAGGCTCAACTCCGGTGAATGGTCGGGCACGATGAACCTCACCGAGCCGCAGGCCGGCTCGGACGTGGGCGCACTCAACTCCAGAGCGGTGCCCAATGGCGACGGCAGCTATGCGATAACCGGTCAGAAAATCTTCATCTCCTGGGGCGATCACGATTTCGGCGGCAATATCTGCCACCTCGTGCTGGCCCGGCTGCCCGATGGCGTGCCGGGGACCAAGGGCATCAGCCTGTTCATGGTGCCGAAGTTCATCCCGGACGAGACCGGCGAACCGGGCGCGCGCAACAGCCTGAGTGTGGTCAGCCTCGAGCACAAGTTGGGCCTGCATGGCTCACCCACCTGCGTGATGGCCTTCGAGGGCGCCACCGGCTGGCTCGTGGGCGCGGAACACGGCGGCATGGCGGCGATGTTCACGATGATGAACAACGCCCGGCTTCAAGTCGGCGTGCAGGGCGTCGGTATCGCCGAAGGCGCCTATCAGCACGCGCTGGGCTACGCGATGGAGCGCAAGCAGGGCCGCTCGCCGCTGCCGGACGGCACCGGCACGATCGTCGATTTCGCCGATGTGCGCCGGATGCTCATGGAGGCCAAGGCCGAGATCTTCGCCGCGCGCGCGATTGCCCTCGCCTGCGCCGTGGCGATCGACATGGAAAAAGCCACCGGCACGCCGGAGTGGATTGCCCGTGCGGCGCTGCTCACGCCGATTGCCAAGAGCTATGGCTCCGACACGGCGCAGAAAGTCGCCTATATCGGCGTGCAGGTGCACGGCGGCATGGGCTTTGTCGAGGAAACCGGCGCGGCGCAATACACCCGCGATGCCCGGGTGCTCACGATCTACGAGGGCACCAACGGCATCCAGGCGATGGACCTCGTCGGCCGCAAGATGATGGATGGCGGCGAGGCGGCCTGCCGGCTGTGCGAGGAGATCGAGGCCGAGGCCGAGGCCGCCCGCGCCACGATGCCGGAGCTGGCCGAGGCGGTCTGGATTGCGGCCGAAACGCTGCGTTAAACCATCGAATGGATGGTGGCGCAGAACATGCAGGACCGCTTCGCCGGCGCCGTCCCATTCCAGATGGCCTTTGCCCGGGTGCTCGGCGCCTTCTACCACCTGCGCGCCGCCCGCGCCGAGGGCAGCAACGGCCCGCGCCGCTCGCTTGCGGGGTTCTACATCGAACGCCTCCTGCCCGAGCATGCCGCGCTCGTGGCCCAGGCCAAGGCCGGTGCCGCCGGCCTATATGCGCTCAGCCCCGAGGATCTCGCCTCGTGAGTGCCCCTCTTTCGTTTCCCTGGGAGGCGCCGCCCGGCGAGGGCGAAGCGATCGAGGTCGGCGAAAACGCGCTCTGGATGCGCCTGCCGCTGCCGATGGCGCTCGACCATGTGAACGTCTACGCCTTCTGGGACGATGATGGCTGGACCATCATTGACACCGGTTTCGACACCCACCGCTCGCGCAAGATCTGGGAGAAACTGCTTTCCGGACCGCTCGGCGGCAAACCCGTCGCCCGGGTGATCGTCACCCACCATCACCCCGATCACGTCGGCCTCGCCGGCTGGTTCCAGCGCGACCACGGGGCCGACCTGATCACCACCCGCACCGCCTGGCTCTTCGCCCGGATGCTCCTGCTGGACGAGCAGATGGTCCCGGTCGACGAGACGCTGGCCTACTGGCGCTCGGCCGGGATGCACGAGGAGGTTCTCGACGAACGCAAGCACGCCCGACCGTTCAACTACATCGACATCGTCGCGGACATGCCGCTCGGTTTTCGCCGGGTGAAGGAGGGCGACGCGATCCGCTTCGGCGGCCGCACCTGGGACGTGCGCATCGGCAACGGCCACGCCCCCGAACACGCCACCTTCTGGAGCCGCGATTGCGAGCTCGTGCTGGGCGGCGACCAGCTCCTCGCCACGATCAGCCCCAATCTCGGCGTCTACGCCACCGAACCGGAGGCCGACCCGGTGGGCGACTGGCTCGACAGCTGCACCCGCCTCGCGCCATATGCCCGCGACAGTCATCTGGTACTGCCGGGACACAAGCTGCCCTACCGCGGGCTGCCGACACGGATGCGTCAATTGATCAACAACCACCACTCGGCCCTCGAGCGCGTACTCGGATTCCTTCGGACACCTCACAC